>FWWL01000538.1_pt1 | contig 51870 bp, 45 predicted proteins | sample 2228331 | NCBI WGS metagenome assembly FWWL01 (sample SAMEA103939775, study PRJEB20133) | metagenome | reverse complement strand
GAGCGGGCCGGATAGCAGCGTTTCCATGTCGCTCTCTTCGGGCTGGCCCACCACCAGCATCAGCTTCGCACCGGCCGCGCCTCTCGGCGGGATGCGGGGGAAGGCGCCGGCGGGCGAAAATTTTTCCTCCTCCAGCCACCATTGCCGGAACGCGGCGAGGTCGGCGGGCCAGGTGGCAGGATCGCCGGGCACCTTGGCGATACCCTCGAGTTCGATCCCGGACAGGCGCGATGCCGGGGCGGGTTGCACCGGCCGCGGCGGGGGCGGAGGCTTTGCCGTAGCGGCAGATTGCGTCTCGCTGGCTGGCGCGCCGGTATCGATGTCCAGCCAGCCGCTCGCCTTGTCCAGCGCATCGACCTCGACCCCGGCCAGCCGCCACCAGTCGAGCGCGCCGGCGATTTCGGCGGCAGAAACGAGGGGAGATTGCGCGGTCATGGGCTTGCGCAGGTCTTGACCTGTGAAGCCCCAGCAATCAAGGCTTCCCGCGCAAATTCACCCGACCGAATAGGGGCCAGGACAAAGACCATGAGCGAACGTGAATCGATGCCGTGCGATGTCGTGATCGTAGGCGGGGGCCCGGCCGGCCTCGCCGCAGCGATCCGCCTGAAGCAGATCAACGACAGCCTCGAAGTCGTCGTGCTCGAAAAGGGTTCGGAGATCGGGGCGCACATCCTCTCGGGCGCGGTGGTCGATCCCAAGGCCCTTGACGAACTGTTGCCCGAATGGCGCGACACCTGCTCGCTTGCCAAGACACCGGTGACCGACAACTGGCACTGGGTGCTGAGCAAGGGCGGGAAGACCAGCCTGCCGCACATCATGATGCCGCCCTTCATGTCGAACGACGGCTGTTACACCGGTTCGCTCGGCAATCTGTGTCGCTGGCTGGCCGAACAGGCCGAGGCGCTGGGAGTAATGGTTTTCCCCGGCTTCCCTGCCGCCGAAGTGATCGTGGGCGAAGACGGCGCGGTGAAGGGCGTCATCACGCAGGACATGGGTATCGCCGCCGATGGCAGCCACAAGGGCGATTACCAGCCAGGCATGGAGATCCACGCCAAGTACACCTTCTTCGCCGAGGGTGCGCGCGGCAATTTGACCAAGCAAATGAAGGCGAAATTCGACCTCGAGGCGAACTGCCAGCCGCAGGTCTACGGCATCGGCATCAAGGAGCTGTGGGACATCGATCCCGACAAGCACGTGCCGGGCCGCGTGATCCACACCCAGGGCTGGCCGCTGTCGGAAAGCGACAGCTGGGGCGGAGGCTTCCTCTACCACCAGGCCAATGGCCAGGTCGCCCTGGGCTTCGTCACCGCGCTCGACTACCAGAACCCGTGGGTCAGCCCCTACCAGGAGTTCCAGCGCTGGAAGCAGCACCCGGCGATCCGCGAATATCTCGAAGGCGGCAAGCGCGTGGCTTACGGCGCGCGGGCGATCAACGAAGGCGGCTGGCAATCGGTGCCCAAGCTGGCTTTCCCCGGCGGCGCGCTGATCGGCTGCGCCGCGGGCTTCGTCAACGTGCCCCGCATCAAGGGCAGCCACACCGCGATGAAGAGCGGCATGCTCGCCGCCGAAGCCGCCGCTGCCGCCATCGCGGCCGAGCGCGCCAATGACGAGCTGGCCGATTACGAGGCAAACCTCCGTGACAGCTGGATCGCCAAGGAACTGAAGCTGGTCCAGAACGCCCAGCCGGCGGTCGCCAAGTTCGGCGGCGATATCGGCACCGTGGTGGCCGGCATCGACATGTGGATGCGCACGCTCAAGATCGGCCTGCCGATCGCGATGAAGCACAAGCCGGACTACAGCTACACCGGCCGTGCGGACCTGTTCCGCAAGATCGACTACCCCAAGCCCGACGGCGAGATCACTTTCGACCGCCTCACCAACGTCGCCTACAGCTACACCAACCACGCCGAGGACCAGCCGGTCCATCTGCAGGTAAAGGATATGGAACTGCAGAAGGCGAGCGAACTGGGGGTCTACGGCGGCCCTTCGACCCGTTATTGCCCGGCTGGCGTATACGAATGGCTTGTGGACGAAGCGACAGGCGCGCCGAAGTACCAGATCAACAGCCAGAACTGCGTCCACTGCAAGACCTGCGACATCAAGGACCCCAACCAGAACATCAACTGGACCACGCCCGAAGGCGGCGGCGGGCCGAACTATCCGAATATGTGATGGGTAACGCCGTTAACGACTCACTCGTACCTGAGTTGGCGCAGTGGAATGACGGCGCCGGAATAGCGCTCGATGAGTGGATTAATATTGTCGGCCGTGCAGATCACGCGCTTGGTTATCAGGCCGCTTTTTGGCCTGGTTTCGAGCTTTTGGACGGGTACGTTCTGCGTGCGCCAGTCGATCGTAAAAGACTTGAGGATTGGGAAAGATCCGGCGCTGGCCGAAAGCAGGTCGAAACGGCGATGAACGCTTTTTTCCTTGATACGATATTTCCAGGCGATCGGACAGAGGACACCCTGAAGAACAGGCAGATCGACGCTATTGCTGCCACGATGCGGGATATGCTTGCAACCAAGCTGACGGCCGACTTTCCGGGCCGTGGTTTTGCGGTCTTCATCTTGGATGATGACGATTTCGGCGTCAGCTTCCATCAAATTTGATCGGATTGTGACCGCGCCGGAAACCGCATACGCCAAGATCAATCTCGCGCTGCATGTCAGGCGGCGGCGGGAGGATGGCTATCACGAGCTTGAGACGCTGTTCGCATTCGTCGACCAAGGGGATCGTCTGTCGGCCGAGCCGGCGGACGAGCTATCGCTGGATCTGACCGGCCCGTTTTCCGATGGGTTGAGAGGCGATCCCGACAATCTCGTACAGCGGGCAGCGCGTGCATTGCATGAGAAGTTCGATCGCGACGATCCCGAAGCCCTCGAATGGCAACAGCGACTAGGCATCTGTCGCGGAGCGAAGATCACCCTCGAAAAGAACCTGCCGATCGCCAGCGGGGTGGGCGGCGGGTCGGCGGATGCGGCGGCGGCCATCCGGCTCCTGACGCATCTTTGGGACCTGCCCGACGACTACGAACGCCACCTCGGCATAGCTGCATCGCTCGGGGCAGATATTCCCGCCTGTATCGCCAGCCGCACCTGCATCGGCAGCGGAACGGGGGCCGATGTCGAACTGGTCGAAAGCGACCTCAGGGGCACGCCCGTCCTGCTCGTCAATCCGCGCGTACCGCTCAGCACTGCTCCGGTGTTCAAGGCTTGGGACGGCGTGGATCGCGGGCCAATGCCTTCAGGTAGCGTACGCGACATCGCACTGGGCGGGCGCAACGATCTCGAAGCCCCTGCTATCGCGCAATGCCCGGTGATCGCTGATGTGCTGGTGGCGCTTAGCAAAACTAACCCTCTGCTCGCCCGTATGTCTGGTTCAGGAGCGACGTGTTTCGCGCTCTACGAAAGCGATGACGCCATGCGTGAGGCGGCAGAGCGGGTTTCTGCGGCGCAGCCCGACTGGTGGCAGATGCAGGGGAAACTGCGATGAGTCCCGTTGTCCCTCACCTGAGTCCGTTCGGGCTGAGCTTGTCGAAGCCCAGCCACGGTGCTGACGGCAAAGTTGTGGCTGCCCTTCGACAGGCTCAGGGCGAACGGAGGTAGGAAATTGAGTGAGGTCTTTCGCCAGGTAGGCAGACCCATCCCCGGCCGGATCGTATGTGTCGCCGATCATGCTTCCAACTGTGTGCCCGACGATATCGAGCTCGGCGTCGATCCCGCGCTGCTCGGCAACCACATCGCGGTCGATATCGGGACCGAGGGGATCGCCGACCGGCTCGCCCGCCGTCACGGCATTCCGGCGCATATCGCCACGATCAGCCGCCTCGTCTGCGACCTGCATCGCGACGAGGATCATGCTGGCATCATGCCGACTTCGAGCGACGGGCACCTGATCCCCGGCAATATCGGTGCGGATCTCGAAAAGCGGCTGGCGCGGTTCCACCGGCCTTATCACACGGCGCTGGCCGAATGGCTCGATGCCGCCCGGCCCGAGCTGATCGTGGCGCTGCACAGCTTCACGCCAAGTCTTGCGACCAGTGATGAGGAACGACCATGGCAGGTCGCACTGCTCTACAACGAGGACGATCGCGCCGCGCGGCATGCGATCCGCCTGTTCGGCGAGGAGGGGCTCACAGTCGGCGACAACCAGCCCTATTCGGGCAAGGCATTGAACGCGACGATGAACCGCCAGGCCGAGGCGCACGGGCGGCCCTATCTCACCATCGAGATCCGGCAGGACCTGATCGGTACCGAGGCCGAACAGGCCCGCTGGGCGGCGCTGGTGGCCGATGTGGCGCAGCGGACGGCGCTCGCGCTCAAGGGCGGCTAGCGGCGCGGCCAAGAATTTCTCCTTCGCGCTGGCGCACCCAAGGGGTAGGTTCCGCCATCGCGCAACCGGAGTGAACCATGCCCGCCTACCGTTCCCGTACCACCACCCATGGCCGCAACATGGCCGGCGCGCGCGGCCTGTGGCGCGCCACGGGAATGAAGGACGAGGATTTCGGCAAGCCGATCATCGCGATTGCCAACAGTTTTACCCAGTTTGTCCCCGGACATGTCCACTTGAAGGATCTCGGCCAGCTGGTCGCGCGCGAGGTCGAGGCGGCGGGCGGGGTGGCCAAGGAATTCAACACCATCGCGGTAGACGACGGGATCGCCATGGGCCACGACGGGATGCTCTATTCGCTCCCCAGCCGCGACCTGATCGCCGACAGCGTCGAGTACATGACCAACGCCCACTGCGCCGATGCGCTGGTGTGCATCTCCAACTGCGACAAGATCACCCCCGGCATGCTGATGGCGGCGCTGCGGCTCAACATCCCGGTGGTGTTCGTCAGCGGCGGGCCGATGGAGGCGGGCAAGGTCGTGGTAAAGGGGCAGGAGCGCGCGCTCGACCTGGTCGACGCGATGGTTGCGGCTGCCGACGAAAGCTTCACCGACGAGGAAGTGACCGCGATCGAGCGCAGCGCGTGCCCGACCTGCGGATCGTGCAGCGGCATGTTCACCGCCAATTCGATGAACTGCCTGACCGAGGCCTTGGGCCTCTCGCTGCCGGGCAATGGTTCCACGCTGGCGACCCACGCCGACCGCGAGGCGCTGTTCAAGCGCGCTGGGCGGCTCGTGGTGACGCTGGCCAGGCGGTACTACGAGGAGGACGACGAGAGCGTCCTGCCGCGCTCTATCGCCAGCTTCGAGGCGTTCGAGAACGCGATGAGCCTCGATATCGCCATGGGCGGATCGACCAACACCGTGCTGCACCTGCTCGCCGCCGCGCATGAGGCGGGGGTCGATTTTACCATGAAGGATATCGACCGGTTGAGCCGCAAGGTGCCTTGCCTGTCCAAGGTCGCCCCGGCCAAGAGCGACGTCCACATGGAAGACGTCCACCGCGCCGGCGGGATCATGGCTATCCTCGGCCAGCTCGAACGCGCCGGCCTGCTCCACACCGCGCTGCCGACGGTGCACAGCCCGACCATGGGCGATGCGCTGGACGACTGGGACATCAGCCGCACGCAGAACAACAAGGTCCGCGAATTCTTCGCCGCCGCGCCGGGCGGCGTGCCGACGCAGGTGGCCTTCAGCCAGTCGGCCCGGTGGGAAAGCCTCGATCTCGATCGCGAGAACGGGGTCATCCGCAGCGCCCAACATGCCTTCAGCAGGGACGGCGGGCTAGCGGTGCTCCACGGCAATATCGCCGAGGACGGCTGCATCGTGAAGACCGCCGGGGTCGACGAAAGCATCCTCACCTTCAGCGGCCCGGCCAGGGTCTATGAAAGCCAGGACGATGCCGTCACTGCGATCCTGACCGGGCAGGTCACCGAGGGCGATGTCGTGGTGATCCGCTACGAAGGCCCGAGGGGCGGGCCGGGGATGCAGGAAATGCTATACCCGACCAGCTACCTCAAATCGAAGGGGCTGGGCGCCGCCTGCGCGCTGCTGACGGACGGGCGCTTTTCCGGCGGGACATCGGGCCTGTCGATCGGCCACGTCTCGCCCGAAGCGGCAGAGGGCGGGGCGATCGGGCTGGTCGAGGATGGCGATGTGATCGAGATTTCAATCCCCGACCGTACCATCAATCTCGCGGTACCGGACGAGGTCCTCGCCGAGCGCCGCGCTGCGCAGGATGCGAGGGGCTGGCACCCGGCCAGGGAACGCCCGCGCAAGGTCAGCCAGGCGCTGCAGGCCTATGCCATGATGACGACGAGCGCCTCGCGCGGCGCAATCCGCGATATTTCGCAGCTGAGGCGCGGATAGGGTGGGGCGGCGGACGACCCTGCTGGTCCTGCTGACGCTGGCAGCCTGTTCGGGCGGAGAGGAGGAGGCTGCAACTGCGGTCGAGGCTGGCGACCAGATGCTTGCCTGCGCCATCGGCCCCGGCAGCCGGTTCAGCGACAGCTGTACGCTCCAGAAAGTCGAGCGCGGGGGCGAGACGGTCTACCGCGTCAACCACCCGGGTGGCGGCTTCCGCCTGTTCACCGTGGCCGGTGACGGCAGCGGCATGGTGTCCCATGACGGGGCCGAACGAGCGCTCAACCGGCTCGACGGCGACAGGCTCGAAGTGACCGTCGGCGAAGATCGCTATCGCTTCCCGGCGAAAGCCAGTGCCGAATAGCGAGCGCCTGCGGCAGGTTCTCACCGTCGCGCAGATGCAGGCGGCGGAACAGATGCTCGTCGATGCCGGGACGTCGGTGGAGGAACTGATGCAGCGCGCCGGCAAGGGCGCGGCCGAGTGGGTCCGGCGCATCAGCGGGGGGCGGCCCGTGACCGTGCTGTGCGGCCCCGGCAACAATGGCGGCGATGGCTATGTCATTGCCGCCGAGATCGCCCGGCGCGGGGGCGCGGTGCGGGTCGTCGCGCCGCTCGCGCCGAAGATCGAGGCCGCCAAGAAAGCAGCCGAGGTTTTCCGCAGCCAAAAAGTGTCTGAACCCGCAAGTACAGGTGGTGAGGTGCTGGTCGATTGCCTGTTCGGCAGCGGCCTTTCGCGGCCACTTTCAGCGGAACATCGCGCCTTGCTGCGCCGCTTGCGGATGGAGCACGTCCACAGCGTGGCGATCGATGTGCCGAGCGGGGTCGATGCCGATACCGGCGAATGGCCGGATGGCATGTCGGCGTGGGACTGCACCATCGCGCTCGGCGCCTGGAAACGCGCGCACTGGAGCGGCGAAGCTGCCGCGAAATGCGGGACGCTGCGGCTGGTCGACATCGGCATCGGCGATACGGGGACGGGCGAGCGCGTGTCGGCCAAGCCCAGCCTGGCCAGCCCCGCATGGGACGCTCACAAGTACCGGCGCGGCCTCGTCGGCGTGGTGCCAGGGGCCATGCCGGGCGCGAGCGTGCTCGCCGCGCGGGCGGCCATGGGTGCGGGCGCAGGCTATGTGAAGCTTCTTGCCGACGGGCCGACCGCCGCACCGCCGGCCGACCTGGTGGTGGAAACGGGCGACCTGGCGCGGCTGCTGGAGGATGACCGGCTGGGGGCGGTGCTGATCGGCCCGGGACTGGGCCGCGACGAAGCGGCCCGTATGCGGCTTGCTGCGGTTCTCGGCTCCGTCAAGCGGCTGGTGGTCGATGCCGACGCCCTGCACTTGCTCGACGACGACATGCTCGAAGGGGCGGACACGGCGCGCATCGTCGTCACGCCGCATGAAGGCGAACTGGTCCAGCTCTGCGACACATTCGGTATCGGCGCAAAGGGCAAGCGCGAACGCGCCGTCGCGCTCCAGCAGCGTACCGGGCTGACGGTGCTGGCCAAGGGCCCCGATACCCTGCTCGCCCATGCCGGAGGCGTGACCTATTTCCCGCCAGGGTCGAGCTGGCTGTCGGTCGCGGGCAGCGGCGACGTGCTGGCGGGGATCCTGGCGTCTCGACTGGCGGGCGGTGCGGACCCCGTGACAGCCGCGAGCGAAGCAGTTTGGCTGCACCACGAGGCGGCCAGGGCGGCAGGTGCGGCTTTCTCCGCATCTACTCTGGCGCAAGCAGTGTCAGAAGCCGTCGAGAATTACCTGTAACTCAAATCTGTTCGTGCTGAGCCTGTCGAAGCACGCGCGCCTGCCCTTCGACAAGCTCATGGCGAACGGGTAGGGGGCAGGGGTGAGCGAACCCAACGAAATCATCCGCATTGCTGCCAAAGGCGACGGCGTAACTGCCGAAGGTAAACACGTGCCGGGCGCAGTTCCGGGCGACCGGGTTGATGCCGATGGCCAGATCATCCCCGGACCGCATCACGTCACGCCGCCCTGCCGGCATTTCGGAGCGTGCGGCGGATGCCAGCTCCAGCACGCCGACGATGCGGCGCTGGCGCAGTTCGTCACCGAACGCGTTGTCCATGCGGCCGAAGGGCAGGGGATCGTCGCCGAAACGGTGGCTCCGGCCCACCTCTCTCCGCCGCACGCCCGCCGCCGGGCCACACTCCATGCCCAGCGCAAGGGCAACGCCGTCCTGCTCGGCTACCGCGAGGCCCGGTCGCACCAGATCGTCGATCTTGGAGAGTGCCCCGTCCTGCGATCGGAATTGTTCGCGCTGGTCGGGCCCTTGCGCGCAATGCTGGCGCAATGGAGCGGCAGGTTCTCCGCCGATATCGAGCTGGCGCTGGTCGACCAGGGCGTCGCCTGCGGCATCAAGGGCATCCGCGCTGAGGGGCTGGCGCAGACCGAGGCGCTGCTCGATTTCGCGCGCGACAAGGGGCTGGCCCGGTTCACGGTCGATGACGGTTATGGTCCCGAAACCGTGTGGGAGCCCGAACCGGCGACGGTCACGCTGGGCGGGGTCTCTGTCGGATTTCCGGCCGGCGCATTCCTGCAAGCGACCGGGGACGGCGAGGCGGCACTGGTCGCTGCGGCGCAGGAATGGCTGTCCGGCATCACACCGATTGCCGACCTGTTCTCCGGCCTCGGTACCTTTGCGCTGGCTCTCGCGAATCCGGAAAAAGTCCTTGCAGCAGAGGCTGCCCGCGATGCCTATCTTGCCTGCCAGCAGGCGGCGCGCCAGTCGGGCAAGCCGGTCTTCGCCCAGCACCGCGACCTGTTTCGCAATCCGCTGCTGGCCGAGGAAGTCGGCAAGTTCGGCGCAATAGTTCTCGATCCGCCGCGGGCCGGCGCGCGCGAGCAGGTCGAACAGATCGCGCAGAGCAGCGTGGCCCGCGTCGTCTATATCAGCTGCAATCCGGCGAGCTGGGCGAAGGATGCCAGGCGGCTCGTCGAGGCGGGCTTCGTCTTGCAGGAAGTGCGCCCCGTGGGCCAGTTCCGCTGGTCGACGCATGTCGAACTGGCGAGCCTGTTCGTGCGGTGATGGCTGGAAACTGATCAAACCAACTTCGTCATTGCGAGCGAAGCGAAGCAATCCAGGGTTCGGACCGCGGCGCTCTGGATTGCCGCGACGCTTCGCGTCTCGCAATGACGGATTTCGCACTAACCCCGCAACACCTTGAGGATGTGCTTCTCCAGCCAGGCCCGCGCCTCGGGCTCGACCCAGGCGTGGCTCGCACCCTCGCAGCGTTGGACGCGCTCGTCTTCAGCAGGCCAGACACTATCGAACACCTGCGCCGTGCGGTCGGACATCGCGAGCACGAATTTCACAGGCCCCTCGAAGCCCGCGATACCGGCTGCCATGCGCTCGGCCAGGCCGGTGGGGGCAGGGGCGTCCGTTCTGGAAGCCTGTTTCAGGCCCCTGAACAGCTTCAAGACGTTGACGCCGCCCGTCAGCAGGCGCTTGAGCTCCCTCGGATCCTTCAGCTTTTGCGCATAACGCGCCCGGACGGCCGCCGGTGGCGGGCCGTCATCGCTTCCGTCCTCGATCGTCCAGGGGTTCGACAGGACCAGCCCGTCGCAGCCGGCACCGCCGGCCAGCATGAGCGCGCTTGCCGCATCGCAATTGCCGAATGCGATCACGCGGACGACCGAAGGGGTCATCGCCTTGAAGGCTTCGACCGCCGCGCGGATATCGCTTTCGCTGCGCTCGAATCCGCGGTTCTCGCCTTCGCTGTCGCCGATCCCGCGCCGGTCGTAGCGGAACACCGGGAAGCCCGCGCGGGCGATCCGTTCGGCCAGCGCCGCCTGCCCGCCGAAGGCACCCGAGCGCGAAGCTCGTTGCCGCCGCTGACGATCAGCAGCCCGGTGGTGGCGGGGGCGGTGTCGAGCGTGCCTGCCAGCAGATGCTTGCGGCATGGAAAGGTGAGGTGAAGGCGGCTCACTCGAGGCCTCCGGCACTGTCGATCGCGATTGCGATGATGGCGGCGATGGCGTCGGCCTGTTCCGGATCCTCGTCGGGTTCGGCTCGCAGCCACAAGGGCTTGCCGCCGACGGTGGCCTGATCGATGCGGCTGCGCAGCGGGCTCTCTGCCGGCTCGGCCGCCTCGAGCTGGTTCACGAGCTCGGGGCCGAGCTTCCAGCCAGCCAGCTCAATCCCGACATTGCGCGCCATCGCCATCAGCTCGTCGCTGGTTTCGTCGCGGCCTGCCTCTTTCGAGGCGATGACGCGCGCCCGGACCATGCCGCGAAGCACCTGCTTGCCGCCGAGCGGGGAGTAATCCCACCCGGGCAGGCCGACGGGCACCAGCAGGCTACCCGCTCTCACGGCTAGGAACCGGGTAGGCTTGAAGTGCGCGACCGCCGCGCGAACGGCTTCGCGCCAGCTATCGAGGCTTTGCGCCTGCAACGGTGCGAGGCTCTCGTTCCATCCCGGCAGGTCGGGCAGCACGCTGTCGATGCCCGACAGGTCGAGCCGGTGCATCACCTCGACCAGCTGGCGGCGCAGCTTGTTGTGTTCGTCGAACAGCGGCGGGATGACCAGCAGGCGATGCTTGCGGTCCTGGCCTATGAAAACGCGCGCCATTTCGCCGCGGGAATCGCCCCCGGGCAGCGGGCAGGGCCACTCGGCGAACATGCTGTTGTCTAGCCCTCGATAACCTTGGCTTCGGCAAAGGCGAGCAGGCCGCCATAGGTCTCCAGCATTTCGCCGTCGACGTCGTCGTCCTCGATCAGGATGTCGAGCCGATCCTCCAGTTCGGTCAGCAGGCCGGCGACCGCCATCGAATCGAGTTCCGGCAGATGGCCGAACAGGCCGGTGTCGTTATCGAACTCGCCGACATCCTCGGGGTCGAGGCCCAGAACGTCGCTCAGCACTGCGCGCAAGGTCGCGTCGATCTTTGCCCGGCTCGGACCCAGAGGATCCTTGGTCGCACCGGCGTCATCGTTGACGGGATCGGATGCCATGTTCGTTCCTGACTGCCCCTTGGAAGTGGGGCCGCCCCTAGCTTTCCGCGGCTTTGCGCGCAAGCCGGGTCAGGATTCGCTTGCTCAGCGCAGGCAGGGCTTTGGGCTGGACCGGGTCGAGGCAGTCGATCAGGAAGCGCGGGCGCACCTCTTCCATCCAGTCGGCCTTGTAGCGATCGTTGCCTGTGCCGAAGTCGACCAGCGCGACCCTGTCGATGTCGATCACATGCTCGAACAGCGCCGCGCTGAGCGTCGTCCCGGCAGAGAGGTGCTTCATCTCTTCGAGATGGGCCAGCTTGTGGATGTAGGCGGTGCCGTTCTCGACCGTCCAAAACTGCGCGGCGACCGGCTGGCCGTGGTGACGGGCTATGGCGAGCCGGATGCGGCCTGCCTCACCCTCGGCCTCGGCAAAGCGGCGCAGGATTTCCGGCGTGTCCTCGGCCGGTTTCCAGCTCTGGCCGTAGATTTGCTCGTAGGCGGCCCAGGACTGCGCATCGAAGCGGGTCAGGAGCTCGACCTCGACCTTTTTCGCCTTTCGTTTCAGCGTGGTGCGCATCCGCCCGTCGCGGCTGGCCCAGTATTGTGCGAAGCTGCGTCCCTTCACAGGCAGCACGTGGTTGAAGTCGCACTGTTCGCGGTGGACCAGCCAGCCGGCCTCGCGGAATGCCTTTTCGAGCCGCGTGGCCGACCCGTCTTCGTCGGGCACGGGGAAGAGGGTCACCCGATGCGACTGGCGGCGCAGGTCGCGCGCGATGGCGGCGAGCAGCCGGTCGCCATCGGGCCCTTCGGGTGCGAGCTGGCGCCAGGTGAAGCTGTACCAGTGGCGCAGCGGCTCGATCCGGCCGTTGGCCCGGGTCAGGGCGAGGGCGGCGCTCTGCTCGCCGTCGCTGGCCAGCGCCACCAGCGGCGGCGAGCGTTCGGCGAGCAGGGCAAACCACTCCGGCCGGTCGAAGGGCGATGCGGGCTTCGCATTCGTCCCTTGCAAGACGTTAACCCTGTCGTGATAGCTGGCAGCAATCGCAGTCACGAAATTCCCTCGGAAACCTGATGTCTTCTAACCTCGACCCCACGCCGAAACCGCTCGATCACCTTGCCGAATGCGGCAGGGGCGACGCCCCGGCGCTGGTCTTGCGCGGGGCCACTCTTAGCTACGAGGACTTAAGAACCCGTGTCGCTGTGCTGGCCTCGTGGCTGAAGGCGCAAGTGCCCGAAAACGGCGCCCGCGTCGCAAGCTGGGCGGCCAAGGGCGAGCTGACCTGCCTCATGCCGCTCGCCTGCGCCAGGGCTGGGCTGGTCCATGTGCCGATCAACCCGCTGCTCAAGCGCGCCCAGGTGGCGCATATCCTGGCCGACAGCGGTTCGGCGATGTTGCTCGGAACGGCCGCGCGTTTGAAGACGCTGGAGCCGGGCGATGTGCCCGGCGGGTGTGCCTCGTTCGACGAAGCTCTATTGTGGGAGGCCGTGGGTGCACATGAAGGCGCCTTGGGTCTATCGGATGCAAATCCCGAAGACCTTGCGGCGATCCTCTATACCAGCGGTTCGACCGGGCGGCCAAAAGGCGTGATGCTGAGCCATGCCAACATGTGGCTCGGCGCGGTTTCCGTGAGCAATTACCTGGGGTTGGCGGGCGACGATGTGACGCTGGCGGTGCTGCCGCTTAGCTTCGACTACGGCCAGAACCAGCTGCTTTCGACCTGGTACGCGGGCGGCAGCGTGGTCCCGCTCGACTATCTGTTCCCAAAGGACGTGGTAAAGGCCTGCGCTGCGCACGGCATCACGACTCTCGCCGCCGTCCCTCCGCTGTGGGTCCAGCTGACCGAAACCGACTGGCCTGCCGAAGCGGTCGCGCCCATGCGGCGGCTGACCAATTCCGGCGGCGCGCTGACCGAAGAACTGGTGAGAGATTTGCGCGCCAAGTTTCCGCAAGCACGGCTTTTTCCGATGTACGGCCTGACCGAGGCCTTTCGCTCGACCTATCTCGATCCCGCCCTTGTGGACAGCCATCCGACCTCAATGGGCAAGGCTATTCCCTTCGCCGAGATCCTCGTCATTGGCGACGAAGGTGAGGTCGCAGAACCCAGCGAGGAAGGCGAACTCGTCCATTGCGGTCCCCTCGTTGCGAAAGGCTACTGGCAGGACCCGGTGCGCACCGCGGAACGCTTCAAGCCCGCTCCTGCTGCGTCCGAATACGGCGGAATGGCGGTGTGGTCGGGTGACAGGGTAAGGCGCGATATCAATGGCTTGCTGTACTTTGTTGGCAGGCGCGACGCGATGATCAAGAGCGCCGGCAACCGCATCAGCCCGCAGGAGATCGAGGACGCCGCGCGCGCCACCGGGCTGGTGGCCGAAGCGGTGGCGCTGGGGGTCAAGGACGAACGGCTCGGCCATGCGGTGCACCTCGTGGTGCGGGCCATGCCGGGGGCGATCGATCCCAAGGGCCATTTGCCCAAGGCGCTGGCCAGGGAACTGCCCAATTTCATGCAGCCGCATGTGATCCACTGGCGCGAGGTGCTTCCGCTCAATCCCAACGGCAAGCTTGACCGGACCGCGCTTGCAGAGGAGATCGGGGCATGAGCAAACCCGAAAAGGTCCCGGGCAAACCGCTCGGGCCGATCCCGGAAGGGTTCCAGACCCTCAATGGCCAACTGGCAATCGGTGGCAAAACGGCTGTGCAATGGATTGAAATCGCGGGCGATACTCCGCTTTTCGTCTATTCTCGAGACATCATTGCTGCAACTATGGCACGGCTTCGCGACGCCATGCCGAGCCGGCTGCATATCAACTACGCCATCAAGGCCAATTCCCATCCTGATGTGCTCGGCTTCATGACCGACGTTGTCGATGGCTACGACATAGCATCGGGCGGGGAACTGCAGAAGATCACGTCAGCCGGGATCGATGCGTCGCGGGTCAGCTTTGCCGGGCCGGGCAAGCGGGATTGGGAGCTGGAAGCGGCGATTTCGGCCGGGGTCACGCTCAATCTCGAATCCGAAGGCGAGGCCGACCGTGCGCTGGCGATCGGCAGGATATTGGGGATCACCCCGCGCCTTGCGATCCGCATCAACCCGAGCTTCGACATGAAGGGGTCGGGAATGAAAATGGGCGGCGGCGCCAAGCCCTTCGGCATCGACGCTGAGAGGGTCCCGGCGCTTGCCGGGCGGCTCATCGATGCCGGAGCGGACTGGCGCGGCTTGCACATCTATACCGGCAGCCAGGCGCTGTCCGCCGATGCGATCATCGAGACCCAGTCCAACGTGCTCGACCTTGCCGATAGTATAGCGCGCGAGATCGGCCGGCCCCTGCCGAAGCTCAACATGGGCGGCGGCTTCGGCATTCCTTATTTCCACGGCGACGAGCCGCTCGACATCGCGGCCATCGGCGAGGCTCTGGAGAAGCGCTTTGCCGCCCTGCCAGCAACGCTTCGGGATGCCCATCTGTGTATCGAGCTCGGCCGCTATCTGGTTGGTCTCGCGGGGGTATACCTCTGCCGAATAGTCGACCGCAAGGTCAGCCACGATGAGATATTCCTCGTGACGGACGGCGGCCTTCACCATCAGCTCGCGGCCTCGGGCAATTTCGGCACCGTGGTCCGGCGCAACTACCCTGCGGCCATCGCGACCCGCTTCGATGCCGCACCGGAGGAGGTGCAGAACGTCGTTGGTTGCCTTTGTACACCGCTCGACAAGTTGGCCGAAAAAGCCTTCCTCCCCCATGCCGAGGTTGGGGATATCGTCGCCGTCTTCTGTGCCGGGGCCTACGGCGCCAGCGCCTCGCCGGCGCAGTTCCTCGGGCAGGGGCCCGCTCGCGAAGTGCTGGTTTAAGCTAACGGCCGCTTAACCTTTACGCAGGCCGTGTCCCGTTTCGGGAACGCCATCCACAAAGCGAACTAGGCTAACAAGATATTCACCTTTTTTAGCGAGAAACGCAGCCAAATCGCAGTGACCCGTCTGTTCGTAGTTCGTCGGATGGCAGGGTCGCAGCCCATGGCCAAGGACGCGTTTCGATGTCGAACACCCGGTTTTCCTCCCTCATGGCAGGTAGCGCCATCGCCGCGCTCGCGCTCAGCGGATGCGTGGGCAGCAGCGGCGGACAGGAACTGCCCCCGGCGAATTTCGTCGCCTTGCAAGAAGGTCCGAGCCAGGAATACGTCATCGGTCCGCTCGACGAGCTTTCCATCAATGTCTGGCGCAATCCGGAACTGAGCGCCGACAAGATCCAGGTCCGCCCCGACGGCCGTATCTCGATCCCGCTGGTCACCGATATGCCCGCCGTGGGCAAGACCCCGGCCATGCTGCAGGAGGACATCCGCCTGCACCTGTCGCAATATATCGAGCAGCCGATCGTCTCGGTCATCGTCAACAAATTTGCCGGCACCTTCAGCCAGCAGGTCCGCGTCATCGGCGCAACCGAACAGCCGGCGGCCATCAACTACCGCGCCAACATGACCGTGCTCGATGCGATGATCGCGGTCGGCGGGCTCAGCGAGTTCGCCGCCGGCAACCGGGCCAAGCTCATCCGCCGCGACAACAAGACCGGCAAGCAGGCCGAATACGGCCTGCGCCTCAGCGACCTGCTGCGCAAGGGCGACAGCAAGGCCAACGTCCTCCTCGCTCCGGGTGACGTGATCATCATCCCCGAGAGCAACTTCTAAGGGCGGCGCGCACCGATGAACGAAGTCTTCGAGGAAGTTCGCGCCGCGCTCTATTCGGCCTGGGCCCGCAAATGGCTCGTGCTGGGCGTCGCCTGGGGCGTGTGCCTGGCCGGCTGGCTGGTGGTGGCGATGATTCCCAACACCTACGAATCGAAGGCCAAGATCTTCGTCCAGCTCGACGATATCCTGACCAAGCAGACCGGCATCGCCGGCAGCGACAAGTCCGATATCCAGCGCGTGCGCCAGACGCTCGCCAGCGCGGCGACGCTGGAAAAGGTCATCCGCTCGACCAAGCTGGGCGAGGGGGTCACGACCCCGCAGCAGATGGAGCGCGAGATCGCCAGCCTGTCGCAGGCCGTCTCGGTAAAGAGCGAAGAGGACAACCTGTTTCTCATCGATGCGAAGATCGGCAAGGGACATCTGTCCGACGCCGAGAATGCTCGTCTGTCGCAGGAAGTAGTACAGAAGTTGCTCGACATCTTCCGCGAGGAGAACATCGCCGGCAACCGCGGCGACGTGGCAGATGCAGTGGCGGTTCTCGACCAGCAATTGCAGGACCGTGCGAAGGAACTGGAATCGGCGGAAGGCCGCCTGATGGCGTTCGAGTCCGCCCATCCGGAACTGGCGGGCGGATCGGATGCGATCTCCACCCGCCTTCAGGGCACGCGCACCGAATTGCGCGGGGTGGAAGCCGATATCGCCGCCGCACAGAGCGCGCTTGCCGCTATCAACGGCCAGATCGCCGGCACGCCGCAATCGCTGCCGGGTACGGCGAGCGCCAATCCCGGATCGGCTTCGACCGCGTACTCGCAGGCGCAAGCGCAGGTGGCCCAGTTGCGGGCGCGCGGGCTGACCAACAGCCATCCCGATATGCAGTCGGCCGTGAAGCAGATGGAACTGCTGCGCCAGCAGGCTCAGCGCGAAGGCGGCGGCTCGGTCGCCGGCATCCCCAACCCTGCCTACAGTTCCCTCGTCTCTATCCGCGCAGAGCGCCAGGCCAACCTGCAGGCGTTGCTCGCCCGCAAGGCCGCGCTGCAGGGCGATGTTTCGATGGGGCTGGCCGATCAGGCAAGTTCGCCCACGCTGGCTGCCGAGGCGCAGCGGATCGGGCGCGACTACGAAGTGCTGAAAAAGAAATACGACGAGTTGCTGCAGGACCGCGAAGAGCTGCAGCTGCGCAGCAACCTCGAAACGGAGCGTAGCTCGTTCCGTTTCGACATCATCGACGCGCCGGCCTTGCCGCTGAAGCCTGCCGCCCCCAACCGGCCGATACTGCTGCTCGGGGTCCTGGTTGCCGGCATCGCCGCAGGGGTCGGAACGGCCTTCGCCCTGACACAGCTGAAGTCGACCTTTGCAACCACATCGGGACTGGAGCGAGCCCTCGGCCTGCCGGTGCTCGGTGCCGTATCGCGCAGTCTCACCCCCGATCAACGGGCCTTCGAGGCCAAACGGACCAAGATGTTCTTCGGCGGGGCTGCGGCGCTGGTCGGCGTGCTCGTGATCCTGCTCGCGATCGAAGTCGTCCAGGTCGGCAGTGTGGCCTGAGGAGAGGCATGATGACCGAACACAAGAAAATCCCGCTCCCCGGCGAAGGCACGGATCCGAAGGAAAGTTCGCTGCTCGAACGCGCCACCGGTGCCTTTGGCCTCGATGGTTTCGCCGCTGCCAGCATGCCGCGCAAGCTCGACGAACGCCCGATGAAACGGGCGAAGAAAATCGAGCGCAAGGCCGAAACGGCGGAAAGTCACCCGCAGGCGGCAGCTGCCGTGCCGCAGCATGTCGAGCCGGCACCGGCCCCGACGACACTGCCCGTCGCCGTCGCTCAGGCACCGGCCACGGCAATCGTCGAGGCGGTACCCGAAGCGGTCCGGTTTGCCGGCCCCAGGCACAAGATCGACCGCCAGCATCTGCGTGCGCAGGGTCTGATCGACCCGGACGGCCACGTCAGCGAACTGCTGGAAGAGTTTCGCATCGTGAAGCGCCAACTGCTCGGCGCCGCATTGGACCGCGGGACCGCCAAGTCGCGCCGGATCATGGTATGCTCCCCGCATCCCGACGAGGGCAAGACGTTCTGCGCGGTCAACCTTGCCATCGCCATGGCGGCCGAACGCGAACTGGAAATCCTGCTGGTCGATGCGGACGTCGCAAAGCCATCAGTGCTGAGCACGCTCGGCCTGCCCAAAAGCGGGGGCCTGATGGCGGCGCTGTCCGACGATCGCGTGCCGGTCGAGGACCTCGTCCAAGGCACCGATATTCCCAATCTGTGGGTGCTTCCTGCTGGAGCCACGACCAAGCACGATGCGGAATTCGTCGCCAGCGGAGCGACTGCCGATGTGCTCGACCGGCTGACGGTGGGTGCGCCCAACCGCATCGTCATATTCGACACGCCGCCGGCCCTTGCCGCATCGCCTGCCGCCGAACTGGCCAAGCATGTCGGCCAGGTCGTCCTCGTCGCGCGTGCCGATGTGACCGGGCGCAGCGCGCTGGAGGATGCCTGCCAGCTCCTGAGCGCGTGCGACGATATCAAGCTGTTGCTCAACGCAGTCAATTTCAGCCCGAGCGGCCGACGCTTCGGGACCTACGGATAAGGGGGAGCCGATGAAACGGACCCAGACAATGTATATGGTTGCTGCGATCGCTCTGGCGATGCCGGCAGCCGTGCAAGCGCAGGAATACGGCCCCGACGATTACGTCAGCGGCGGGCGGGCGGACGAACAGCGCAGCTCGCGCGGCGATGCAGAGCGCGGCTCTGCCCGGCAGCGGGTGGATGTGCAGCCCTACATCGAAGTCAACCAGGCGGTACTGGCACAGCTTTCGCCCGAAAGCGATGTCGTGACCTACACGCAGCTCGCAGCGGGAGTGGATGCCAGCATTCAGGGCCGCAACAATGGCGGTTCGATCTCGCTGCGTTACGAGCGCAACATCGGTTACGGCGATGCGGCCGTCGACAGCAATACCGTGACCGGCGTTGCTCGCGGCTACGCCTCGGTCGTGCCTCAGGTCCTGACGCTGGAAGCAGGTGCCCTGGCCGCCCGCACGCAAGTCGACAATGGCGGCGGCGCCCGCCTCAATGCGATCGAAGGTGCGGATGCCGATCGCGAAAGCCGGGTCTATTCGGCTTATGCCGGTCCGAACCTGTCAACGCGGGTCGGCGATGCCGACCTGAGTGCGAACTATCGTTTCGGCTATACCCGCGTCGAGGCACCGGACAGCTTCGTCGCCGCGCCGGGCGGGCAGCCGGTCGACGCTTTCGACGACAGCACCACCCACAGCGCCAACGCCCGGATCGGCATTCGCCCTGACACCGTGTTGCCTGTCGGCGTCGGTGTCGGCGGCGGCTATTACCAGGAAGATATCGGCAATCTCGACCAGCGAGTGCGCGACATGTACGCCCGCGCCGATGTCACCGTTCCGGTCAGCCGCACCATGCAGCTGGTCGGAGGGGTCGGCTACGAGGATGTCGAGGTGTCGAGCCGCGATGCGGTGATCGATCCTGTAACCGGCCTGCCGCAGATCGGCCCGGACGGACGCTACGTCACCGACGGCAGTGCGCCGCGCCGGATCGCCTTCGATACCGATGGCCTCATCTGGGACGTCGGGGTCGTCTGGCGCCCATCGAGCCGTACCGCGCTCGAGGCCCATTACGGCCGCCGCTACGACAGCGACACCTACTACGGAAGCTTCGCCTATGCGCCGACCAGTCGCAGCGCGGTCAACCTGTCGGTCTACGACAGCGTCTCGGGCTTTGGCGGTGCGGTTGGCAATGCACTTGCCGCGCTGCCGACCAATTTCGAGGCCAACCGCAACGCAGTGACCGGCGATCTCAATGGATGCGTCAGCAGCCTGCAGGGCGGTAACTGCTTTGGCGGATCGCTCGCCTCGATCCGCAGCTCGGTCTTCCGCAGCCGCGGCGGCGTGCTGACCTATTCGCAGACGGTAGGCCGCTACAACGCCGGGATCGGTCTCGGCTACGATCGCCGAACCTTCATCGCCGCACCCGGCACGGTGCTGGCGGCGGCGGACGGTCTCGCGGAAGAGAGCTACAACGCCAGTATCTTTCTCGACGGCAAGATCGGCAACAACGCCGGCTTCACCGTCAACGCCTATGGCGCGTATCTGACCAGCGACTTCACCGACCAGTCGGCGACGGCGCTGGGCACCTCCGCTAGTTATCGCCAGCAGCTCTACCTGGGTCTTTCCGCCCGGGCTGCGGTGTCCCTCGACTATCTCGACAGCGACGTGGCTGGCGAGGATATCAAGACCGCATCGGCCCTGGTCGGCCTGCGGTATGACTTCTGAGCCCGCGAAAGGACCAACGATGTTCGACGATTTTTACGGCCTGACGGGGCGGCCCTTCCAGCTCACGCCGGACCCCGACTTCTATTTCGAGAGCGCGACGCATCGCAAGGCGCTGTCGTACCTCGGCTATGGCCTGGCGCAGGGCGAGGGCTTCATCGTCATTACCGGCGAGATCGGCTCGGGCAAGTCGACCCTGGTCGCGCACCTGATGAAGAAGATCGACCCGGCGCAGATGACGGTCGGCCATGTGGTAACCAGCAATCTCGACGGAGCCGAGCTGGTTCACGTCGTGGCGCAAAGCTTCGGGCTCGATATCGAAGGGCACGACAAGGCGAGCGCGCTGGGCGCGATCGAGGACTTCCTGCACGAAGAAGCCCGCGCCGGGCGCCGCTGCCTGCTGGTGGTGGACGAATCGCAGAACCTCAGCATCGAAGCGCTCGAAGAACTGCGCATGATGTCGAACTTCCAGCTCGGCGCGCATCCGCTGCTGCAGCAGCTGCTGCTCGGCCAGCCTGAGTTCAAGGAGGTTCTGGCGAACCACGGCGAACTGGAACAGCTGCGCCAGCGCGTGATCGCGGCCCACCATCTTGGTCCGATGGAGTCGGACGAGCTGCAGCCCTATATCGAACACCGCCTCGGCTGCGTTGGCTGGCAGGGCAACCCGGCGTGGGACCAGCGGGTGTTCGCCGAAATGTATCAGGCCACCGGCGGTATCCCGCGCCGCGTCAACCAGGTCGCGACCCGATTGCTGCTGCTGGGCGCGGTCGAGCAGCGCACCCGGATCGACAACACCATGCTGACGTCGGTCCTTCGCGAGATGGAAAGCGATAACGCTTTTCCGGCAGCCGCGCCCAAGCCGCTCAACCGGCTGGAGCGTGGGCCTGCGCCGGGCCCGATCAAGCATGTCGCTGCCTCCGCACCCGTCGACATCAGCGACCAGGTCGAGACCCTGCTTGCCGATCGTGACCGCCAGATCGAAGAGCTCAAGCAGGCGGTAGCGCAAGTCGGCCAGGACGCCGCAGCTGCACCGGCAGGCGTCCCGGACGAGGTGCGCAAGCGGCTCGACGCGATCGAGGCGAAGCTGGCCGAGCAGGAGCTTAGCGTGCGCCAGGTACTCGGCATGATGATCGAGTGGATCGAAAGCCAGGGCCGCCGCGCCGCCTAAGCAAAGGAAAGGGGCGCGATGACCTCGCCCGTGATTACCAACGGCCTGTCGGTCGATGTCGAGGACTGGTTCCAGGTCGGCGCGTTCGAAAAAGTGATCGACCGCGACGAATGGGACGGGCTTACCCTGCGCGTCGAGGACAATGTCCTGCGTATCCTCGACCTGTTCGATGCCGCCGGGGTCAAGGCGACGTTCTTCACCCTCGGCTGGGTGGGCAAGCGCAACGGCGCGCTGATGCGCCGGATCGTCGAGCGCGGTCACGAACTAGCAAGCCACGGCTACGACCACGCCCGCGTATTCACTTTCGACCGCAAGCAGTTCGCCGGCGACATCAAGTTGGCGCGGATGATCCTCGAGGATGCTGCCGGGGTGCCGATCACGGGGTATCGCGCGCCCAGTTTTTCCATCGATAGCCGCACGCCTTGGGCCTATATGGAACTCGCGGAGCAGGGCTATGCCTATTCGTCCAGCGTCGCCCCGATAACGCACGATCATTACGGATGGCCCGAAGCGCCGCGCTTCGCCTTCCGCCCGCTGCCATGGTCGGACCTAGTCGAGATACCCGTCGCCACCGCCATCCTCGGAGGCAAGCGTGTCGCCGCCGGTGGAGGCGGGTTCTTCCGCGTATTGCCCTACGCCTTCAGCCGCTGGGCCATCCGGCAGGTCAACCGCACCGAGCAGCGCCCGGCGGTGTTCTATTTCCATCCTTGGGAGATCGACCCCGACCAGCCGCGTGTCGGCAATGCGCCCGTGCGCTCGAAGCTGCGGCACTACACCAACCTCGACAAGATGGCGGAAAAACTTTCCGAACTGGTCCATGAATTCGCGTGGGGGCGGATGGACATGATAGCCGCCCGCGAAGCTGCGCGGGCGGAGGAACTGGCTGCATGAACGCGCCATTCGCCCTGTGCGAGGAAGCGATCTCGCAGGCCGACCTGCACGATCCGGCCGAGGCTGCCCGCATCGCCGACTTCGTCTACGCCGCCAATGGCTCGCCATTCCACCTGCCACGCTGGCTGTTGGCGGTGGAGCGGGGCACGGGTCAGCGCGCAACCGGCCTGGTCGCTGAGAAGGGCGGACAGGTGACCGGCTGGCTCCCGCTGACCGTCGCGCATTCGCTGCTGTTTCCGCGCGCGCTGGTTTCGAGCGGCTTCGCGGTAGAGGGCGGGGCACTCGCTATTCACGACAAGACTGCCAAGCGCCTCTGCCGCGCGGCGACCGAGCTCGCCATGCGCGAAAGCTGCGCCTCGGTGGAATTGCGCGGCGGGTGCGTGCCCGATGGCTGGAGCGTCCAGTCCGACAGCCATTGCGGCTTCGCCGGGCCTCTTGCCAAGGATGATGAAGCACAACTGCTCGCCATTCCGCGCAAGCAGCGGGCCGAGGTGCGCAAGGGGCTCGACAATGACCTGCGCGTGACTGTGGGCACCGCCGAAAGCGACCGCGCAGCGCATTACGGCTGCTATGCCGAAAGCGTGCGCAACCTCGGTACGCCGGTGTTCCCGCGCAGCCTGTTCGACAGCGTGCTCGATGCTTTCGGCGACGAGGCCGATATCCTGACGGTCTGGGCCAAGGAGAACGATAGCGAACGACCCGTGGCGAGCGTCCTGTCGCTATACCACATGGGCGCGGTCATGCCCTATTGGGGCGGCGGGGTGTGGGATGCGCGGCACCTGCGCGCCAATGAGCTGATGTATTACCGGCTGATGTGCCATGCCCGGGGCAAAGGCTGCATCCGCTTCGACTTCGGCCGCTCCAAGACCGGCAGCGGGCCCTACAATTTCAAGAAGAACTGGGGCTTCGAGCCGACCCCGCTGACCTACGCCAGCTGGACCGCGCCCGGCGTCGAGAAACGCGACGTCGACCCCACGAGCGATGCCTATCAGCGCAAGATCGCGCTGTGGAAGAAGCTGCCGCTGCGTCTCGCCAACACCATCGGCCCGGTCATAGCCCGCGGGCTAGCCTGATGGGCGAGATCCTGTTCCTTTGCCATCGTATCCCGTTCCCGCCGGATCGGGGCGACAAGATCCGCTCGCACCACCTGCTCAAGGCCTTGGCGCAGCTGGCACCGGTCCATGTCGGCACCTTCGGCGAAACAGATGCCGATATGGCGGCCGAGGCCGAGCTATCACAGCTCGCGGCAAGCCATTGCCTGGTCCGGCGAACCAAGCCCCTGCCAGTGGCAGGGCTGGAGGCCTTGGGCACGGGTAAGCCCGTCAGCCTGACGGCCTGGGACAGCGCCGCCCTGCGAGCATGGGTCGCAAGATTGTTGGCCGAACGTCCCATCGACACGATTTTCGTCTTCAGTGGCCAGATGGGGCAATATGTGCCGGAGAGCTTTGCGGGACGCGTGATCATCGACCTGTGCGATGTCGATAGCGCCAAGTTCGAAGCCTATGGCAGGGCGGGAAGCTTCCCTCGTTCCATCATCGACCGGCGGGAGGGGCTCCTGCTGGCGCGGGAGGAGGAACGCCTTGCCCGCCGTGCCCACGTTACCCTGCTGATCAGCGACCACGAGGCCGGGCTGTTCCGGTCGCGGCTGACGGACACTGCGGGCACAGATATCCGTGCCATCCGCAACGGGATCGACACCGATTTGTTCGATCCTGCAGCGGTCCGGCCGCATTCCGACCTGGCCGCTGCGTCCGGGCCGCAGATCGTCTTCACCGGGCAGATGGACTACCAGCCGAACGTGGGCGCTGCAGAGCGCGTCGTGCAGGCGATCCTGCCGGGCATTCGCGCGCGCTATCCCGATGCCTCGTTCCATATCGTCGGACGCGCTCCCGTAGCGAGGCTGCTGGCACACGACGGCAAGGACAACATTCGCGTCTGGGGCGAAGTGCCCGACGTGAAGCCGTTCCTTGCTGCCGCCGATATCGTCATCGCCCCGCTCACAATCGCCCGCGGGATACAGAACAAGGTGCTCGAAGCCATGGCGATGGCGCGACCGGTCCTGCTGTCTCCTGAGGCCGCCACAGGTATCGAGGCGCAAGATGGCATCCACGTCGCCATAGCTGGCGACGACGCGACGATGGTCGCCCGTGCACTTGCCCTCATCGAGGATGGCGAGCAGGCTGCCGCTATGGGCAGTGCGGCGCGCGCCTATGTGCGCCAGCACCAGAGCTGGCCAGCCATGCTGGCCCCGCTGGCGGGGATCGTCGAGGCAGCCGGGGACGCTCGCGATGCGGCCTGAGCTTGCCATCGGTAGCGCGCCCCCGACGTGGCGGGATCGCATCGCCCCAGAATGGCGGACGCCGCTGCTGAGGCTCGCACTGCTGTGGAGCCTCATCCTGCTCGTCACAATTCGTGACTGGCTCGCCATGGCGCACCAGTGGTGGAACATTTCGACCTACAATCACATGCTGCTGGTGCCGGCGATCGTTGCCGGGCTGGTCTGGATCAGGCGCGGCGAGCTGGCAAAGATCGCCCCGAAGCCTTGGTGGCCGGGCGGCATCGCATTGGGTGCAGCTGCAGCGTTGTGGCTGCTCGGCACATACCTAGAAATCAACACCATCAGCCAGCTTGGGGCTGTTACGGCACTTCAGGCCACGGTGGCGGCAGTCCTGGGACTGCGCGTCGCGCTCGGCCTGCTGTTTCCCCTGGCCTACATGGTGTTCCTGGTGCCCATCGGCGGCGAACTGGTCCCGGGCCTCCAGATGATTACGGCGGACATAGCCATAACCCTGACCCACTGGAGCGGCATACCGGCGGTGATCGACGGGGTCATGATCGACACCCCGGGCGGCCTGTTCGAGGTCGCCGAAGCCTGTGCCGGGGCCCAGTTCCTGATCGCCATGATCGCGCTGGGCGTGCTGGTCGCGCAAAGCTGTTTCGGCAGCTGGCGCCGACGGGCGATCTTCCTTGCCGCCTGCATCGTCGTGCCGATTATCGCCAACGGCATCCGGGCTTGGGGGACAATTTACATCGCCCAGTCGCAGGGCATCGCCTTCGCCGCCGGGTTCGACCACATCGTTTACGGCTGGGTGTTCTTCGCCGTCGTCATTGCCGTCCTGCTCGGCTCCGCATGGCGCTGGTTCGACCGCGCGCCGGAAGACCCCGGAATCGACGGCAGCGCGCTGGCGCATATGCCGCTGACCATGTCCGCGATCTTCAGTTTCGTCCTCGGCCAGAGGATGGACCGTCCGGCACAAAGCAGCTAACGCCCGCCTCATGTGCGGCATCGCCGGTATCTTCCATTGTGGGACGCCCAAGCCGGTCGACCCGCGACGCGTGGAGCGGATGACCGATGCGCTGTTCCATCGTGGCCCTGACGGCGGCGACGTCTGGACCGATCACGGCGTGGGGCTGGGCCATAGGCGCCTTTCGATCATCGATATCGCCGGATCGCCGCAGCCGATGCATTCGGCCGACGGGCGCTGTGTGCTCGTCTTCAATGGCGAGATTTACAATTACCGCGAGCTGCGCCGCGAGCTGAAGGACCTCGGCGCGCAGTTCCGCACCGATGGCGACAGCGAAGCGATTATTGCCGCCTGGCAGCAATGGGGGCCGGAATGCCTTTCGCGCCTCGACGGCATGTTCGCCTTCGCCATCTACGACCGGGCGGACAGGACGCTGTTCCTCGCCCGCGACCGGTTCGGGGTGAAGCCGCTCTTCATGGCGCATCTCAGCGACGGCAGCATGGCGTTCGCCTCGGAGCTCAAGGGGTTGCTCGCCCATCCGCTGTTGCGGCGCGAAATCGATCCGCTGGCGGTGGAGGATTACCTGGCCTGGGGCTATGTGCCCGACCATCGCTCCATCCTGAAGGGTGTCGAAAAGCTGCCAGCCGGGCATTACCGACTGCTGCGGCACGACCAGCCGCCCGCTCCGCCGGTGCAGTGGTGGGACGTCGATTTCTCCCACCGGCACAAGGGCAGCACCGCAGATCTCTCGGCCCAACTACTTCACCTGATGCGCGAAGGGGTCGAATCGCGCATGGTAGCCGACGTCCCGCTGGGCGCTTTCCTTTCTGGCGGAGTGGACAGCTCCAGCGTCGTCGCGCTGATGGCGGAAGCGAGCCGGGAGCCGGTCAACACCTGCTCGATCGGCTTCGATGTCGCGGCGGTGGACGAGACCGGATACGCCCGCCGCATCGCGCAGCAGTTCGGCACCAATCACCGCGAACGGATCGTCGATCCCGACAATTTCGAGGCGGTGGACCTGCTGGCCGGCATGTTCGACGAGCCCTTCGCAGACGCCTCCGCCCTGCCGACCTGGCGGGTCTGCCAGCTGGCGCGGGAAAATGTCACCGTGGCGCTTTCGGGCGATGGAGCGGACGAAGCCTTTGCCGGCTACCGCCGCCAGGTATTCCATGCACGGGAAGAACAGGTCCGCTCCATCTTCCCGCGCGCCTTGCGCCAGCCCGTCTTCGGTACGCTCGGGAAGTTGTGGCCCAAGGCTGACTGGGCGCCGCAGGCGTTGCGCGCCAAGTCGACGTTCCAGTCACTCGGCGCCAGCGGCGAGGAAGGCTATGCCCGCGCGCTTAGCGTGACACCGCCCGAACTGCGGTCGTTGCTTTATTCGGAGGCAATGCATCGCCAGCTTGGGGAATACCGCGCCGAGCAGCCACTGATCGCGATGATGCGCGGCGCGCCCGCGAGATCTGGCCTCGACCGGGCGCAATATGTTGATCTCAAATTCTGGATGCCGGGGGACATTCTGACGAAGGTCGATCGCACGAGCATGGCCGTGAGCCTCGAGGCGCGCGAGCCTTTGCTCGATCACCGGCTGGTGGAATTTGCTGCCGGGCTGCCCCACTCGGCACGGGTCAAGGGTCGGCAAGGCAAGTGGCTTTTGAAACACACTATGGAGCGTTTTCTGCCCCATGACGTGCTCTACAGGTCCAAACAGGGGTTCGTGACGCCCATTGCCGACTGGCTTCGTGGCCCATTGCGGGCAGAAGCCCTGAAGGTGTCGTCGAGCGGTGTCCTGGCCGATACCGAGTGGTTCTCAGCTTCGCACCTCAAGCATTTGGCCGAGCAGCATATTTCCGGTCGAAGCGATCACGCACGGCTCTTGTGGCAATTGGTTATGTTGGACCGAAGCTTAAGGCATCTCGGCGTCTCCGGATAAAACCCATGGCCCGTTTCGGGACTCGGATCGTTCCGCTTTCCAAATATTCGTTTGCATCGCCGAGTCCTGTTACTTTACAACCGTAGCAGGGACAGGAACTTGCGCTTCGGCGCGCAGAAAGTTTCGGGGGTCGCATGGACCGTATCGGTACCGCATTTGAGGACAGCGTAACCAGCGCGCACGAGGGGTCGCACGCTCATGCCGCAGCAAATGGAGGCTATGGCATGGCTAGCGTGGCGATGGGGCATCCGGAAATTCCGGCGCATCTGCTCCAGTTGAATGAACTCGATGTCCTGTATCAGCAAGAAACCCAGGCGCTCTGGACCTTTATGCGTCCCCAAGGTCGGCCGAGTTTTACCCCGCCAATGTTGGGAGATTTCGAGGACTGGCAGCGACTTATCTCGGAAAGCTTCGGGCCCGACCAAGTCCCGCTAAAGTACCTGATCCTCGGCAGCCGAGCCCCGGGCGTCTTCTGCTACGGCGGCGATTTGGCCCTGTTCCGCCAGCTGATCCTCGATCATAACCGCGACGGGCTGGTGCGGTACGGCCACCGTTGCTGCCAGATCCTGCACCGCAATATCAACACGCTGAACCTGCCGATTCTTACGATCGGCCTGGTCGAAGGCGCTGCGCTGGGCGGTGGTTTCGAGGCGCTGCTGTCGTTCGACTACATTATCGCCGAACGCAGCGCGACCTTCGGGCTGCCGGAAGTGATGTTCGGCCTTTTTCCGGGCATGGGCGCACATGCTCTCCTGAGCCGGAAGCTGGGCAGTGCCATGGCCGACCGGATCATCACCTCGAACCGGACCTATACGGCGCAGGAAATGTTCGATCTGGGCATCGTGCACCAGCTTGCCGATGACGGCGAAGGGCTTGAGGCGACCCGCGACTTCATTCGCAAGAACGATCGCCGGCATTCGGGCCTCGTCGCGGCGCGGCGGGCGACCAAGGTTTCCTGGGCGCTCGAACTGTCCGAGCTGACACGGATCACGGAAATCTGGGCCGATGCCGCGCTTATGCTCGGCGAGCAGGACCTCAAGCTGATGGAACGGCTTGCGTCTGCCCAGCAGCGCGGAGCGCGCAAGGCCGCCTGAACCTAGCGTGCGATGTCGGCAGCGCCGTGGCCTAGCGCCATGTACTCGGCGCTGCGCATTTCCATCAGGCGGCTCGCAGTCCGCTCGAATTCGAAACTGCCGTCGCCCGACGGGTAGAGCGCGTCGGGCTCTGCGGCAGCCGTGGCGAACAGCTTGACCCGGTATTCGTAGAGCGCGTCGATCAGCGTTACGAAGCGCGCCGCCTCGTTGCGGTTTTCCGGCCCCATGACCGGGATGCCGACCAAAATGACCGTGTGATAGGCGCGGGCGATGGCGAGGTAGTCGGGGGCGCCGCGCGCCTCGCCGCACAGCTTCTTGAAGCTGAAAACGCCGACGCCCTTGAGGCTCTTGGGCACATGCAACGTCCTGCCGCCGCCTACATCGAGTTCGGCGCTGGGCACATTGGCCGCGTCTTCGGGCTTGTAGTCGGTCAGGCGGAAAAATGCCTCGCGCACCTGCGCCGTCGCCGCATCGCCCAGCGGCGTGTGCCAGGTGCCCAGATCGCCCAGCCGGTCGAGCCGGTAGTCGGTCGGCCCGTTGAGCGGCAGCACATCGAGCTTCTCCTCGATCAGGGCGATGAAGGGCAGGAAATGCTCGCGGTTGAGGCCGTCCTTGTAGAGATCGTGCGGCGGCCGGTTGCTGGTGGTGACGATGGTTACGCCATGATCCAGCATCAGCGCCCGGAACAGGCGCCCCATGATCGCGGCGTCGGGCGAATTGTTGACGACCATCTCGTCGAAGGCGAGGCAGCGGACATTGGCGGCGATCTGCGCGGCGACCGGCGGGATCGGATCGCCGGTCTCGCTCTTGCGGGCCCGGTGCAGGCGGGCGTGTACTTCCTGCATGAAGGCATGGAAATGCACCCGGCGCTTGCGGCCGATGTCGAGCGTCGAATGGAACAGGTCCATCAGCATCGACTTGCCGCGTCCCACGCCGCCCCACATGTAGACGCCGCGGACAGCCTCGGGCTTGCCCTTGAGCGCGCGCCAGATGATAGAACCGCGCTTGGGCACAGCTTCCAGTTCCTGCTGCAACCGGTCGAGCCGTTCGGCCACCGCTGCCTGTTCCGGATCGGCGCGCAATTCACCGGCTTCGACCAGCTCGCGATAGCGCTGCAGCATACCGCTCACGCGCCCTTCATCCTTCGGTCGGCGCCGATTTCAGCCCGGGCAGGTCGCGCGGCGGCAGCTTGCGGATGATGCCGGAATAGCTGGCGACGATATCGTCATCCTGCACCACCGTGCCGCGCACGAACACAAGCTTGCCGGTTTCGCGCATGATCTCGGTCAGCGCGTCCAGCGGCCGCTTGGGATCGCCGCCGCCGACGAACTGCGTCGATAGCTCCAGCGTTACCGACGGCCCAGCATTGCCGCTGCCGACCACATGCATGGTGGTGAACAGCGAGATATCGATCAGCGCCAGAGTCACCGCACCGTGGATGATGCCCTGCAGGTTTTCGTGCTTGCGCTCGGGGAACATCCGCAGGCGGCACATATCGCCTTCCTTGCGGGTGATGAGCTTGCCCATCACGGCACCGTTGAAAAGCGTCGGGTCCTTGAGGTTCCAGTGCCGCCAGCCGGGATTGTCCGGGTCCGGCCCGTGGTCGAAAATCGTATCGGGCAGGGCCATGCGTCGGATCAGATGGCGCGTTCGGCCATCATCTTCTTGGTCTCGGCAATGGCCTTGGCCGGGCTCAGACCCTTCGGGCAGACATTGGCGCAGTTCATGATGGTGTGGCAGCGATAGAGCCGGAACGGGTCTTCTAGCGCGTCGAGGCGCTCGCCGGTCATCTCGTCACGGCTGTCGGCCAGCCAGCGATAGGCCTGCAGCAGGATCGCCGGCCCGAGGAACTTGTCGCTGTTCCACCAATAGCTGGGGCACGAGGTCGAGCAGCAGGCGCACAGGATGCATTCGTAGAGGCCGTCGAGCTTCTCGCGCTGTTCGGGCGATTGCAGCCGCTCCTTGCCCGACGGGGTCGGCGTGACGGTCTGCAGCCACGGGCGGATGCTGGCATACTGGGCGTAGAAGTGCGTGAAGTCGGGGACGAGGTCCTTGATAACCTCCATGTGCGGCAGCGGGGTAATGCGCACCTCGCCCTTGAGGTCCTCGATCGCGGTGGTGCAGGCGAGGCCGTTCTTGCCATTCATGTTCATCGCGCAGGATCCGCAGATACCTTCGCGGCACGAACGACGGAAGGTCAGCGTCGGATCGACGTCGTTCTTGATTTTGAACAGCGCGTCGAGAACCATCGGGCCGCAATTGTTGAGATCGACCTCGAAGGTGTCGTAGCGCGGGTTCTCGCCGCTGTCGGGATCGTAGCGGTAGATCTTGAAGTTGCGCACGCGTCCCGCGCCGTCGAGCTTGTGCTCGCGCGCCTTGCCGGTGATCTTGGAATTCTTTGGCAGGGTGAAGGTCGCCATGGTCTCGTCGGGTCCTCTTGCGTTGCGGCCTATCTAACGATTGCGACGATGATGGCAAGCTGTGCGAAAGGGCAGGTTGCAGGGCGCATGTCACACTTGTCACACTGTTCTGGGGAAAGAAATCCCGGCCCAGGAAGCGCCTCGGCAAGGGTCGGCAAGGCAGGGAACCGCGCGGGCATGGGGAACGTCTACCAGCCATGACGAATGTAGGACTGGCGGCCCCCGTGTGGCCCGACACAGCCGCGGTGATCGGCGCGTCGGGCGGGATCGGGTCGGCACTTTGCGAAGGCCTTGCGGAGCGCGGCACGTCTCTGGTCTATGCCGGATCCCGGACCGCCTCTGCGCCATGGCATCCCGCTATCAGCCCTTTCAGAATCGATCTCACCGACGAGGCGTCGATCGTTTCCGCCGCAGAGATGATGCGGCCCAGGCCTCCGCGGCTGGTGATCGTGGCGACAGGCGCACTTACGCTTCCGGACGGGGCCGGGCCGGAACGGAGCTACAAGGCGATCGAGGGCGAGGCGATGGCGCGGGCCTTTGCGATCAATACTATCGGCCCGGCGCTGGTAGCAAAGCATTTCCTGCCGCATTTCGATCGCGGCGAACGGTGCGTCTTTGCCGTGTTGTCGGCGCGCGTCGGATCGATCGGCGATAACCGGATCGGCGGATGGCACAGCTACCGTGCATCGAAGGCAGCCCTCAACATGCTGGTGAAGAACTTTGCCATCGAACTGGGCCGCACGCACAGGCAAGCGGTGGTGGTGGCGCTGCATCCAGGCACGGTCGACACGGCATTGTCTGCGCCGTTCCAGGGCAATCTGCCTGCAGGCCAGCTCACCGGACCGGCGCAAGCGGCGAGCAACCTCTTGAGCGTCATCGGGCGTTTGGGGCCGGAAGCCAGCGGATACTGCTTCGACTGGCGCGGGGACCGGATCGATCCCTGAGCTTGTGCCGCAGGTGGACCGATGCCAAGGGCGCCGATCATGCGGATCGCGATATACGACCTCGACAAGACGCTAACGCGGCGGGCGACATTTACACCGTTCCTCGCCTTTGCGGCGCGCCGGACTGCGCCGTGGCGGCTCGTACTGTTGCCGCTGTGGGTTGTGCTGATGCTCGGCTACAAGGCCGGACTGATGGACCGCACGACACTGAAACGGCGTGGTATGCGGCTCATGCTAACGGATGTGCCGAGGGGCCGGCTCGAGCGGATCGGGCGGGATTTCGCAGCCCGGCGCATCGCCCGGGACGGCCTGATGCCGGGCGCGCTTCGCCTGCTGGCCGAAGACCGCGCCAGTGGGGCCAGGATCGCGATCGCGACCGCCGCCTTCGAATTCTATGCGACAACCTTTGCCGAGGCGCTGGAAATCGACCAAGTAATCGCGACGCGCTGGGACGGGCAATCCATTCCCGGAGGCAACTGCTACGGCGCGACCAAGAAAGCCCGGGTTATGGAATGGCTCGCCGATCAGGGTATCGATCCCACGGCAGCCAGCCTGCGCTTCGTCAGCGACAGCTTTGCCGACGCGCCGCTGCTCGATATCGCGCAGGAGCCCATCTTCGTCACTGACAGCCGGGGCAAGTCCGCGCGGGCGGAGGCACGGGGCTGGCGCGCTATGGACCTTTCGCGCTGACGAGCGCCGCGATGGCGTCGGCGGCCCGTTCCGCAGCCGTGCGCTCGCCGATATCGAAGGTGTAGTCGAACAGTTCGCGCTGGACCCCGGAATGGTCCGCGCCAATCGTCCGATAGCTCGGTAAAAGTCGCACGAGTTCTTCGGCCGAGCCGACCACGGGCCCGGTTGACCGGAAGGCCAGCCATTGGTCGTCCTCGGGATCGGGCTTGCTCCGCGTGTCGATGAAGAAGGCCGGCCGAGGGCGAGCGAGGAATTCGTAAATCTGGCTCGATACGTCGCCGATGTAGCCGTCCGCGGCGAGCAAGTAGCTCATGTCGAACAGGCGCTCGCTGCCGGTGTCGATCAGGACGTTTGGCGCGGCGCGCGCTTCTTTGGGAACATCCGGCCGAAACCGCGCGACGCGATATTCGGGCGAGACGTGCAGGTGCTTGCGAAACAGCATCACATGCGGTGCGAAGATGCAGTTGAAGGCCTGGCCTGCCTCGCTGGCGAACCAGCGCAGCAGCTCCGGCCCGGCATCGTACCAGCTCGAAAGATGCGGATCGAAATGCGGGTTGTAGACGAAGGTCGGGCGGCCGTTGCCGAAGAAATCGGGCTTGGCGGAGAGATCGATGCCCTCGAACTTGGGGTAACCGACGACCTCCAGCCGCTCGCGCGAGACCCCGTGCGCGACCATCTGGTCGACCACCTTCCGCCCGGCGACCAGCACCTTGTCGAATTTTGCGAAATCTGGGTGGTAGGAGACGTTGCGATCGCCCGCACCGTGGGGGATCATGGCGAAGAGGGGCGTTTCCGCGGGGCCGAGATACCGCTTCGCCCGGAGGCAGGTTCGTTCGGTCGAGACGACGATATCGCTCTGCGCAAACAGCGGCGCGAACTGCTTGAGCCGCAAAAGCCTGCTGGCCGGCAGGACCGCGTCGCCCGCTTTCGCCAGCGTGCCCGACCACCCCGTCAGCGACAGTTCGACCCAGTCCAGTTTCGCCGCATCGTCAGCCGAGATCAGCGTCTCGAGACGCTGCCGGATAGGCGGCGTGGCATAGGCTATTGTGCTGGCGATCGAAGGATGGAGGCGGGCGGTGGCCGCAGCGACACCGGCCAGATGAGCCACCTGATGGCCGGCATCGTGATTGAACAGGAACAGCGCGCGCTTCATCCGTCAGAGCCGATAGGGCAGGGACGGCGGCTTGCCAACGCAGTTGCAGCATTGAACATTCGGATGCGCTCGTTCAAAGGGTCGCGCGATGGAACAGCCTATGCCAGCCGAAGAGCGCCGCAACGGGCTGAAGAATATCGTCCGCAACCTTGCCTGGATCCTCGGCGGCAAGGGCTTCGCTGCCGTCGTCAGCCTCGTCTACCTTGCCCTTCTGTCGCGCTCGCTCGGGGTGAAGGACTTCGGCCACTTCTCGCTGATCTTCGGGACCGCCCAGGCGCTGGTGGCGCTGGCGAGCTTCCAGGCGTGGCAGACGGTGGTGCGGTTCGGGGCCGGGCCGGCGCTCGAAAGAAACTGGCCGCGCCTCGGCCGGTTGGCGGCGCTCTGCGCCACGATCGACGTCATCGGGGCTGTCGTGGGCTGCCTCGTGGCCGCGGTACTGTTCTACGGTTTCGGGCCGATGCTCGAACTGAACCCGGAATATGTGCACATGGGGTTCGCCTTCAACTGCGCATTGCTCTGGTCGCGGATGACGACATCCAACGGCATCGTCCGTGTGCTCGACCGGGTGGATGTCGCAAGTTACGTCGAGGCTGTGGTGCCAGCCGGGCGGCTCATCGCTGCGCTGGCTATCGTCTTCATCGCAGGCGCGAGCGTCGGCAAATTCCTGTTCGCCTGGGCGTTTCTCGACCTTCTGGCGGCGGCGCTTTACTGGTTCGCTGCCTGGCGGCTCGCACCGGAGGCGATCAATCGGACGAACTTCGCACACTGGCGCGAAGCCTACCGCGAGAACGGGGGGATCGGCGGGTTCTTCGGGATCACCTACGCCAACTCCTCGCTCGATGCGCTGTACCGGCAGGGTCCGCTGCTGATGGTCGGCTTGCTGCTCGGCACCAGCGCGGCGGGCATCTACAAGCTCGCCGATCAGCTTGCGCAAGGGATCGGCACGCTCTCGGCGCTGGTGGCGCGAGCCGTCTTCCCCGAATTCGCCCTGTCGAGCATGGCCGGCGAACCGCACGCCTTCCGCAAGCTGGTAAGGCAGGTTTCGGCCATCGCGGCGCTCGGCGGACTGGCCGTCACCCTGACCGCATTGCTGTTTGGCGAGACGGTGCTCGGCATCATCGGCGGCGAAGACTTCGTTCGCGGTGCGCCGGTGCTGGTCCCGCTGGCCATGGCGGCCTCGTTCGCGCTGGCGGCAGTGGGTTTCGAGCCCATGGTGCTGTCGACGGGCCACGCCAGCTATGCTGTTCTTGCCCGCACCATCTCGGTGCTCGCCATCGGCGTGGGGATCTTCGTCTTGGCCATATACGGCCCCGTCGGTGTCGGCTGGGCCGTGGCGCTGGGCATGGCGGTGTTCTACATCGTGATGGGCGCGATGGCCTATCTCGCCATGCGCGAGGTCATGGCCAAAGGCGTGCGGGCGTGAGCTTCGCAGCGCTCGTGCTGGCCGGGACGCGCCCCGGCGGCGATCCGCTCGCGGTGCGGGAGGGCGTCTCGCACAAGGCGCTCATCGAAGTCGGCGGCACGCCTATGCTTCTGCGGGTCATCGAGGCGCTACGCGATGCCGAGGCCGCACGCATCGGGGTGTCGTGCGACGATCCTCTGGTCGCCGAACTGGCGCGTTCGGCGGGGGCGGAACTCCTGGCAACCGGGCGCGGGCCGAGCGACAGCGCCGCTATCGGCTTTGCGCATTTCGGCGCGCCGATGCTGCTGACGACATCGGACCATGCGCTGCTCGATCCGGCATGGGTCAGGCAAATCCTTGCCGATGTCCCGGCCGATTGCGACCTTGCCGTGATGCTTGCCGAGCGCGAACGCGTAGAGGCCGCCATGCCGGGCAGCAGGCGGACGTGGCTACGATTTGCGGACGGGCAGTGGTCCGGGTGCAATCTGTTTCTCCTCCGAACGCCGCAGGCCGCCAGGGCGCTCGACCTGTGGTCCGGGATCGAGGCCGACCGCAAGCGCCCCTGGCGCATCGTCGCCCGTCTCGGGATCGGCGCGGTTCTCGGCTATGCGACCGGCAGGCTGACGCTTGCCGAGGGGCTGCGCCAGCTCGGCCGCCGCAACGGCATGGAGGTCAGCCTCGTATCCGCCGACGACGGCCTCGCCGCAGTGGATGTCGACAAGGAACAGGATCTTATCGACGTCAGGCGCATCTTGGCTGGCAGGGCAGGGGACTAACCCCCTCCCTCCCGCGCCCGATTTCTGCCATCATGGCGCCGGGCAACGGGAGAGGCGACGATGGGCGTAGGCGACTGGTGGGACCGGCACGGCGTGCCGCGGGTGATCAAGTTCGCCTGCGGGATGCCCGCGATCATGAAGCTGCGCAGCCAGGTGGTACCGCTAGCGAGCGGCGACGTGTTCGAGCTTGGCTGCGGCGGCGGGATCAACCAGCAGTTCTACAACGCCGGGGCGATCGACAGTTATTCGGGCATCGATCCGGGCGGCAAGCTGCTCGAATACGCGCGTGATGAGGCTGCCAAGAAAGGCTGGCAAGCGGATATCCGGCACGGCGTGGGAGAAGCCATCCCGTTCGGCGACAAGAGTTTCGATACGGTGGTCTGCACCTACACCATGTGCTCGGTGCAGGATCAGGCGCAGGTCGTGCGCGAGATGCGGCGCATTCTCAGGCCCGGCGGCCGCCTGCTGTTCCTCGAACATGGCCGGGCACCCGATGCAGACGTCGCCCGGTTTCAGGACAGGCTGGAACCGTGGTGGAAGCCTTTTGCGGGGGGATGCCATCTGACGCGGCCGGTGACCGAAGCCGTGCGGGCGGGGGGCTTCGCGGTCGAGCCGATGGGCGCACGCTACCTGCCGAAAACGCCCAGGTCTATCGGCTGGAACGAGTGGGGTGTGGGGGTCAAGACTGGCTCCTGACCCCCGCACCACATTACAGTAACGGCGTTACTCGCCGAACGTGCGCTGCCACCAGCCACGGCGCGGCGCAGCATCTTCGGCGGTGGCCGGCTGTTCCTCGGCCGCAGGCGCTACATCGCTGGCGGCAGTCGCTTCCGCTTCAGGCACAGCCGCGTCTTCGGCGACCGGATCGGCTTTCTTGCGCCGCGTGCGCTTGGCCTTGGCCGGAACCTCTTCCGCGGCGGCGGGTGCCGGCTCGGCACCCTCTTCCACGACCGGCTCCGCGACCTTCTTGGCGCGGCTGCGACGCTTGGGCTTTTCCTCGGCGAGAGGCTGTGCCTCGGCCGCTTCGGGTTCTGGCGAAGGCTCGACCGGTTCTTCGGCCTTCTTGCGGCGGGTCCGCTTGGGCTTCGCAGGTGCTTCCTCGGTGGCTTCCGTCACAGGGGGCAGAGCTCCCGCTTCGCTGTCGGCAGGCGCGTTATCATCGCCGCTCGCGCCATCCTGTGCCTCTTCGCCGGACTCGTCCGACCCGCCGCGGCCCCGCCGGCGACGTCCACCGCGGCGGCGGCGCTTCTTCGGCCGGTCCTCGTCGCCATGTTCGTCCGCGTGACCCGGTGCAGTTTCGCCTGCCTCATCCTCGTTGGAACCGGAGCCGGATTGCACGTCGTCGCCGGACTGGTCGGAGTCTGCGCGATCCTTGTTGCGTCCGCGGCCGCCACGGCGGCGGCGACGGCGCTTGCGCTCGCGTTCTTCCTCATCGCTACCCGCTCCGCTGCCGGAGCTGTCGTCGCGATCATCCTCGCCCTCGTCCTCGGGAAGATCGTCGTCATCTTCCTCGATCACGATCGGGTCGAAGCGCGGAGCCTGTGACGGACGCGGCCCCGAGCTGGCGACGCTCATCTTGGCGCCTTCATCCTCGCCTTCGGGGATGACTTCGACAGTCACGCCATAGCGGTCCTCGATTTCCTGCAGGTCCGCGCGCTTGGCGTTGAGCAGGTAGATCGACGCTTCCATGCTGGCCTTGAGGGTAATGATCGTACCCCGGCCCTTGGCCGCTTCGTCCTCGATCAGGCGCAGCGCGGAAAGGCCGGCGCTGGACGCGGTGCGGACGAGGCCGGTGCCGTCGCAATGCGGGCAATCGCGGGTGGTCGCCTCCAGCACGCCTGTGCGCAGACGCTGGCGGCTCATTTCCATCAGGCCGAAGCTGGAAATCCTGCCGACCTGGATACGCGCGCGGTCGTTCTTCAGCGCGTCCTTCATGGCCCGCTCGACCTTGCGAATGTTCGTGCTGTATTCCATGTCGATGAAGTCGATAACGACCAGGCCGGCCATGTCGCGCAGGCGCAGCTGGCGAGCGATTTCCTTGGCCGCTTCGAGATTGGTGGCGGTCGCCGTCGCCTCGATCCCATGCTCCTTGGTCGATCGGCCCGAGTTGATGTCGATCGAGACCAGCGCTTCGGTCGGGTTGATGACGAGATAGCCCCCGCTCTTGAGCTGTACGACGGGATCGTACATCGCCCTGAGCTGGTCTTCCGCGCCGTAGCGCTGGAACAGCGGCATGGGATCGGAATAGGGCTTCACCCGCCGCGCGTGGCTGGGCATCAGCAGCTTCATGAATTCCTTGGCGGCCTTGTAGCCCCCTTCGCCCTCGACGACGACTTCCTCGATTTCCTTGTTGTAGATGTCGCGGATGGCGCGCTTGATGAGGTCGCTGTCCGAATGGATCAGCGCCGGTGCGCTCGAGCTCAGCGTCGTTTCGCGGATGCCGTCCCAGAGGCGGGCGAGGTAGTCGAAGTCCCGCTTGATTTCAGGCTTCGTGCGCTGGAGGCCGGCGGTGCGAACGATCAGCCCCATGCTCTTGGGCAGGCTGAGGTCGGAGACGATTTCCTTGAGCCGCTTGCGGTCGCCTGCGCTCGAAATCTTGCGGCTGATCCCGCCGCCATGCGACGAGTTGGGCATTAGCACGGTATAGCGCCCGGCGAGGCTGAGATAGGTCGTCAGGGCGGCGCCCTTGTTGCCGCGTTCTTCCTTGACGACCTGCACCAGCATCACCTGACGGCGCTGGATGACGTCCTGGATCTTGTACCGGCGGCGCAGGGCCTGCCGCTTGGCGCGAACTTCGTCGACTTCCTTGGCGCGGGCGCGGCTGCCCTTGCCGCCCTTGCCCTGACGGCGACCGCGGCCGCCACGACGGTGACGCGGCTGTTCGCTGTCATCGTCGGAAGTCTCATTATCTTCGTCATCGTCCTCGTCGCCGTCTTCGCTGTCCAGCTGGCCTTCCTCGATGGTGGCGACGTCGTCCTTCTCGGAAGTGTCGATTTCCTCGAGGCCATCCTCGGCGAGGTCTTCGACCAGCGCCTCGGCCGACTGGCGATCCTCGGCGTCGTACTCGTCGCCGGGCATTTCGCCGCGCTCTTCCTCTTCGGCGCGCAGGCGGGCCTCTTCCTCGGCAGCCTCAGCCTCTTCGGCCAGCAGCGCCTCGCGGTCGGCCTGGGGGATCTGGTAGTAGTCGGGGTGAATTTCGCTGAAGGCGAGGAACCCGTGCCGGTTTCCGCCGAAGTCGACGAATGCCGCCTGAAGCGACGGTTCGACCCGTGTTACCTTCGCAAGATAGATATTGCCCTTGATCTGCTTGTGTTCGGCAGATTCGAAATCGAATTCCTCAATCCGGTTTCCTTGGAGGACCGCCACCCGGGTTTCTTCCGTGTGGCGCGCATCGATTAGCATGCGCGTTGCCATGTAATTCTCTCCATGCGCGCTCTGATGCCGGCCCTGATCGGGATGCGGCGCGCAGATATGTGTGGGAACCGCCCTGGCGCATGCCGCGGGCGGAAGGGAGTGACCGGCCCGGACGAGCATGGCTTGTCGGGGCGCGGTATTCTGCATCTACGCCAGCGAGTTCGCGCGAATAGTGCGCCAGCCCGAAAAGGGCCGTCCCCGTCGCCACGGCACGGCAAGCGGTCGCTTGCAGGCCGGAATGCGGGGGGAGGGTTCTCATCTGGAGTATCAACCTGTCTTTATTGGCCGTCCGCTCGAAAGCAGGCGGAGCCGCAGCGATCCGAGCGGGCACATTGGACTGGCCCGTCGTCACGATCCTGCGGTTGGGCCGGTGCTAGCATCGCGGGACAACTCCGGCAACTATATTGCGCAATGTGTGTCGGGCGCACTAACACCGCGCTAACTATATGTCGCTTCGAGCCCAACTCTGGATCGTTTTCCTGCTTCCGGTGCTGCTGATCGCCGGTCTCTATGCTTTCGGTCTGACCATCCCGGTACCGGCACTTGGCCGGAATTACGTCATCACGCTTGATCTGCCGACCGGAGACGGTCCGGTCGACTTGCCGCAGGTGTATGGGCCGCAGGACCGCTCGCGGCCATTGGTGGTGATCGACCCGGGGCACGGCGGCAAGGATCCCGGGGCGAGCGGCGCCAGTGTTCGCGAGAAGACCCTTGTTCTCGGGCTGGCCCGCGCGCTCAAGGATGCCTTGCTCGAACAGGGCGGGGTAAGGGTCGCGATGACCCGCAACGACGACCGCTTCCTGGTCCTCGACGAACGTCCCGAGATCGCGCGCCGTCTGGGTGCGGACCTGTTCGTCTCGATCCATGCCGATTCGGCAGGCGACAGCAGCGGCGTGAGCGGAGCGAGCGTGTATACCCTGTCCGAAAAAGCCTCGAGCCAGGCGGCGGCGCGCTTTGCCGATCGCGAAAACCGGGCCGACACGGTCAATGGTGTCAATGTGACGGACCAGAGCGACACCGTAAGCACCATCCTCGTCGAGCTGTCGCAGCGGCGCGTGCAGGAAAATTCGGCTGAGCTGGCCCAGCTTATCCTGCGCGAAGGGCAGGGGGTACTGACATTCCACCCGCAGCCCCGGCGCTCCGCTTCGCTGGCGGTACTGCGCGCCCCCGATCTGCCGGCAGTGCTCTACGAATCGGGATACATCACCAATCCCGCAGACGCGGCGCGGCTCGCTTCGCCTGAGGGCCGTGCGGCCTTTGCCGAGACGATGGCACGCGCGATCCGGATCTATCTCGCGCGGCAAAGCCGGGAATAGGCAGAACAAGCATATGGCGCGGCGGCGAAACGCCGTGCTAAGGGCGCCCGCAACCATGGTCGATACGTCATCCCTGCAGGCCTTCCATTATCGCATCCGGCGCGAGGCCAGCGGCCTCGTCAACTGGTTCCGCCGCAAGTGGGCGGAAAGCCGCTGGTTCCGGCGCGGCGCGATCATGCTGGGCGCGGGCTTCGTCGGCTTGCTGGCGCTCTGGGCAGTGCTCGCCAAGGACTTGCCGGATGCCAAGACCCTGCTGGAGTACGAGCCTCCGCTGCCGACGGTGGTACGCGGGGTCGATGGCGAGATCGTCCATTCCTACGCCCGCGAGAGGCGGGTGCAGCTGCAATATGCGGATTTTCCGCGCCAGTTGATCCAGGCCTATCTCGCTGCCGAGGACAAGACCTTCTTCAGCCATGGTGGCATCGACGCCGGCGGTCTGGTGGGCGCGGTTGTCGACTACGTCAGCAAGCTCGGTTCGGGCGAACGTGCCGTCGGGGGATCGACGATCACGCAGCAGGTGGCCAAGAACATCCTGCTGACCAACGAATATTCGATCACGCGCAAGCTCAAGGAAATGCTGCTTGCGCGCCGGATCGAAGGCGTCCTGACCAAGCCGGAAATCCTCGAACTCTATCTCAACGAGATTCCGCTCGGGCGGCGCTCGTTCGGCGTGCAGGCCGCGTCGCGGGCCTATTTCGACAAGGATGTCGGCGACCTCGAACTGCACGAGGCTGCCTTCCTCGCCATCCTGCCCAAGGCGCCGGAAACATACAGTCGCGCGAAATTCGAGGACCGGGCCATTGCGCGGCGCAATTTCGTGCTCGACCAGATGGTCGAGAGCGAATTCATCACCGCCGCCCAGGCTAGCGCCGCCAAGGCGCAGCCGCTCGGCCTGGTCACACAGCGCCGCGAGCGGTCGGCCGATGCGGGATATTTCCTCGAAGAAGTGCGGCGCCAGTTGATCGACCGCTTCGGCGAGACGGCAAAGGATGGCGACAACAGCGTCTACGCCGGCGGCCTGTGGGTCCGGACTTCGCTCGATACCGGGATGCAGGACGCTGCGCGCAAGGCCCTGCGTGCGGGGATCCTGCGCTATCACAGCGGCAAGGGCTGGTCGGGTCCGGTCGCGACGCTCAATCCCGATAACGGCGATTTGACGGGACAGCTTGCCAGTTCGAACCTCTCGATAAACTACCAGGACTGGCGGGTCGCAGTCGTGACCGGCCGCGACGGTGCCAATGCCGCAATCGGCTTCGCCGACGGTTCGACCTCTTCGCTGTCCGGCGCACCTTCCGGCCTGAAGGCGGGTGACGTGATCACCGTTTCGCCGTCGGGCAACGGCTTTCGCCTGCGCACCGTGCCGTCCGTCTCGGGCGGCTTCCTGGCTATGAACCCGCAAACCGGACGCATCCTCGCGATGCAGGGCGGGTTCGACGACCGTCTGGGATCGTTCAATCGCGCCACGCAGGCCGAACGCCAGCCGGGATCGACCATCAAGCCTTTCGTGTACGCCACCGGACTGGACGAGGGCATGACTCCAGCCTCGCAAGTGCCGGACCAGGCCTTCTGCGTATGGCAAGGGGCGAGCCTGGGTGAAAAATGTTTCCGCAATTTCGGCGGCGAAGGCGGCGGCACCCACACCATGCGCTGGGGGCTCGAGCAGAGCCGCAACCTGATGACGGTGCACATCGCCGACGAGGCGGGGATGGCCAATGTCGTCAAGACCTTCAAGCGCGTCGGCATCGGCGACTACGATCCCTATTACTCCTTTGCGCTCGGTGCCGGGGACACGACCGTCGCCAAGATGGTCAACGCCTATGCCGCACTCGCGAACAACGGGCGGCAGTTCGATGCCAGCGTGATCGATTACGTGCAGGACCGGCGTGGCAAGGTGATCTGGCGGGCGGACAAGCGCGAGTGCACCGGGTGCAATATGGCCGAATGGGACGGCAAGGCGATGCCGCGCCTCAAGGCGGGCGGCAGGCTGGTGATGGACCCGCGCACCGCCTTCCAGACCGTCCATATGCTCGAAGGCGTCGTGCAGCGCGGCACGGCGGTTCGCCTGCGCTCGCTCGAACTCCCGCTATTCGGGAAGACCGGCACCACCAGCGGACCGACCAATGCCTGGTTCGTCGGCGGCTCGCAGGATATCGTCGCGGGTACCTACATAGGTTTCGACCAGCCCAAGAACCTCGGTGGCTGGGTGCAGGGCGGCAATACAGCCGGCCCGATCTTCCAGCAATTCGTCCAGGACACGCGCAAGCGCTGGTCCGACCGTCCGCCGATCGCGCCGGCAGGCGTGCGCATGGTCAGGATCGACCGGCGGAGCGGCAAGCGCGTTCTCGACGGGACGCCCACCGACGATCCGCAGGCGTCGATCATCTGGGAAGCGTTCAAGCCCGACACCGAACCACCGCGGCAGACCCGGGCCGATGTCATCGAAACGCGGCGCAAGGAAATCCTCGACCTCATCCGGCGGGCATCGCAGCCGCGCCAGGAAAGCCGCCAGCGGCGACAGGAGACCGAGGAGACGGAAAGCTTCGTCGAAGAGCAGGGCGGGATTTATTAGCGCGCCTGCATCGGTTAAGGCTCCGCCCACATCTGGTTACCCGATTTTCTGAAGGAATTTCCCATGCGTGCCGAAGGGCAGGCCCACATCGACCGCATCAACGCCGCGCTCGGCCTCGTGCGCCAGTCCCTCGACTGGGAGCGTGCCTTGCGCCGGCTCGATGAACTCAACGCCCGCGTCCAGGATCCCAAGCTGTGGGACAATCCGAAGGAAGCCCAGGCAATCAGCCGCGAGCAGAAATTGCTCGAGAATGCCGTCGGCACGGTGAATGCCATTACGCAAGAAATGGCCGACGCGATCGAGTTCGTCGAAATGGGCGAGGCGGAGGGCGACGACGATGTCGTGGCCGAAGGGCTCGCCAGCCTTTCCGCGCTGGCCGATCGTGCCGATGCCGACAAGGTCCAGGCGCTGCTGTCGGGCGAGGCGGATGCCAACGACAGCTATATCGAAATCCACGCCGGGGCAGGGGGTACGGAAAGCCAGGACTGGGCCGAGATGCTCATGCGGATGTACGCGCGCTGGGCCGAAAAGCGCGGCTACAAGGTCGAAACGGTCGAATACCAGGCCGGCGAGCAGGCGGGGATCAAGTCGGCAACGCTGCTGGTGAAAGGCGAGAACGCCTATGGCTATGCGAAGACCGAGAGCGGGGTGCACCGCCTCGTCCGGATCAGCCCCTACGACAGTTCCGCGCGGCGGCACACCAGCTTCAGCTCGGTCTGGGTCTATCCGGTGATCGACGACGAAGTCGACATCCAGATCAACGAAGGCGATTTGAAGATCGACACCTACCGCGCCAGCGGGGCAGGCGGCCAGCACGTGAACACCACCGACTCCGCGGTCCGTATTACGCACGTGCCGACCGGCATCGTCGTCGCCAGCCAGAACGACCGCAGCCAGCACAAGAACCGCGCCACCGCGATGAACATGCTCAAGGCCCGACTCTACGAACGCGAGATGGCCGAACGCGAAGCGGCGGCGAGCGGCGAATATGCCGAGAAGACCGAAATCGGTTGGGGCCACCAGATCAGGAGCTACGTCCTGCAGCCATACCAGATGGTCAAGGATCTGCGCACCGGCGTTACCTCGAGCGCGCCCGACGATGTGCTCGACGGGGCACTCGATCCCTATATCTCCGCCGCGCTGGCCCAGCGGGTCACGGGCGAAAAAGTGGATATCGACGATGTCGAATGATGCCGCTCGGGATCGAACAATGGGCTTTTGCCCTGCTTGAGACGACAGGGTAATGGGGTCCGAAATGGTACGCGTATCTTCCTTTCTGGGCCGGTCCCTGGCCGTCGTGCTGATGCTCTCTGCGGCAGGCTGCGACGGCCTCGCCGGCGGGCAATCGGCCGAGCGTCCCGACACCGCCCGCCAGTTTCCGCAGGCCGACCGTCCCGTGTCCGATCTCGGCTCGAACGAGTTTTCGACCGAGACCGCCCGCGACCGTGTCGACGAAGCCGGCAAGGTGATGGATTTCGCCGAGCTCGAACCCGGCATGACCGTGGCCGACATCGGCGCCGGCGAGGGGTATTACACCATTCGCCTGGCCCAGCGCGTGGGCGAGAAAGGCCGCGTGCTGGCGCAGGATATCGACCGCGACGTACTCCAGCGGCTCGGCAACCGGGTCGAGAGGGAACGGCTCGACAACGTCTCGATCGCGCTCGGTTCGGCCGACGATCCGCACCTGCCCGACAACAGCTTCGACCGGATCTTCATGGTCCACATGTATCACGAGGTCAGCGAACCCTATGCCTTCCTGTGGCGGCTCTGGCCGGCGCTGAAGGAAGGCGGGCGCGCCATCGTGGTCGATGTCGATCGGCCGACCGACCAGCACGGGATCGATCCCTTTCTCCTCAAATGCGAATTCGAGCAGGTCGGCTTCGAGTTGGCGACGTTCCGCGATTCCCCCGAACTTGCAGGATACTATGCAGAGTTCCGCCGAGGCGCTACGAGACCGGGACCGGGAGAGGTCAAGCCCTGTACGGGGGCTGCCGCGAAAGCCGCGGGGGGCGGCGCGAAAAGATAACGCAGGAACTGGAAACTAGATGACATTCAAGGGTTTGCAGCCGATCTCGTACGGCGGGCGTGAAGTATGGCCGCTGGTCGAGGGCGGCAAGGGCGTCTCCGCCACGAACCACATGAGTTCGGGCGCATGGGCTGCCGCGGGCGGGATCGGCACGGTCAGCGCGGTCAATGCCGACAGTTACGACGCGGACGGGAACGTCATCCCGCAGGTCTATCCGCAGGCCACCCGGAAGGAACGTTTCGAGCAGCTCGTCCGCTACGCGATTGACGGTGCGACCGAGCAGGTAAACCGGGCCTACGAAATTGCCGACGGCAAGGGTGCGATCAACATCAATGTCCTGTGGGAACAGGGCGGCGCCCAGCAGGTGCTCGAGGGCGTGCTCGAGAACTGCGGCGACAAGATCACGGGCGTGACCTGCGGTGCAGGGATGCCCTACAAGTTGGCCGAGATCGCGCAGCGTTTCAACGTCCACTATCTGCCGATCGTCAGCTCGGCCCGCGCTTTCCGCGCGCTGTGGAAGCGCAGCTATTCCAAGGTGCCCGACCTGCTGGCTGCGGTTGTCTACGAAGACCCGTGGCTCGCCGGCGGCCACAACGGCCTGTCCAATGCCGAAGATCCGACCAAGCCGGAGGATCCCTATCCCCGTGTCAAGGCGCTCCGCGAAACCATGCGGGCCGAGGGCGTTTCCGAAGACACCGCCATCGTCATGGCCGGCGGGGTGTGGTTCCTGCGCGAATGGAACGACTGGATCGACAATCCCGAGCTCGGCAAGATCGCCTTCCAGTTCGGCACGCGGCCGCTGCTGACGCAGGAAAGCCCGATTCCGCAGGTTTGGAAGGACATGCTGCGCACGGTCGAGCCGGGCGACGTGCTGCTCCACAAGTTCAGTCCCACCGGGTTCTATTCCAGCGCGGTCAAGACGCCGTTCCTCTACGACCTGATGCACCGCAGCGAACGCCAGATCCCGATCTTCAAGCGCGACGAGGAAGAGGGCACCGTGCCCCTGAGCGATCACGGCAAGGCCAAGTATTTCTGGGTCCACCCCGGCGACCAGCGCAAGGCGCAGGCATGGATGCACGAAGGCTTCACCGAACCGCTCAAGACGCCGGACAACACCGTCGTCTTCGTCACCCCCGACAGCGCCGAGCAGATTCGCGCCGACCAGCAGGGATGCATGGGCTGCCTCAGCCACTGCCAGTTCAGTAGCTGGAAGGACCATGACGACCACACCACCGGCCGCCTCGCCGATCCGCGCAGCTTCTGCATCCAGAAAACCCTGCAGGATATCGCCCACGGCGGAGACCCGGACGACAACCTCGCCTTCGCCGGCCATGCGGCCTACCGCTTCAAGCAGGACCCGTTCTATTCGAACAACTTCACCCCGACGGTGAAGGAACTGGTCGACCGGATTTTAACCGGGGACTGATCAGACCAGCGCGTCGAGCACTTGGTCGGGCGGGCGGTGGCCGTCGGCCCAGAAGCGGATGTTGGCGATCACCTTCTCGCCCGACGCCTCGCGGCCTTCGGCGGTGGCGCTGCCGATATGGGGCAGGGTCATGACATTCGGGTGAGCCAGCAGGCGCGGATCGACATTGGGCTCGTCCGGATAGACGTCAAGGCCTGCGCCGATAAGCCGTCCGGCATTGAGCGCCTCGATCAGCGCTTCATAGTCCACCAGGTCGCCGCGGGCGGTGTTGATCAGCGCGGCGCTCGGTTTCATCAGCGCGATGCGGCGCGCGTCGATCAGGTGGTGGGTGTCGCTGCCTGCGGGGCAGTGAAGCGAGAGGATGTCCGCCTCCGCCACCAGTTCGTCGAGGGTCTCGACATAGCGAGCGCCGAACATGCTCTCGACCGCGCGGGGGAGAGGCTTGCGATTGTGATAGGCGATCTCCAGCCCGAAGGCGCGGGCACGGTGGGCGACGGCTTGGCCGATCCGGCCCATGCCGACGATGCCAAGCACCTTGCCGCCGATCTGGCGGCCGAGCAGCGCCGATGGGGCCCAGCCGGTCCACTCGCCTCGGCGGATCAGCGCCACCCCGTCACGGATGCGGCGCGGCACGCCGATGATCATCGTCATGGCCAGATCGGCGGTATCGTCGGTGAAGACGCCGGGCGTGTTGGTGACGATGATCCTGCGCCTCGCCGCGGCGGCCAGATCGATATGCTCGGTCCCGGCGCCGAAGCTGGCGATCAGCTTCAGCCGCTCGCCCGCACCTTCGATCAGCTCGGCATCGATCCGGTCGGTGACTGTGGGCACCAACACGTCGCAATCGGCCATAGCTGCTGCCAGCTCGTCGCGCGTAAGCGGCACGTCGCCAGTATTGAGCGTCGCATTGAACAGTTCCGCCATGCGCGCCTCGACCGATGGCATCAGGTGCCTGGTGACGACAACTTTGGGTGTGCCTTCGATGCGGCGGCTCGGTCTGCTGGCTGTGTCGGTCATATGTGCCGTGATTGGACACAGGCCGCTTTTCGGTCAAGCGGCCCGCGCAAACTCTTGCGGTAAAGCACTACTATACCATAGGTGGGCCGGATATGACCCGCCTGCCGTTCCTTGTTGCCCTGCTCCTTGCGACCGCCGCCTGCGGCGAGTCCAGCGCGCAGCCGGCAACGCCTTACTGGGCGACGATCAAGGCGACGAAGCTCAATATGCGCGTCGGTCCGAGCAAGGAATACAAGATCGACTGGGTGTACGAGCGCAAGGGTCTGCCGATCAAGATCCTGCGCGCCAAGGACGATGGCTGGCGCTTCGTCGAGGACCACGAGGGCACCCGGGGCTGGGTCCACCGGAGCATGCTGAGTTCCGATTTCGGCGGGCTCGTCATCGGCGAGGGGACGGCCGCCATGCGCGCCGAGCCGGCGGACGGTTCCGCGCTCAAGTGGAACCTAGAGCCCGGCGTGATAGGCAAGTTGGGCGACTGCGACGCGGGCTGGTGCGAACTCGACGTCGAGGGGCGCAAGGGCTTCGTCCGCGCCGACCGCCTGTGGGGCTCGGGTCCGCCCTGACCGTATCGGCCGGGCGGACCGAAGCAGGTCAGACTAGCTCGACTGCCACCGCCGTGGCTTCGCCGCCGCCGATGCAGAGCGATGCCACGCCGCGCTTCTTGCCCTGGCTTTTCAGCGCATTGAGCAGGGTGACGATGATACGCGTGCCGCTGGCCCCGATCGGGTGACCGAGCGCGGTTGCGCCGCCGTTGACGTTTACCTTGTCGTGCGGGATGCCGATGTCGCGCATGGCGAACATGGCGACGCAGGCGAAGGCTTCGTTGACTTCCCACAGGTCGACATCTTCGACCGACCAGCCGGCACGGTCGAGCACTTTGCGGATTGCACCAACCGGAGCCGTGGTGAAGTCCTTCGGCTCCTGCGCATGCGCGGCGAGGGCGACGATCCTGGCGACCGGCGTCTGGCCATTGGCGCTGGCGAGGCTTTCGCGCGTCAGCACTACGGCGGCCGCGCCGTCCGAAATGGAGCTCGAAGTCGCGGCGGTGATGGTGCCGTCCTTGGCGAAGGCCGGACGCAGTTGCGGGATCTTGTCGGGCTTGCCCTTGCCGGGCTGCTCGTCGGTGTCGACGGTCACTTCGCCTGCACGGGTGGCGAAGGTGACCGGAACGACTTCGCCGGAGAACGCCCCGCTCGAGATCGCCTCGTTGGCGCGGCGCAGCGACTCTATCGAGTAGCTGTCCTGGTCTTCGCGGGTGAGCTGGTATTCGTTGGCGGCGTCCTGTGCGAAGGTGCCCATGGCGCGGCCTTCCTCGTAGGCGTCTTCCAGCCCGTCGAGGAACATGTGATCGTAGGCGGTGTCATGTCCGATGCGCGCGCCGCTGCGGTGCTTCTTGAGCAGGTAGGGCGCGTTGGTCATGCTCTCCATACCGCCAGCGATCACATAGTCGACGCTGCCGCTGGCGAGCGCTTCTGCGCCCATGATCACGGTCTGCATGCCGCTACCGCACACCTTGTTGACGGTCGTCGCCTGAACCGACTTGGGCAGGCCCGCCTTGAGCGCCGCCTGACGGGCCGGCGCCTGGCCGAGACCGGCAGGGAGGACACAGCCCATATAGGCGCGGTCGAACTTGTCGCCCGCTACGCCCGAACGCTCCACGGCCGCCTTGACGGCAGTTGCTCCCAGATCGGTGGCCGAAACATCGGCCAAGGCGCCCTGCATCCCGCCCATCGGCGTACGGGCATAGGAAAGGATGACGACCGGGTCGGCGGCGGAAAACTGTGCCATGGCAGAAGGCCCTTTGCTGCGGATTTTTCGTTGGCGCCGTCCCTAATCGCGCCCCTGCGGAATGGCAAACAGGATACGTTTGCAGGCGGCAAAGCCGCGCTCAACGCCGTGCTTGTCTTTGGCCCGGCGATGGGGGAGAACGGTCGCAAAGTGAAACCCGATCAGGAGAGACCCGATGGCAGACGACAAGAAGGCGCAGATGGAAGCGATCCTGCACAAACAGCGTGCATCCTTCACCGCCGCCCGTCCCGAACCGCTCAGCGCGCGGCGCGACCGGTTGAAGCGCGCCATCGCCCTGCTGGTGGATCATGGCGACGAACTGTCCCGCGCCATGAGCGCCGACTTCGGCAACCGCAGCCATGAACAATCGATGATCACCGATATCACCGGTACCATCGGCTTCGGTAAATACTGCCTGAAGAACATGGACAAATGGGCCAAGCCGGAGAAACGCTCGGTCCGCTTCCCGCTCGGCCTGCTGGGTGCGAAGGCGGAATTGCGCTACGAGCCCAAGGGCGTCGTCGGCATCCTCTCGCCCTGGAACTTCCCGGTAAATCTTTCCATCGGCCCGCTGATGCAGGTGCTTGCGGCAGGCAACCGGGCGATGATCAAGCCGAGCGAATTCACCGAGCGGACGAGCGAACTTACGGCCGATCTGGTCGCAAAGTATTTCGCTGAAGAGGAGGTTGCGGTCGTGACCGGCAGCCCGGAAGTGGCGGCGGCGTTTTCCTCGCTGCAGTTCGACCATCTGCTCTTCACGGGATCGACGGCGACCGGACGGCGGGTGATGGAGGCTGCCGGCCGCAACCTGGTGCCGGTAACGCTTGAGCTTGGCGGAAAGTCGCCGGTGTTCCTCGGCCGCAGCGCCAATTTCGAGCAGGCCGGAGAGCGCATCGCCATGGGCAAGATGCTCAATGCAGGGCAGATCTGCCTCGCCCCCGACTACATGTACGTGCCCGAAGACAAGGAACAGGACGCGGTCAATTCGGTGCGGCAGGCGGCGCACAACATGTACCCGACCCTGCTCGACAACGACGATTACACCTCGATCGTGACCGACAAGCATTTCGACCGGCTCCAGACCATGGTCGCCGATGCTCGCGACAAGGGTGCCGAGGTAATCGAGGTAAACCCGGCAAACGAGGATTTCTCGTCGACCAATGCGCGCAAGATGCCGCTCACGATCCTGCGCGGGGTCAACGACGACATGATGGCGATGCAGGAAGAAATCTTCGGGCCCGTGCTGCCGGTCAAGACCTACAAGTCCGTCGACGAGGCGATCGACTATGTGAATCGGAACGACCGACCGCTCGGCCTCTATTATTTCGGGGCCGACGCGGGCGAGCGCGAGCAAGTTCTCGCCCGCACCATATCAGGCGGCGTTACCGTGAACGACGTGATCATGCATGTGTCGATGGATGACCTTCCCTTCGGCGGTGTGGGTCCGAGCGGCATCGGTTCCTATCACGGGCCGGAGGGATTCAAGGAATTCAGCCATGCGCGCAGCGTTTATACCCAGCCCAAGACCGACATTGCCAAGCTGGCAGGGCTGAAGCCCCCCTATGGCCCGACCACCCGCAAGAACATCGCGCGGGAGATGAAGAAGGCGTGATTGCCTGACGGTAGCGAAAGGTTGCACATTTTGCACGGGCGAGGGGGCATTGTGCCCCTTCGACCCCTTGCGCCTTTCGGGTCGCCCGACTAGGGCGCAGGCAATCCGAAACCAGCCTCGCGAGTCCGTCATTTGGTCGACCTGTCGCAATATCTGCCGATACTGATCTTCCTGTTCATCGCAGTGGGGCTGTCGGCGCTGTTCGTCTTCCTGCCGATGGGCGTTTCCCGCCTGACCGGCAGCCACAAGCCGAATGCCGAGAAGCTCAGCGAATACGAGTGCGGCTTCCCCGCATTCGAGGACCCGCGCAGCCAGTTCGACGTCCGCTTCTACCTGGTGGCGATCCTGTTCATCATCTTCGACCTCGAAGTGGCGTTCCTGTTCCCGTGGGCGGTCAGCCTCGACCTGACGGGCTGGGCCGGCTGGACCACCATGATGATCTTCCTCGGCGAACTGGCCATCGGCCTGGCCTACGCGTGGAAGAAGGGCGCGCTGGAGTGGGAATGACATGAGCACCGCCAACACCACGCTCGCGGGACTGACTCCCGCCAACATCGGCCAGATGCCTACCGCGCGTCCGGGCGAGGTTCGACAGCCCGATGCCGAGTATTTCCACGCCCTGCAGACCGAGGTGAACGACAAGGGGTTCCTCGTCACCAGCACCGAGGACCTGTTCCAGTGGGCCCGCACCGGTTCGCTGTGGTGGATGACCTTCGGCCTCGCCTGCTGCGCGGTCGAGATGATCCACGTCAACATGCCGCGCTACGACATGGAGCGCTTCGGCGTCGCCCCGCGCGCCAGCCCGCGACAGTCGGACGTGATGATCGTCT
>FWWL01001631.1_pt1 | contig 51889 bp, 55 predicted proteins | sample 2228331 | NCBI WGS metagenome assembly FWWL01 (sample SAMEA103939775, study PRJEB20133) | metagenome | reverse complement strand
TGCCAGCTTTCACAGCCACGCCTACGACCTGGGCATCCTGGCCCAGGCAATGTGGAATACGGTGAACGGCCGGCCGTTCGCCACCACCGTCATGTTTGAGTACACGTCGAACCTGCTGGCCCACCACTTCTCGCCGATCTTGCTGCTCATTGCGCCCATTTACGCCATCTGGCCCTATCCGGAAACCCTTCTGGTCATTCAGACGGCAGCCCTGGCCCTCGGCATCGTCCCGGTCTACCGGGTTGGCCGCCGCCTGGGTGGTGAACCGACCGGGCTGGCCCTCGCCGCGGCCTACTGGCTTTACCCGCCCGTTCACTACGTGAACCTTTTCGATTTTCACGAGATTGCGCTGGCCGTGCCCCTGCTGGCGTTCGCCCTCGATTCGTTTCTGGCCGACCGCCCCGGGCGGGGCGCCCTGTTTATCGGCCTGGCCCTGCTAACAAATCGCCATCGTCACGGCGGGGGTTGGCCTCTGGCTCTTTTTCCGGGGCCGGCGGCAGTGGGGCCTGGGCCTGGTGGCCGCCGGGGCGGTTTGGGCGGCCCTCACTATCGGGTGGCTGGAGCCGGCCCTTGGCGGCACCGGCCGGTACTACTACTTTCGGCGTTACGAGTGGCTGGGCCGGTCTCCGGCCGAAATGGCTACCACCGTTCTCACCCGGCCCGACTACGTGGCGGCCGGCCTGCTCACCCGCGAGCGGTTCGATTTCCTGCTCCGACTCTTTCTGCCCCTGGGGTTGTTGCCCCTCCTCGGCCCGGAACTGCTCGTGCTGAGCCTGCCGAGCTTCGGCTACCTGCTCCTGAGCAATTACCGGGAGCAGTATGAGCTTGCAAATCAATATTCGGCGGTGCTGATTCCCTGGCTGGTGGCCGCGGCGGCCGCCGGGGTTGCCCGGCTCCTGGCCTGGCGGGTGCGGCCGGCCATTACCCTCGGCCTCTTGCTCGGGGCCACCGTCGGGGCCTACCTGGCCTACGGCCCGGGACCCCTCGGCGGGAGGTTCAGGCCCGACGAGTTCGCGGTCGACGCCCACGTTCAGACCGGCCGGGAAATCCTCCGCCTGATTCCCCGGGATGCGTCGGTGTCGGCCCAATCCGACCTGGTGCCCCACCTGACGGACCGGGAGCGGGTCTATACCTTCCCCAACCTGTTCGGGGCCGATTACATTATTGTCGACACGACGGCAAGCCCCTGGCCGTTCCGGCCGGCCGAGTTCCAGCGGTTTCTCGAGCGGATCGACCGGAATCCGGCCTGGCGGCTGGTGGTGGCCCGGGACGGGTACCGGGTCTACCGGCGGACTATGGGCCTGGTATCGGACTTCACCCCGGAGCCGGACGGCCCGGCCGACTACTAGCCGACCGCCGACGCCGTGCGATAATGGTTACGGACAATGCCGATCCGGCTGACCGTGCCCCTCAATTTCTGTCCGGCCTGTGGGGCGCGCCTGGGACGGGCTCGGGTCGACGGCCGGGACCGTCCCTGGTGCGAGGGCTGCGGTTACGTGGCCTTCCACACCGCCCTGGTCTGGGCCGGGGCCCTTATAACCGACGACGAAGGCCGAGTTCTGCTTCAGCAGCTCAAAATCGGCCGCCGGGCCGGGAACTGGGCGCTGCCCGGCGGTTTGCTCGAGGCGGACGAGACTACCGAGGACGCCGCCCGCCGGGAAATCGAAGAAGAAACCGGCCTGCAGGTGCGCCTGACCGGCCTGCTCGGTGTCTTCTCCCGCCCGGGCGACCCGTTTGTGGGCGTCGTTTATCTCGGCGAGGTTACCGGCGGTGAGCTCAGGCCCGACTCCGGGGCCAGGTTTCTTGCCCCGACCGAGGTCCCCTGGGAAGGTCCCTTCGACCACTGGGCGGTTGAAGCGGTCCTCCGGTTCTGGCAGAGGAGAATGACCGGAGGCTCCGGCTAAGCGGTCGCCACCTGAACGGGTGGGTTCCGGCCTACCCATTCGGGTGTGGCGGTTGCAGCCTTCGCCCCCCTAGAATCCTTGCCGGATGGCTTCGGGTCGAAAGCTGCTGGGGTGGACGGCAGGGGCTGTTGCCGTCTTTGTCATGGCGGCCGCGGCGGCCCTGCTTTTCGTCCGCTCCCAGGAACCGGCCCTGCCGGTATATGGGACCCTGCCCGACCTGGAGCTCGTGGACCAGGACGGCAAGACCTTCGGTCTGGCCCAGACCCGGGGCAAAGTGGTGGTTCTCGGTCTAATTTATACCCATTGTCCCGATATCTGCCCGCTCATAACGTTGAAGCTGAAGGCCATCCAGGAACGGCTGAACGCTGAGGGACTGGGCGACCAGGTCGTGTTCGTGACGGTCACCTTCGACCCGGAGCGGGACCGGCCCGAGGTTTTGCGCAGGTACGCCCAGGCTTACGGCCTCGACCTGCGCAACTGGCGGTTCCTGACCGGGGCTCGGGACTCCATCGATGGGCTCACGGATATTCTCGGCTTTTACACCGAGCGGACTTACGGCGTGGCCAGGCCCGCCACTTCTGACCCGTCGGGGGCTGAGGTGGAAACGCCGTACCTCATAACCCACAGCGACCGGTTTTACGTCATCGACCGACAGGGCAACATCCGGGCAAGCCTGCCGGGCAGCCGGACGGATACTGACGCTGCCCTGCGGGTCATCCGGAAATTGACGGGAGGACTGTGATGCTCTGGCAGGTTCTGGTCTGGTGTCTTTCGGCCCTCGCGCTGGTCTCCTGTGGGGGGACCCAGCCGGCCGGTTCTTCGGGGCCGGCCATCGTGGTCAGTGACGTCTGGGCGCGGCCGGCGGCCATGGCCGGCGACGGCCACGGTGGTATGGGCATGACCAGCGCCGTTTACTTTGTGGTTCGGAACCGCGGCAGTGAGGCCGACAGGCTGGTTGGCGCCGCGACGGAGGTGGCCGGGCGGGTCGAGCTGCATGAGACCCGCCGGGAGGGGGACACGGTGCGGATGGTTCCGGTCGGGGCGGTGGAGGTTCCGGCCGGCGGCGAGGTCCAGTTCAGGCCCGGGGGGCTCCATGTAATGCTCATGGAGCTCAAGCGCGACCTGAAAGCCGGCGACTCCTTCGAGTTGCGGCTCCGCTTTGAACGGGCCGGCGAGGTGGTCCTTTCGGTTCCGGTGCGGGCGGGCCAGGACGGCATGTGAGGGGCGATGGCCGGCGGAGAAGGCCGGGGGAGGACCGGCGCCCTGATAATAGCCCTGGCCAGTGTCCTGGCCCTGGTCCCCGCCCTGGCTTACCTGGGCCTTGACCTCCTGGCCAGCCGGCCGACACTGCTGACCGCGGAGAGCTACTGCGAGGCCAGCCCGGCGCTCCTCCACCAGAGCGCCGCGGGCCGCCTGACCCTTCGGTATCAGATTTCGGACGGCAGGTTTGTCCGGCTCAGGGTCGAACCGTTCCGGATCGGGCCCAACGTATTCCAGGTCTGGGTCTTGAATCCGGCGGGAGAACGGGTTTCGGCCGAGCTGGTCAGGCTTGGGTTTTACCGGCTGGAGGACCACGGCCCGGTCGAGTGGGTGGAGGTGAGGCCCCCGGCCGAGGTCTCCCGGATCCTGGGCCAGACCGGCTGGTGGGTGGTGGCCGTATCGGTGGACGGGGGCGAACCGGTGCCCTTCGTCGTCCGCCTTGACGAGCCTTCCCGGGCCCCCATGGAATTTGCCCCGCCCGACTACCCTGCGGACCCGGCGGCCGAAGCGTTCTTCAGGCGGGCCCTGGCGACGGTAAGGAGCCTGAAGGCCGCCTGGTGGGAGGAGCAGCTTACCAGCGGCCTGGCTTACCCTTCGGAGCTTGGGGCCTGGGTGGTGGTCAGGGGAAAGGCTGAGGCCCCCGACCGGTTCAGGCTGGAGGTATCGAATCCCGAGCGGGAAAGCTACGACGTGTTTCAGGCCGGTCGAAGCCGCTGCGTCCGGCGGCAGGGGGAAGGTTGGGTCTGCTCAGATACCGAACCCCGCAGCGCCCTGGCGTTTGGGGGCCTGGCAGGCGCCCGGGCGTTTCGCTTCGGCCGACAGGAGACCGTTGATGGGGAGCTGACCCAGGTTGTCACCTTTTACGAGCCGGTGGAAAAGTCGTGGTACGCCTGGTGGGTGGGCCTGGAAACCGGCTACCTCAGGCGGATGGCCATGGTCGGGCCCGGCCACTTCATGGTGACCCGCTACTTTGGCCACAACGACCCGGCCGGCCAGGTTGTCGCCCCCATCGGCGACTGAAGCCGCGGCCTCAGGCCGGGGTTAGACCTTCGGGCGGGATCGGCCAGCTCCGGGCCGTAGCCACCTCCGTGACCCAGATGGCCGGCGGCTCCCGGTTCCCGTCCAGGCAGAGTACGAGGTCCGCCCCGAGATGTCGACCCAGCGCCGCCGGGTCCACGGGATGGTCCGGTTTGGCCGGGAAGATGAGGCCCGCCAGGTAATAGGCCGACGCTCCGGGCGGGGCGGTCAGGGCCGCCGCCAGCTCCCCACCGGTTCCCCACTCAACGGTAACCACCCGCCGGCCGGCCGACCTGAATTGGGCGGCCAGGATCCGGCCTAACGTATTGTAAAGTCGGCGAACCGGCCGGTGTATTCCTGCCATTCGACGTCGACCCGTTCGACCCGCGCCCCCGGCGGCCCCTGGTGGCACCATTCGATGAGCCGCCGGACGGCGTCCTTCTCGCCTTCGAAAATGGCCTCCACCCGGCCGTCGGGCAGGTTGCGAATCCAGCCGGTGACCCCGTACTGGCGGGCCAGGTGGCGGGTTGAGTCCCGGAAGAAGACGCCCTGGACCCGGCCGGAAATGTAGACGTGGGCCCTGACCTTGGGCATGGGTGGCCGTGAATCAGCCCGCCTGGGGTTGTTCAACCCGGAATCTCTTGAGGATTTCCACCACCTCGGCGTCTGAGACCTGGTCGAACCGCTGGTAGAATCGGCCCACGGCCAGAAAAGGCTCCGGCGTGGCCAGGCAGACCACATCATCGGCAACTTCGTGAAGGCGCGGGACCGTCTCCGGCGGCGCAACCGGCACCGCAATCACCACCAGCTTCGGGTTCAGCCGCCGGACGGCAATCGCGGCCACCCGGATGGTGTGGCCGGTGGCGACCCCGTCGTCGACCAGGATAACCGTGCGCCCTTCGACGGGCGGCAGGGGTCGGCCGTCGCGGTAAAGGGCCACCCGCCGCCGGATTTCTTCAAGTTCGGCCCGGATCGCCCGCTCGATATAGCCGCGGGGTATCCAGAGCTCCCGAACGGTCTCTTCGCTGATCTCGTAGTCACCCGTTTCGGCGACGGCCCCGATACCGAACTCCGGGTTGCCCGGGGCGCCGACTTTACGGACGATAATCACGTCGAGCGGAAAGTGGAGCTGGCTGGCGACCTCGGCCCCGACCACGACCCCGCCCCGGGGTAAGGCCAGGACGAGCCCCGGCTCACCCCGGTATTTTTCCAGATGCTGGGCCAGACGCTGGCCCGCTTCGACCCGATCCCGAAAAATCATCCCATCCTCTCCCGCATGAAGTTCCCGGCGAGCCCGAGGCAGGTTAGCCTTTATTATAATAATGTTTGACTAAGGCCGAATGGAGCGACCCCAATCCGTCGAGGCTGCGCTGCGTCGCTGGCTTCAGGAACTGCCTGGCCGGGTCGTCACCGGCGCGCTTGATCCAGCCAGGCTCGTCTCCCTGGTCGAATCGGAACTCCTGGACATCGCCACAAACCTGGGCCGGGACCTGCCCCTCCGCATCGAGATCCTGGTTGCCCCGGCCGACTACCGCCGGCTGAGCCGCACCGGCCATGACCTTGCGGTGGAGCTGGCGGCCGGGCTCCGGGCGCTGGGACGGCGCCTCGACCGGCCCGATTACCGGCCCGAGGTCCGGCTCCGGGCCGACCCCGGGGTGCGGCCGGGTGAACCCGAGGTGCGGTTCCCGGCCGAAGACCTGGAGGTGACCCGGCAGATTGCGCCGGCCCCGGCCGGCCTGGTCGGCCATCTCCACATCCGGTCGGGGGACGGGCCGGTGTGGTCGGTTGCGGTCGACCGCCTTCCCTTCACGATTGGCCGGAGCACAGATGCTGACCTGGTGCTCGCCGAGCCCAGTGTCTCCCGAAAACACTGCCAGATCCGCTCCGGCCCGGACGGCCTCGAACTTGTCGACCTGTCGAGCTTGAACGGCACCTGGGTCGACGACCGGCGGGTGACCCGGGCCAGGCTCACCGGCCGGACCGAATTCCGGGTCGGGCCGTACCGCCTCCGGTTCGAGCCAGCCCGGGCAGACGGCTGACCCGGCGGCTCATGCCTGCCGATGTTGCCTGGTGGCTTAACCTGTGGGTCCTCGGTCTGGTCTATCTGCTACTTGGGATCCTCTTGCGGGGGATCTATGTCGAAACCCGGCGGCTGGCCGGCGCGGACCGGACCGGTGCGGCCCGCCTGGTTATTGTCGAGCCGGCCGAGAGCGGCCTGCTTCCGGGGGAAGCCCTGCCCCTGAAGCCGGAAAATACCCTGGGTCGGGACCGGACAAATGATATCTGCCTGCCGGACCCGTCGGTCTCCCACCGGCACGCCCGCATTTACTACCGCAATCGGAACTGGTGGGTTGAAGACCTCAACAGCACGAACGGGACGGCCGTCAACGGCCGGCGCCTCGAGCGGCCGGGGGTTGTCGTGCCGGGGGACCGGCTGGCCTTCGGGAACGTGGTGGCCCGCCTCGAGGTGAAAGGTTGATGCTGCTCGGCGTGGCGGGAATCCTGGTAGCCGTGGCCATCGCCCTGCCCTGGCCGCAGGTCCCGGCCGGCGAATCCCGGCCGGTATTCTGGGGTGTCTGGGCCGCCGCCATGGTCGTTGCCCAGGGGTTCGTTATTTTAAAAAGGGGCGACCCCCTTTTACTCCCGGCGGCGGCCGGCCTTTCCGCCGTGGGCCAGGTGATTCTCGGGCGGCTCGGCCCCCCGGCCCTCGTCTTCAGGCAGTCGGTCTGGCTCCTGCTGGGGGTGGGCGTCCTCTGGGCGGCCCTTTTGGTGGCCCGGCCGGCGGCCAGGCTCGACCGGTGGCGGTATACCCTCGCGGCGGCGGCCGTCGGCCTCGTGCTGCTGACGTTTCCATTGGGGGCGGGGACCGGGGCCCGGCTCTGGCTCGACCTTGGGGTTTTCTTTATCCAGCCCGTCGAGCCCCTTAAGCTCGTCCTGGCCCTGACCCTGGCGGGGTATCTGGCCGAACGGCGGGAGCTGCTCTACTATGCCCGCCGGCACCTGGGACCGGTTGCGGTGCCAGCGACAGCCTATCTCATTCCCCTCGGAATTGTGACCGGCCTTGCCCTCCTGCTGCTGTTTGCCCAGCGGGACCTGGGCAGCGCCCTGCTGGTGCTCGGGGTGGCGGTGGGAAGCCTCTACGCCGCGGCACCCCGCCGCGCCCACATCCTCCTCGGCCTCGTTCCGGCCGGCCTCGCCGCCGTGGGCGGCTATCTCTTAAACCCGGTCGTCCGGGACCGGGTCCACATCTGGCTTAACCCGTGGGCCGACCCGGAAGGCGGCGGCTTTCAGGTCGTCCAGGCGCTCATTGCCCTGGCGGCCGGCGGGGCCGGGGGCACCGGCCTCGGCCTGGGCCGGCCTGACCTGGTGCCGGCCGTCCGGACGGATTTTGTCTTCGTCGCCCTGGGCGAGGAGCTCGGATTCCTGGGGGTGGCCGGGGCCGTGGGCCTCTACCTGGTCCTGCTGGCCCGCTGCTTCCGGCTGGGCCTGCTGGCCCGGTCCGAGTATAACCGGCTGCTGGCCGTGACCCTGGGGCTCACCCTGGGCATCCAGACCTTCATTATCCTGGCCGGGACGACCCGGCTCATGCCGCTTACAGGCCTTACCGTGCCCTTTATCAGCTACGGCGGAAGCTCCCTGGTGGTGAATTATGCCATCCTGGGCCTGCTGGCATCCTTATCCATCGAAGAGGAGACGGGTTGAGCATGCGGGTGTTGATGCTTTCCTGGGAGTACCCGCCCCACAATATCGGGGGCCTGGGCAAGCACGTGGCCGAACTGGTGCCCCACCTGGCCGGGCTGGGGGCCCAGGTCCACCTGCTGACGCCCCGCCTGCGGGGCGGCTATGAGGTTGAAGAAATCACCGCCAATTCGGTTATCCACCGGGTCGAGCCCCCGGTCGGGGTAGACCCCGCCGACTTCTTCGGGGTCGTCCAGCGCACCAACGTCAGCCTGGAGGTTGCCGGCCGCCGGCTGTTCGAACGGCTGGGGGGATTTGACATAATTCACGGGCACGACTGGCTTGTCGGCTACGCTGCCATCGCCCTTAAACATGCCTACCGGGTGCCCCTGGTGGTGACGATGCATGCCACCGAGTACGGCCGGAATCGGGGTCGGCTGACCACCGACCTGCAGCGGGCGATTCACAGCGTCGAGTGGTGGCTTACGTATGAGGCCTGGCGGGTTATCACCTGCAGCCGATTCATGCGGGACGAGGTCATCCAGGCGCTCCAGGTCCCCCCGGACAAGGTCGACGTCATTCCCAACGGCGTGGATGCTGCCCGGTTCGAGCGGTGGTTCGGGGTGGACCTGGGCGATTTCCGGGCCCGTTTTGCCCTGCCGTCCGAGCGAATCGTCTTCGGGGTTGGACGGCTCGTCTGGGAGAAGGGCTACCAGGACCTGGTGGCCGCCGGGCCGGCCATCCTGGCGGCGGCCCCTGACGTCAAGTTTGTGGTGGCCGGCACCGGGCCCGTGCTCGATACGCTGCGCACCCAGGCCGAGAGCCTGGGCCTCGGGCCGAAATTTTACTTCACCGGGTTCATTCCGGATGAGGACCGGGACCGGCTGTTCGTGCTGGCGGACGTTGCGGTGTTTCCGAGCCATTACGAGCCGTTCGGGATCGTGGCCCTGGAAGCGATGGCCGCCCGGGCGCCGGTGGTTGCCGGCGACGTCGGTGGTTTTCGGGAGATCATCACGAACCACGAAACCGGAATCCTGGTTTACCCCGGGAACCCGGATTCGGTCGCCTGGGGCGTCCTGCACACCCTGGGCCACCCGGAATGGACCCGCCAGCGGGTTGAAAACGCGTATCGGCTTGTGAAGGAGCGTTACAACTGGACCCGAATCGCCCGGGAAACCCTGGAAGTCTACCGGCGGGTGGTAGCCGAGCGGCAGGCAACGGCCTGGTAATCTTCTTCATAGCAGGCAAGTAGCCGTCCAGAGTACTTGACAGGGTTCTGGATGTGTGGTATTATGGTTGCGAACTGCGTCGACGGGGAGTAGTAGGGCGGCCGCTGCTCTGTTAGCGAGCCGGGGTTTGGTGAAAGCCCGGTAGAGTACGCCCCCGAACTCGCCCCTGAGCAGCCGGGCTGAAAGGGACGGGGCGACGTTGCCTGTCGCCTCTTTTGTTTACCCAAGTAGGCCCGGTCGGGTGCGCCCGTTACAGCGCCAGAGTGGGCGCGGCCGGCCCATGCCGGTTCCGGCGCCAAGAAGGGTGGTACCGCGGCAACTGTGAGCTCGCCCCTTCGGGTGAGCTCATTTTGTTAGCCGGGGCGCCGCCGGCGGCCGCGTCAACTCGGGTGGTACCGCGGGAACTCAAATCCCGTCCCGAGGGGGACGGGGTTTTTTGTTAACCGGTAAACCCTAGCGGAGGTTGAGGCCCAATGAGGTTAAAGGGAGCGCAGATCCTGGCTGAGTGTCTCGTTCGAGAGGGTGTTGAGGTCATTTTCGGGTATCCTGGGGGCGCGATTCTACCTTTCTACCACTGTCTTCCTGAGTATCCGCAGATCAGGCACATTCTCGTCCGCCACGAGCAGGGCGCCGGCCACGCCGCCGACGCCTACGCCCGGGCCAGCGGCAAGGTCGGGGTTGCCGTGGCCACCTCGGGTCCGGGCGCAACCAACCTGGTCACGGCCATCGTCAACGCCCAGATGGATTCGGTACCGATGGTGGTTATCACCGGCCAGGTTCCCCGGGCGATGATCGGCAAGGATGCCTTCCAGGAGACCGACGTAACCGGGATCACGCTCCCGATTACCAAGCACAACTACCTGGTCCTGAACGCGGCGGATATCCCGCGGGTGGTCCGGGAGGCGTTTTACATCGCCGCCTCCGGCCGGCCCGGGGTTGTGCTGGTCGACATCCCCCGGGATGTCCTCCAGGAGGAGGCCGAGTTTCACTACCCCGAAAGTATCGACCTGCCCGGCTACCAGCCGACGGTCCAGGGCCACATCGCCCAGATCAGGAAGGCTGCCGACCTTATCAACAGGTCGGAGCGGCCCCTCATCATCGCCGGCCATGGCATCATCCTGGCCGGGGCCTACGCCGAGCTGCGGGAGCTGGCCGAAAAGGCCCAGATCCCGGTGGTTAACACCCTCCTCGGCATCTCCAACTTCCCGGCCAGCCACTACCTGTACCATGGGATGATGGGGATGCACGGGATGTACCACGTTAATATGGCCACGAATGAGGCTGACCTGATAATCGGCCTCGGGATCCGGTTCGACGACCGGGCGATGGGCCGGTTCAAGGATTTCGCCCCGAAGGCGAAGATTATCCACGTGGATATCGACCCGGCCGAGATCGGCAAGAACGTCCGGTGCGATGTGCCCATCGTCGGGGATGTCAAGCAGGTGCTGCGGGTGCTGAACAAATACGTCCAGCCCGGCAACCGGACGGCCTGGCTGAACTGGCTTGATGAGATGCGCCGGCGGCATCCCTCCCTCCACATTGCCGACGACGGTCGGCTCTGGTCCACGTATGTCATCAAGACAATTTACGACATCACCCCGGAGAACGCCTGCTTCACCACCGGCGTCGGCCAGCACCAGATGTGGGCGGCCCAATATTTCTGCCGGGACAAGCCGAACTGCTTCATCACGTCGGGCGGTCTGGGGACGATGGGCTTTGCCCTCCCGGCCGCCATTGGGGCGAAGCTTGCCCGCCCGGATGCGGTGGTCTGGGCGATCGAGGGGGATGGCGGGTTTCAGATGACCATGTATGAGCTGGCCACCTGCGTTGAGAACCGGATTGACGTGAAGATCGCCGTTATCAACAACGGCTACCTGGGGATGGTCCGGCAGTGGCAGCAGCTCTTTTACAATAACCGCTACTCGGCCGTCGCCCTGTTCAACCCCGACTACGTCAAGCTTGCCGAGGCCTACGGCATCCCCGGTTTCCGGGTGAGCAGCCGGGAGGAGGTGGCGCCGGCGGTCGAGACGGCCCTGGCCTACCCGGGTCCGGCCCTGATCGAGTTCCAGGTTGAGCAGGAGGAGAACTGCTTCCCCATGGTGCCGCCTGGGGCGGCCCTCAGCGAAACGATTCCCTTGCCTGTACCGGAGGTTGCACCGTCGTGGCAGAGGTAAAAAAGCACACCATCGTCGCCCTGGTTCAGGACCAGCCGGGGGTCCTGAACCGGATCGCCAGCCTGTTCCGGCGCCGAATGTTCAACATCGACAGCCTGGCCGTAGGCCCCTCGGAGCGGCCTGGCCTTTCCCGGCTTACCCTGGTCATTAAGTCGGACTCGAGCGGCCTCGAGCAGGTGGTCAAACAGCTTTACAAGCTCATTGACGTCATCAAGATCAGCGAGCTCGACGAGGAGACCAGCGTCCAGCGGGAGCTGGCCCTGATCAAGGTCTCGGCGCCGGCGTCGGTCCGGGCCGAGATTATTCCCATCATCGACATCTTCCGGGCCAAGATTATCGACGTCGCCCCGGACGCCCTCATCATTGAGGCGACCGGTACCGAGGACAAAATTGACGCCCTGATCTCCCTGCTCAGGTCGTACGGAATCCAGGAAGTCGTCCGGACCGGCCGGGTTGCCATGACCCGGGCAAGTGCCCGGGCCCGGGCGGTCCAGGCCAAATCCGCCTGATAAGGAGGTGACCGAGTGGCGCGCATCTACTACGACGCCGATGCCGACCTTAACCTGCTGAAGGGCCGGCGGATCGCCGTGCTCGGGTTCGGGTCCCAGGGCCACGCCCACAGCCTCAACCTGCGGGACAGCGGCCTGGACGTGGTCGTCGGCCTCTACGAGGGGAGCCGGTCGTGGGCCAAGGCCCAGGCCCAGGGGCTTCCGGTGGCCACGGTCCGCGAGGCGTGCGAGCAGGCTGATATCATCATGGTCCTGATGCCCGACCAGGTCCACCGGGAGGTCTACACGGCCGCCATCGCCCCGGCCCTCAAACCGGGCAAGACCCTTATGTTCGCCCACGGGTTTAACATCCACTTCGGACAGGTTGTGCCCCCGCCGGACGTGGACGTGAGCATGGTCGCCCCGAAGGCCCCGGGCCACATGATGCGGGAGCTGTTCACCCAGGGGCTGGGGGTTCCGGCCCTGCTGGCCGTCCACCAGGACGTCTCGGGCCGGGCGAAGGAGGTGGCCCTGGCCTACGCCAAGGGGATCGGGTGCACCCGGGCCGGGGTCGTGGAGACCACGTTCAAAGAGGAGACGGAGACGGACCTCTTCGGGGAGCAGACGGTCCTGTGCGGCGGGGTTTCCGCCCTGGTCAAGACCGCTTTCGAGGTGCTCACCGAGGCCGGCTATCAACCCGAGCTGGCCTATTTTGAGTGTCTTCACGAGCTCAAGCTCATCGTCGACCTGATGTACCAGGGGGGCCTGGCATACATGCGCTACAGCGTTTCGGATACCGCCGAGTACGGCGACTACACCCGCGGGCCCCGGGTCATCGACCGGCGGGTTAAGGAGACGATGCGGGAGATTCTGGCCGAGATTCAGAGCGGCCGGTTCGCCCGCGAGTGGATCCTGGAGAATCAGGCCGGCCGGCCATCGTTTTACGCCATGCGCCGGTCGGAGGCCGACCACCCCCTGGAGGTGGTCGGGCGCCAGCTCAGGGCGATGATGCCCTGGCTCAAAAAGCCGGAAATGTAAAAAACTTTCGAGGAGGTTTGGGATGGAACGGATTATTATCTTTGACACGACCCTGCGGGACGGCGAGCAGTCGCCCGGGGTAGCCCTGACCAAAGAGGAGAAGCTGGAGATCGCCAAACAGCTTGAGCGCCTCGGCGTCGACGTTATCGAGGCCGGCTTCCCGATGACGTCGCCCGGCGACTTCGAGGCCGTCAGGACCATCGCCCGGGAGGTCCGCAACTGCACCATCGCCGCCCTCACCCACGCCAACCCGGAGTCGGTCGACGTCACCTGGGACGCCATCAAGGAGGCGGCCGACCCCCGGATTCACATTTTCCTTTCCAGCTCGGATATCCACCTGGCCCACCAGCTCCGGAAGTCCCGGGAAGAGGTGCTCGAGCTGGCGGTGGCCATGGTCCGGCGGGCGGCCCGGTACACGTCGAACGTGGAATTCTCGCCGATGGACGCGACCCGGTCCGACCCCCAGTTTGTTTACCAGATCCTGACCGAGGTTATTGAGGCCGGGGCGACCACCGTTAATATTCCGGACACCGTTGGCTACGCCACCCCGGAGGAGTTCTACGCCCTGATCCGGGGCGTGTTTGAGAACGTGCCGAACATCCATAAGGCCGTGGTGAGCGTCCACTGCCACAACGACCTGGGGATGGCCGTGGCTAACTCCCTGGCCGGGCTCCGGGCGGGCGCCCGCCAGGTCGAGGGGACCATAAACGGGATCGGCGAGCGGGCCGGGAACGCCGCCCTGGAAGAGGTCATTATGGCCCTGCATACCCGCCGGGACTTTTACGGATTCACGACCGGGATAAATACCAGGGAAATTGCCCGGACGAGTCGGCTGGTGAGCGACCTGACCGGCATGGTGGTTCAGCCGAACAAGGCGATTGTCGGCCTGAACGCGTTCCGCCACCAGTCGGGAATTCACCAGGACGGGGTCCTCAAGGAGCGGACCACCTACGAGATTATGGACCCGAAAGACATCGGCCTCACCTCAAGCCAGATCGTCCTGGGCAAGAACTCGGGCCGGCATGCGTTCCGGGCCCGGCTCCTGGAGCTCGGCTACGACCTGGGGCCTGAGGAGCTGCGCCGGGCCTTTGCCCGCTTCAAGGAGATCGCCGACCGCAAGAAGCAGGTCACCGACCGGGACCTCATCGCCATCGTCTCCGACGAGATTCAGGCCCAGCATGTCGAGCATTACCGGCTGGAGGCGGTCCAGGTCCACACCGGCGACCGCATTGTGCCGGTGGCAACCGTCACGGTCGTTGGTCCCGACGGCCGGTCGCTCACCGAGGTGGCGTCCGGGAACGGGCCGGTGGATGCCGTCTGCAATGCCATCATCCGGGCGGTCCGAATACCCGCCCGCCTGGTGGATTACTCGGTCCGGGCGGTAACCGAGGGCGGCGATGCGGTCGGGGAGGTGAGTGTTATCATCGAGCATGAGGGCCGGCAGGTGCCGGGCCGGGGCGTGGCCACCGACATCATCGTGGCCAGCGCCCGGGCGTTTGTGAATGCGATTAACCGGCTGATCTCCAGTTACGAATCCACCGGCCGAAACGTCCCGATCAGCACGCCCTGACAGGAGGTTCGATTTGCTTAAGATTGCGGTGCTTCCGGGCGACGGGATCGGCCCGGAGGTTATCGGCGCGGCCGTTCGCGTCCTGGGGCGAATTGCCGAACGGGCCGGCCTAAAGCTTCAGCTCCGGGAGGGCCTGGTCGGCGGCGCGGCCATCGACCGGACCGGAACGCCCATGCCCCCCGAGACGTTAAGCCTCTGCCGGGAGGCGGATGCGGTCCTGTTCGGGGCGGTGGGCGGTCCCCGCTGGGACCACCTGCCGGTCGAGGCCCGGCCGGAACGGGGCCTGCTGACGCTGCGCCGCGCCCTTGGCCTTTACGCCAACCTGCGGCCGGTTCGGGCCTGGCCGGGGGTGACCGGCCCCTCGCCGATCAAGCCGGACCGGCAGCAGGGGGCCGACCTGGTCGTGGTCCGGGAGCTGACCGGTGGCCTCTACTATGGCCGACCGAAGGGAGTTTTCACCGGCCGCCGGGGCCGGCGGGCGGTGGATACGTTGCGCTACACCGAAGCCGAGATCCGGCGGGTGCTCCGGGTTGGGTTTGAGCTCGCCCGGCAGCGGCGCCGGAAGGTGACGTCGGTGGACAAAGCCAATGTGCTCGCCTCGTCCCAGCTCTGGCGGGCGATGGCCACCGAGGTGGGCAAAGAATACCCGGACGTCGAGCTTGAACACGCCCTGGTCGATTCGACGGCCATGGCCGTGGTCTCCCGGCCCCGGGACTTTGACGTCATCGTGACGGAAAATATGTTTGGGGATATCCTTTCGGACGAGGCGGCAACCCTGGCCGGGAGCCTGGGGATGCTGCCTTCGGCCAGCCTGGGGCGGGGCCGCCGGGGCCTCTACGAGCCGGTCCACGGCACCGCCCCGGATATCGCCGGCCGGGGCGTGGCCAACCCGACCGGGGCGATTCTGAGCGTGGCCCTGATGCTCCGGCATTCGTTCGGCCTGGCCGACGAGGCGGCCCGGATTGAGACCGCCGTTGAGCGGACGCTGGCCCAGGGCTACCGGACGGCCGATATTGCCGAGCCGGAGGCCCGGGTGGTCGGAACGGCCGAGTTCACCGAGGCAGTTATCGCCAACCTCTAATCGGAGGCAAATCGATGGGGCGACCGAAGACGCTCTTTGAAAAGATCTGGGAGCAGCACGTCGTCTACGAGGAGCCGGGCGGACCCGCCCTGCTCTACATCGACCTCCACCTGGTTCACGAGGTGACCTCGCCCCAGGCCTTTGAGGGCCTGCGGCTGGCCGGCCGGAAGGTCCGGCGCCCGGACCTGACCTTTGCCACCGTCGACCATGCCATCCCGACCGTAAACCGGCAGTTTATTGCCGACCCCATCGCCCGCCAGCAGGTGGAAACCCTGGTGAAGAACTGCCGGGACTTCGGCATCACCTTCTTCGGCATTGAGAGCCCCCACCAGGGGATCGTCCACGTCATCGGCCCGGAGCTCGGCCTGACCCTGCCGGGTAAGACGATCGTCTGCGGCGACAGCCACACGTCGACCCACGGGGCATTCGGGGCCCTGGCCTTCGGGATCGGCACGTCGGAGGTGGAGCACGTCCTGGCGACCCAGTGCCTCTGGCAGCACCGGCCGAAGACGATGGAAATCCGGGTCACCGGAAGGCTCGGCCGGGGCGTGACGGCCAAAGACGTGATCCTGGGCATCATTGGGCGGATTGGGGTGGCCGGGGCGACCGGCCACGTCATTGAGTATACCGGCGAGGTTATCAGGTCCCTTTCGATGGAGGGCCGGATGACCGTCTGCAACATGTCGATTGAGGCCGGGGCCCGGGCGGGGATGGTTGCCCCCGATGAGAAGACGTTCGAGTACCTGCGGGGCCGGCCGTTCGCCCCGAAGGGGGAGGATTGGGACCGGGCGGTGGCCGGGTGGCGGGAGCTTCGGACCGATCCCGGGGCGACTTACGATAAGGTCGTGGTCATCGACGGGTCGACGATCGAGCCCTACGTTACCTGGGGGACGAATCCGGGGCAGGTGGTGCCGGTGACCGGTCGGGTTCCGAATCCGGCCGACTTTACCGACGAGGCCGAGCGGAAGGCCGCCGAGCGGGCCCTGGAATATATGGGTCTCGAGCCGGGGATGCCGATAACCGAGATCAAGATTGACCGGGTGTTTATCGGCTCGTGCACCAACTCCCGGATTGAGGACCTGCGGCAGGCGGCCGAGGTCGTCCGGGGCCGGAAGGTCCACCCGCGGGTCCGGGCGATGGTGGTGCCGGGCTCGACCCAGGTCCGGCTTCAGGCCGAGGCCGAGGGCCTTGACAAAATTTTTAAGGAGGCCGGTTTCGAGTGGCGGGAGGCCGGCTGCTCCATGTGCCTGGGGATGAACCCGGACATCCTCAGTCCGGGCGAGCGGTGCGCCTCGACCTCGAACCGCAACTTTGAAGGGCGGCAGGGCCGGGGCGGCCGGACCCACCTGGTGAGCCCGGCGATGGCGGCGGCCGCGGCGGTGGCCGGCCACTTCGTCGACGTCCGAACCTGGGAGGTGAACTAGAATGGAGCCGTTCGTCCGGGTGACGTCACAGGTTGCGCCCCTCGACCGGGTCAACGTGGATACGGACCAGATCATCCCGAAGCAGTTCTTGAAGCGGATTGAGCGAACCGGTTACGGCCAGTTTCTGTTCTACGACTGGCGGTTCCGGGAGGACGGGTCGCCGAACCCGGACTTTGAACTGAACGACCCGCGCTACGCCGGCGCCAGGATCCTGGTGGCCGGCCGGAACTTCGGTTGCGGCTCGTCCCGGGAACATGCGCCCTGGGCCCTGCTCGACTACGGGTTCCGGGCGATTATCGCCCCGAGCTTTGCGGACATCTTTTACAACAACTGCTTTAAGAACGGCCTCCTGCCGGTCGTCCTGCCCGAGGATGCCGTCCGGGAGCTGCTGGACAAGGCGAAAACCCGGCCGGCGTACACGGCGACGGTGGACCTGGAGCGGCTGGTCGTCGAAGACGAGGACGGCCGGAGCTGGCCGTTTGAGGTCGACGAGTTTCGCCGGTACTGCCTGCTCAACGGCCTGGACGACATCGCCCTGACGCTCCGCCACGAGGCCAGGATTGCCGCCTACGAGGCCCGGCGGCTCCCCTGGGGCGGGGTGGCGGCCGGCGGGTTTTGACACCCCAGGCGGGGTGCCGGTAGAATGTGGTTAGAGTTCGAGCCGAGGTTGGCGGACGTTGCCCAAGCGAACTTACCAGCCGAAAGTCCGACGCCGCAAGCGTGTTCACGGGTTCCGGGCCCGGATGAGCACCCGGACGGGCCGTGAGGTTCTCCACCGGCGACGCCTTAAAGGACGGCACCGGCTCACCGTTTGAATCGGGAGCGCCGCTTAACCCGCCGGCGCGAGTTCGAAAGCGTCCTCAGGGAGGGGCAGGGGTGGTCGAACCCGCTCTTAGTTGTCCGGGCGTTGCCGACCGGCCGGGAAGCCACCCGTTTTGGGTTTATTGTCAGCCGCCGGGTCGGCAAGGCCACCGTGCGGAACCGGCTGAAGCGGCGGCTCCGGGAGGCCTGCCGGCAGCTTCCGGTGCGGCCCGGCTATGACGTTGTTATAATCGCCCGGGAGCTGGCAAAATCCGCCGACTTCTGGCAGCTAAAGGGCGCCCTGGAAGAAACCTTCCGGAAGGCCGGCCTGCTCGCAGAAACCTGATGGTAACCTGGTTGGCTCTCAGACTTATCCGCCTGTACCAGCGGACGGTTTCGCAGGTTACGCCGCCCACCTGCCGGTTCATCCCGTCGTGCTCGGAGTACGGCTACCAGGCGATCGAAAAATACGGCCTGCTCCGGGGCGGCTGGCTCACCGTCAGGCGGCTGGTCCGCTGCAACCCGTTCAACCCCGGCGGGTACGACCCGGTCCCGTGAACCGGTGCCGGCTGGCCCTCCTCGCCGGATTGCTGGTCCTGCTGGGGGCAGCCTGCGGTCCGCCGGGGCCCCACGGCTGGGCGAATGCCGCCTTCGGCCCGGCCGGCCCGGGGGCGCCCATGGTTTACCTGGTCGGGGCCGAGGCGAGGGTCTTCGCCCTGGACCCGGACACCGGGGAGGTTCGCTGGCAGTTCCCCCGAGAGGCGGACCGGAACCTCACCGCCGTCTACGGGCCGCCGGCGGTGGGGAGCGGCCTGGTGGTGGTTGGGGCCTACGACCGCAAGGTCTACGCCCTGGACGCCGCCACCGGCGACGTCCGGTGGGAGTTCGATACCGGGGCCCCGGTGATTGCCGGCCCGGCGATAGCCTCCGGGGTTGTCGTGGTGGGCAACGGGGCGGGCCGGGTCGTCGGGCTGGATGCCGGGTCCGGCCGGCCCCGCTGGGAGCAGTTGACCGAGCGGGCAGTCTGGGCCAGGCCGGTGGTTTCGGGGACCACCGTCCTGGTGGCCGGCATGGACCATTACCTGCGGGCCCTCGATGTGGCGACCGGCCAGGTCCGCTGGCAGTTCCGGGCCGACGGCGGCCTGCCGGGCGCACCGGCCGTTGGTCAGGGGCTGGTGTTCTTCGGCGGCCTTGATTCGACCGTTCGGGCCGTTGAACTCGAGAGCGGGCGGGAGCGCTGGCGGCTCCCGGTCGGCCACTGGGTCTGGGCAACCCCGGTCGTCGGCGAGGGTGTGGTCTACGTGGCCGCCCTCGACCGGAACGTCTACGCCGTGGACGTGGCGACCGGCCAGACCCGGTGGGTCTACACGGCGACCCACCGGGTCAAGGCCGACCCGGTGCTGGCCGACGGGGTCCTCGTTCTGGCGGATGAGACCGGGCAGGTCATGGGCCTGCGGCCGTCGGACGGGCAGCCCCTTTGGGGGGGCCAGGAGCACAATCTGGGGGCGCCGGTGGTCGGGACGGTCGCAACCGGCCGGGGCCGGGTTTTTGTTGCGGCCCAAAATTATTGGGTATACTCTTTTGATAGCGTGACCGGCGCCCCGAAATGGCGGATTCAAACGAGGAAATAACCCGGTTAACCGATGCCTTCGATTGGTGACCTGTTCAACCTCGTGCTGTTTGACCCGATGGTCAATGCCCTGCTGGTACTTTACGTGCTGCTGGGGCATAACTTCGGGATTGCGGTAATCGCCTTCACCATCATCGTTCGCGTCCTGATGCTACCCCTAACCCTCCGCCAGCTCCATGCCTCCCGCAAGCTGAGCCAGCTTCAGCCGAAGATTCAGGAGCTCCAGCGCAAGTACCGGGATGACCGGGAGAAGCTTTCGCGCGAGACGATGGCCCTCTACCGGGAGCATGGCGTGAGCCCCCTGGGCTGCCTGGTGCCAACCCTCATCCAGTTTCCGATCTGGATTGGCCTTTACCAGGCGATCGTGTTCGCCCTTTCCGACCGGCCGGAGGGCCTGCTGGAGCTTTCGAAGCACATCTACCCCTGGCTGAACACCGTCCACCAGGCGATCCCGTTGAATAACCGCTTTTTGTGGCTGGACCTGGCCCACCCGGACCCGCTCTACATCCTGCCGGTCCTCGTCGGCCTGTCCACCTGGGTCCAGCAGAAGATGATGACGATGCCTTCGGCCGACCCCCAGCAGCAACAGATGAACCAGATGATGCTGGTGACCATGCCCCTCATGTTTGCCTTCTTCACCATCCAGTTCCCGAGCGGGCTGGCCATCTACTGGTTGGTCTCGAACCTGATAAGCGTTGTTATCCAGTATTTCGTGACCGGCTGGGGAAGCCTTGAGCCCACGGTGTCGGCCGGGTGGGCGGCCGTTCAGAGACTGCTCAGGCGCCGCGGCGCGAATCCGAAGCCGGCAACCGGCCGGCGCAGATAACGAGGTGGAGACGTGATGGAATCGGAGAGCAGGGAGTACGAGTTTTCAGCCCGGAGTGTCGCTGAGGCCATCCGAAAGGCCGAGCAAGCCCTGGGACGAACCCGGGATGAGCTGGATATCTTTGTTGTAACCGAGGGGCGGGGTGGCATTCTCGGCCTTGGGGGCGAGGATGCCCGGATCAGGGTCAGGGTCCGCAATGCCGCCGGCCTCGCCATCCCGAACGACTTTAACGAGGCGGAACGGGAGCTGGCCACCGCCGCCTGGGAAGTGATTCGGTCGCTCCTTTCGGGCCTCGGCCTCGAGGCGACGGTGGAGGTTCGGCGGCCGGCCGCCGGCGAGGCCACCCTCGAGCCGGCCCCGATAACCCTCAACCTGCAGGGCGAGGAGGTCGGGGTGCTCATCGGCCGCCGGGGCGCAACCCTGGCCAGCTTCCAGTTTCTGGTGAACCACCTGCTGGCCCGGCGTTTTCAGGAGCGGGCCTTTGTTAACATCGACATCGAAGACTACCGGGTCCGGCGGGTGCAGAGTCTTAAGGCCCTGGCGATGCGGGTTGCGCAGAAGGTGGTTCGGACCCGCCGGCCGGTGCCGCTCGATGCGATGCCCGCCGCCGAGCGCCGGATCATCCACCTGACCCTGGCGAACCACCCCGACGTCACGACCCAGAGCACCGGGACCGGGGAGGCCCGGCGGGTGGTCGTGATGCCCCGCCGACCCCGCGGCCACCCCCGGGGACCGGCCCGCCGGCCCTTCCGCCCCCGACCCCGGCCTTGACCGATTACCTGGTCGTCGGTCACGTCACCCGCGACGTCATCGACGGCCAGGAACGCCCGGGCGGGACGGCCCTCTACGCTGCCCTGGTCGCGGCCCGGTGGGGTCTGAAAACCGGGGTCGTTACGGCCGCCGAAACGGGCTGGCTCGAGGGCGCGGTGTTCAACTGGGCCCCCGAACTCCGGCCGGACCGGGCTGAGGGCGGCGGCACGGTCCGGTTTTACTTTTCCGGCACCGGCAGGGTCTGCTGGGCCGTCCGGACTGCCGGCGCGACCACGACCTTTGAAAACGTCTACACCCCGGCGGGCCGCCGCCAGCGACTCCTGGCCCGGTCCGAAACCCTGGGCCCGGCGGATGTGCCGGCCGGGTGGCGGCCCCGGATCCTGCACCTCGGTCCGGTGGCCGACGAGCTGGTTCTCACCGCCGACTGGGGCCGGGTTAAACCCCGCTTCCTGGGCGGTACGGCCCAGGGCTGGCTTCGGCGGGTCGGGCCGAACGGCACGGTCGAAAGCCGGTGGCGGCCCGAACTCGACCCCCTGCTTGGGACGTTTGACGCCCTGGTTGTGTCGGCGGAGGACCTGGGGCCTGACCTCGAAGTCGTCGCCGAGGCGGCCAGGAAGGTCCGCTGCCTGGCGGTCACCCGGGCCGAGGCCGGGGTTGACCTCTGGGTTGACGGCCGCTGTCGCCACGTCCCGGCGTTTTCCCGGCCGGCCGTCGACCCGACCGGGGCCGGCGACGTGTTCGCCGCCGTCCTCTTCATCCGGCTGGAGGCCGGCGACGACCCCGTCCGGGCGGCCCGGATGGCCGCGCTGGCGGCCGCCCTGAAGGTCAGCCGTCTGGGGCCGGCGGGCGTGGCCGGGCGTGAGCAGGTTGAGGCCGAGCTTAACCGAACCTTAAAATCTCCCAAAAGAGTCCCCGAACGAGGAGACAGCCATGGCCGAAATTGAAGTCGGGATGCCTGCGCCCGAATTTTCCCTGCCCGTTTCCCGGGAGAGCCGGGTTTCCCTTTCCGACTACCTGGGGCGGAAGCCGGTCGTCCTCTGCTTTTACGTGGCCGATTTCACCCCCGGCTGAACGAACGAGCTGCGGGCCTTGCAGCGGGCCATCGACCGCTTCGAGGCCGCAAACGCCCAGGTTCTGGGCGTCTCGTGCGACACGGTCTTCAGCCACCAGGCCTTCGCCGAAAAGCTGGGCGGAATTGACTTCCCGCTGCTTTCGGACTTCTGGCCCCACGGAGCCGTCGCCCAGGCTTACGGCGTTTTCAACGCCGAGCGCGGCTTCCCCATAAGGAGTGTCTTTATCATCGACACCGGGGGCATAGTCCGCTGGAAGAAGGTTTATCCGCCGGGCAGCCTGCCCGACCCCGACGAGCTGCTGGAAGCCCTGGCCGGGCTTTAGCCGGCCGGTGCCGGCCGCCGGGCCCGGAGGAGGTCGGCCACCCGGTCGAGCACCCGGTGGGCAACCTCGTACTTGGGGAGCAGGGGCAGCTCTTCGGCCCGGCCGTCGGGGTGGATAAAGACGACCCGGTTCGTGTCCACCTCGAACCCGGCATCGGGGGCGGTGATGTCGTTGGCGACGACCAGGTCGAGACCCTTTTCGGCCAGCTTCTGCCGGGCATTTGCGACCAGGTCCCGGGACTCGGCGGCAAACCCGACCCGGATAAAGTCGCCCCGAACCTCGCCCAGGATGTCGGGATTCCGAACCAGCCGGAGGGCCAGTTCGGGCTGGTCGGCCTTTTTGATCTTGTCGGACGAAACCGCCTCGGGCCGGTAGTCGGCAACCGCCGCGGCCGCAATGAGGGCGTCACAGCCGGCAACGGCCGCCCTAACGGCTTCGAACATCTCGCAGGCGGTCCGCACCCGCCGCACCTCGACCCCGTAGGGGTCCCGGAGGCTGGTCGGGCCGGTGACCAGAACGACATCGGCCCCGCGGTCCCGGGCCGCTTCGGCAATGGCAAACCCCATCTTGCCCGAGGAACGGTTGGTTATGAGCCGGACCGGGTCGATGGGCTCCTGGGTCGGGCCGGCGGTGACGACAATTCGGCATCCGGCCAGGTCGCCCCGGCGGCCCAGGGCCCAGCGCAGCGCCCCGATTATGTCCTCCAGGTCGGCCAGCCGCCCCGGGCCGACAGCGCCGGATGCCAGCCGGCCGGTGGCCGGTCCGACCACCACCCAGCCCCGCCCCCGCAGGGTTGTCAGGTGCCCCTGGGTGGCCGGGTGCTCGTACATGGCGGTTTCCATCGCCGGGGCGACCACAACCGGGGCCCGGGTCGCAAGCAGGGTTGTCGAAAGGAGGTCGTCGGCCAGGCCCAGGGCCAACTTTGCCAGCACGTGGGCCGTCGCCGGAGCCACCACCACCCCGTCCACCTCCCGGGCCAGGGTCACGTGCTCGAGGGCCTCCGGCTGATTCGGGTCGAACATCGAGGTGAAGACTTCCCGGTGGGTGATGGCCCGGAACGAGAGGGGGGTTACAAACTCGAGGGCGCTGCGGGTGAGAATGACGTCGACCAGCGCCCCGGCCTTGACCAGGTCGCTGGCAAGCTGGACGGCCTTGTAGGCCGCAATACTCCCGGTGACGCCCAGCAGAATCCGCTTGCCGTTAAGCATCAGGCCTCCTTCGGACGGTTAAGCTCGTAAATAATGCGCAGCCCCTGCAGGGTGATGTCAGGGACGACCCTTTCGATGGCCGGGATGTCGGGGGCGATCAGCTCCGCCAGGCCGCCCGTGGCCACCACCCGGGGCCGTTCGCCCAGCTCCTGGACGATACGGCCGAGAATCTCGTTTACCAGGCCGATATACCCGAAGTAGAGGCCGGCCTGGATGGCCGCAACGGTGTTGCGGCCGATGGCCGACCGGGGCCGGGCAATTTCGACCCTGGGGAGCTTGGCGGTACGCTGAAAGAGGGCGTCGGCGGCGATGCCGATGCCGGGGGCGATGACGCCCCCGAGGTACTCACCCCGGGCCGAGACCACGTCAAAGGTGGTGCCGGTCCCGAAGTCGATGACGACGGTCGGCCCGCCGAAGAACCTGTACGCCGCCGCCGCATTGGCGACCCGGTCGGCCCCGACTTCCCGGGGATTTTCGTAGAGGATCTTGACCCCGGTTTTGACCCCGGCTTCGAGAATAAGGGGGCGAAGGCCACCAAAATAGCGTTCGAAGACTTCCAGGAAGGTGGGGACGAGGGGCGGGACCACGCTGGAGAGCACCCCGTCGGTGACGTCGGGCGGCGTCAGACCGGCGTGGGCCAGCAGGCCGGTCAGGATAATGCCGTACTCATCGGGCATCCGGTTGAGGTCGGTGGCGAGCCGCCAGGTGGCCCTGAGCTCGGGGCCGGCGAAGAGGCCGACGGTGACGTTCGTGTTACCGATATCGACGGCGAGCAGCACCGGAAAGGTTCCCCCCTTTCGGCCCCGCCCGGAACGAAAAAAGCCTCCCGACCGGGAGGCGGTGGTGCCGTCTCGGTCCGGGCGGATCCGAGCGGTATAAAAGCCTGAAGTTTGCCGGGCTACCGGCCGCGTGCGGTCCGGCTGCCACTTTAGGTTAGCAGAGTCTGCCGGCCCGGGTCAAGGGCGGCTGCGCCGGCGGGCCGTTAGCTGGCGGCGGCGTTGGCCCCCGCCCGCAGGTCGTCGATCAGGGCGGAAGCCTCCCGGCGGGAAAGCTCCGTAAGACCCTTGCCGAACCGCTCCCGGGCCAGCTCTTCGAGCTGGTCCTCGGAGAACTGGTGCCGGGCCCGGCCGATGGCCCGGATCGCCCGCATCTGGGCCTCCGTGGCTGCCGCCCGACTGACCCCCTCATCGGCCGGAGCCGGGCGGGCCGCTCCACGGGCCAGCCGGCGGGGCGGGGCGTCAGCCTCGACCGGCTCGGCCTCGTCGGCAAGCTCCTCCAGGGCGGCCACGCCGACGTTCACCGCGTCCCGGAGGGCGCGGGCCTTGGCCCGGGTCTCGGCCATCCGGATCAGGTGCATCCGCATCTGGGGCGGGACGTTCTCCGGGGATGCGTCGCCGATGCCCGAGAAGACGCCCTTGCTGGTCTCCACCACGGCGTGGCAGATGGCGGTGTAACCGTTGTCCGGACCCGGAATCTGAAGGAGCTGGGTAGTTATCGACTTGAGGCCCTGCCGGTGGGCCTCGTCGAGCAGACCCGCGTACAGGACAAAGGCCCGGCCGTTTCGTTCCACCATAAACTCTCGCTTCACCTCAAACCTCCTTGTATTAGCACATCTGTGCGATTAATTATGGCAGATGCCGGGCCCCGTGTCAAGGCCAGCGGCCCGGGACCCCACCCAGTCGGCCAGGCCCGCCACCAGGCGGCGGTTTTCGGGCCGCCGCCGGATTGCGACCCGGACGTGGTCTGGCAGGCCGAACGAGGTGCAGTCCCGGACCAGGAGGCGGTGGCGCTCGAGCAGAAATTGGGCGCAGGCGGCCCCAGCCCCGGTTTTGACCAGCAGGAAGTTGGCGGCCGAATCCGAAACCCAAAGGCCGAGCCCCTGCAGGGCGTGCTGGAGTTCCCGGCGCCGCCGTCCCAGCCGGCGCCGGCAGACGGCCATGAAGTCCGGCGTCCGGGTCAGGATAAATTCGCCGGCAGCCTGAGCGAGCGCATTCACCGACCAGGGCGGCTGGTACGCCCGAACCCGGTCAACAAGCTCGGGCGGCCCAAGGAGGTAGCCCAGCCGGAGCCCGGCCAGGCCGAAGTCCTTGGTTAGCGACCGAAGGAGGAGCACCCGGCCGGTCGCCAGCAGTTGTTCGGAAGGCCACGGGCCTTCGACGAACGACCGGAACGCCTCGTCAATGACCAGGACGCCGTCGCAGGCGGCGAGGATCGCCCCGAACGGGGCGGCCGGCAGGTAGATGCCGGTGGGGTTCGCCGGGTTGGCCACCCAGACCATTGCCGGGCGGGTCCGACCCACCAGGTCGGTAAGTTCGGGCAGTTCGGGTACAAACCCGGTGGCTTCCGGGGCCGTGTAGGTTACAACGGCGGCCCCCGCCAGGGTCGAGGCGTAGGCATACTCGCCAAAGGCCGGCCCCACCACAACCGTCACCTTGCCCGGCCCCAGGAGGGCGCGGGCAATCAGAAATATCAGCTCGGCCGAGCCGTTGCCCACCAGCAAGTATTCTGGACCCACGTTGTGGACCGAGGCCAGCCGGGCGATGAGCCGCCCGGCGGTGGGGTCGGGGTAATCCCGGAAGTTGACGGTGGCAAGGGCCCGCCGAAGGCCCGGGGGTGGGGCGTAGGGGTTGATGCTCGCGCTGAAGTCAATGACGCCGGCCCGGAGCTGGTCCGGCCGGGCGCCGCCGTGAACCGGGCGGGGCGGCAGGTCGTGGCCCGGGGCGCGGCCGACGGCTTCAGGCACCGGTCCCGAGGGGCTTGGAAAATATCCGGTATGTCCGGTAGGGTTTTACGCCGAAGTTTTCAACGATATTGCGCATCGCCCGGTTGGTTTCCAGCACCCAGGAGACTTCCATCTCGGTGAAGCCGAGCCGTAACGCATTCTGGACGACCCGATGGACCATGAGGACGGCTACCCCCGTCTGCTGGTAGGCCGGCTTAACACCGAACGCGACCACCCTCGTCCGCTTGAGGCTCCGGCGGACCCGCACCTCCCAGACGAACCGCGCAAGGCCCCACGGGGTGAGCCGTCCGTTCAGCCGCTTGAGGACCGGGTTGTAGTCCGGGACGGCGATGAGGACTCCGACCACTTCGGGCGGGCCGTCGGCCGGGGTCTCGGGAACCCGCTCGGCGAACAGGATCAGGTCGGGGACCAGGACGGGCCGCAGGCTGCGGGCCATGTGCTTGAGTTCGGCTTCGGTGATCGGCTGGAAGCCCCAGTTCTGGCCCCAGGCCGCCGGGTAGACCTCGTGGGCGAACGCCCGGATCTCGGCCTCAAGCCGGCCCATGTCCACCGGCCGAAGCCGGATCCGCCCGCGCTCCGCCAGCCGCTCGGCCGCCTGAACGAGCCGGGTCCAGCGGGGGTTTTCCAGGTCGGCCCGGCTGGCCAGGTAAGCATACAGGTCGATGGCTTTGGCGTAACCGCAGACCTCGGCCAGCCGGGGGTAATAGGCCGGGTTATAAGGCATCAGGAACGTGGGCATCCCCTCGCCTTCAACAAGCCAGCCGACCAGCTCATTCATGGACGGGGAGACCGGGCCGTAGACGGTGTCGAATCCCCAGGCCCGGAGCTGGGCCTCGACGGCGCCGAACAGGGCGCGGGCGCCTTCCGGGGAATCGACCGCCTCGAAGAAGCCGAAGAACCCGTCCCGCCGGCCGTGGTAGCGGTTATGCAGGTCGTTCCGGATCGCCGCAATGCGGCCGACCGGCCGGCCGTCCGAATAGGCAAGGAATGGGACCACCTCGCCGTACTCCCAGAACGGGTGACGGCCGCCTATGAGGGCCTGCTCATCGGCCTCCAGGGGCGGCACCCAGTTCGGGTCGTTCCGGTAGACGAGGCGGGGAAACCGGACGAATTCCCGGCGCAGCCGGTCCGACCCGGCCCGAACAACCTCGACAGTCACGTTCCGGTCGGCGAGCCTTCCCGGGGCGTGTGCCGTGGCTCAGTCGATATAGTTGTAAGCGACCAGGGGGAGGAATTCAACGAATTCCGGCCGGAGGATGACCTCTTCCAGAAGGATTTTGGCCGCCAGGTCGAACCGGCTCTCGGCCCACGCCTCCGGGCCCAGTTCGGCCCGGATATTCTCCAGCTCCTCTTTGAACACCTGCCGGACCAGCTCCTCGGTGACCGGCCGGCCGTCTTTAAGGGTTGCCCGGTGCCGGAGCCACTGCTGGACCTGGGCCCGGGAAATTTCAACGGTGGCGGTATCCTCCATTAGATAATTAATCGAGGCCGCGCCGGTGCCCCGGAGCCAGGACTCCAGGTAGCGGACACCCACGTTTAGGTTGGTGCGGAGGCCGCCCTCGGTTATGTCCCCCTCCGGCACCTTCAGCAGGTCGGCCGCCGTCACGTGCAGGTCCTCGTGGATGACGTGGCGCTGGTCGGGGCCGGCCAGCCGCTGCTCGAACATCTCCCGCACCACGGGCACGAGCCAGGGGTGGGCAACCCACGTGCCGTCGAAGCCCTGGGAAATCTCCCGGTCCTTGTCTTCCCGAACCTTGGCGATGTTGCGCTCGTTCACCTCGGGGTCCCGGGCCGGAATCTGGGCGGCCATCCCGCCGATGGCGTGGGCGCCCCGCCGGTGACACGTGTTTACGAGGAGCAGGGCCAGCGACCTGAGGAAGTGCTTATCCATCGTCACCTGGGCCCGGTCGGGGAAAACGTACTCCGGGAAGTTAAAGAACTTCTTGATGAAGCTGAAGATATAGTCCCAGCGCCCGAAGTTCAGGCCGCCCGAGTGGTCCCGGAGCTCGTAAAGGATTTCGTCCATCTCGAACGCGGCCAGGATTGTCTCGATCAGGACCGTGGCCCGGATGGTGCCGCGGGGGATGCCCAGCAGGTCCTGGGCCCGGTTGAAGACGTCGTTCCAGAGCCGGGCCTCCAGGTGGTTTTCAAGCTTGGGAATATAAAAGTACGGGCCGGTCCCCTTGTCGATTAGCTTGCGGGCGTTGTGGTAGAAAAAGAGGCCGAAGTCGAACAGGGAAGCCGAAACCTGCTCGCCGTCGACCAGGACGTGCTTCTCTTCGAGGTGCCAGCCCCGGGGCCGGACCATCAGGACCGCCGTCTTTTCGGCCAGCCGGTAAAGCCGCCCGTCCGGGCTCACGTACTCAATGGTGCCGTCCACGGCGTCCCGGAGGTTGATCTGCCCTTCAACCGTGCCGGCCCAGGTGGGCGAGAAGGCATCCTCGAAGTCGGCCATATAGATATCGGCGCCGGAGTTCAGGGCGTTGATTATCATCTTGCGGTCGACCGGGCCCGTAATCTCGACCCAGCGTTGGCGCAGGTCAGGTGGCGCCGGGGCTACCCGCCAATCGGCCCGGCGAATCTCTTCCGTTTCGGGCAGGAAGTCCGGCAGTTTGCCGGCGTTGATTTCGGCCTGAATCTCGGCCCGGCGGCGCAGAAGCCGCCGCCGGACCGGGTTGAATTCCCGGTGGAGGGTCGCAACGAACCGGAGGGCGTCCGGGGTCAGGACCTCGGCGTAGGCCGGGCTTACCGGACCCCGGACAACGACCCCGTCGGATTCGAGCCGGCGGTTGAGGTCATCCCGAATATCTGCTGCCTCCGACATCTTTCCCCCCTTAAGCTCGGTCTTGGCCAACGGAAGTCTAACCCGCGGCAAAAGCCGGTTGCAAGCCGGTTTCAGTCGAGGCCGCCCAGGTATGCGGCCTGAACCTGGGGATTTCGGGCGAGCTCGGCCGCACTGCCCTCGAGCACAATCCGACCCGTCTCGATGACGTAGCCCCGGTGGGCAACCTGCAGGGCCATGTGGGCATTCTGTTCGACGAGCAGGATCGTCGTTCCCTGCTCGTTAAGCCGCTTCAGGACGTCGAAGATGGTCTCGACGAGGACGGGGGCCAGCCCCATGGAGGGCTCGTCGAGCAGCATGATTTTCGGCTCCATCATGAGGGCCCGGCCGATGGCAAGCATCTGCTGCTCGCCACCGGACAAGGTGCCGCCCGGCTGGTCCTGCCGCTCGTAAAGGCGGGGAAACACTTCGAAGACGAACTTGAGCCGGCGCTGGACCTCTTTCGGGTTCCGGACCAGGTAGGCGCCCATCTCGAGGTTTTCCAGGACCGTCAGCCGGGGGAAGATTCGCCGGCCTTCGGGGACGTGGCCGACACCGAGGGCCGCGACCTCGTGGGGCGGCAGGCGGGTGATATCCTGGCCCTCCAGGAGAATCTGGCCCTGGCGGGGCTTGACCAGCCCGGAGACCGTTCGGAGGGTTGTGGTCTTGCCGGCCCCGTTGGCCCCGATCAGGGTCACGACCTCCCGGGGGCGAACAACCAGCGAAATACCCTTCAGGGCGTGGATGTGGCCGTAGTAGGTGTGAACCTCCCGGAGTTCAAGGACCGGCCGGGCAACGGTTGCGGCGGCGGTCCGGACGTCGCTAACCGGCTGAACCAAGGGCGGCACCCCTTCCGAGGTAAGCTTCGACCACCTTCGGGTTCCGCCGCACTTCGGCCGGCGGCCCCTCGGCGATCTTCTCGCCGTAGTCGAGGACGGTCACCCGCTCCGAGATGCCCATGACCACCCGCATCTGGTGCTCGATGAGGACGACCGTGATCCCGAGCTCGTCCCGGAGCCGGCGGATGAGCTGGGTGATTTCGGCCATCTCCTGGGGATTCATTCCGGCGGTGGGCTCATCCAGGAGGATGAGCTTCGGCCTTGAGGCGAGGGCCCGGGCGAACTCCACCTTGCGCTGTTCGCCGTAGGGCAGGTTCTTGGCCAGCTCGTTCGGATTCGTCCGCAGGCCGACAAACCGGAAGAGGCGGAACGCCTCTTCGACCAGGGCCCGCTCCTCTTCCAGGAACCTTCTCGACCTGGCGAGGACCTCGACGACGTTTGACCTTATCCGGGTGTGCATGCCGACCAGGATGTTTTCCAGGACGGTCATGTTCTGGAAGAGGCGGATGTTCTGGAACGTCCGGCTGATGCCCCGGGCCGCCACCTGGTCGGGACGCAGGCCGTCGATGCGCCGCCCCTCGAACCAGATTTCGCCCCCATCCGGCCGGTAAAACCCGCTGATAATGTTAAAAAGGGTCGTTTTTCCGGCCCCGTTCGGGCCGATGATGCTGACGATCCGGCCCCGTTCGACCGAAAAGTTCACCCCGTTAACGGCCACCAGGCCCCCGAATCGCTTCGTTACCTGCCGGCAGTCGAGGAGGAATTCAGTCGCCATCGCCGCCTCCCACCACCGGGGCCGGGGCGGCCGCCGGCGCCCGTTCCGCCAGCTCGAGCTGGTGACGCCGCTCCGGAATGATCCCCTGGGGCCGCAGGATACTCATAATGACCAGCAGGACCCCGAACACCAGCCGCTCGTACTTGGCCGGGTCGAGCTGGGTCGGCCACTGGGCCAGCGAATAGTTGATTCCCGGAATCACCGCCCCGGTTGCCCGGAGCTGGTTAAGCAGCAGGGAGAATCCTTTCAGGACCTGCAGGTTCAAAACCGTGACGACGGTGGCGCCGACGATGGCCCCCGGAATGCTTCCCATCCCGCCCACGATAACCATCGACAGGACCCCGATCGACTCCATAAACGTGAAGCTTTCCGGGTTTATAAAGTACTGCTTGGCGCCGAAAATCATCCCCATCGCCCCGGCAAAGGAGGCCCCGGCCGCAAAGGCTGCCAGCTTCATCCGGACCAGCGGGATTCCCATCGCCTGGGCGGCCAGCTCATCCTCCCGGATCGCCGTCCAGGCCCGGCCCACCCACGAGCCTTCGAGCCGGCGGGTGATCAGGATGGCGAACCCCACGACCAGCAGGACGAGGAAATAGAAATAGAGGGCGTAGAGGGTCGCGTCGTCGACGGTGATGCCCAGAGCGGTCAGGGCCGGCTTGAAAAAGAGGGGCGGCCGCTGGATGGCCCGAATCCCCTGGGGCCCGTTGGTCAGGTTTATCGGCTTATCCAGGTTGTTGACAACGACCCGGATAACTTCGCCGAACGCCAGGGTGACGATGGCCAGGTAGTCGCCCCGAAGCCGGAGAACCGGCAGGCCGAGGAGGATGCCCGTGACGGCCGCAACCCCCAACGCGATGAACAGGAACGGGAAGAACCAGAAGGCTGGCAGGGGGAAGATATCCGTCCCGAAGGCGATGTTCGCCTGGTTTGAGCCAACAATCGCCCAGAGGTAGGCACCGACGGCATAAAACGCCACGTAGCCCAGGTCCAGCAGGCCGGCGAACCCGACGACGATGTTGAGCCCGAGGGCGAGGGCCGCAAAAATGCCGACCTGGGTGGCCACCTCAAAGAGAAAGGTGTTCTGGATGCCCATGACGGGCAGCAGGACCACGAGGATAAGGAGGCTGAGGGCCAGTTTAAGGCCGCTACCGATGGGCGCATAGTAGAGAACCAGCAGGGAGCCCAGGAATGCCACGAAGCCCAGGGCGAGCAGGAGGGAGTAGCCGATAACCTGCCGCAAGCTCGGGCCGGAAAGCCAGAGGGTAACCAGGGTGGCGACGACAATATAAACGGCGACGCTTACGAAGGGGCGCAGGGTTTCGGCCGGCCGCTTGGCTGGAGTCTTCGGTGCTTCCATGTACGTTCCTTATGCCCGCTGGGCCACGACCTCCCCGAGGAGGCCGGTCGGCCGGAAAATCAAGATGATGATCAGGATGGCAAACGCAAAGATATCCTTGTATTCCGACCCGAAGGCGCCGCCGGTAAACTGGGACAGATAGGCACCGGCAAACGCCTCCAGGATGCCGAGAACCAGGCCGCCCAGCATGGCGCCGGTGATGTTGCCGATGCCGCCCAGGACCGCCGCCGTGAACGCCTTGATGCCGGGGATGAAGCCGACGTAGGGGTCGATCCGGCCAACCCGGATGCCAAACAGGACCCCGGTCGCCCCGCCCAGGGCCCCGCCGACCAGGAACGTCAGCATAATTATCCGGTCGACGTTTACCCCCATAAGGGCGGCGGTTGCCTGGTCCTGGGCCACGGCCCGGATCGCCCGGCCAAGACGGGTGGCGTTGACCAGATAGTTGAGGCCGGTGAGCATAAGCAGTGACACGACGATTATCAAGATAATTTTAGCCTGCATCTGAACGGTGATGGGCTCCCCGGCGACCGTGACCGAGGCCAGGTTCAGCGGTTCGTTCAAGGCGGGAAACGACGGGTAGTTCCGGAAAAAGGCGTTGTTGACAAGCCCTTCAATCGCCCGAACCGTGTCCTGAAGGAAAAAAGAGACGCCAATTGCCGAAATCAGGGGAACGAGCCGGGGGGCATTTCGCAGGGGCCGGTAGGCCACCCGCTCAATGCCGACGGCCAGCAGGCCGCTGGCCGCCATCCCGAGCAGCGTGGTAAGCAGGATAATCAGCAGCAGGCTCTGCATCGGCTGGTCGGGCGGCAGATTCAGCAGGAGCATGAACTCAACCCCGACGAAGGCCCCGACCATGAAAATCTCGCTGTGGGCAAAGTTAATAAGCTGGAGGACGCCGTAGACCATCGTGTAGCCGAGGGCGATCATGGCGTAAAGAAAGCCGATGGTGAGCCCGTCAACCGCGACCTGGGGGAGCGTCCGGACGACGAACTCGACCAGGGTGAGGCCCCCGGCCAGCGGCCGGTTAAAGACGACCGCCAGCCCAACGGTGACCGCCGCAATAACGAGCAGGCTTGCAACCGACCAGACTGCCAGCTGCACCAGCGGGTAGACCACTGCCCGGTAGAGTCGACTGAGCCGTACCTGACCGGTCACGACCTGCGTTCCCTGTTAAAGTTTATTCCCGCCTCCGGGCCCATTGCCCCCGGGTCCGCCGTGACCGCGCCGGCACCCCCGTTAGCGACACGGGACGTCTCCGGCGCGCCCGCGCCGGATCCCTCGGCCGGACCCTGATATCTGCTTGCGGCCCGGCCTACCGCCGGACGCCGCACCTGGCCATCAGTTCGGGCGTCAGCTTCGGAGGTGCCAGGTCCAGGGTCTTGACCAGCTGGTTCTTGGCCCAGTCGGCCGGGTTCGCCGAAATGACTTTCAGGACGAAGTACTTGGCCTTGACCGGGTCGCCCCGCTCGTCGAACGTGATGACGCCGGTGATCCCCTGGAAGTCCTTGGTGGCCCGGACCTTCTCGGCCACGGCCCGGCGAGTCGGCTTGTTGCCGCCGGCATCCTTGATGGTCGCCTCAAGGGCCTTGAGGATGATTGCGGCCGCGTCGTAGGCCTGGGCTGAGAACGGCTCCGGGTCCTTGCCGAACCGCTGCTTGTAGTCCTGGATGAACTTGCGGGCGCCCTCGTAGACGGTGGGCGGGGCCGCCACCGAGGTGTAGTGCATGTTCACAACGGCGGTCCCGGCGATCTTGGCCAGCTCCGACGAGTCCATCCCGTCCGGACCCAGGAACTGGGCGGTGATGCCCCGGTCCCGGGCCTGTTTGAAGAAAACCCCGGCCTGGTCGTAGATGCCGCCGAAGTAGATCAGGTCCGGCTTGACGGCGGCGATCTGGGTGATCAGGGGGTCGAAGTTTGCCTTCTCCTCCGTGCCCTCAAAGCCGAGCACCTGCCCGCCGAGCTCCCGGAACCGGTCCCGGAAGAATTCGGCCACGCCCTGGCCGTAGGTGGTCTTATCGTGGATGACGAAGGCGCTCTTGACCTTGAGCTCGTTGTAGGCAAACTCCGCCCCGACCGTTCCCTGGACGTCGTCCCGACCGCAGACCCGGTTGGTTACCAGGTAGCCCCGGTCGGTGATGCACGGGTTCGTGTTGGCCGGGGAGACCATGGTCAGGTCGTAGTCCTTGTAGACCTCCGAGGACGGGATCGCCACGCCGGAGTTAAGGTGGCCTACAACCGCGATAATGTCGGGGTCGTTGACGAGCTGGCGGGCATTCGCCACCCCGACGTCAGGTTTCGCCTGGTCGTCAAAAGCGACCAGCTCGACCCGGAACCCGAGGCTCTCCACCGGGCTTTTGAGCTGTTCGACCGCCAGCTGGGCGCCATTCTTGAGAGCCTCGCCCAGAACGGCCTGCCCGCCCGACAGCGGGCTCTGGGTGGCGATTTTCAGGGTTCCCTTAACGGTGGGTTGCTGGGGGGCCGGGGCGCCCGGCGCCGCCGTCTGGGGGGCGCAGGCAGCCAGAATTCCGCCCGCGCCCACCATTCCAACCGAGATTACGAACTCACGCCTGGTCAGTCTTCGCATGCCCTCTTGCCTCCTCGTTCACAGGTTATTTTTGGCTCGCTGAACCGTCCAACCGCGTCCGTTGAAATGCTGACTGATTTTACCAGAGGGCCCGGTACTTTGCAATATTTTGCCAGGTAGAAGAGCGGCAGGCTCGGCCAGCTTTTGCCGCCGGGCCGATGGCCGCTCCAGGCCTTAATCCCGCTCCGGGGGATATATACCGTTGCCCGCCTTATAATTCCCGATGGGATGGTCGGGTTGCTATCCTGTGTGAAGCTTCAATGTACACGGTAGGTACGGCCGGACACGTCGACCACGGCAAGTCGACCCTGGTGAAGGCGCTAACGGGCATCGACCCGGACCGTCTCCCGGTCGAGAAGGAACGGGAGATGACGGTCGACCTGGGCTTCGCCTGGCTTACCCTGCCCAGCGGCCGGCAGGTGAGCATCGTCGATGTGCCCGGCCACGAGCGGTTTATCAAAAACATGCTCGCCGGGGTCGGGGGCATCGACCTGGCGTTGCTGGTCGTGGCCGCCGACGAGGGGGTGATGCCCCAGACGGTTGAGCACCTGGAGATCCTGGACCTCCTTCAGGTCAAACGGGGAATCGTTGTCATCACGAAGACCGACCTGGTGGACCGGGAGTGGCTGGAGCTGGTCGAAGCCGACATCTCCGAAAAGGTCCAGGGCACGGTTTTTGCCGGCGCTCCCCGGCTTGCCGTGTCCGCCGTGACCGGGGAGGGCCTCGACGCCCTTAAGGACCTCCTGGACCGGGTTCTGGCCGAAACGCCGCCCCGGCCGGACCTGGGCCGGCCCCGGCTGCCGGTGGACCGGGTGTTCAGCGTCGCCGGGTTCGGCACCGTTGTCACCGGCACCCTCATCGACGGCTGGCTCCGGGTCGGGCAGGATGTCGAGATTTTGCCGCGGGGCTTGCGGAGCCGGGTCCGGGGGCTGCAGTCCCACCGCCAGCGGGTCGAAACGGTCGGCCCCGGCCGGCGGGCGGCCGTGAACCTGGCCGGCGTGGATACGGCCGACCTGGAGCGGGGCGACGTGGTGACGGTCCCGGGCTGGCTTAAGCCTACCGATGTGGTCGACGTTCAGCTCCGGGCGGTGCGCTATATCGACCGGCCGGTCGTCCACAACATGGAGGTGAGCTTCCACACCGGGGCGGCCGAGGTTGTCGGCCGGCTCCGACTCCTGGACCGAGATGAGCTGCTCCCCGGCGAGACGGGCTGGGCCCAGCTCAAGCTGGCGGGTAAAATTGCGGCCGTACCCGGCGACCATTTCATAATCCGGTCACCGAATGAGACGCTGGGCGGCGGCCGGATTGTCGACACATCCCCGCGGCGCCACCGGCGCTTCCACGGGCCAACCCTGGCGGCCCTGGCCGCCCGGTCCGGAGATTCGCCGGCGGCCCGGATTCGCCAGCTTGCGGCCGAACTGGAACCGGTCCCGGTCAGCCGGCTTGCCGAACGGTCGGGCCTGACGGCCGACCAGGTGCGAACCGCGGTGGCTGAGCTGACTCAGGCCGGTGACCTGGTCCTGCTGGCCGGGTCGGACCTGGTTCTCACCCGGGAGGGCCTTGAGGGGCTGATGGCCCGGTGTCTGGAGCTGGTCTCGGCCCACCATAGCCAGCTTCCGCTCCGGGCGGGCATTCCCCGGGAGGAGCTTAAGAGCCGGCTTAAGGTTCCGGATGAGGTTTTCGAGGCCGTTGTCGGCCGGCTGGTCGCGGGCGGGCGGCTTCGGGACCGGGGCACAACCCTGGCCCGGGCCGACTTTGAGGTCCGGCTCACCGCCGAACAGCAGGCAAGGATTGACCGGTTCGTGGCCGAGCTGGCCGCCAACCCGTTCTCGCCGCAGCCCACCGAGCCCCTGGACCCGGAGCTGCTCGGCCTGCTGGTCGACCAGGGGAAGGTCGTCAAGCTTGCGGAGAACGTTGTTTTGACGGCCGAGGCGTACGAGCAGATGACCGGGGCCGTGGTAGACTATCTGATAAAGCACGGTCGGGTCACGGTGGCCCAGGTCCGGGACATGTTCGGGACGAGCCGGAAATACGCCCTCGCCCTGCTGGAACACCTGGATGACCGGCGGATAACCCGCCGGGTTGGGGACGAGCGGGTGCTGGTCCGCCGACCGGGAGGCTGAGCGGTGCCCCTGGAGCTCGGCGACCTGAGCCGCCAGCTTGCCGAAGGGCTGCGCCTGCTCCAGAGCCGGGACCTGCCGCGTCTGGGCGAGCGGCGGCGCATGGCCCGGGAGATTCTGCACCGGGCAAACCGGGAGGCTGCCCGCTGGCGGGAGTTGACCCTTAATCTGGCCGGCCGGACAACCTGGCTGGCCGGGGTGCCGTCCGGCCCGGTCCTGCCCCCGGAGCCGGCTCCGCCCGCGCCGGCAGATTACGTGGCAATCGGGGTTGACGGGTCGCAGATTCAGCCCGACCGGCACCTGCCCGTCTGGAGCTACGTTCTGAACGTGGGGGTGGCGCGGGTCCGGTACGGGCAGGACCCCGAGGCCCGGCTCTGGTCCGAGCCGAGCTGGCACTACCGGCCGGATGAGCTGGTGTTGACCGACCCGGCCGACAGCTCCCGACAGGCACGGGTCGAAGGGGCGGTTCTGGCCGCCCGCCGGTTTATAAAGGAGCTTGACAAAGGGGTGGAGCTGGCCGAAGGGGCGCCGCCCGACCTGCCCGTGCTGGTTCTGCTGGATGGGTCGCTGATTATGTGGGGTCTGGCCGGCCGCCGGGTCGAAGCTTTTGTTCGGGACCAGCTTATCGGTCAGGAGCTTCTGCCCCGATTTGACCGGCTCCGGCGGCTGGCCCTGGCGGGCCGGCAGGTGGTTGTGGCGGGCTACGTCAGCAATCCCCGCAGCACCGAGGTGGTGAACGGGCTGAGGCTCTTAATCTGCCCCTACGACCCGACGGCCTGCGCCAGTTACTGTCCGAGCCGGTCGGCCTTTGAGGGTCGGGCCTGCGACGACGTGGGCGGAGTGGTGGACGCCGACCTTTTCGGGCCCGAGCTCGGGCCGGGCGAACGGACCGGCCTTTTCGAGTCCCAGTCGTCGGTTGTCCGGGAGCTCTACGGGGCCCACCGCGTCTCTTTCTTTTATTTAGATGCCGGGACCGAAATTGCCCGGGTGGAGGTGCCGGCTTACGTGGCGGGGGACGCCGGATTGCTGGGCCTGTGCCATGCCCTGGTCTGGGACCAGGTCCAGCGGGGGGACGGGTATCCGGCGGTCCTGGCGGAGGCCCACGAGCAGGCGGTCATCCGGGCGGCGGACCGGGAGCTTTTTCGGGCCATGCTGCTGGACGAGCTGGCCCGCCTGGGCCTTTCGGAAGCCGAATCCCCCAAGGCGTCCGCCAAACGCCGCCGGGCCCTCTAACAGCCCGCCGGCCAGTCACGAAAACCGCCCGTCGTCACCGGGCCCCCGGTGGACAACACGTAATCTGTCCGAAGGCTATCGCCGGCCTGCAGGCTACATAGGCCACCTGGCAAAGTTTCCCCGGGGTTCTACGGTCTATGTGGATGCCGCGCCGCAGGCCATGCCGCGGCCCGGCCGCTCACGACCTGAAGACCACCTGCCACCGGTCCGGGTCCTCGCCACAGAATTTTAGAAGGAACACCGAATACCGAACTATCTCGGGGGAGCTCCAGTTCGTCTCCAACCAGAGCCCATCCTTCAGCTGAACGGGCTGGAAAAACTCCCGGCCGCTAGGATGCCGCCGCTCCGTGTGAACCAGGAAGCGCCGGGATGCTCTCTCAGGTCGTATTGGGCAAAGCTTCGGCCCAAGCTTCTCGGTTTCTGCGAGGTATTCGCCAACTGCGGCGATTAAGTCCTTCCAGCTTTCAAGTCGTCTGCCCTGCGCGTTAGGAAGTAGCAGCCGACGCGGCGGAGGGTCACCGTGTTTAACGGTGCCCACGAGACGGCTGAGGGAGATAGGCGGCGGCTCGCCCGGAGGCGGGGGCGATTGGGCAGTCCGGTCGGGAGCTGGCTGGGGGGCGTCCTGTCGGCGGATCAGGGGCAGCCACAAGGCGCCGAGCAGCTTGAGGGCGGCCTCCGCCGGGGAGCCTTCGCCCAGATTAAACGCTGCCCTTGGCTCTTGCAGGTGCGGTATTTCATACAGGTACCAGCGCAGGCCGTCCGTGATCCCCACGAGCAGCCTGTTGGGGCCAATGGTCCGCAAAAGTTGAAACGCATAGGTAACCACCGCGCTCGTGGCAACGGATGGTTTGGGGCTGTTGAGAGGCTTGGCCTCGATGAGCACCAGCGGCTTGCCATCGGCGTCGAGCAGGCAGTAGTCAACTTTGCCCGTGCCCGCCGGGTATTCCACCCGGACCCTGGCCGGGTCGTCGGTGGCCCAGCCGAGCGCCCGCAGGGTCGGGTCAACCAGGGCGTACCGCGTCAGGGCCTCGCTCAACTGGAGGTCAGAACCAAAGGCCTTCGCCCTCTCCCGCAACGTCTCGATCAGCCGCACAAGCTCGCCCGGATCCACGGTGGGCCCCTTCCGATTGCCTAATTGCTCGAAAGATTATACCGCTAGTGCGGAAAATTCGTTTTGCCAGCCGCCCCGGGCCGGCGTTTGGCGGCGGTTAGTGATGGCCGGTGCCGGCCACCGGGTCCTTTGGGTCAGCGGGCTATAAAAACGAGGGGGCAACCGGATCCGGTTGCCCCCGGGAGCGGGTGGGAGCGTTGCGTGGAGCCCTCAGATGAGGACGCCCTTCGGGCGGAAGTCTTTCGCGCCGAAGCCCTCCGACTGGGCGTAGCGGGTCTCAACCAGCTCGGTCGGCAGGTACTGCTCTTCCAGCTCCTTGAAGTACTCGAAGCGGCCAAGCTTGTGGTGGTTCTCGGTCGGATGACCGAGCTTCATCCGCTGGAGGCGGAACTGGGCCTGCTCCTGGTTGTCCCGCAGGTCCGCCATAAAGTTCCAGACCGCATACGTGGCGGCGTGGATGCTGCCCAGGGTAATGAAGATATACTTATAGCCCATTTCCCCCAGCTCACGGAAAGTGAGGGGGTTTTCGACGTCAATCCAGCGGAATGACGACGAGTAGTTAAAGGCCAGCGGCAGGTTCGGGTGAGCCTTGCGCACCTCGTTGGCGAATTTCTCGGCCTCGGCCCGGTCGGGTGTGGGGAATTCGCACCAGACCATATCAACCCCGACGTCGGCATAGGCCTTCGCCCGCTCGATCGCCTCCTCAAGGCTGCCGCCAACGGCGTTCCGGGCATCGGTTCGGGCAATGATGAAAAAGTCGGGGTCGGACCGGGCATCAACGATGGCCTTAAACTTCTTTACGGCCTCTTCCCGGGGCAGCACAATCTTACCGGCCAGGTGGCCGCACCGCTTCGGAAACCGCTGGTCCTCGACGTGGATTCCGGCAACCCCGGTCTTCTCGAACTCCTCGACCGTCCGCATCGCAATAATGGCGTTGCCGTAGGCGTCGTCGGCATCGGCGATAACCGGGATGTCAACAACGCTGGCAATATACCGGGCCCAGGTTGTCATCTCGGTCATAGTCGGGAAGCCCAGATCGGCCCGGGCCAGGTAGCCGAGGGCACACGAGTAGCCGCTCATGTAGACGCACTTGAGGCCTACCATCTCGGCAAGCTTGGCCTCAATCGGGGTGAAGACGCCGGTGGTAAAGACGTAGGGTTCGGTGGCAAGCAGCTCGCGAAACTTGCGGCCAGCTTTTCCCATCAACAGACCTCCGTAACCGGTGAAGATTTTCACATATATCATAGCAGACGGCCTGTGCAGATTGCCGCCTAATGACTTTGCAATTTTTTATACCTGGTATAGAATCTGGCTATCGGAGCGGCGCCGGTGGGACGGGGCCGGATGTTAAAATCTGCTTGAGCGGGCTGATGGAGCTTGGTCAACTTGAGGCGTTTATTGAGGCGGCCCGACGCGGCAATTTCCGGCAGGCCGCCGAGGCCCTCTTTATCAGCCAGCCGTCCTTAAGCGCCCGGATCAGCTTGCTGGAGCGGGAGCTGGGCGAGCGGCTCTTCGAGCGGCTGGGTCGGGGGGTCCGGCTCACCCCGGCCGGCCAGCTGTTTCTGCCTTACGCCGAGCGGGCGCTGGAGACCCTCCGCCAGGGGCGGGAGACGCTGGCCGCCGTTCGGCGGTCCGCGGCCGGCACCCTGCAGGTCGGCTGTGCCCGGGTCATCGGCACCTACGTCATGCCGGAGATTCTCACGGCTTTTCGCCGGCGCCACCCCCAGGTGGAGGTCCATATCCGGACCGGCCGGTCGTCGGAGATCCTTCAGCTGGTGGTGGACCAGACGATCCACATTGGCCTCGCCCGGGCCCTGAACCATCCGCTGGTCTGGACCCGCCGCCTCTACGACGAGGAGATCGTGCTGGTCACCCACCCGGCCCACCCCTTTGCCCGGGCCGGCGTCGCAACCATCGAGCAGGTCGCCGAAGAGCCCCTCATCCTCTACGACCGGGGCTCCTCTTACTTCGTCCTCATCGAGCAGGTTTGCCATGAGGCCGGCATTATCCCGCGGGTCGAGATGGTCCTCGACAGCGTGGAGGCCACCAAGCGGATGGTTGAGCGGGGCCTGGGCATTTCATTCCTGCCCCGGAGCAGTATTCGGGAGGAGATCAAGACTGGCCGGCTCCGGGTCGTCGAGCTGGCCGACGGCCACCGGGTCTTCCTGCCGACGGCCGTTATGGTCCGGCGGGCCGCCAGCTACCCGGCCGCCGTTCTGGCCTTTCTTGACGTCCTGGCCGAAATTTACGGCGTCGAGTCCGGTCTCAAGCCCGGCTGAGCGGGGGCGTCCAGCCCACCAGAACCTCGCCCTCCTCAGCCGGGGCGCCGTCGGAGTCAACCGCCATCACCTGGAAGCCTGAGATCGGCCGGCCCATGGACCCCGGCTTTACGGGCTGGCCAGGGCCGTTGTCTCGGTCTGACCGTAGCCGTCCCGGATGGTCAGACCCCGGGCCGACCGGATCCGCTCGACAACCTCCGGATTCATTTGCACCGCCTGAGGGTCCTCAGGTTGGCCGGGGGAGGCCGGATCGGCTATCATATTCACGAATCAGAGCCCATGGAACTGTGCATTTTTCCCCTCAATACCGTGCTCTTTCCCGGGCTCCTGATCCCGATTCACGTTTTCGAGCCCCGGTATAAGAAGATGATGGCCCGGGTGCTCGCCGGCGACCGGCAGTTCGGGGTTGTGCTCATCCGGCAGGGGTTCGAGGTGGGCGGCCCGGCCGAGCCGTTCGAGGTCGGCACCGTCGCCCGGGTGCTCGAAACGAAGCGGGAGGGGGACGGCCGGCTCACGGTGGCGGCCAGGGGCGAACGCCGCTTCCGGATCGAAAAGCTCGGTCCCCACCCGGACGGCTATCTGGTCGGGGAGGTTGAGCTGCTGCCGGAGTGGCCGGAGGACGACGCCGGCCTGCGGGCCCTCGCCGATCAGGTCCGGCGCCTTTATAAAGCGTACTTCCAGGGGCTTGCTCGAGTGGCCCGGTCGGACCGGTTCGCCATTGAGTTGCGGTTCATTCCCGACGAGCCGGCCGCTCTCGCCTACTGGGTGGCCGCAACCCTACCCGTCGGCCTCGTCGAAAAGCAGCGGCTGCTCGAGCTTGACCACACCGGCCGCCGGCTGGCCGCCGAGCTCAGCCTGCTCCGGCGGGAACAGGCCCTGGCCGACCGCCTCGGCCACCTGGCCGACCACCGGGCAGGCGACCCAGGCCGGTACCTGCTCGGACGAAACAACTGAAACGCAGCGCAGGAGGAGTGAATGGCCGAAGTAGGCTGGGCGATAATCTCTACCGGCCGCCACCCGGATGCCCGGATGGCGCCGGCCATCAATAAGGCCCGGAACAGCCGGCTGGTCGCCGTCATGAGCCGGGACCTGGAGCGGGCGAAGGCTTTCGCCGCCCGCCACGGGGCCCTGCGGGCGTACGATTCGCTGGAGGCGGTTCTGGCCGACCCGGACGTCCAGGCGGTTTACATCGCATCCCCGAATCACCTGCACGCCGAGCAGACGGTCGCCGCCGTCCGGGCCGGAAAGCATGTGCTCTGCGAAAAGCCGATGGCCCTTACGATTGAGGACGGCCAGCGGATGGTGGCCGCGGCCCGGGAGGCCGGGGTGAAGCTCGGGGTTGCTTTCCACTGCCGGCACCATCCGGCCCACCGGGAGGCCCGGGACGTGGTGAGGTCCGGGGCGCTGGGCGAAATCGTCTACACCACGGCCGCCTGGGCGGCCCTGGCTCTGGGCCCCCGGCCGGAATGGTGGTCAAAACCCGAACAGGTTGGCGGCGGAGCCATCATGGGCACCGGCGTGCACGTCCTGGACCTCCTGCGGTTCGTCCTCGGCCGGGAGGTCGTTGAGGTTTTCGCCTACCAGGACTCGCCCCCCATCGAGCTAACCGATTCGATCTTGCTTAAATTCGACGACGGCAGCACCGCCCACGTGCTCTGCAGCCGGAAGGTTGCTTACCCGAATAACGACCTGAGTATTTACGGTACGGCCGGCAGGGTCCGGTCGGTCGGCACGGTCGGTACTGACCTGCAGGGAACCCTGGAGGTCACGACGGCGGCCGGCACCGTCACACGGGCCTTCGAAGCGGACGACCCACCCCGGGCGATGTATGTGGGTCTGGTGGAAGACTTTGCCCGGGCCGTCCTGGAAGGCGGGGAGCCGGCGGCCACTGGCGAGGACGGGCTCAAGGTTATCGAGCTGACCCTGGCCGTTTTCGAGTCGAACCGGACCGGCCGGGCCGTCCGGGTGGGAAAGGTCTGAACCGGCGATGGCCCTCTCGTGCGAATCCCCGCGGGCGCTGGTCTTCAGGTGCGGCCGGCCGGCCGTCGGCATCTGCCGCTACTGCGGTCGGCCGGTTTGCGGGGCCCACGCCGCCCGGAACTCAAACGGCGACTGGGTTTGTCAGAACCGGTCCTGTCAGGTCCGGTCGGCCATCCGGGAGACGGTTATGCTGGTCAGAATGCGGGCGAACCCCCAGAACCAGAGTGGCCTGTGCGGGGCGCCCGGCTGTGCCGTCCACCTGCCCGGGGGCCGCTGCGGCCTGTGCGGCCAGGAGTTCTGCCCGGCCCACCTGAACGCCCGGGCCATGGTCGTATCCGGACCGGGCCGGGAAGACGGGGCCCGAAAGGCCAGGGTCTTTTTCTGCGACGACTGCGTGGGCCTGGTCGACCGGTACCGGTTACTTACCCTGCCGGAGACGGTCTAGCGGCCGCCGATGAGGGCGGCAAGCCGCCCCCAGAGGCCCCCCTCGGCCTGGGTGGGGGCCGGAGCCTGGCTTGCCTGGGCCGTCCGGTCGGTTGGACGGTCTTGGGCCGGGACCACGACCAGCTTTTCGCCCGGGCCGACCAGGCCGAGGTTCTCCCGGGCGGCCTGCTCCAGGTAGGCGTCCGACCGGTAATAATCCCGCTGGCGCAGTCTGGTCTTATAAAGGGCTTCAAGCCGGGCAATTTCGGCCTTAAGGGCCGCCGCCTCCCGCTCATACTGAACGTACTGCTTGGCCTGGACGCCGATGCGGCCGGCCAGGTAGATGTTCACCCCCAGGGCCAGGAGCAGACCGAGCAGGTGGATTGCCCTCATCGACGTAACCGGCCAGCAGTTTAAGCCCAGGCATCCCCCGCCGGAAAACTCCGGACTCAACAGACTTTTCCACAAGGACTAAACCTCGGCTTTTTGAAGCCTCGCCCGGACTGCGCTATCTTTAAGCGGCACTTTTTAAAGGGGGAGCCGCTATGGTGAAGGCTGCGGTGATGTATCAGGTCGGGGCGCCCGTTACTGTGGAGGACGTTGAGCTCATGGAGCCCGGGCCGGGCGAGGTACTGGTCCGGATGGTGGCGGCCGGGGTGTGTCACAGTGACTGGTCGGTGCTTCAGGGGAAGATTCCGATTCCGGTGCCGGCGGTTCTGGGTCACGAGGGGGCCGGGATTGTCGAGCGGGTCGGGCCGGGGGTAACTTCGGTTAGTCCGGGCGACAAAGTTATCATCTCGTGGCGGCCCCACTGCGGCCGCTGCTTTTACTGCGTTACCGGCCGGCCGATCCTTTGCGATGAGGCAACCCGGGCCCGTTTCCAGGGGACCCTTTTTGACGGGACAACCCGGTTTAAGAAAGACGGCCGGCCGGTCCACCACATGGCGATGGCCGCGACCTTTGCCGAATACACCGTCATTCCCGAGACCGGGGCGATAAAGGTCCGGCCGGATGCGCCCCTGGAAAAGGTTGCGGTGGTCGGGTGCGCCGTGATAACCGGTGTCGGGGCGGTTACCACCACGGCCAACGTTGAGGTTGGGGCCACCGTCGCGATTTTCGGGTGCGGGGGCGTTGGCCTCAGCGCCGTGCAGGGGGCGGTCCTCTGCGGCGCATCGAAAATCATCGCCGTCGACATCCTGGACTCGAAGCTGGAGCTGGCCGGCCGGCTTGGCGCCACCCACCTGGTGAATGCCGGGCGGGAGGACCCCGTCGCCCGGATTCGGGAGATAACCGGGGGCACCGGCGTCGACTACGCCTTCGAGGTCATTGGTAACCCGGACGTTATGGCCCGGGCGTTCGAGGCGACCCGAAGGGGCGGCACCTGCGTCATCGTCGGGGTGGCCGACCGGCAAGCGAGGCTCTCGGTCAGCCCCTTTGACCTGGTCCTGCAGGAGAAGCGAATCCTGGGGTCCCTTTACGGCTCACTGCGCCCCGCGGTCGACATCCCCCGCCTGGTCGACCTCTGTCTGGAAGGCCGGATCAAACTCGAGCCGCTCATCACCCGACAGGTCGGCCTTTCGGACCTGAACGACGCGTTTGACCGGCTCATCCGGGGCGAGGCCGTTCGGAGCATCGTTACCTTCGGGGGGTGAGCAAGTGTGGAGATTTATTTGATGCAGCATGGGGCGGCGAAGACGAAAGAGGAGGACCCGGAGCGGCCCCTCACCGACGAGGGCCGGGCCACCGTCGGGCGGGTTGCCGCCCGGGCCGCTGTCGCGGGAGTAAAAGCCGACCGGATCTATCACAGCGGTATCCTGCGGGCCCGGCAGACGGCCGAAATCCTGGCCGACCGGCTCGGTATGCCCGACCGGGTCGAGGCCCGGCCGGGGCTTGAACCCCTCGACCCGGTTGACCCGGTAGCCCGCTGGCTCGAAGACCTTGCCGGCCACTTCGGGGCGGTGGCCCTGGTCGGCCACCTGCCCTTTCTGGACCGGCTCGCATCCCTGCTGGTTGCCGGTAACGAAGACGCCCAGGTCGTGGCGTTCCGGATGGGCGGGCTGGTCAAGCTTGTGCCGAAGGGCAACCGGCCCGGGTACAGCGTGGCCTGGATTCTGGCCCCCGAGCTGGCCTGATGCCGTCCGGGCGGCCCCGGCTCCTGCTCATCCGGCCGGACCACCTCGGCGACCTGATCCTTTGGCTTCCGGCGATTAAGGCCCTCCGGGAAGCCTGGCCCGAAGCGTATCTTGCCGCCCTGGTCGGGCCGTGGGCCGAGCCGGTCCTCAAGCTCGCCCCGTGGGTCGACGACGTTATCACGTTCGAACTGCCGTATTTTGCCCGCAGGCCGAAAACCGACCCCACCGAGCCTTACCGAATCCTGCTAAACCTTGCCCGGCGGCTGCGGGCGGCCCGGTTTGACGTGGCCCTGAACTTCCGGCCGGACTTCTGGTGGGGGGCGCTCCTTTCGGCCGCGGCGGGCATCCCCGGGCGGGTCGGCTTTAACATCCGGCGGGTCGCCCCGTTTCTTACCCGGGCCATTGCTTTCCGGCCGGACGAACACCAGGTTGTCGTCAACCTGCGCCTGGTTGACGAGGGTCTGGGCCTCGGCCTCCGGCGGCCGTTCAGTCCCGGGGTTTACCCCCTGGTCTGGCCCGAGCACCCGTCCTCGGCCGCCGCGGCCGAGGACTGGCTCGCCGACCACGCCCCCGGCCGGCCCAGGGTGGCCCTTCAGGTCGAGGCGGGGGCGGCCGTCAAGCGCTGGCGGCCCGGTGCCTGGGCCAGGCTGGCCGAAGTCCTGCGGCAAGGGTTCGGGGCCGACCTGATCGTTCCGGCCGGGCCGGGTCGGGAAGAGGCCCTCCGGCCCCTGGCCGCGGCTGTCGGCGGCCGGCTGGCGGCCTTGCCCCTCGGGGTGCTGGCCGAGGTCTTGCGCCGGTGCGACCTGGTCGTCGGCCTAGACAGCGGCCCCCTCCACCTGGCGGTGGCGGTGGGGACCCCGACGGTGGGCCTCTACGGGCCGGTCTCGCCGGCCCGGTTCGGACCCTGGGGGCCGGCCGAAAAGCACCGGGTCGTGCTGAGCGACTATCCGTGCGCCCCGTGTAACCGGCTCGATTTTGGACCCGAAGAGCTTCCGGCCCACCTCTGCCTGCGGCTCCTGCCGGTCGAGGCCGTCCTGTCGGCTGTTCGCACGGCCCTTTCGGGGTAAGATTTAATTGACGATGACCGAGCAGCGGGTGAAGGTCAGGCCCCGACTGAAGGCCAGGCTGCGGCGGCTGGCAGCCCGGCTGATTATCGGGGCGTTCGGGACCCTGGCCCGGAAGCCTCTTCCGACGGACCCGCCCGAGGAACCCCGCCGTATCCTGGTCATCCGCCTTGACCTGCTGGGCGACCTGATGCTTTCGGTGCCCGCCATCCGGGCGGTGCGCCGGCGCTGGCCCCGGGCCGAGCTTACCGCCCTGGTCCTGCCGTATACCGCGCCCCTTCTCGACCACTTCCCCGAGGTCGACCGGGTCATCACCTTTGACCCGAACCGCCTCCGGCCGTCGGGAACGCCCTGGCTGCCGGCCGTCTGGGCCGACCTTTTCCGTCTTATCCGGCAGCTCCGGGCATTGGAGTTCGACCTGGCCCTGGCCCTTTACGGGCCGTGGGCCGGGCTTTTGGCCTACTTCAGCGGGGCCCGGTTCCGGGTCGGGTACGGGGCCGAGAGCCACCCGAACTTTTTCCACCTGGCCCTGCCCGGCCGCCGCTACCTGGAACGCCGCCACGAGGCCGAATACACCCTGGCCGTGGCCGCCGCCGTCGGGGCGGCCGGGGGGCCGGGCGATTACTGGGTCAGGCCCCTGCCCGAGGCCGAAGCCCGCCTCGGGACGAAGCTGGGCGCCCTGGGGGTTCCGCCCGGAATCCCTCTGGTCGGGGTTCAGGCCGGGGCGTCGAACGGCTGGGCGAAGCAGTGGTACCCGGAGAAGTGGGCGGCCGCCGCCGACGAGATTGCCCGGCGCCGGGGTGCCGGGGTGGTTCTGACCGGCACGGCCCGGGAATGGCCGCTGGCCGAGGCCGTTCAAGCCGGCCTTAAGGTTCCGGCCTGGAACCTGGCCGGGAAGACCGATATTTTGGAGCTTGTCGCCCTCCTGGCCAGGTTCGAACTTTTCCTTTCGGGGGACACCGGGCCGATGCACCTGGCGACGGCGCTGGGGGTGCCGACCGTGGCGGTTCACGGCCCGACCGACCCGGTCCTTTCCGGCCCCTGGCCGCCCGGCCGGGGGGTTGTGGTCCGGCTGGATCTGCCGTGCAGCCCGTGCTACGACCTGACGGATGCGGCGGTCTGTCCCCTGAGTCATCATAACTGCCTGCGGCGCCTCGGCCCCGAGGCCGTCGTTGCGGCCGCCGAAGGCCTCCGGGTAGCCCGATGAAAATCCTGGTTGTCAAGCTGGCCGACATCGGCGACCTGCTGACGGCGGTGCCGGCCCTGAAGGCCCTCCGGGCCGGGTTGCCCGAGGCCGAGATTACCCTCCTCGCCCCGCCCCACAGCGCCCCGGTTCTTGAGGGCAGCCCCTGGGTCGACCGGATTATAACCTTCGAAAAACACCGGTTTGACTCGCCCCGGGGCCTGCTTTCGCCCGGGAACTGGGTTGAGCTGGGCCGCCTGGCCTGGCAGCTCCGCCGGTGCCGGTTTGACTGGGTGGTCCTGATGCACCATCTTATCACCGGGTGGGGCGTCCTTAAGTTCGCCCTGCTGAGCCTGGCCGCCGCCCCCCGCCGCCTCGGCCTGGACGACGGCCGGGGCTGGTTTTTAACCCACCGACTGCCCGACCCCGGTTACGGCGGCCTCCACGAGGTGGAATGCTGGCTCCGGCTCGTCGGTGTCCTGGGCATCAGTCCGGTCGACCGCCGGATTGAGGTGCCCATTGGCGACCTGGACCGGGTCTGGGCCCGGCAGGCCCTCGCCGACCTGGGTGCCCACCCGCCGGTGGCCGTGGCCCCGGGCACCGGGGCGTTCAGCCCGGCCCGGCGGTGGCCGCCCGACCGGTTCGCCGCGGCCGCCACCCGGCTGGCCGACCGGTTCGGCATTGGGGTCGTTCTCGTCGGCGGACCCGACAACCGGGCCGAGGCGGAGGTCTTCCGGGCCCACTACCGGGGCCCACTGGTTGACCTGGTCGGGCGGACCACCATCCGGCAGGCGGCGGCGGTCCTGGCCGGGTGTAAACTGTTCCTTGGGAACGACGGGGGCCTGATGCACCTGGCCGCCGCCGTCGGGACGCCGGTGGTGGCCGTTTTCGGCCCGTCGAATCACCGGGCCTGGGGACCGTGGCGGCCCGACCGGCCCGAGCTGGCCCGGGTCGTCCGCACCTGGCTCACCCTGCCGTGTCAGCCATGTCTTTACGTGGGGAACGAGATGGGCCGCCGGTGGGGTTGCGATTCCCTGGCTTGCCTTCAGACAATTCAGGTGGAGGACCTGCTTGCGGTGGTCGACTCAATGAACATCCTGGGGCGGTCGGCGACCGCCCCGCCGGTGGGGCCGTGATGGCTGCCGAGCCCCAGCCCCTCCGCTGCGCCACCCACCCGGACGTCGAAACCTACCTGCGGTGCGGCCGGTGCGGGCGGCCGATCTGCCCCCGGTGTCTGGTCCAGACGCCGGTCGGGGCCCGCTGCCGGGATTGCGCCCGCCCCCAGCGGCTCCCGACCTTCGAGCTGGGCCCCCAGGGCTACCTGAAGCTGGTGCCGGTCACCGTCGGCGCAGTCCTGCTGAGTGCGATTGCCTGGGCCCTGTTACTACCATTGGCCGGCCGGTTCGGCTTTTTCGGGATTCTGCTGGGTCTGGGGGTCGGCTACGTTGTGGGCGAGGCCGTGGCCCTGGCCTTTAACCGGAAGCGGGCCACCGTGCTGGCGGTAGTGGCGGGACTGAGCGTGGTGCTGGGGTTTCTGATGTCGGCCGGATTTCGGCTCTGGCTGGTCCAGCTTCAGGCCGGGCGCGGGGTCGACCTGCTCGCCCCCCTGGGGGCAATCGTGCCCACCCTGCTCGGCCTTCTGCTTAACCCGCTGGCCCTCATAAGCGTTGTGCTGGCCGCAATCCTGGCCGTAAGCCGGGTTCGTTAGCCGATGGGCCGGACCGTTTGGCCTGAACGACCCCCGGGAAAACGGTGATGGGCTCCGAACTGGCCGAGATTGTCCGGGCCTGGGCGTGCCGGAAGGTCCTGGTCGTCGGGGACGTTTGCCTGGACGAGTACCAGTTCGGCCGGCCGGTCCGGCTCAGCCGGGAGGCGCCCGTCCCGGTGCTGGAGTTCACCCGCCGGCAGGTCGTGCCCGGGGCGGCGGCAAACCCAGCCCTGAACGTGGTGCGCCTGGGCGGTCGGGCCGCCATCGTCGGGGTGGTCGGCGACGACGAGCCGGGAAAAACCCTGCGGGGCCTGCTGGCCGAGGCCGGGATTGATGTGGGCGGCCTGGTTGTTGACCCCGGTCGGTCGACGACGCTGAAGACCCGCATCCTGGCCGAAGGTATTTTGCGGTTCCCCCAGCAGGTGGCCCGGCTTGACCGGGTTGACCGCCAGCCGATACCCGCTCCCGTCCGGGACCGGCTGCTTCGGGCCGTGGCGGAGCTGGCGACCTGGGCGGACGCGGTCCTGGTTTCGGACTACCGGCTGGGGGTTGTTGAGGGACCGGTGGCGGCGTCGGTGCTTGCCGCCGCCCGGGCCAGCGGCCGGCCGGTCACCGTCGACTCCCAGGGGGGCCTTGACCGCTTTGCCGGCTACACCCTGGTCCGGTGCAACCAGGCCGAGGCGGAAGCCGCCCTGGGTCGGCCCCTCCACGACGAGGAAGAGTTCCGGGCCGGCCTCTTTGAACTGCTGGGCAGACTGGGCGCCGGGATCGTGGTCGTCACCCGCGGCGCCGACGGCGTCTCGGTGGCGGTTCCCGGGGCCTACCGGCACTTTCCGGCGGCCAACGTCTCCGAGGTCTTCGACGTCACCGGCGCCGGCGACACGGTCATCGCGGTGCTCACCCTGGCCCTGGTGGCCGGGGCCGACCCCTGGCGGGCCGCCGACCTCGCCAACCGGGCGGCCGGCCTGGTGGTTCGCCGGATCGGCAACTACGCCCCGACGGCCGCCGAACTGCTCGACGCCCTCCGGCCGACCCCGATATAATGGGAGTGCCGGGGAAATATGCCGGGGGAGGAAACCGATGGCCGCAACGGGAAACGGGTCGCTCCTTAATGCCCTTCGGGAAATAGTCGGCCGGGACGCCGTCCTCTACGACACCGACGAGCTTGCGGTCTACGAATACGACGGGGCCCTGGATAGGGCCCGCCCCGATTTCGTCGTTTTCCCCCGGACCGCCGAGCAGGTCGCCGGGATTGTCCGGGTCTGCAACCGCTACGGGGTGCCCTTTGTCGCCCGGGGGGCCGGAACCGGCCTGAGCGGCGGGGCAATCCCGGCAAAGGGCGGGGTCCTCATTGTGCTAACCCGGATGAACCGGATTCAGCAGGTCGATTACCCGAACCGGGTCGCCGTGGTCGAGCCGGGGGTCATTAACCTGACCGTAACCGAGGAGGTTGCGCCCGACGGCTATTACTACGCCCCGGACCCGTCCAGCCAGAAGGCCTGCACCATCGGCGGCAACGTGGCCGAAAACTCCGGCGGGCCCCACTGCCTCGCCTACGGGGTCACCACCAACCACGTTCTGGCCCTCGACATCGTCCTGCCGGACGGGACGATGCTCCATGTGGGCGGGCCGGGCCCGGACTGGCCCGGCTACGACCTCACGGGCATTCTCACCGGGTCCGAAGGAACCCTGGCCATCTTCACCCGGGCCTGGCTGCGGCTGATGCGCCAGCCTGAAGCCGTCCGGACGTTCCTGGCGATTTTCGACCGCCTGGACGACGCCTCCGAGACGGTCTCGGACATCATCGCCCACGGGATTGTCCCGGCCGCCCTGGAGATGATGGATAAGCTCACCATCGAGGCCGTCGAGCCGGCGGTCAAGGCCGGATACCCGCCCGAAGCCGAGGCCGTCCTTCTCATTGAGGTTGAGGGCCTGCGGGAGGCGGTTGATATCCAGTCGGAGCTGGTGCGCCAGGTCTGCCAGTCCCACCGGGCCCGGGAAATCCGGGAAGCCGACACCCCGGAGGCCCGGGAACGGCTC
>FWWL01001630.1_pt1 | contig 51893 bp, 42 predicted proteins | sample 2228331 | NCBI WGS metagenome assembly FWWL01 (sample SAMEA103939775, study PRJEB20133) | metagenome | reverse complement strand
TTTCAACTCCGCGCCCGGCGCAGTGGTCGTCAACGGCTACCAGACGCGCCTGCTGGCGCCCCATGCGCTCTGGACGCCGCAGACAGGCAAGCGGCTGCCCGACGGCTCGTACCTGTTCGAGCATGGCCCGGCGTCTTTTCGCGTCGTCCCTGGCAAGAAGTCTGTCCGCGTGTCGCTGACTTCCGGCAAGCAGGCGGTGACAGTTTCCTACGCTCCTGTGGAAACGGAGCCTCCACGCCGCCGCCCGCTGGCACGCCGCTTCAGCCCGCCTCTGCTGCTGGAGGCGCCCGTGCCCGCTGCGATCTATTTCCGGCTCTTCGAACTCGGCGAGGCGGGCTTCCGGCTGTATGTGACGCCGTGGCACGAGCTCGGCTCTTCGTTGCCGTTAAACGAGATCTTCCGCGAAGCAGGCGGCTTCGTTGGCAATGGCCCGACGGCGTTACTCGACAAGGGGCTGATCCGGGAAGCCGAATACCTGGAGGCGATGGAACTTGTGGTCCGCCAGATGACGCGGCACGCGGCGTGGCTCGGGCGCAAGTTCCGTCCCCGGCTGCTGCAGAGCTACCTGCCCTTTCCCGACGAGGCGGATCACATGTGGCTCGCCGCGGCGCGCTCCGGCGACGAGCAGGCACGGCAATGGCGCCGCTGGGCATACATCGCCGTGGACCGCGGCGCTGCGGAGTTCGCCCGCCTGGCCAGCGACAAGAGCAAGGATCATGTGCTCTGGGTCTCCGACCACGGCATGGCGCCCGTGTCCCGCCTCATCTCTGTGCCCGCCGTGCTCGAGCAGGCGAAGCTCGACTCGAAGGCCGCCTACCTGTATCATTCGATCCTGGTTAACACGACCGACTGGAAGCACGGCCTCGTGCCGCCGGGCGAGCGCGCCGCAGTGGTCGAACAGGCGCGCCGCACGCTGGCGGCCGTTCCGGGAATCGTGTCCTTTTTCACGCCGGAACTCGATGGCGAGCGGTTCGGCATCGGCGGCCCCGCGGGCGGCGATCTCTACTTTGACTTCGCCCCCGGATATGGCGCTTCGTCCCGCCCGTCGGAGAAAGCGGTTTCCGACGTGCGCCCGCGCGGAATGCACGGTTTCCTCCCCACGCGCCGCGACATGCAGGCCATCTGCATCGCCGCGGGGCCGAGAATCCCGCAAGGCGTACTGTGGCCCGGGTTCCGCATCATCGACATCGCCCCGATGATCGCCGAACTGCTCGGCTTCCCTGCCACGCCCACCTTTCGCGGACGCTCCCCGCTTGCGATAGCATCGAAGCCATGAACCGCCGTTCCTTTCTCGCCGCCTCCGCGTTGGCGCCTGCCGCGCTCGGTTTCGCACAGACCGGAGATGCGCTTCCGAAGCGCGCGCGCCTGAAGCCCGCGCTGTGCGCGTACTCGTTCCGGCAGGAGCTTCAGAAGAAGAGCATGACGTACGAGGACCTCGTCCGTTCCTGTGTGGAGTGGGACGTCGACGGGCTGGACATGACCGTCTATTGGGTTCCCTCCACGGAGCGGCAGTGGCTGCACTCGTTGCGGGGGCTTGCGTACCTGGGCGGCGTCGAGATTTACTCGATCGCTATTCGCACGGAGCTGACACGCGCCGAACAAAAAGATCGCGATGCGGAGGTGGAAAATATCCGCCGCTGGGTCGACGTTGCTTCCGCCCTCGGAGCAGGCCACATTCGCGTGTTCGGGGGCTACCTGCGCGGCGGCATCACCGAGGAGCAGGCGGTGCCGTGGGTTGTCGAGTGCCTGCAGCGCGGGGCGGAATACGCAGGCGCGCAGGGAGTGATCCTCGGGCTGGAAAACCACGGCGGCATCACCACGCGCGCGGACCGCATTCTTGAGATCGTGCGCAAGACCGGCTCCCCGTGGGTCGGCATCAATCTCGATACCGGGAATTTCACCGAGGATCCATACCGTCAGATGGAGATGTGCCTCCCGCATGCCGTCAACGTGCAGGTGAAGTCCGAGATGGTGCACGAAGACGGCAAGCGCGGTCCGCAGGATTGGGACCGCGTGGTCCGGCTGGTGGCAGCAGGCGGCTACAAGGGCTACCTGTCGCTGGAATACGAGGCCAAGGAGCCTGCCCCTACAGCGGTTCCGCGGCTGCTGGGCCAGTTGCGCGATCTTTGCCGGAAATACTCGGCTCCTTCCGCCTGATCCGCACCCGGCCCCTCCCCCGGAAGAGGGGAGAATCCGTTCCCGGATCATGGCCGGACCGCCCGCCGGCCGGGCTGCTCCCGGCGTTCCGCATCCCCTTGGCGCCGCGTGAAAGGCGTGCAACTGCGCGGCCTGCCCGGAACCGCCGGAGAACAGACGGAGAATTCCGGAGCAGGGAATCCGCCTGAGCCGGAAAAACCAAAGTTCCATTCTGAAATAGGCAATTAATTCCTTTGCTTATTGGGACGCATTTCGCGTATAAAACCTGCAGGCAATAAATTCGGTCTGCGCAAGATTTTGCCCGGGCCGCGTGATAACCAGGGCCGCCGCGAGGGGCAAGGCGGCGCCCTTGACCGGAGGCCTGGTGTCCGCCGGAGACGGCCCGCTGGGCCGTCCATCGCACGAACCGCTCCATGCGGCCGGCGAGCAGGAAGGCGGCGCCGCGTCTCGCCTCAGGAGGAAAAACAGATGGCAACTTTGGCGAATCCGAGGCTGAATATCAGCGTCGACCAGACAAAGAAGACGGCCCGGTGCGTCGTGACCTGCGACGTGATTTTCACGGCTTACGAAATGAACGAGATGAAGCAGGGGCTGCGGTTCGCTCTCCACTGCTCGCTCTGGGGCGAGGACCTGGGGATGTGGTTGAACCCGGATGACTTCCTGTACAGCTATGCCACCCGCATCTTCCCCGACGCCACGCCTGAGGCGAGGGAACGGGCCACGTTCGATGTCACGGTCGGAGTCAGCCTGCTGGACGAAGACTGGGGCACGTACGAGGTGTACGGGCTGCTCACGTTGCGCAACCTGTATACCGGCACGACCGTAAAGCGGAAGACGAACGTCGTGGTCCGCAGCTTCTGAAGCGTGCTGCTGCCACCGGCAAAACGAAGGCGATGGCGGGCATCCCTTGCCGGGAATGCCCGCCGCCGCTTGTCCGCAGGCACGCGCCTCAGCCATTGAGTGGAAGCAATTCTGATGGCATCAGGAGCCGGCGCTGCCGTCCGGTTAGCCCCGCGGTGCGCTTCAAACGTCCCGGAATCTCGGCTTCCCCTCCCCTGGCGGCCCAGCCCGACTTTGACAGCGCACCGGGCCGGATGCTACAAATCGACAAGGGCTTTGTTCTTCCCGGGGCCCGGCTGCCGCCTATGGCCATTCCGATTTCCCAGATGTGGACCGTGGCCGTGTATGTTCTCAAGCAGCGGTTGCGCGGGCGCAAGCGCTATCCGCTGGTGCTGATGCTCGAGCCGCTGTTCCGCTGCAACCTCGCCTGCGCCGGCTGCGGCAAGATCCAGTATCCGCACCACATCCTGAAGCAACAGCTCACTCCCGAGGAATGCTTCCGCGCTGTCGAGGAGTGTGGCGCGCCTATTGTCAGCATCCCCGGCGGCGAACCTCTGCTGCACCCGCAGATTCATGAGATCGTCGAAGGGCTGGTGGCGCGGAAGAAATATGTCTACCTTTGCACCAACGCCCTGCTGCTGAAAGAAAAGCTTCCGCTGTTCCGCCCCACCAAATACCTCACGTTTTCGGTGCATCTGGACGGGCAGAAGGAGCACCACGATTTTTCTGTGTGCCGCGAGGGCGGCTACGAGATCGCTGTCGAGGCAGTCCGGGAGGCGGTGCGGCGCGGGTTCCGGGTCACGACGAACACGACGCTGTTCGACGGCGCCGATCCCCGCAGCGTGCGCGCGTTCTTCGACGAAATGATGGATCTCGGCGTCGAGGGCATGATGCTCTCGCCCGGCTACGCTTACGAGAAGGCGCCGAACCAGGAGCTGTGGCTGGCGCGGGAACGCACCAAGAAGCTGTTCCGGCTGATCCTCTCCAACCGCAAGAAGCGCTGGGTGTTCAACCTCTCGCCGCTTTTCATGGAATTTCTGATGGGGCTGCGGGAGTTCACCTGCACGCCCTGGGGCATGCCCACTTACAACCTGTTCGGCTGGCAGCGCCCCTGCTACGTGCAGCAGGATGGCTACGCCGAAACCTTCCAGGAGCTGATCGAGGAGACGGACTGGTCGCGCTACGGCCCCGAAAGCGGCAATCCGAAGTGCGCCAACTGCATGATGCACAGCGGCTATGAGGCTACGGCTGTCCATCACACATTCAGCAGCTGGCGAGGCTTCCTGGAAACCATCCGTGCCACGTTTTCCACTTACAAAGATCCGGCAGCGGCGGAAGAGCTCGAGCGCCTGGAGCCGCAGCCGCATCCGTGGGAGCTCGTCCAGATCGGCGGCACGAACCGGGAACGAGGCTCATGAATACGTTGGAGCGAATCGCTGCGCAGGGTGTCGTCTGGATGGCGGAGGGCGAAGCGGACCTGCGCGAGGGCATCGAGGCGGCGTTCGACTACCGGGGCGACGTCACGCTGCTGCTGAAGAACGGCGCCCGGGTAGAGGGTTATCTGTTTGACCGGCGCTCGCGGGCAAGCCTCGAGGAGAGCGTCGTGCGGCTGATCCCGCCGGGCAGCACGCAGAAGCTGTCACTTCGCTATTCGGACATCGCCGGCATCGCCTTCAGCGGACGCGATATGGCAGCGGGCAAGCGTTGGCAGGACTGGGTGCGCCGCTACGCCGAGAAGAAAGCCGCCGGCGAGAAGAACATCCGCCTGGAGCCGGAGCGGCTGGAGTAGCCGAATCAGCCAAAGGCGCAGCGGGGCGGCTGGACTTTCCGGCACCCCCGTCCGCCATTGCAAGCTTGCCCAAGCGGTCCCGCGCGGCTGCCGTACGACCAGAGGCAGCGTCCTGAATTCAACCAGTTCCGGCAGCCGCGACGTTCGGCGGTTCGTTGGGGATGGACGCCCGCTGCGCAATGTGCTCCCCTAGGGCTGCCCCCCGGCCGGCAGAGGCTGGATCACTGTGCCGCGGGGGGCACCCTCCGCCACGCGCCGCAGCCTGCGGAGATTCGTGGCGATGTCGATTACGATCTCTGCGTATTCGATGCCCAGTCCGCCCAGCCAGAGCACTGCCCATACTACAGCCAGCAGCAGAAAAAAGCCGCCCGTGAGACGCCGACCAGAGATATTTTCCAGCAGCCGGGACCAGGAAGCCTCCCGTTCCAGCCTCTGTTCCTGTTTTCTCGTTTCCGCCAGCTGCTCCTGCAGTTCCGCCTGCCTCTGCTGCAGGATCTCTCTGGAGTTCGCTGCCAGCAGGGACTGGACTTCGGCTTCCTTCTCTGCCTTTTCGAAGAGGAGGTCCAGGTACTTCGCAATTGTCTTGTCGAAATCCTCGGAAGTCGGGGATTGCCTCAGGTAACTTTCGACCGCCTCCCGAATCTGGTTGCGCCCTTCGCTCGAGCTCATCCGGGTCCCGTTCAATTTGAGGAACCGGTCGATCGAGAGGAAATGTTCGCTGTAGTCGCTCTCAAGCAGGCGGGATTGCAACGCCGAGGCCTGGGCTTCCAGGCTGGCTGCCGCCGACCGTTTCGCTCGCAGCTCATTCTCTACCGCACTGCTGTCGGCGAGCTTGTTCTTCACCTCCCGCAGCGCCTGCTCCAGGGAAGGCAACTGCTGGTTTCGCAACTCTGCCAGCTGCACGACTGCTTGCTTGCGAGCCTCCCCCACTTCCTCCGGCACGCTTGCATCCACAATCATGAGAAGCCCGAAGGCTCCAATGATGGACAGGGAAAGAAAGAGCACGGCCAGCTGGATCCGGATCGCGGTCCGGAGCAGAAACTGGGGATCGGCGACATCAATCCGGACGCTTTTTCCTCCCTCCTGGGAGAGACGAAACACCGCATACCTGACGTAGGCGAAGGGAGCCACCAACAGGTCCATCAGCGTCCAGAAGAGCCCTTTCAACAGCGCCAGGGGCCTGCCGGCGGAGAAGGCGAACAGAGACACCGCCAGAAATATGCAGAACAGCAAAAGAACCCCGCCGATTCGTCCTTCATCGAGCGATTGCAACAGTCCCATCGGTCACACTCCTCAAGCGTCGAAGAAACGGAATATCCCGTTTGCAGAGGTATTCCGGTCGTTTCATCGGCATGGCAGGCTCAGAATATTAGCCGCATTTCCGGAAAAAAGCACTGAAACAGGAGAGTGAGGCCAAGGATGTCCTCCAGCGGACTTCCGCACCACCCCACCACACGTTCCTTGCGGAGATGGCCGTCGAGAACGCCCCTTGCGGACAAAAGTCCTTGCTGGCGGCATTCATGATTTTTTCTGCCCCGTCCGGCTGGCGAGTCCGCTGCGAGCCCGGCTTGGACAGGAAAAGGCGCCTCCGGTTGAAAATGTGGAGCGCCCGTGGCAAGCCCCCGGAAGCGGGGCGTGCGGGAGCGCGAACGCCCGGTGGCAGTTCGCGCCGGCCGCTGCGCACCCCTGCAGCTTTTGCCCTTCGGACGCCAGCTCCGCAAGACCGGACGTGCGCAATGTCCTTGGCAGCCGCCCCTCTTCCGGACAGCTGCCGCAAGCACGGCCCGACTCTCGTGGTAGAAAAAGGGAATAGCGGGCGCGCTGCCACTCCCTGCCAGGTGCATGGCTCTCGAGCGCGGAATTCGGTGGCGCCGCTGCAGCAAGAGTCGGCCTCCGCCGATGGTGGATGGGAATCCTTGCCTGACGAAGGCGAACCCGCAAGCGGAAAGCACGAGCGCATGGTTTTGTGGAGTCTCTTGATGATGGCGGCGCTCGCCGGCGCCGAGCAGCAGGTGCTGCAACAGGTCAACCTGCACCGGCGAGCGGAAGCACTGGGCGAGCTGGTCTGGAATGAGGCTGCCGCGCAGGAAGCCCGGCAGCACTGCGAACGCCTGCTGAAAGGCAAGGCACGCGATGCTCATTCGGGTTTCCGGCAACGCGCGGCCCGGCTTCGCCGCGTCACGGGCGCCCGCACGGCGGGCGAGAACGTCTTCCTGATGGAAAACGGAGGCGGTTCATGCATGGCTCGCCAGCGAAGGCCACCGCCGCGCCATCGAGGGGCCCTTTGAATGGACCGGCGTCGGTGTGGTGGCCCTCGGAACAAGAGTCTGCGCCGCGCAAATCTTCCTCGGGCGGTAGATCCTGCCCGTAACAGAAGGCAGCCTAGTAGCGCTGTAGCAGCTCCAGCAGCTTGCGGTCGAGCTTGTGGCCGTGCCAGTCCACATAGTCGGCGTCGGCGCGGCCGCTGTCCAGCATCCCGAACGGCCCGCGGAAGTTCCACAACGCCCAGCCGATGCCGTGGCCCTGCAGGATGTCGAGCACGTCCTCCATCCACGCGAGGAAGACGCGGTACGGCGTGCGGTTGTAGCAGCCTGCCTCGCCGCAATGCACGCCGATCCCTTTCCGCACCAGCTCGCCCCAGGGAGCGTAGAGCTTCTCCAGATCCTCGCGGCCGAACTCGACCGTCCCGTCTTCCGTGCGCAGCGGCCAGTCCGGGTCAGGGAAGTCCATCTTGCGGTCCACCCAGGAGGCGCGGTAGTGGGAGACGCGCGACGGCGTGTAGGCATGCACGGACTGCGCCACGCCCGTCCAGATCATCTCGTAGACGACCTCATTTCCCACTCGAAGCCCGTCGATCAGGATGGTGCGCGTGGGGCTGATGGCGCGGATCGCGTTCACGGCGCGCAGCATGACCCGGACGTAATCCTCGCGGTCCATGTAGCCTTCCCGCGGCGCCGGAGCCTCATTCAGCAGATTGAAGCTGAGGGCATAGTCCGGCACACCCCGGTAGCGTTTCGCAAAGTAGGTCCAATGATAGACGAACGCCTCCTCTGCGCGCGGGTCCGACCAGAGGCTGAAGGGCTCGCGTTCGGGGTTGTTGATGCAATAGCCGGGCGCTCGGTGGAAATTCAGCGAGATATGCAGGCTGTATTTCTGGCCCAAAGTGACCAGGCGGTCGATCGGCTCCAGGGCAGCTTCGCGAATCTGGAACGTCTCCTCGGGCAGAAGCCGGCGCGTTGTGCGCCAGCCGGAGTCGATCCAGAACCAGTAATCCATCGGAATCCGCAGGAAGTTGAAGCCCCAGTCGCGGATCCAGCGCAGCTCATCCTCGGTCACAGGCTTCGGGGCGGAATCCGGCTTCGGCGGCAAAGCCTGAAACAGATCCAGAAGGTTGAAGCCGCGCCACCGCGGCAGGGGATTCATCGGAGGAACCTGCGCAAAAGCGGCGGGCGCAGCGGCGGCGGCGCCCGCGAAGAGCCGTCGAGTGATCCCGGACATAGCGCGCCACCAGCGAGAGAGCATCATATCGAAACGCAGCTTTCAACGGCCCAGCCATCCGCCGTCGACCACGACGATCGCGCCGTGCATGTAATCGGAAGCCCGCGAGGCGAGAAAGACGGCGGCGCCCGCCAGATCGGCGGGCTCACCCCAACGCCCTGCCGGAATGCGGGACAGGATGGCGGGCGCGCGCACGGGATCCTCGCGCAGGGCGGCTGTGTTGTCCGTGGCGATGTAGCCGGGCGCAATGGCGTTGACGCAGACGCCGAACGGCGCCCATTCATTGGCGAGCGCTTTCACCAGCTGCGCCACCCCGCCCTTGCTCGCGGCATAGGATGGCACGAGAATCCCTCCCTGAAAAGAGAGCAGCGAGGCGATGAAAATGATCTTGCCCGCACGGCGCTCGACCATCGTTCGCCCGATCTCGCGCGCGAGAATCCACGGCGCCGTCAGGTTGGTGGCCAGGATCGCGTCCCACGCTTCGTCGGAGTGATCCACGGCGGGCGCCCGCAGAATGGCGCCGGCGTTGTTGATCAGGATGTCGACCGGAGGCAGGTCGGCAGAGAGCCGCCGGAGCAATTCCCGCAACGCGGCGCGGTCCGCGAGATCGCACCGGTAAGGGAAGAAGCGCCTCCCGGCCGCCCGCACGCGGCGACCGATCTCTCCGCCATCGTCCTCCAGCGAACGGCTGACCCCGGCGATGTCCGCGCCCGCCTCGGCCAGCGCCTCGGCAATGGCAAGACCGATCCCGCGCCGGCAGCCGGTGACCAGAGCCAGCTTCCCGTCCAGCCGGAAGAGATCCAGAACCGGCATCGTGATGCAATCTCCTTCGATCCGTTCCCGCCCGCTACACAGGAGCGGTCAAAGCACCGGGCCGATCCGCCACGGCACGAATTCGCGGTGCCCGTGAATTTCGCTCGCCGTACGCCGCCCCGAGGCCGTCTCCAGCACCAGCTCGAAGACTCTGCGCCCCACCTCTTCCACCGTGGCTTCCCCTTCCGCAATGGGGCCTGCATCGAGGTCCATATTGGACCGCATGCGGCGGAACATGGCCGTATTGGAAGCGATCTTGACCACGGGAATCGTGGGAAAGCCGATGGCCGAGCCGCGCCCGGTGGTGAAAGCGATCACGTTGACGCCGCCCGCCGCGAGGCCGGTGAGGGAAACGGGGTCATAGCCGGGCGTATTCATGAAAACCAGCCCGGGCCCGTGGACGCGCTCGCCGTAGTCGACGACCTCCATCAGGGGAAGAGTCCCCCCTTTTGCCACCGCGCCCAGCGATTTTTCCAGAATTGTCGTCAGGCCGCCCTCCTTGTTCCCAGGCGAGGGATTATCGTCGAAAGAGCCGCCAAAGCGGGACAGATATTCTTTGTAAGACGCCACCATTTGCAGGAGCTTTTCCGCCACTTCGCGGCTGGCGGCCCGCTCTACAAGGAGGTGTTCGGCACCGAAAATTTCCGGGGTTTCCGCCAGGACGGCAGCGCCGCGGCAGCGGGCGAGGAGATCCGAGCACACCCCCAACGCCGGGTTGGCCGTGATTCCGCTGAAGGAGTCCGAGCCGCCGCAATTCAGCCCGAGCACGATCTTCGACGCGGGCAGCGGTTGGCGCCGCATGGCGGCGGCGCGCTCGATGTGCCGTTCCACGGCCCGCACCCCGGCCTCGACCGTGGCAGGCGTGCCGCCCGAATCCTGGATGGTGAAGCCCTCCAGCAGCTCGTGCGGCAGCTCCGCCAGATATCGCCCCACCTGGTTGATCTCGCATCCCAGCCCGAGGAGGACCGCCCCGGCGACATTCGGATGGTCGATCACGCCCAGCAGCACGCGGTGCAACTGTTCCGTGTCCGGCCCGATGGAGTGGCCGCAGCCATCGGCGTGCGGAAAGGCGACCACCCCGTCGACCCCCTCCGGCAGCGGGCGACCGCGGAAATGTTCCGCCACGAGTTCCGCGGCATGGGACGAGCAATTGCTGGCTGCGGCGACGACGATATAGTTCCGCGTGCCGGCTCGCCCGTCCGGGCGCAGATAGCCGAGAAACGTGGGCAACGGTTCGGGCGGCGGGGGAAGGAGGCGCGGTTCGGCGGGGAAGCGGTACTCGCGCATGCCCTCATCGAAGGCGAGGTTGTGGAGGTGGACGTGATCGCCCGGCTCGATGGGCGCCGAAGCGCGGCCAATCACCTGGCCATAACGGAGGACGTTCTCGCCCGCGAGGATGGAACGCACGGCGACCTTGTGCCCGGCAGGGATCGCCTGCCGCACGCGGATCTGTTCGCCTGCCACAACGAGCAGATCGCCCGCCTGCAGCGGCACCCGCGCCACCGCCACCGAATCCGCCGGATGCAGCAGAATCGTGCGGTTAGCGGGGGAGGCTGGTGGGCGCAGATCAACCAGGGACACGAGCCTTGCCTTTCGCGGCGCGGCAGCGCCGCTTGATCGGTTTTGTCTGATTGTTCCACGGCGGCTCCCCGCCGGACAAGGGCAGCCCTGCCCTCGATCTCGAGTGAGAAATCCTGATGCCGACCGGCACTTGTTATCAGGCTGCGATGGGCAGGCGTGTCTTCCTCTGGTTGCTGGCCGCAGGACTCGCCGCAGCTGCGGACGCCGGGCGCGGAGCGGCGGCGGAATACGCCGGCGGCACGCTGGAGTCTCTCGAGACGGGCGCCAAGGGGCGGCTTTCCACCTCCGACCCGGTCTCTCTGGTGTTTGAGACCCGGCGGAGCGTTCTGCGCATTCCCTACGAGCGGATCAACCTTCTGGAATATGGCCAGCGGGTGGACCGCAGGGTGCTGGAGGCGATCCTCGTCTCCCCCATGCTGATCCTGAGCAAGAAGCGCGCGCACTTTCTCGCCATCGGCTACCAGACCGAGGACGGGCGGCAGGAGGCGGTGCTGCTGCGTGTGGACAAGAACGCCATCCGCGCCGTGCTGGTGAGCCTGGAGGCGCGCACGGGGCTACGGATTACTTATATGGACGAGGAAGCCAGAAAGGCGGGCAAGGGATGAACTGGACTGCGGTGGCGCTGGCCCTGCTGCTCTGGCCCGCAGGGCAACAGGCGGAGGAAGATCCCGGCGAACGCCTGCTCCGGGTGAGGCGGCTCTACGTGGACCGCTTCGGCGGCGGCGAGGGAGCGGCGCAGATCCGGGACATGGTGATCGCCAGCCTGCAGCGGAGCGGGCTGTTCCTGATCACCGAGAACCCGGACCGCGCGGATGCCGTGTTGCGCGGTTCGGCCGAGGATCTCGTCTTCACCGAGGTGTTTCAGTCCGGCGAGGCTGTGGGAGCGCGGGCCAATGCCTCCGGGGGTCGCGGCGCGGGAGTTCGCAATCGCGTCTATGGCGCTCTGGGTGCGGGGGTGAACGACAGCGAAAGCGTGCGGATCCAGGAGCGGCGGCACGAGGCCTCGGCCAGCGTGCGGATTGTTGCGCGCGACGGCGATGTGCTGTGGTCGACGACGCAAGAGAGCCTCGGAGCGAAGTTCCGCTCGGCCAGCGCCGATGTAGCGGAGAAGATTACGCGTCAGCTGCTGGCGGACGTGGAGCGGATCCGGGAGGCTCGCGCCGGGCCTGCGGAGACAGGGGCGAGGAAGGAGGCGCCGTAGGAGATGCGCCGGAGCTCGGGTCATTTTTTCCCCAATTTGGGGGCGAAGGGGGTAGCCATGGCAGTACTGGGTGATATAGGATGAATGCCACGGGAATAGACTGTGCCCAACCAGGATCGCATCCACGGGACACAGGCGGCACGACGGCTGCCGTTGCGCGAGCACCGTCTGCGGGCGCGCGTGTCGCTGGAAGAGATCATGGCGGAGACCAAGATCAGCCGCCGGTTTCTGGAGGCGATCGAGGACGGCCGGTACGAGGAACTGCCCGGGGGAGTGTTTGCGGTCAGCTACATCCGGCAGTATGCCGCGATGACCGGCTACGACGCGGAGTCCATCCTGGACCACTACCGCCGCCGGTGCGAGCCCGAGGCGGAAATCAAGCCGGTGCGGCGGCAGCCGCCGCCGCGTGGGGTCCGCTTCTTTCAGTCGGCCTGAGGCGGGGCGGGGCGCCGCAGGGATTCCACGCCTTGCAGATTTTCTCAAATCTTCCGCGGGCGAAACCGATAAGGCGAAGGAGGCGTGACGTCCGCCTTCGCGGCGGCGCACGGACAATCCGATGAAGATAGACGACCGCAATGCGGCGAATCTGAACCCGGCGGCGCTGGATCAAGCGCGGCTGGCTGAGGCGGCGGAGGCGCAGAGGGCAAGCAGGGCCGGTCTGCCGAACCAACAGGATGGCAGCGACCGGGTGGCGCTGAGCGAGCTTTCAGCCCGGCTGCAGGAGCTGGCCGGAGGGGGCGATGCCCGCGAGGCGAGGATTCAGGCGCTGGCCGCAGAGTTCGAGGCCGGCCGTTATGAGCCGGACCTGGACGCCGTGGCCGATGCGCTGATCGCCGAGGCGGAACTCAAAGAGGAAGGCGGCGGTGAACTCTGAGCCATCGGCGGGCAAGGAGGGCTGGGAGGAACTCGCTGCGCAGCTGCGGGCGGCGGTGCAGGATCTGGAGTCGTCCGTCGCGGGCGCTCCGTTGGCGGAAGCCGGACGCGTGCAGAAGCGGCTGGCGGAGATCGCTGCGTGCCTGACGGAGGCCGAGCAGCTGTGGCGCACGGGGCGGCGCGAAGGCGTGGAGCTGTTCCGCCGCGAACTGGAGCACTGGCGGGAGCGGCAGCCGGAGATCCGTGCATGGATTGAGGCCACGGCGTCTCTGGCCGGGGGGTGGAGCCTGGCCGCGGGAGCGGGTTTGGGCTACGGCCCTCCGGGCCGGGGGCTCGCCGGGAAAGCACCGGGCAAGACCGACAACGGCGAGGGGTAGGTCGTCATGGGCAACCTGTTTGTTTCCCTGAGGAATGCTGCCGGGGCGATGAAGGTCTTCGAAAGGGCTGCCGGCGTGGTGCAATCCAACGTGGCCAACGCCTCGACGCCCGGCTATGCCAAGCAGGTGCAGGTGCTGACGGCGATGCCCATGGATCTCGACCGCGGCTTGCCGGGCGGGGTGGCCTCGGGCGGGACGCTGAATCTGCGCGACGCCTACGCCGAGGCCACGGTGCGGCAGAGGCTGACGGCATCGGGATACGCCGGGGAGCGGCGCGCGCAGCTGGAACAGCTCGAGCCGCTTTACAGCATTGGCGAAGACGCCGGGCTGGGAGCGGCGATCAACCGTTTTTTCCAGTCCATGGCGGCGCTCACCGTGGCGCCGAATGACTTGGCGGCGCGGCAAACGGTGCTCGACCGCGCGGACGCGCTGGCACGGTCGTTTCGGTCCATGGCCACGGGGCTGACGGAGGCTGCGAGTTCCGCCCGGCAGGCGCTGCAGCAGCGGGTGGATCAGCTCAATGGCATCCTGTCCGACATCGCAGAAATCAACCGCGTTTTCCAGCAGGACTTCCGCGCGCAGGACGATCCGGGGCTTCAGTCGAGGCTGCACAACCTGCTCGAGGACCTGAGCGAGCTGGCCGACGTCACCATCTTGCGCCGCGAAGACGGCACCGTGGCTGCCTATCTGGGCGGACAGACGATGCTCACCAGCAGCGGCAACTTCTATCCGCTGTCGCTCGATGTCAGCGATCCGGCCAGAGTCGAGCTGCTCGATTCTGAAGGGAGGGTCATCACCGATCAGGTCACGGGCGGGAAATTGAAGGCGCTGTTGGAAATCCGCAATGACATCCTGCCGCAGAGGCTGGCGGACCTGGACCGGCTGGCGCAGACGCTTGCCGACGACGTGAATGCCGTCCTGCTTGGGGGTGTGGATCTGGATGGCAATGTGCTATCGCAGGGCCTCTTCACCTACAACGCCAGCCTCGGAGTGGCGCGGACGCTGAGCCGGACCTCCATGACGGCGCGCGAGCTGCCTGCCGCGGACCCGTCTGCGCCGGGAGGCAACGCCGTTGCCGTGCTCGCCGCCGAGCTGGCGCAACAGAAGCGGATCGACGGCTATTCCTTCGTCCAGTACTATGCCGTGCAGGCAGCAACCGTAGGCAGGCTGGTGGCCGAAGGACGGGAGGCGGACGGCGTGGCCAGGCAGCTGGTGACGCAGGCGCGGCAGTTTCGGGAAGAGATCCAGAAGGTGAGCCTGGACGAGGAGGCGGTGATTCTCATGCAGGTGCAGCGGGCCTATGAGGCTGCAGCCCAGATGATCCGCGTGCTCGATGAAATGACTCAAACCGTGCTGGGACTGATCCGTTAAGAGAACAGGGACGGCGAAATGATCCGCTCACTGGATGCGGCGACAAACCGGTTTCTCGACGGGCTGCGCGAACTGAACTCGCGCCTCGAGCGGGCGCAGCGGGAGGTGGCGGGCGGCAAGCGCCTGTCATCCCCCTCCGATGAACCCGACGGCGTGGTCAGCCTGGTGAGCGCGAAAGCGGATCTCGCCAGACTCGAACAGATCCGGGCCAATCTCGGCCGTTTCCGGACGGAGGTCGACGGCGCGGAGGGCGTGCTGCAGCAGGCGGTGAAACTGTTTGACCGCGTGCGAACGCTCGCCATGACAGGCGCCAGCGGCATCCAGACGGAAACCACACGCCGTGGGATCGCGGATGAAATCCAGTCTCTGCTGGTCCGGATGGTCGGCATCGCGAACACGCAAGTGGACGGCCGGTACGTCTTCTCCGGCAATTCGGATCAGACCCCCGCCTACTCGCTCGATTGGAGCGGCACGCCGCCTTGGGGCGCCTACCAGGGCTCCGCTGCCACGCGCGAAGCGATCCATCCCACGGGAGTCACTTTCCGCGTTTCCCTCGATGCGGAATGGATCTTCGACAACGCGGATCCCGCCCGCAATGTCTTCGCCGCCATCGAAAACGTGCGGCAGGCCTTGCTTTCCGGCGACGAAGACGCCATGCGGCAGGCGCTGGAACCGCTGGGCGATGTCGCCGCGCACCTGAATGCCGCTCTCATGTTCTACGGCAACGTCCAAACACAAATCGCCGAGGCGCTGGAGACAGCCGCCGCCATGACGCTGCGGCTGAAAACCCAGATCGCGGGAATCGAAGATGCCGATTTGACGGAGTCCATCGTCGAACTCCAGCAGGTGCGCTTCACCATGGACGCCGCCTTGCAGGTTCGGGCTGCCGCCCCTCGCCGCAGCCTCTTCGACTATCTCGCCTGAGCGGCCGCATCTGATCCCGCGCAGCAACCCGCGGCGACTGGCCTCAGAGGGAAGCATCCTCACCCAGCCGCCATGGCAACTCCGGACAGTCCGCGCGCATACGTCCGCAGGCTTGCGGTAGAACGACAGCTCAATTGTTGCGGAACCGGAACCAGTTCAGGTTGCCCAATCCGCCGCTGCCGCCTTGCCGCGTGAATACGACGTACAGATCCCGGATCCCGGATGCGCCCCTCACGGGCGCACTCACGGTGGTCCACGCCTGCCAACCGCCTGTCACCGGGAGCGGCACCTGAGCGATCAACGCGCCGTCCGGGGCATCGAGGCGGAACTCGAGCGTCCCGCCCGTTCCGGCACTCGCCACACGCGCTTCCACTGTGTTCACGCCTGAGCCGAAATCGATGTTCCGAAACTGCGCCCAGCTTCCGGCGGCGGCATAACCAAGGTTGAAGCCGCCATCGGAGTCCGTGCACGGCTCCGTGCGCAGTTCGCGCAAATCGGAGTAATTCGAAGCCAGAATCGGCGCGCCCGTCGCCGGGATCATGAATTCCGGTCTGGCGATTCGCGGCGCGCGCGGCTCCGCGGGCGGCCCCGGCGGCTCCACACCCTGACGCCACACGGCTGTCATTCCGCTGCGCGGCGGAAGCAGGAGTTCCGCCCACCGTCCGCGCCACTCCACCTGAAAACGCTGTTCCCGGGCAGTTTCGTTGTAGGCCACCAGCACCCGGCTGCGGTCGCGGTTCACGAACGCCGCTGTGATCAGGCCGGGCGCATTGGTGGAGAACACCCGCACCGCCCCCGGCCGCACAAACTTGCTGAAGTGCCCGAGCGTGTAATAGTCGATCGTCTTCTTCACCTCGCCCGTCTGCTCGTTGACTTCAATCAGCCCTGTGCAAGTGCTGCAGCCGCCGGCATGCGGGCCCCGGTTCTGGTTCAACGCCAGCCCCCACTTCACGAACGCACGCGCCCAGTTCCGCATGGAGTGGATGATGGCCTCGAAGTCCGCCTTCACCTGATCCTCGATCCACGTGCCACCCGAGGCTTCCGTCACGTACTGTCCTCGCTTCGGGTCGAGTTGGTGCACCAGGGTCATCGCTCCGGCTGTGCCTCCATACCAGTGCCACGCCGTCCCTGCAATTCGGGACGAACCCGCCAGCACAGGGTCTGCAAGCACCGCCGCAGGATAGTCCGGACGGTCCCAGTTGTGATCGTAGACGAGAACCCGCACAGGCAACCGCGCGGAGTTCAACTCGGGCAGGAGGTGGTTTTTCAGGAAATCGATCTGTTCGGCCGCCGTCACAGACATTCCCGGATAATCATTCGGCACATAGAGCGGCTCGTTCTGCATCGAGACATAATGCACGGGCACGCCCTCGGCGGCGTAGGCTTCAACATACTTGCGGAAGTAGCGCGCGAATGCGGGATAGGCCTCTTTCCGCAACGATCCGCCGATCATCGAGCCGCTCGTTTTCATCCAGCCGGGCGCGCTCCACGGGCTGCCCATCATGCGGATTTGCGGCTGAATGCGCAGCGCCATTCTGAGCAGCGGCAGGATGTCCTGCCGGTCGTGATCGATGCTGAACTTCTCCAGCCCGGGATCCTGCTCGCCCGGCGGCAGGTCGTTGTAGGAGTAGTGGAAGCGCGCCAGATCGGAGGCGCCCATCGGATTGCGCAGGAAGCTGACGCCGATTCCCTTCCCCGGGTCGAACAGCTCTTCCATCACTTGTTGCTGTTTTTCTGCCGGCACGCGCTGATGGATGAGATAGGCTGCCGAGTCCGTCATGGACGCGCCGAATCCTTCGATCTGCTGATAGGCGATGCCATCCACGACCAGAAGGACGGGCAAGGCGGGCTTCTTCTCCGCTGAGAAACTCGCGGGCGGCTGCGGAGCCAACAGCGAGGTTCTGTCTCCGGTGGTCAGCCAGAGTTCCACCTGTTGTGCCTGAGAATGCGGCTGGAAAGACAAAAGCAGAAGCGCAGTCCCGATGAGTCCCGCAAAACGCATGGCGTTGTCAGACTAGCACCGTGCGTGCGGACTGTCCAAGCCCGCAAACTGCCGCCTTCAGGGCGGCGAATGCGGTCACTGATTCGCCCGCCGGATTTCCGTCACTTTGCCGTCGACCATCCGCACGGTGCCGAGAGAGATCCCTTTGGCGCTGTACTCGCAGATCTCCACCAGACGCCCGTTTTCGGGAACCACGATTCGAAAGGCGGGCTTGCCGATCGCAGCCTGCAGCTCCTCCGACGTCATCCCCACAGTTACCTTCTCGAACTGTTCTGCGGTAGGCTCCTTCTCTTGCGCCGGTTTGCTCCTGGAAGCAGGAACCGCCGAGGCAACGGAAGCCGACGGGGGAGGAACGCGGGTGGAACCAGCCCCTCCGGAACCCTTCTGCACAGGATCCAGCGCGCTGCCCGCTTTCTTCAGGATCGCGCCCAGGCCATCGCCGAGCTTCTTCGCAGCCGGGGCTGCCGCGCCCTTGGCAGCGGTCGCAGTGCCATATTCCACTACCGCCTGCCCCGTGCAAGGCCATGCCAGGCAGGTCATCCCCAGCAGGCACGCCGCTCCCCGAAAGCGGACCGTCATCGAAATGCCCTCCTGCGGCTATGGTAGACCCAACCTGCCGCCGCCGCCACGGGTTTCCTTCCGAATTCTTCCACGGAGACGCCGGAGCGGCTGCGGTTCAGGCCGGAGGACGGCAAGCTGGCGGCGCGCGGAACTGTTGCCGGTGCTCGAGCACCCCCTGCGCTACAATCGAAGATTTGGGCTTCCCTCCATGAGCAATCTCATTGTTTTGGGCGCGCAGTGGGGCGATGAAGGCAAGGGCAAAATCGTCGACCTGTTCGCCGAGAAATTCGATATCGTGGCCCGCTATCAGGGAGGCCACAACGCCGGCCATACCGTGCAGGTGGGCGGCCGCCGCTTCGTATTGAAGCTGATTCCGAGCGGCATTCTCCACCCGGGCAAGCGCGCCGTCATCGGCAACGGCGTCGTCATCGATCCTCACGCGCTGCTGGAGGAGATCCAGACTCTGGAAGAGGCGGGGATCGATGTGCGCAGCAATCTCTCGATTTCCAACCGCGCCCACATCATCTTCCCGTTCCACCGCCTCGCGGAAAAGGTTAGCGAGAACCGTCCGGACCGCGTGGCCATCGGCACGACGTCGCGCGGCATCGGGCCATGCTATGAGGACAAGATCGGGCGCCGCGGCATTCGCGTGGCCGACCTGCTGAACCCGCAGGTCTTCGATACTCTCTACCGTTACCTGTCCGAGGACAAGCGCACCATCGCCCGTGCGTTTCATCTGGACGATCAGCTGGATCTCGACGCGATCCGTGAGGACTACAAGCGCATGGGCGAGCAGATCCGCCCGATGGTGTGCGACACGGCGAAGCTGCTGAACGAGGCGATCCGCGCGGGCAAGCGCGTGCTCTTCGAAGGCGCGCAGGGCACGATGCTTGACATCGATCACGGCACCTATCCGTTCGTGACGTCCTCTTCCGCAGCCGCAGGCGGCGCCTGCACAGGCACAGGCGTGGCGCCCACGCGGATCGACGGCATCCTCGGCGTCTCCAAGGCTTACATCACGCGCGTCGGCAGCGGACCGTTCCCGAGCGAAGACCACGGCGAGGACGGCGACCGCATCCGCAGAGCGGGCAACGAGTTCGGCTCGGTCACCGGACGCCCGCGGCGCTGCGGCTGGTTCGACGTGCCGCTGCTGCGCTACACGGCTATGGTGAACGGCTTCGACTCGCTGATCGTCACCAAGCTCGACGTGCTCGACGGCTTCGAGAAGATCAAGGTGTGCGTCGCCTACCGTTATCACGGCGAAACAACGATGGAGATGCCCGCCGAGAACGCGCTGCTCGAGCAGATCGAACCCGTCTATGAGGAGATCCCCGGCTGGAAGACTCCGACCTCCGGAATCACGCGTTACGAGGATCTGCCCGCCGCCGCGCGCGACTACATCGCGTTTCTCGAGGAGAAGACGGGCGTCGAGGTCGGCTGCGTCTCCACCGGCCCGGACCGCAGCCAGACCATGATCCGCGCGGGCTCGAAGATGGAAAAACTGCTGGCCTGACCCGGCGCGCTACCAGCCCATCGTCAGCGCGAACCGGAACGTGCGCCCTTCGTTCAGCGTGTTTGTAATGGCGCCAAAGTTCGGGTTTGCCAGCTCGAAGCCCGGCGGAGCGAACTGCGGCGTGTTGGTCAGGTTCACGGACTCCGCCCGCAGCGAGATGCGCCGCGAAGAATCGAGGCTCCACGTGCGGCTGATTGCGGCATTCACGTTTGCAATGCCGCCCTTCCGGAACGTATTGCGCCCGAGATTTCCGCGGGGCTCCTCGGGACGGATGTAGGCGAACGCAGCCCGCGGCAGCCGCGCCCGCGAAGTATCCGGATCTCCAATGGTCCTCCCGAGAATGGAAGGATCGAGCAGGTGCGGGCGGTCCGCGCCATTGCCGTCCACGTTTCCGTAACCCGGCGCATCGCTGCCGGAAACGACTGTGAACGGCGTGCCCTTCTTCAGCAGCACGACCCCCGTCAGCTCCCAACCGCGAAGCACGCGCGTCCGCGCGGGCGCCGCCCACGCCCCGCGCCACAACAGCGCATGCGGCTGGTCGAAGTCGCTCAACCCTTTCATGTCGCCGCGCGTGTCGAACTCCCACTGGCTGCGCGACAGCCGCGAGTCCGCATCGTATGCCGTGTTCGTGTAGGCGCTGCCGAGGTCCATCGCCTTGCTGAACCAGTAGGCTGCTTCCATGCTCAGCCCACGCCGCCGCGGAACGACCAATGTGACACGCGCCGCATCGTAATAGCCGCGCGATCCGTTCAGCACCCAGCGCAGATCCGCAATCGAGTTGTCCGCACGCCTGTCATTGATGGTCGCCGTCGTCAGTGGAATACCCGGCACGGGCTGCCCGCGGTTGCGGTACCACATGATCAGCAGCTTGTGCGAGCGGCTGCCCACGTAGCCCGCCTCGATTCGCCCCAGCCGCCCCAGTTCGCGTTCCCAGCTTGCGTTGTACTGATAGCTGTAGGGCGTCGCCAGCCGCGGGTCGAGAGCATACACATTGCCCTTCACCTTCTGCGGATCCGCACGCAGCGGGTCCAGCAGGTCCGGCGCCGGCACCGCGATCTTCACGCTTCCCGGCGGGCTGAAGCGCACCTGCGAATAGGTCACGGGGAAGATCTCGCCAAACTGCACGCCTGCTGCGGCGCGGAAGACGCCTGCCGTGCGTCCCAGCCTCCGCGCCACGCTGAGCGACGGCGCCCAGTTGTTCAGGTCGCTGTCGTAGGGGACGAAGTTGCGCCTGTTCACTTCCACGGGTCGAGTCGCCGCCTGCCAGCGAACACCCCATGCCACGTCTGTCGATGCACCCCACCGCAGGCGCCCTCCCGCGTAGGCTGCCGCTTCCCAATTCCGGAACCCCCGGTGGATGTCGCCGATGCTCACGATGTGCTGCGAGGGCGTGCCCATGCGGAGATTCGTGATGGCATCGCGGCCAAAGTCGTTGCCGAAAGAGAAATAGCCGCGGTGCGCGTCCGTCTCGGCGCCGTTCATCTGCCTGCGGGTGATCTCGATCCCTGCCATCCAGGAGCGCGCACCGCCTTGCCGGCGCAGCGCGGCCGCTGCGCGGTATACATTCATGGCGCGGTCCAGTGGAATGATGGCTTGCGGCCCCAGTGTCTCCAGCCCCCCGGTGGAGATCATCGGCCCGACGGCGTTTGGCTCCGGAACGAGCAGCGAGCCCAGCCGGTCGAACGCCGCAGTGGCCTCCAGCACCGTCCGCGCATCTGGCGTTCGCGTCCAGGTGGCGCGCGCGCGGTGGTTCTTGATGTGCGTGTCGGGGTTCTGCCCCGCCACCAGCTGGAAGGCATCGACATCCTGCGAGGTGAAATCGTAGACCAGCGTCACGGCATCGCGCGCGGTCACTTTCTGATCGAGCCTCGCCCCGCCCATCCGGTGGTCGATGGCTTGCGGGGAATTCGTGTTGAGCGCCCGCGGGTTGATGTCCGTTCGGTTGGGCGGCTCGCGGGGATAGGCATCGAGAAACCGCTGCACCAGCGCGCGCACGGCCGGATCGGCTGCCAGCGCCGTGCGCTCGTCGGCTCGCGGCACAAGCACGTTGCCGTTCACCTGACCGCGGATCAACCGCAGGCTGCCGTGCGTCTGCCACGAGGCGTTGCGCCACGTCCGCCCGCCGGCGCGAAAGCCCGCGTCGTTTTCCCGTGCCGGAAGCACGTCACCCACCTGGAAAAATGTGCGCGCCGTCGTCACGCTATTCAGGTGCGCCCAGCGCAGTTCGCCGTGGAAGTCTTTTCCCGAGACGAAAGGAACGTGCGGCGGCGACGCCGGGGCATTGCCGAACTCGGTGCCGAACCAGCCGCGCTCTGGCTGGAATTCGCGCACGATGGTGGCTGTCACGCCCAGCCTCACGTTGAGTTCCTTCAGCGCGTTGTTGTCCACGAGATTGAACTGCACGTTCTCGTTGCGGCGGCTCTCGCCGCTCTCCGCATCTGCAGCCCCCAGCAGGTTCAGCTCGACGCGCCTGCGCTGCGCCTCCGCCCGCGCATCAGCCTGCAGCGGCGCGGCAAGCTCTGCCTTGATGGCGCGGAGCGTGGTGACGAACTCCGCCCTGCTGCCTGTGATCTCGAAGTACAGCGATGCCCGGCGGTGTGGCGCGATGTCGGGCGTCGAGGCGTGCGTCACGCGCACGGCCGTGCCGGCGCGCACCTTCACTTCCAGCACGAAGCCCGCATAGTCCACCAGCAGAGTGGCTTCTCCCGGAAAAACGGATGTCCGCGCCCCGTCCCAATGTCTCAGGGGAAACTCGGCGTCGTCGGCGAACTCCTGCGGCAGCCTGACGCGGCCTTGCAGGTGCAGCGCCAGCCCGATGCGGTGGGGCTGCTGGTCGGTCGTCTCGACCTTGACGCGGTCCTCGAGCGCACCGCCCTGGATGCGAAGATCGCGCTCCACCGCCGCATTTTCGCGGTATTGGGGCTGCCTCGCCGCCACGCGCGTGAGGTCGAATGCGAGCAGTTCGCCCGGCGCCCAGCGCTGCTGCCCTTCCCCGTCGATCAGCACCACGTTGTGCGCGTGCCCGCGCGTGTAAAACTCCCGGTGCAGCGGCGAGCCGTATCCCACAGTACCCGCGTCGTGCGTGATGTCCGTGCTGCCGTATGCGGCCTCAAAGTTCAGCGCCTCGGCCTGCGCGTGCGACGGATCCAGCTGGCCGTAATGAAAAAACAATTGCCACTCGCCCTGTTTCAGCACTGCCATGCGGCTGGATTCCAGGCTGCGGGACGCGACCTGAGGCACGCTTCCGCCCCGCCCGGGCTCTTCCTTCACGGGATCGAGCAGCGCATCCCAGCTCAGGCGCTTGCGCGCGGCCTCCACGCCAATCCATGTCGGGAAGACGCGCCGCGCCGCCTCCAGCAACCCTTCGTTGGGCCACCGCTGGAAGCCCCCCGTCGTGTCCGCGGGCATGGGCAGCCTGCCATCCGGGAATCGAAGCTCAGAAGGCGCCAGCATGAGGTTTTCCGCGATCTCCGCCTCGCGCCGCAACTCGCCGAGCCGCCCCTCCAGTCCTGCGTACACGAACAGTGGCAGCACAGCTGACACAACGTACGAGTTGTAGCCGAACGACTGCTCGATCCAGAGGTAATCGCTGGTCACGCCATCCGCCATTTGCCGCCTCAGTCCGAACGGGGCTTCCACAGCCCGCCGCCAGAGTTCCTCATCCCGCAAATACAGCGCCGCCATCGCCATCGCGCTCCGCTGCCACACAGCGATGTTGTGCACCCGCTGGAACGTCTCATCCAGCAGCAGCGCCATCGGGCGAAGCAGATTCTCCGCCCATTCTTTCCGCCGCTGCGGCGCGGCGCGGCTCCCCACCAGCCGGGCGGCTTCCACGAGCCTCACGAGCACGTTGGCCTCATCCAGGCTCTGATACATCAACCGCGCCTTGCTCTTCTCCGTCTGCTCTGGCCAGCGGCCGTAATTCTCCGCGTAGTAATTCAGTTGACGGATCACCCAATCCGCGTAGCGTCCCTCGCCGGTGAGCCTCCACAGCCGCGCCGCGCGCATCATCATCTGCGTGTGCCGGGACCGGAACCCGAACACCCAGCCCCCGAAAACCTTGTCTGAAACGCCTGCGGGCGGCACGGGCGTCCAGGGCAGAAACGCGCCGGTCTTTTCGTCGACGAAGTCGTGCCACCAGCCGGCAATCCAATCCACCCGGTCCGCCGGATGCGCCTCCATCCACGCATCGCACTCCGCGCGCTGCTCCTTGAGCCACGCCGCCCATTTCGGGTCGTCGCGGACTTTCGCGCGCGCCTCGTCCCAGTCTTCCTTCGGCGTGCGTACAGGGGACTTGTCCTCGCCAAAGATCTTGAGGGAAGCGAATGCGCGCGCGGGATCAGGCTTCGGAAACCTTTCCTGCGCCTGCGCCGCAGCGCACGCCGCCACCGCCAACAGCCAGAACTTCACAACCGCAGTCTATAATGGCGTCATTCTCCATGCTGGGACGAATCGCTCTTTTCGCCCTCCCCGCCCTTCTCTGCGCACAGGAATGGCCTGTCTATCACGGCAGCTACGCCAACACGAAGTATTCGCCCCTGAAACAGATTCACACCGGAAATGTTTCCTCGCTGCGCCTCGCGTGGAAGTTCGACACGGGCGACGCGGGCAAGGAAACCGAGATGCAGTGCAATCCGCTGGTCCGCCACGGCGTCATGTACGTGAGCAGCCCGCGGTTGCGTGTCTTCGCACTCGACGCCGCCACCGGCAAGCCTTTGTGGCGCTTCGATCCGCACGAGGGCAAGGATCCGGGCGCAGGAAAGTTCCGCCACCGCGGCTTCAACTTCTGGGAATCCGGGAATGACCGCCGCCTGTACTTCGCAGCGGGTCCCTGGCTATGGTGCCTGAACGCGCGCACGGGCGAGCCGGTGCGCTCCTTCGGCAAGAACGGGCGGATCGATCTTCGCGACAATCTGGGCCGCGACGCCTCGAATCTCACTGTCACAGTCACGACGCCGGGCGTCGTTTACAAGGACCTGCTCATCCTCGGGAGCCTCGTGAGCGAATCGCTTCCCGCCGCGCCCGGCCACATTCGCGCCTTTGACGTGCGCACAGGGAAGCTTCGGTGGATCTTTCACACGATCCCGCACCCGGGCGAATTCGGCTACGAGACGTGGCCAAAGGACGCCTGGCAATACATTGGCGGCGCCAACGCGTGGGGCGGGCTGGCGCTGGACGAGCAGCGCGGCATCGTGTTCGCGCCAACGGGATCGGCCACGTACGATTTCTACGGCGCGAACCGTCACGGCGACAACTTGTTCGCGAATTGTTTGATCGCGCTGGACGCCGCGACCGGGAGGCGGCTGTGGCACTTTCAGTTCGTCCGCCACGACCTGTGGGACCGCGACCTGCCCGCCGCTCCGACTCTCGTGCAGGTGAGGCGCGACGGCAGGGTCATCGACGCCGTGGCGCAGATCACGAAAAGCGGGCACGTGTGGGTGTTCGACCGGGTGACGGGTCAGAGCCTGTTCCCTTACGAGGAGATAGACGTTCCGCCCTCGGATGTGGAGGGGGAGCAGACCGCTCCGAAACAGGTGCTGCCGCTCGCGCCCCCGCCGTTCGCGCGGCAGATGTTTACGGAAGACGTGATCACGCGGCGCACGCCGGAAGCGCACGCCGATGTACTCCGGCGGTGGCGCGACTACCGCAATGGACCGCAGTTCACTCCACCAAGCCTTCAGGGCACCATTCTCTTCCCGGGCTTCGATGGCGGCGGCGAATGGGGCGGCGCCACGTGGGACCCGGAGACGGGCTTGTTTTACGTCAACTCCAACGAGATGGCGTGGATCATCAAGCTCGTGGAGCGCAAGAACGAGAAGCGAACCACGGGCAGGACGCTGTATTTGCGGCAGTGCGCCTCCTGCCACCACGACAATCTCGCGGGCTCGCCGCCCGAGTTCCCGTCGCTCGTGAACCTCGCCGGGCGCCGTAGCGCAGAGCAGGTTCGCAACATTGTCCTGAAAGGCGCCGGACGCATGCCTGGCTACGCGCATCTTGGCAGGGACAGCATCGACGCCATCCTCGCGTGGATCCTCCAGGGCGAGGAGAAGGAAGTCGCCGATGCGCCGCGCGCCCCTTCGCCGATCGACCTGAAATACCGGCTCGACGGATATGTACGGTTCACCGATCCGGACGGCTATCCCGCCATCACGCCGCCATGGGGAACGCTGAATGCGCTGGACCTGAACACAGGCGAGTATGCGTGGCGCATTCCGCTGGGCGAGATTCCGGCTCTCGTCAAACAGGGGCTGACGAACACGGGCAGTGAAAACTACGGCGGCTCGGTGGTCACCGCGGGCGGGCTGCTGTTCATCGGCGCCACCAACTCCGACGCGAAGTTCCGTGCCTTCGACAAGCGCACCGGAAAGCTCCTCTGGGAGTATCAGATGGACGCGGCGGGCAACGCCACGCCCGCCACCTACATGGCAAACGGCAAGCAGTACGTCGTGATCGGCGCCGGGGGCGGCAAGTGGGGCAACCCGTCCGGCAGCACGTATTACGCCTTCGCGCTGCCGGACTGAGCCCTGCTAGCGCGTCACCTTCTCCACCTTCACCGCGGCGATCTTGAATTCCGGCTCGCGCGAAACGGGATCGTACGCATCCACCGTGAGCTGGTTCACCAGCCGCTCCGGGTCATGGAAATGCACGAAGACGGAGCCTGCCTGCCCGTTTTCGTTCTCCTTCACGGTAAAGACCTGCGAACCACGGCGCGAGGTGATCCGCACCGTGTCGCCGTCGCTCAGCCCGAGCTTCTTCAGGTCCGAAGGGTGCATCTCCGCCACGGCTTCCAGGCGCGTCGCTTTCAGCGCGGGCACGCTGCCGGTCATCGTCGCCGTGTGCCAGTGCTCGAGCACGCGCCCGGTGTTCAGCGTGAGCGTGTATTCGGAATCGGGCAGCTCGGCAGGCGCCTTCTGCTCGCGCATCCAGACGACCGCCTTGCCGTCCGGCCTCCCATAAAACAGAACCGGCTCCGGATGTTCTGGCGGCACCAACGGGTCCTCCCCTTTCACATAGCGCCGTTTCGTGCCGGGATGCCCTGCCGCGGGCAGCGGCCACAGCAAACCGTGCGCCGAGCGGAGCCGGTCGCGTGTCATGCCGCTGAAGTCATAGGCCGTGCCCTTCGAGATGCGCAGGATCTCCTCCCAGACATCCGCTGCGTTGCGGAACGGCAGGAGCTTCTCGAAGCCGAGGCGGCGCGCCAGGTCCAGCAGGATGTCGAGATCTGCGCGGGCCTCGCCCGGCGGCTCGATGGCTTTTTCGAGCAGCTGATAGCGCCGCTCCGAGCAGCCGTACACCCCCTCCTTCTCCACCCAAAGCGCGGCGGGCAGCACGACGTCAGCCAGTTCCGTCGTGCGCGTCGGATGAAACGCGTCGGCAACGACGAGGAACGTGTCCGGGCTCGCCATCGCCTTGCGGTAGCGGTTCGCGTTGGGAAGGCTCTGGCCGGGATTCGTGCACATCACATACAGGCACTTCACCTTGCCGGCCTCGAGAGCCTGGAACAGGTCCACGGCGGAGAGCCCGTTGTTGGGGCTGAGCTTGCCGGGGGGCAGCCCCCACAGCTTCTCCATCTCCGCCCGGTGCTGCGGGTTCGCCACCAGCCTGCCGTAGGGGAGCAGGTGCGCCAGCGCGCCGCCATCGCGCACGCCGCCGCAGGCGTTGGGCTGGCCGGTGAGCGAAAACGGCGTGGAACCCGGCCGTCCGATCTTGCCGGTGATCAGGCTGAGGTTCATGATCAGGTTGTTCAGCCAGACACCCTGTGTGCGCTGGTTCACACCCATGGTCCACAGCGACATCGCTTCCCTGCCGCGCGCGCCGAACCAGCGCGCCGCCATCACGATGTCCTCCGCGCGGCAGCCGGAATCCGCCGCTGCGCGCTCGGGCGTGTAAGCTTCCAGAAAGCGCTTGTAGTCGTCCCAGGTCTTGTTGGCCTCGGTTCCCGCGCCGAAGACCACGTGCTTGCGAAGGAACTCCTCGTCGGCCAGCCCCTCCTTCACGATGACATGGGCCATCGCATTGAGGATCGAGAGATCCATGCCGGGGCGGCAGGCGAGATGCAGGTCCGCCCACGCCGCGGTGCGCGTGCGGCGCGGGTCGATCACGATGATCTTCGTCCCCGGGTTTTTCTCTTTCCTGTCGAGCACGCGCATCCACAGCACCGGATGCGCTTCCGCCATGTTCGAACCGACGATCAGGAACACGTCGGCATGATCCATATCCTCATAGCAGCCCATCGGCTCGTCCTTGCCGAAAGAGCTGATGTAGCCGCCAGCCGCCGACGCCATGCACAGCCGCGGGTTGCCGTCCACGTTGTTCGTGCCGATCCCCGCCTTGAACAGCTTGTTGGCGACGTAAGTCTCTTCGGTGAGCGCCTGCCCGGAGCCATAAAATGCCACGGAGTCCGGCCCGTGCTTCGCGATGGCGTCGCGGAAACGCTCCGCCACCAGGTCCATCGCTTCTTCCCATTTGGCGCGCACCAGCTTGCCGTTGGAGCGGATCAGCGGATGCCGCAACCGCGAAGGCGCGTCGAGGATCTCGACGAGCTTCGCACCTTTGACGCACAAAAATCCCCGGTTATGGTTTTGCGCGTCTCCCTTCACGGCTGTGACGCGCGCGCCTTTGGGCGTCTGAGTGATGCCCACGTAGAGCCCGCACCCGGTGCCGCAGTAACGGCAGACGGTCTTCACCCAGCGGTCGGGTTCCTGCGGCACATAGCCGAGCAGGGGCGTCCAGTCCGCCTGCCCGAGCAGAGCCGCGGCGGAGGTCACCACGGGCAGATGGAAGAATTTGCGCCTGGATACGGGGTTCATCGCTCCGTTCCTCCCTCGGATTTGACTTGCGGATGCCAAAGACTGCGGTGCGGGTTCAGCCCGTGTGGCGTGTGGCAGGAGAAGCAGTCCTTGCCGCGCATGGCCGTTTGGCGCAGGTCCTCCACCTGCTGCGCATGACAGGCCACGCATTTTTCTGCTCCCGGCTTGCGGAGGAAATTCGCGCCCACCGCATTGTGGCAGGTGACGCACGGCACCTGCCTCGATCCGTGTTTCGACCTTTCCCAATCCGCAACGATCTCCGACGAGAAGCCCCGGTGGCATTCGATGCACTCGCCGTTGGCGCCTCCGATGTCCGGGTGCGCCCGCGGCGCCGGCTTCCGCTGCCCCGGTGCAAGGGCAGCGGCGAGGATCAGCAACAGAATCGTACGCATGAAGACACCTCAGAAACGGTAGGTCAGTTCCAGATAACCGAAGTTTCCGTTGCCGCCTTGCGGGTAGATCCTCTGCACGGCGGCTTTCCCCTGCATGTGGCCGATGTAGCCGGCGAATGCGACGCGGGCATTGACGTTCCAGTCGCAGCTCAGGTCCCAAAGATTCGCGACGGAGCGCGCTCCTCCCGTCGAACGTCCCGCGTAGCCGAAGGTCCACGGCTGGAAAGCGCCGCCTCCGGCGTACCAAAGATCCGCGGCTTCCGCGAGCCGCACCGCGTGGAACTCGCCCCGCAGCGTCAGCTTCTGGTGCGGCCGAAGCGTGAGCATGCCGAAGTAGTCCTGGCTATTCATCATGTTGTAGAACGGCGTGCGGGCAAAGGGGCGAGGCGTGGGCAGCAGCTGGTGAAATGTGCCGTGCCGCGTGTCATTGGGATCCTTGTCGCCGCTCGCGTGCGCCAGCCCCGCTGCCACCCAGGGCTTCAGCCGTTTCAGCCCCTGCGGCTGCCAGCCGCCTTCCAGGTTTACGGCTGCGGCGCGGTGGTCGAGTGGGCCCCACCGCCCTGTCTGCAGCGCGGCCCACGCCAGCACATTGAAAGAACCAGCGCGGGTCTGGAAATTGTGCATGTAATGGGCGGTGAACGTTCCGAGCCGGATGTTGGCGAAGTCGCGCTGCCGTACTGCCAGCGGGCGGTTATCCACTTTGAGCACGTGCCGCCAGTCGTGATAGTAAATGCCGCTCAGACGCCATTCGCCCGCGCTCTTCGCCGATCCGGTTTGCCCGGTGGCAGAGACCGTGGTGAAGCCCGTCTTCAGTTGCCCCCAGCCGTCCACCTGAAAAGCGCCGCGCGTGGCCAGTGCGCCCACCCATGCCACGTTGAGCCGGGGTTTGTTCATCGCGTAATGGAAGCCGTCGAAGCTGCGGCCCACATGGGTCCACGCGAAGGGCCCAATCAGCCTCTGGCTCACCCGGTCGCGCTTGAGCGCCGCCAGCGTTGGATCTTTCGGCGCCACCTCGCCGCCGTCTGCCCATTCGAACCGCCCGATGCGCAGGCTTTGGTTCTTGTCGCCGAACAGCCCTTTCCAGCGGACGAAGCCCTGTTTGGGGAACACCATTGCCGCATTTTGCCGTGCGTCGTTCGCTGCGAAGTACGACCCTCCGAGCCCGAACTGCGCCTGCGGCGCCACCGCGATGGCGCGTTCCGGCAGGCCCAGCAGGAACGGCGCCGCCAGCTCGAGCTGCCATTCGAAGTTCTCCCTTGTTTGCGTGAGGCTCAGCCGCAGAATGTTGCCGCTGAAAGCGTAGCGGTTGTCCGCCGCCCCTTCAAACCAGTCCCAGATCTCGGCGCGCGAGCGGAAGCTTCCGTTGACCTTGACCGGGCTGCCGCCAGTGGAGGAGGCGGCTGCCTGAGCCCACAGACGCGGGAAGAGCCCGGTGCAGAGAGGCAGCAGCAGGAAACCCCGGGAGAGACGAGAGAAAGTCATACAAAACCAGACTAAGAGACCCGAAATCTCTGTTCTGTGACTCAGGTCACTTTGGTCTCGCTCCCATCCATGCTAAGCTCGGCTCGAATGAAGGAAAAGGGCTCCGTCGCACTGTTCGCTGTCGCGGCCCCCCTCGGGGTCCTGCTGGGGCTGGCGCTCTTCACCTTCGGTTACGCGCGCGGCCATTCCTACCTGACGGACGATCCCGAGGCGTGCGTCAATTGCCACGTCATGCGCGGACAGTTCGAGGGCTGGCTCCGTTCCAGCCACCGCTCGGCGGCTGTCTGCAACGATTGCCATACTCCGCCGGGATTCATCCCCAAGTACTTCACAAAGGCGCTCAACGGCTTCAACCATTCCCTGGCGTTCACCACGGGGCGTTTCCCCGACGAGATCCAGATCACTGGACGCAACAAACGCGTGGCCGACGAGTCGTGCCTCAAGTGCCACGGCGAAATCACGTCGTCCATGCGCATGGCGCGCCACGGGAGAGAGGGAATTGACTGCGTGGCTTGCCACAGGAATGTTGGCCATGCCCATTGAGCCGCAAATGCAGGAGAGATACGGGTGCTATGAAGCTCGATAAACGGATTTATCTCGCAATCGGCGTCACCGCCGTGCTCACCATCGCCATCACGGCGCTGTTGATCAACATCTTCGAACACAAGCAGGAGGCCCGCCAGACGTGGTTCCGCGTGGTCGAAGTGACCGACGACACGGACGACCCCGCCGTGTGGGGCAAGAACTTCCCCCTGCATTATGACGCCTACTCGCGCACGGTCGACATGACGCGCACGCGCTATGGCGGCTCGGAGGCGCTGCCGAAGAACCCGACGCAAGCCGATCCGCGCGAGCGCGTCTCGCAGGAGAAGATCGAGGAGGATCCGCGCCTGAAGAAGATGTGGGCGGGCTATCCCTTCTCGGTCGATTTCCGCGAAGAGCGCGGACACGCCTACATGCTGGTCGATCAGCGCTATACGAAGCGCGTGCTCGACTTCAAGCAACCCGGCACCTGCCTGAACTGCCACGCCTCCACCTACGTTTTCATGAAGACGCTGGGCAACGGCGACATCTTCGCCGGGTTCGAGAAGATGAACGCCATGCCCTACGCCGAGGCGACGAAAAACGTGAAGCACCCCGTTTCCTGCATCGACTGCCACGACCCGAAAACAATGGCGTTGCGCGTCACCCGCCCGGCGTTCATCGAAGGCATCCGCGCCTACAAGGCATCGCAGGGCATCCAGAATTACGATCCGAACACAATGGCGACGGCGCAGGAGATGCGCTCGTTCGTCTGCGGGCAGTGCCACGTGGAGTATTACTTCCAGGGCGACAAGAAGCGCCTCGTCTTCCCGTGGCACAAAGGGCTGAAAGTGGACGACGCCTATGCCTACTATGAGGAGACCGGGCACAAGGACTGGACGCACGCCCTGACAGGCGCGCCCGCGCTGAAGGCGCAGCATCCGGAGTTCGAGATGTGGAACCAGGGGATCCACGCCCGCTCCGGCGTCGCCTGCGCCGACTGCCACATGCCCTACAAACGCGAGGGCGGCATGAAGATCAGCGACCACCACGTCCGAAGCCCGCTGCTGAACATCAACCGCGCCTGCCAGGGCTGCCACCGCTTCCCGGAGCAGGAGATCAAGGCGCGCGCCGAGCAGATCCAGGAGCGCTTCATCGGCGCCCGCAACATCGCCATGGATGCGCTGATGGATCTGATCGACGAAACCGAGCGGGCGCGCAAGGCAGGCGCCACCGACGCGCAGCTCAAGCCCGCATGGGAAGCACAGCGCAAGGCGCAGTTCTTCATCGACTATGTGGAAGCGGAGAACTCGGTCGGCTTCCATGCACCCGGGGAAGCATTGCGCGTGCTGACCGTGGCGCTCGATACGATCCGCAAGGGGCAGATTTCCCTGCGCTAACTCGAGCGCGCCGCGCCGCGCCGCGCTTCCGGTGCGGCTTCCTCCGCTCCGCACGGCGAATGAGGACCGCCGGCACGCCGCTGGCTATGCTGGAAGGGTGAGGCTCGTCTTTCTGGGCACGCCGCAGTTCGCCGTGCCCTCGCTTGAAGCGCTTGTGGCGGCTGGCCACGAAGTGCTCGCTGTGTACACGCAGCCCGACCGCCCGGCGGGGCGCAAGCAGGAGCTGCAGGCGCCGCCGGTGAAGCAGGCGGCGCTCCGGTTGGGAATGGAAGTCCGGCAGCCGGAGCGGATCCGCCATTGCGTGGAAGAGCTGGCGGCGCTGAAGCCCGATGCCATGGCGGTGGTCGGCTACGGGCAGATCATCCCGCAGGCGATCCTCGACATCCCGCCGCTGGGCATCCTGAACGTCCATGCCTCGCTGCTGCCCAAGTACCGCGGCGCCGCGCCGATTCAATGGGCCATTGCCAACGGAGAAACGGTCACCGGCATCACCATCATGCGGATCGACGCGGGGCTCGACACGGGCGACATCCTGCTGCAAGAATCCACGGAGATCGGCCCGGAAGAGACAGCGCCGGAACTGGCCGCCCGGCTTGCTCCCATGGGCGCCCGGCTGTTGGTGGAGGCGCTGGCAGGGCTGGCTGCAGGGACCATCACGCCTGTGCCACAGGATCATTCGCAGGCGACCCTGGCCCCGATCCTGAAGCGTGAGGACGGGTTGGTGGACTTCCGCTGGCCGGCGGCGAAGATCGCTTGCCGCGCTCGCGGGTTTCAGCCGTGGCCTGGCGCCTGGACGTGGTGGCGGGGTCAGAGGTTCTTTCTCTGGAAGTGCCGTCCCGCCGGAGTGGAAACGCCGGCGGCGCCGGGCAAGCTCTTCTCGCAAGGGAAGCGGCTGTTTGCAGCCTGCGGCGAGGGCGATGCGCTGGAGCTGCTGGAAGTGCAGATCGAGGGGCGCAAGCGCATGGATGCGGCGGCATTCCTCAACGGATACCGCCTGGCGGATGGAGAAATTCTGGGAGATATCAAGCAGTGAATTTGCCATTGGGCTTCCGCTATTCAGCCGTATATGCTGGAATCCGAAAAGTCCCCAAGCCTGACCTGGCGCTGATCGCCTCCGACGTCCCGGCGCAGGCGGCGGCGGTGTTCACCACCAATCGCGTGCAGGCAGCGCCGGTTGTGGTGGCGCGGCGGCATCTGGAAACCACGGGCGGCGTCGCGCGCGCCGTGCTGGTCAACGCCGGCAATGCTAACTGCGCCACGCGAACCGGCGAAAAAGTGGCACTGCAAACCGTGCGCGCGGCGGCAAAGCGTCTCCGCTGCCCCGCGGAGCAGGTGCTGCCCGCTTCCACCGGCGTCATCGGTGTGGAATTGGACCCGCGCCTTATTGTCAACTCACTGGAACCGCTCTTCGAAGGGCTGAGCCTGGAACGGTTTCTCGACGCCGCGGACGCCATTCTCACCACTGATCTGGTCCGCAAGGTCGCCTTCGCAGAAACAGGCGGAGTCCGCATTGCCGGCATGACCAAGGGTTCCGGCATGATCCACCCGAACATGGCCACGACACTGGGTTTCGTCGTCACCGATGCCGACGTGCCGGCGCCCCGGTTGCGGGCGCACCTGAAAGCCGCCGTGGAGCGCAGTTACAACCGCCTGAGCGTCGACGGCGACATGTCCACCAACGACATGCTGCTCGTGATGGCGAACGGCGTCAGCGGCAGGCGCGTGCCGCGCGAAGCGTTCCAGAAGGCTCTGGACGAGGTGTGCCAATCCCTGGCGAAACAAATCGCCCGGGACGGCGAGGGCGCGAAGAAGTTCGTCGAGATCCACGTCGAGGGCGCGGCGAGCGAGCGCGCCGCGGCGCAGATCGCCCGCTCGATCGCCAACTCGCCGCTGGTGAAAACCGCAATTGCAGGCAGTGACCCCAATTGGGGGCGCATCCTCGCCGCGGCGGGCTACTCGGGAGTTGCATTCGATCCGGCGCGCGTCGACATCTACCTCCAAGGGACGCGCGTCTGCCGCGGCGGGCTTGCGGCGCCGCTGGATGAGGCGGCGCTGAAGCGGGCGCTTGACAGTGCGGATGTCGAAATCCGGTTCGTCCTTCGCGGCAGCGGCGCGGGCAAAGCCGTCTTCTGGACCTGCGACCTGACGCACGGCTATATCGACATCAACGCCAGTTACCGCACATAGACCCGGCCAAGGGGTACCAACGGTACTGGAACGCGGATCTCCTTCCCCTCAGCGGCAGGGTGCCATACACTCGTGGGGCGCGGACGTGCACGCAGCACGCCGCGGCAATGGAGGAATCATGCGAAGATACCATGCTGGGCTTGCGCTCCTGGCCGTCGCGGTGGCAGTGGCTTGCCCTGCCTTCGCGGCGAGGTGTCGGGAGGGCACGTCGGGAAGCGCCCGCTACATCGTTTGCATGCCGGACCAGGACAGGGACTGGAACGGGGGCCTCGTGCTATACGCTCACGGATATGTGCCCGTGGGAGCGCCGATGGACGCATGGAAGGCCCAACTGGCGCTGCCGGGCGGGCCTTCCCTCCCGGATCTCGTTACGCAGTATGGCTTTGCGTTCGCGGCGTCGAGCTTCTCCAAAGACGGGCTGGCAGTGTTGCAGGGCGTCGACGACACGATGGCCCTGATCGGGAGCTTCTCGTCCGAATTCAAGAAGACACCGGCGCGGGTGTTCGTGACCGGAGTCTCAGAGGGCGGCCTGATCGCCGTGAAGGCGCTCGAAAAATATCCGGACAAGCTGAACGGCGGGCTCGCCGCCTGCGGCCCCATCGGTGACTTCCCGAAGCAGATTAACTATTTCGGCGACGTCCGCGTTCTGTTCGACTATTTCTTCCCTGGCGTCCTGGGCAGCGCGTGGACGCAAAGCAACATCACCATCCCGCCTCCGCTCATGGCAGATTGGGATTCCAACTATGCCCCCAAGGTGGCAGCGGCGCTACAGGCAAACCCGTTGAAGGCGGCGCAACTGATCTCTACCGGGGACATTCCCATCGGATTGAATCCGGGCAACGCAGGAGAAGCAGTTCTTTCGGCGCTCTGGTACAACGTGTTCGCCACCAACGACGCGATGGCTACGCTCGGCGGCAACCCGTTCGACAACAGCAGGCGCTGGTATTCCGGGTCGGTGAATGACTTCCTGCTGAATCTGCGCGTGGCAAGGTTTTCCGCAGCACCGCAGGCCCTCGCCGAGATGTCGAAGTATCAGACTTCGGGAAACCTGCGCCGGCCGCTCATCACGCTTCACACCACGTGGGACCCTGTGGTGCCTGCATGGCAGGAGTCGACGTACGCGAAGAAGGTCGCCGCGGCGGGCAAGTCCCATCTGCTGGTGCGATATCCGGTGCCGCGGTTCGGCCACTGCGCATTCAACGAAGGGGAAGTGCTGATCGCCTTCCTGACGATGGTGCAGCACCCGTACTCGTTCTGAGGCGCAGCGGGCGCGCCTCACTTCTTTGGCGGATCCGAGTGCAGGAACTCGACAGTCACGCCGAGCGGCTTCTCGCTGTCGATATAGACATAATCGCCGTTGTCGCGGTCGTATCTGCCACGGTGGAGCACAGGCATGCCCATGCGCTCGGCGCGCGCAATCGCTGTGTCAAGGTTCTCGACCTGGAAGCCGAGGTGCTGCACGCCCTCGCCATGCTCGTCGAGAAATTGCTTCCACGACGTGTCGCCGCCGACGGGCTCGATGAGTTCCAGCACCACTTGCCCCAGGCGGAAGAAGGCGAGCTTGGCGCGCCCCGAGGAGGGTTTTCCCCGGTAGACCACCTTCACTTCCTCGCCCGGACGCGTGGTTGTGATGGACGGGACGGGCATGCCGAGCACGGCAGCCCAGCGTTTGGCTGAGGCCTCAATATCGCGAGTGACGATGGCCACCTGCACAATGGTCTTCATGCCGGGATCCAGCCCGGCAGGCTCTTGCGCGGGCAGCAAGAGGGACAGCAGGGAAACAAGAGCGGCGGTTCGCAGCATGTAACCTGTCTACCACCGCTCCGGGGCGCGCCGCTACGGTCACGCTTTGACGCTCTTCACAACTGCCGCGTATTTCTGATCCGTGCCCAGAATGTGTTCGGTGAGCCAGTTTTTCAGGAAGCCCATCAATTTGATGGAGAACCCCGTGCGGCTCGACTCGACTTCCTTGCGGAACTTTTCGACCTGCTCCACCATCGCGCGGTGCACGCGCTTGTGGTCCGCCAGGTCGGGGTAACCCGCCTTCTCCATCAGCTTCTCTTCATGGCCGAAGTGATAGCGCGTGTAGTTGACAAGATCATTCAGGATCCGCTTCAGGTCCTCGGGCTTGCCGCCCAGCTTCATCGTTTCGTGCAGATTGTTGATGAGATCGACCAGCTTCCTGTGCTGCTGGTCGATCTCGGCGTGGCCGACGCTATACTCCGGCTTCCAGTCGACAAATGCCATGTCCGTGTGCCCTCCGCGGGGCTTATCGGACAGGCAGCCGGCGCTTTGAGGGAATCCGGTCAACCCAGTTTCCAGGGCTTGCGGTAGCGACGCATAAGGTAACGGTTCGCCTCCCGGTGGTTGGTGATCCGTTCGCGTGCGTCGTCCCATTCGATCCGCGCGCCTGTGCGGAAGGCGATGTTGGCGAGCAGGGCGCCCTTGTTGAGCCGGTGCGAGTACTCGAAGTTGCAGGTGGTATCCGTGCGGCGCGCCCGGATGGCGTCGAGAAACTCGCGGATATGGCCGGGCGAGTCCGGGATCGACGGCGACGGGCGCGGGAAATCGGGCGCAGGCTTCCCTTTCACCCACACCTCATGCCGGGAGTAGTTGGTGACGAGTGTGGCTTCGGTTCCCTCGAAGACCACGCAGCTGCCCATGTGCTCGAAGCCGGGACGCCCCTGCGGGTGCTGCGTCCATGTGAGCAGAACCGGGCCGGGAAACTCGAGAACGGCCTCGAAGACATCCGGCGTTTCCGCGTTGTCGGCTGCCAGCCAGCGGCCCCCGGCCGCGCTCACCGCCCGGGGCGCCTGCAGATCCAGGGCCCAGTAGGCCACGTCGGCATAATGGCACCAGAAATCGGAGAAATATCCGCCCGAATAATCCCAGAAATAGCGGAATTTTCCGTGGGAGCGGTTGGGATTGTACGGCCGCTTCGGCGCCGGGCCCAGCCAGAAATCGTAGTCGAGTTCCGGCGGCGGGGCTCCGTCCGGCGGCGCTCCGATGGACTTCTCATTGGACCGCAGCCCGCAGTGCACGCGCACGATCCTGCCCAGCGAGCCCGAGCGCACCAGCTCCACGACTCGCCGGTAGTTGGGCAGGTCATTGTGGATGTGATTGCCCATCTGCGTCACCCTGCGGTGGCGCCGCGCGGCTTCCACCATGCGGCGCCCCTCGCCGACCGACCACGAGAAGGGCTTCTCGACGAACACGTCCTTGCCGGCTTCGCAGGCGAGAACGGCCGGCAGGGCGTGCCAGTGGTCGGGCGTGGCGATGACGACGGCGTCGATGTCCTTGCGGTCGAGCACCCGGCGGAAGTCGCCATAGGCGTCCGGCTTGCGGCCGCCAAGCTTCTCGACCAGGGCGGCGGCGCGTTCCAGGTGCGTCCGGTCCACGTCGCAGACGGCCGCAGCCTCCACGTCCGGGTGTTCGAGGAAGTGTTTGATCCGTCCTGTTCCCATCCCGCCGCAGCCGATAAAGCCGGCGCGGATGCGGTCGCTCGGAGCGGTCTGCGCGCGCGCCGCGGCCAGCCCCGCCGCGGCCGCGCCGAGGAAGAATCTGCGGGTGGCGCGCATGGCGCCTATCAGGATACAGGAGTGATGACGAGCAACAGGTCCTTGGGCTCGACGGTCTGCCCCACGCTGACGTGCCTCTCCGTCACCTTGCCGGAGATAGGCGCATAGACGGTGGTCTGCATCTTCATCGCCTCGAGCACCAGAAGCTTGTCGCCCTTCTTCACCGTCTGGTTGAGCTCCACAGCAATGGATGTGACGGCTCCCGGGATGGGCGCGCCAACGTGGCCTTCCTTTTCGGGATCCGCCTTCGGTTGCGTCCGCGCCTCGGCTTTGATGTGGCGGTCGCGGATGGTGATCTCACGCGGCTGCCCGTTCAGTTCGAAGAACACGGTGCGCGTTCCGTCCGGATGCGCGTCTCCTGTCGCCATGTATTTGATGATCAGCGTCTTGCCCGGCTCGATGTCGACCGTGATTTCCTCGCCCGGCTTCAGCCCATAGAAAAATGCTGGCGAGGGGAGCACGGTGAGGTCGCCGTAAGCGGCGCGCGCTTTGTCGAATTTCAGGTACACGTCCGGGTACATGACGTAGCTCATCAGGTCCGTCTCGGACGGCTTGTGGCCGGTCTTCTTTTCGATCAGCGCGCGGGTCTGCTCCCAGTCCACCGGCTCGAGCCGCGCCCCCGGGCGGCCGCGCTTCGGCTTGCGGCCTTTGAGAATGACAGAAGCGATCTTCGGCGGCCAGCCGCCCTCGGGCTCCCCCAATGCGCCCTCGAACATCTCCACGACCGAATTCGGAATGTTCAGCGAGTGATTCGGGCCGAGATTTTCAAACTCGTGCACGGTCATTCCATGCTGAATGAGGAACAGCGCCATGTCGCCCACCACTTTGGATGAGGGCGTGACCTTCACGATGTCTCCGAAGGCGCGGTTCACGTCGGCGTACATGCGGGCGATCTCCGGCCAGCGGTGGCCGAGGCCGAGGCTTTCGGCCTGCTCCCGGAGATTCGTGTATTGGCCGCCGGGCATTTCGTGCACGTAGACGTCCGCCGCGCCTGAACGCGGCGCCGTGTCGAAGGGCGCGTAGTTCAGCCGCACCTGCTCCCAGTAGTCCGAGCAGCGGTTCAAAGCTTCAAAGTCCAGCCCGGTGGCGCGCTTCGGATCGTGCTGGAGTGCCGCCACCAGCGAGTTCAGGTTCGGCTGCGAGGTGGAGCCGCTCATCGAGGAGACGGCTGCATCGGCGATGTCGACCCCCGCCTCGACCGCCTTCAGAATCGAAGCTGCGTTCAGCCCGGAGGTGTCGTGCGTGTGGAAGTGGATGGGGATGCCGATCTCCTCCTTCAGCGCCTTCACCAGCTTGTAGGCGGCGTAGGGCTTCACGAGTCCGGCCATGTCCTTGATGGCCAGCATATGGGCGCCCATTTTTTCCAGCTCTTTGGCGAGCTTGACGTAGTAGGAGAGCGGATACTTGTCACGCTTCGGGTCGAGGATGTCGCCCGTGTAGCAGATGGCCGCTTCGCAGACGGCGTTGGTGCGCCGCACCGCCTCCATGGCCACTTTCATGTTGGGCAGCCAGTTCAGCGAGTCGAAGATCCGGAAGATATCGATCCCCTCCTGCGCCGCCACCTCCACGAAGCGCCGCACGGCATTGTCCGGGTACGCCGTGTAGCCCACCGCATTCGACGCCCGGAAAAGCATCTGGAAGCAGATATTCGGGATCTCCTTGCGCAGTTTCTGCAGCCTGACCCACGGGTCTTCCAGAAGGAATCGCATGGCGACGTCGAACGTGGCGCCGCCCCACATTTCCAGCGAAAACAGGCCGGAGAGCGAGTGCGCATAGAAATTCGCGATCGCCAGCATGTCATAGGCGCGCATCCGGGTGGCCATCAGCGACTGGTGCGCGTCCCGCATGGTCGTGTCGGTGAGCAGCAGCCGCTTCTCCTTGAGCACCCATTGCGCGAAGCCTTCCGGACCGAGCTCGAGCAGCTTCTGGCGTGTGCCGGGCGGCGGCGGCGCGGGATTGTGGGGCGGCACGGGCGGCTGGCGGACAATTTCCGGCGGCCGGCGGCGCGCCATCTCCGGATTGCCGTTCACGGCCACTTCGGCGAGGTAGGTGAGAAGCCGGGTCGCGCGGTCCTGCCGCGGGCGGAAGCGGAAGAGTTCCGGCGTGTTTTCGAGAAATGTTGTGGTGGCCTTTCCGGCCTGGAAGGCCGGATGATTCACAACATTTTCGAGGAATGGAATATTCGTTTTCACACCGCGGATGCGGAATTCCCGCAACGCGCGGTCCATGCGCTGGCAGGCGGTGCGGAAATCATTGCCCCAGGCTGTGATCTTGACGAGCAGCGAGTCGTAGTACGGGGTGATCACGGCGCCGCCGTAGGCCGAGGCGCCGTCCAGCCGGATTCCGAAACCCGCGGGGGAGCGGTAGGTCGTGATGCGGCCGTAATCAGGCAGGAAGTTCTTTGCAGGATCCTCCGTGGTGATGCGGCACTGCAGCGCCGCCCCGAACACCCGGATCTCCTCCTGCGGCGGGATCGCCATCTCCGCCCCGTGCAGGGCAAGCCCCTGCGCCACCTGGATCTGAGCTCGCACGATGTCGATGCCGGTGACGACTTCGGTGACCGTGTGCTCCACCTGGATGCGCGGGTTCACTTCGATAAAGAACCACTCGCCCGTATCGGCGTCGACGAGAAACTCGACCGTGCCCGCCGAGTAGTAACCCGCATGACGGCACAACCGGACCGCCGCCTCGCACAGCGCCCGGCGGATGGAAGGATCGAGGCTGAAGGCGGGCGCCACCTCCACGATCTTCTGGTGGCGGCGCTGCACCGAGCAGTCGCGTTCCCAGAGATGCACGAGGTTGCCGTGGGTGTCGCCGAGGATCTGCACCTCCACGTGCTTGGCGTGCCGGATGTAGCGCTCCACGAACAGCGCGCCGTTGCCGAAGGCTGCCTGCGCCTCATGACTGGCCTCGTGGAAGCGCGCCTCGAGGTCCTCGCTGCGGTGCACGATGCGCATGCCTCGCCCGCCGCCGCCGAAGGCAGCTTTCAGGATCAGCGGATAGCCGGTCTGCTCCGCGGCGCGACGCGCCTGTTCCACAGTGCGCACCGGACGGTCGGTCCCATCGAGCGTCGGGACGCCCGCCTCGCGCGCCAGCCGCCGTGCGGCGGTCTTGTCGCCGAGCTTTTCGAGCAGCTCCGCGCTGGGCCCGATGAATGTGATGCCCGCTTCGGCGCAGGCGCGCGCCAGCCGCGGATTTTCGCTGAGAAAGCCGTATCCGGGATGGATCGCGTCGACGCCCTTCTCCTTCGCCAGAGCAACGATGCCGTCGATGTCGAGATACGCCTGCACCGGGCCGAGCCCCTGTCCGATGAGATACGCCTCATCGGCCTTGAAGCGGTGCAGGCTGAGCCGGTCCTCCTGACTGTAGATGGCTACGGTCTGCAGGCCCAGCTCGTTGGCGGCGCGGAAGATGCGGATCGCGATCTCGCCCCGGTTCAGGGCCATCACCTTCTTCATGAAAATCAGGCTAGCATGCGGGAACTTTCAGCCAACCCGATCCGTAATAGCTTTCGTGAGGAGCTCATCATGCGCGTTGTCCCTTTGACGGCTCCGTTGGCCTGCCTGTTGGCCCTCTCCGCCTGCGACTGGATCGACCCTTCAGAATGGGGCGCCTCGCAGCGCTTCAAAGAGCCGTTTTCCACGACAGAGAAGCTCCCGAGCGGCGGTAGGGTGACGCTGGAGACCTTCAACGGGCCGATCGACATCCGCGGCTGGGAGCGCGAAGAGGCCTCGATCGAGGTGGTGAAGTACGCCTCCCGGCAGGAGACGCTCGGCCTGATGGACGTCGACATTGTCGCTGACGGCAACTCACTGCGTGTGCGCGTGCGGCGCCCGGAGGGCAACTGCAACTGCGGGGCGAGTCTCTCGTTGCGCTTGCCGCACAAGATCATCGTGGAAGACGCCCGCACGTCCAACGGTGCGGTGACGCTCGAGTCTCTGGAAGGATCCGGCCGGGCGACCACTTCCAACGGCGCTGTAAAGGTCTGGGACGTGCGGGGAGACTGGACGCTGCGCACCTCCAACGGCGCCGTGGAAATGGACAAGGTGAGCGGCTCGGTCATCGCGCGCACTTCGAACGGGCGCATCCGGCTGAGCGGGATGCAGGGACGCGCCGACGTGGAGACGTCGAACGGCTCGATCGACGCCGAGATTGCAGAGCCGCAAAGCGGAGCGCCCTTCGTGTTCCGCAGCTCGAACGGCTCTGTCACAGTCAAGCTGCACCGCTGGGCCAACAACCCGCTGCGCGTTTCCACATCAAACGCCTCCATTACGCTGGCGCTGCCGGATGGAGTGAATGCCGACGTGCGCGCCGCCACGAGCAACGGGCGCGTGACCAGCGATTTCGAGGTCGCCGCGCGGGAGTTTGGGAAGAACCGGCTGGAGGGCCGGCTGGGCGCGGGCGGGGAGCGGATCGAGCTGACCTCCTCGAACGGCAGCATCCGCCTGGTGCGGCGCTAGTCAGGACCGCGTGCGGAGACGCCGGGCCACCTGGAGGTTGGAAGTCACCCGGCCAGCGCCATACCCGATCCGGAAGCGCAGCGGTTTGACGCGGCGGCGCGGATCCTCATAGGCGGCGCGCAGGTCCCGCTGCAGCCGGAATGCGAACGCCTTTCCATAGGGCCGTTCGTAGTCGCCATACAGCTGCACCTCCCACGCTCCCGAAGCCAGCAGCCGCCATGGGATGCCCGTGTCGTCCTGAAGGATGAGCACAGAGTGCTGCAGCACCGCGTCCCGGATCTCCGAGAAGCCCCTGTCGTGCAGCAGGTACGACGTGGCCTTCAGCATGGTGCAGACCGGTCCCAGAGAGGAGAGAAACCTCCGGAACTGCGGATTGGCGCGCAGATGGGCGTTGTCAAGGTTCACAGAGAAATAGTAGAGCGTGGCGCCGCGGCCGCCCTCGCGCGGCATGAGGTCGAACCGCAGCCCGCGGTTGTGCCCGAACTCCGCCCGCCGCACATCCGGCCGCCGGGGCTGAGGGTGGCCGTTTTCGTCCAGCCGCACGTACTCATGGCCCGTAATCTCGTAGCCGGCGCGCGCCAGCTGGATCAGCAGCGGCTGAGCCACTCCATCGGTGTTCTGCCCGCGCAGCTGACGGTCCATCTCCCGCGTCACGAAGAAACTCTTCCGGAGCAGCGACTCGAGCGTCTCTGCCAGCGGCGGCAGCAGACGCGGCAGGGACTCCGGCGGAAAGGCCGGAGCGTCAGGCACTCTGCCCGGGGGCTCAAGCGCTGCCATCACGTAGGTCCTGCGGCCGGGAAACAGCGTGAGCAGCGTTAACGCATCCGCGCCAGAGAAGGGGTAGAAGACGGGGCAGGCGAGGTCCTCCCTACGGCTCAGCTCCGATCTGGCGAACTCCCGCATCTGCGGCTCGCGCCGCTCGCGGAAGTCCCGGAACATGAAGTCGAGCCGGCGGCGGTGGTCCTGCCATGCATCGGTCGATTCCAGCGCCTTGAACGGGCTTTTGCCGCGTCCGGGCAGTCCGGCCAGGAATCGGGCAGCGTCGCTCGCCGCGCCAGGCCGCAACGGGCCCGTGATGCGTTTCTTTTCGGAGGCGGTGCGGCACGAGGAGAGTGCGAGAACGAGCACGAGCAGGGAGGCCGCCCGTCGAAACATGAATCCCCCTTCAGTGTAGCCGGGTGAGGGCGGGCCCGGCGTCAGGCGGCGGCAAAGCCTTGTTCGAGCCAGCGGCGCATCTCGCTGCGCGGCGCCAGTCCCGCGCGTTGCATCACCAGCCTGCCGCCGGCGAACACCAGAAAGTTGGGAATCGACTGAATGCCGTACCGCGCTGCCAAACCGGGGTTCTGGTCGACGTTCACCTCCAGGATCACGGCGCGTCCGGCCATCTCCCGCGCCAGTGCCACCATCTCCGGAGCGGCGAGACGGCAGGGACCGCACCAAGGCGCCCAGAAGTCCACGAGCACCGGCACGGGCGATTCCCGAACGATGGCGTCGAATTCTGCGGCGGTCACGTCCAGCGGCTCGGCCAACGGCGGCAAAGGCCCGCGGCAGGCGCCGCAACGGCCGTGGTCCGCCAGCCGCGACGGCGGCACACGGTTGCCCTTCCCGCAATTCGGGCAGCTGCGGATGAGTCCTAACATGCCAACTTTCGCTAACTACCCTCTATGATGCTCCCGCGCCGGGAGTTGTGACACTGCCAGAAGTACTATTCCAGGACCAGGGCCAGCCGTCCTGCAACTTCTTCCCCGATGGCAAGGCAAGCCGTTGCGGCGGGAGACGGGGCGTTCAGGACATGCACCGAGCGGCGGCGCTCGAGGAATGCGAAGTCCTCCACGAGCCGCCCGTCGGGGGTCATCGCCTGCGCCCGGATGCCCGCCCCGGCGGGTTCGAGGTCTTCCGGCTGCACTTCCGGCACGAGGGTCTGCAGGGAACGGCAAAAGAGTTCCCTCGAGAACGCGCGCCGCAGCTCGCTCCAGCACATGGAGGCATGGCGGGTGAGAAACCGCCAAAGCCCGGGGAAAGTCAATGCACTGGCGGCATCACGAGGATCGAAGGCGGTGCGGGAGTAACCCTCCCGCGCCAGCGACAGCACGGCGTTGGGGCCAGCCTCCACGCCACCGGCAATCATCCTTGTGAAGTGGACGCCGAGGAACGGGAAGCGGGGATCGGCCACGGGGTAGATGAGGTTCCGCACCAGGTGCTCGCGCTCCCGCTTGAGCCGGTAGTAGTCGCCGCGGAAAGGCACGATGCGGATCTCAGTCCGCCCGCCCGCCATGCGCGCCACGCGGTCCGCCTGCAGCCCGGCGCAGGCGACGAGATAGTCCGAAACAAACTCCCCTTGTTCTGTTTCTGCCACCCATTCCTTCCCCAGCAGGCGGAGGCGGCGGACTCCGGCGGACAGCACGACCCGGCCGCCGCCCGCCTCAATGAGCCGCGCCAGCGTTTCGCACACGGCCGGGTAGTCGACGATCCCCTCCTCGGGGACGCGCAGCGCGGCAACCCCTGCGGCATGGGGCTCGAATTCGCGGATCCTCTCCGCCGGCAGCAGCTCGAGCCCCTGCAGCCCATTGGCCGTGCCGCGCTCCATCAGGTCGTGGAGCCGGGGAATCTGATCCGGGCGGGACGCCACCACGAGCGTCCCGCAGACATCATGGCGGATCCCGTGCTCCTGGCAGAATGCGATCAGCTGCCGGATACCGCGCACCGCGAGCCGGGCCTTGGCCGATCCGGGCCGGTAGGCCAGCCCGCAATGCATGACGCCGGAATTGTTGCCCGTTTGGTGCGCCGCCACGCGCGGTTCCTTTTCGAGGACGGTGACGAGCGCCTCCGGCCAGCGCTGCTGAATCCGCCAGGCGGAGGCCAGGCCCACCGCGCCCGCGCCGATCACGGTGATCCGCGGACCGGCCATCACCCCTGCTCCGCGCGGCGGTCTGTCAGCGATTCCCGCGCCGTCAGCACGCGCCGGCGCGCCTCCTCCACGGTAGCCGCAAGCGCCGTCAGATGGCCCATTTTCCGGCCCGGCCGGGCCTCGCTTTTCCCGTACAGGTGCAGCTTCACTTCAGGGAATGCCGCGGCACGGTGCCAGAGGGGCTCGCCTTCCGCCCACAAATCTCCCAGCAGGTTGGCCATTGCGGCCGGGCGCATCTGTTCGGTCGAACCCAGAGGGAGGCCGCACACGGCCCGCAGCTGCTGCTCGAACTGCGATGTGATGCAGGCGTCGAACGTGTAGTGGCCGGAGTTGTGCGGCCGCGGCGCCAGTTCGTTCACCAGAAGCTTGCCGCTGCGGGTCAGGAACATCTCCACGCACAGGACACCGACGACGTCGAGTGCTTCGAGGATGCTGCGGGCCAATTCCGTCGCCTCCGCGGCGATGCGCGGCTCGACCGGCGCGGGCGCCAGCGTCACATCCAGGATGTGCCGCGAATGCGTGTTCTGGCACACAGGAAAGCTCGCAAATCTCCTCTGCTGGTCTCGCGCCGCTACCACGGAGAGTTCGCAGGCGAAGTCGACGAACGCCTCCAGGATCGCCTCCCGTGCGCCAATGGACTGCCATGCCCCGGGCAGCTCTGCACGATCCCGGACGAGCCGCTGCCCCTTGCCGTCGTACCCGAAACCTGCGGTTTTCAGCACGGCGGGCAGGCCGATCTCCGAAGCCGCCTCTTCGAGCTCCTGCAAGGACTGCACCCGCCGGAAGGCCGCGCAGGGAAAGCCATTTGTGGACAGAAATGTTTTTTCCCGCAGCCGGTGCTGCGTGATGTGGAGCACTTCCGCGCGCGGATGCACGGGGACGAGTTCGGCGCAGGCTTCAATGGACGCCGCGGGGACGTTTTCGAATTCGAAGGTGACTGCGTCCACCCGCGCGGCGAATGCCCGCACGGCGTCCAGATCTTCGTACGCAGCCCGAACCTCGACGTCGGCCACCTGCCCGGTGGGAGTGTCTTCGTCCGGCGAGAGGGTGTGCACGCGGTAGCCCATCCGGCGCGCGGCGATGGCGAACATCCTGCCCAGCTGCCCGCTGCCGAGCACGCCGATGGTCGAGCCTGGAGGCAACACGCGGGGCATTCCGGATCAGACAGCGACATCAGGCAGTTCGGCAGCCGCAACCGCCTCGCGCATGCTGGCGCGGTACGCTTCGAGTTTTTCCGCCAGCTCCGGATCGGAAAGCGCCAGGATCGCCACCGCAGTCAAGCCGGCATTCGTCGCGCCGGACTTCCCGATCGCGAAGGTGGACACAGGCACGCCCGCGGGCATCTGCACGATGGATAGCAGCGAATCCAGCCCGTCCAGAGACGAGCCTTTCACGGGCACCCCGAGCACGGGCAGCGTCGTGTGCGCCGCCATCATTCCGGGCAGGTGCGCGGCGCCGCCGGCGCCCGCGATAATCACTTTCAGTCCGCGCCCGCGCGCCGTGCGCCCGTATTCGGCCATCAGGTCCGGAGTGCGGTGCGCGGAGGTCACCCGCTTCTCGTACGGCACGCCGAACCGCTCCAGGATGGCGCAGGCGTGCTGCATGGTGTCCCAATCCGACTGGCTACCCATTACCACGCCCACCAGGGGCTTTGCCGAGGAGCTCATCTCCTTCAGCATAGCCCCCGGGGGAGCGGCTCCGAGTTATTGCCCCTGGCCCAGCGAATAGCCGGGCTTGCCGTCGTAGGTATACAGGTGCTCCGTCTTGACGACGTCGATCCCCGCGCCGATGCAGCGTTCCAGCAGCGAGAGGATCTGCCGCGGCTGGACCGTGCCGCCGCCCTTCGGCTGGAATCGGCACCGCCAGGTGTCGCACTGCAGCGTGGCCGGGAGCGGATCGGGGAACACTTTCACGCCGCGGTTGGTGATCATGATCAGATCCAGCCCGTCGCCGGCGACGCTCTGCATCAGCGCGCCCATGCGGTTCGGGTCGGTGGGCTGATGATGGACGTAGACGTCGACGCCCGCCAGCTCGCGCTTGCTAGCCGGCGGCGGGGGTTCGTCTGCCTGGATCGTCTGGCTCGCGGCGGCATAGCGCACGGGCTTCAGTTGCTGCGGCTGCTGTCCCAGGCGCGCCACCACCGCCTCGGCGAATTCCCGCGTGCCCACTTGCTGGCGGGTGTACGGGTTCTTGCCTTCCTTGGCGACGTCGTAGGTGTGGATGCCGTCCTCGATCGTCTTTAGCCACGCATTGTGGACCCGCTCGGCCACCTCGGGCTGGCCGATGTGAACCAGCATCATCACGGCGCCCAGCAGGAGCCCCGAGGGGTTGGCCAGGTTCTGACCGGCGCGCCGCGGAGCGGAGCCGTGAATCGCTTCAAACATGGCATATTCCTTGCCGACGTTGGCCGAACCGGCCAGCCCTACCGAGCCGGCGATCTGCGCCGCCACGTCAGACAGGATGTCGCCATACAGGTTGGGCATCACGATGACATCGAACGCGCCGGGCGTATCGGCCAGCTTGGCCGCGCCGATGTCGACAATCCAATGCTCCTTCTCGATCTGCGGGTACTCGGCGCCGATCTCGTCAAACACGCGGTGGAACAACCCGTCGGTCAGCTTCATGATGTTGTCCTTCGTGAAGCAGGTGACCTTCTTGCGGTGGTTCCGCACGGCGTATTCGAACGCGTACCGCACAATCCGCCGGCAGCCGCCGTAGGTGATCACTTTCAGGCACTGCACCTGATCCGGCGTGTGGGCGTACTCGATCCCGGCGTAGAGGTCCTCTTCGTTCTCGCGCACAATCACAACGTCCATTCCGGGATGCTTCGTTGGAATGAACGGATCGTACGCCACGCACGGGCGGACGTTCGCGTACAGACCCAGCAGCTTGCGGGTCGTCACGTTCAGGCTCTTGAAGCCGCCGCCCTGCGGCGTCGTGATCGGCGCCTTCAGAAACACCTTGGTCCTGAGGAGGCTGTCGATCGACTCCTTCTCGATGCCAGCCGTGTTGCCTCGCAGATAGACCTTTTCGCCAATCTCGATCTCTTCGATCGCCAGCTGCGCACCCGCTTCCTTGAGGATGAACAGCGTGGCGTCCATGATCTCCGGCCCGATGCCATCGCCCTTGGCGACCGTGATGGGAACGACTCGTGACAAGTTGCCTCTCCTACTGATTCAAAGGTTCAGACATTTCTACTCATCATAACAGAGGCCCCGCCGTTGTTGCGTTGCCCGGCTATGGGAGGACCAGCGTGGAGCCGGGCGGCGGCGCCACGGCTTGGGCTCGCTCCACCGGCCGGGGAAGAAGCTCCGCCAGCTTTGGCAGCAGATCCGGCGCGGGATCCAGCACAACGGCCGTCCTGCCGGGGCGCTCCTGTTCCAGCCGGAAGATGCCCAGATAGGCGGCCTTCCCGGGCGGCACGTCATAGAAGCGCAGAAAGCGCGACAGCGGCCCCCGGGGCTCGTCCGGTTCCAGAACAAAGCCAGCCAGCCCCATCCGGCCCGGCGGGACCCGGATCATATAGAACGCGGTGTGAGGGACTGCCTCGATCTCGAACCGCGCGCCGTGTCTGTTCCAGGTGCGGAGCTCCACGGTCTGCTGTTGATCCGGCTGCTTCCGGTAGTCGAGAACGCCCAGCAGGTTTGTGCGGACAGGCTGGCCCGGCTCCAACCGCGAAAAGCCGAAGACGACGAAGCCGGGCCGCATCTCCGGCGGATAGGGGTGCAGTTCCAGGGGTTCGATTTCCGCCCGGCCGTCGCACCACGATACGGAGCCGATCGAATCAAACGCCGTGGCCTCCACTGCCTGCTGTCCGAGAAGGATGTCCCGCACCTGCACGGTGTATTCGCGGTCTCCCCCTTCGCGGCAGTGGATGCGCACGCGGAGCCGGGCCGAGGCAAAGTCCTGCCCGGTCCGGTTCTCGATCACAGCCGAAAGCGCGGGGATGTACTCTCCCCGGCCGTCGCTCCACCGCCACGGATGTATTTCGGAAAAGAAAAGCCCGGCCTGAAGAAGCAGTGCGGAAGCCAGAAAGATCATTCGAGTTCTTCGCGGCCCATGTAGAGCTCGTTCACCACTTCGCGAAGATTGGCGAGAACTTTTCCGCGCCGCAGCTTCATGGTGGGCGTCATTTCTCCGGTCTCGATGGAAAATTCACGGTCGAGAATTTTGAATTTCCTGATCTGTTCGAACTGCGCCAGCTGGCTGTTGACCCTTGCCACAATCCGCTTCACCTCTTCGTAGACGGCGGGAGCGCGGGCGGCTTCGGCCAGCGGCGTTCCCGGGGGAACGAGCCCGAGCCACGCAGCGGCGTCCGGGTTGATGGTCAGGATCGCTGCAACGTAGGGCATGCGGTCCCCGAGCAGCATCACCTGGTTGACCAGCGGCTCGAGCTTGAAGAGCCCTTCGATCTTCGCAGGGAAAACCTTCTTTCCGTTCGAGGAGACAATCAGCTCTTTTTTGCGTCCCGTGATCCAGACGTAGCCGTCGCTGTCGATCTCGGCCAGGTCCCCGGTGTACAGCCATCCGTCGCGGAGCACGGCAGCCGTGGCTGCGGGATCGTTGTAATAGCCGGAGAACAGCATCTCTCCGCGCAGCAGGAGTTCGCCTTCTTCCGAGAGGCGCACCTCGACGCCCTTCAATGGCTTCCCGATCGAGCCGGGGCGAGGATTCTTCAGGGGATTCAGTATTACCACGCCTCCTTCGGTGAGTTCGTAGCCTTCGATCAGGGGCAGCCCGATGGCGGAGAAGAACTCCGCGAGGTCGCGGCCCAGGGGAGCGGCCCCGCTGGCCGCCACACGGATCCGCCCTCCCAGTCGCTCGCGGATTTTTGAGAACACGACTTTGTCGAAGAACCGCAGCGATGCCTGAACCCACGCCGAAGGCTCCCGGCCCTGCGCGCGCGCCCGCGCCGCCTCCGAGCCCACGCCCAGCCCGAGATAAAACAGCTTGCGAACAGCCGCCGGCTTCTTGCGAATTTCCGTGGTGATTGTCGAATAAAGCCGCTCCCAGACGCGCGGCGGGGCGACGAAAAATGTGGGCCGGACTTTCCTCAATTCGGCCGGCATTTTGGAAAGCCCCTCGCTGAACCACACGGGCACGCCCATCCGGATCATCAGCAACTCGAGCACGAGCCTTTGCGTGATGTGGGCGGAAGGAAGAAAGGCCAGCGTGGAGTCCTCCTCGCCGATCGGGAGCGCCGGCGGGCCGCATTCGCAATTCGCAAGAATCGCGTTGTGACTGACCAGCCCCATCTTCGGCTCGCCGGTCGCACCAGAGGTCAGGTACAGGATGGCCGGATCCGGAGGCGCAATCTCCTCCTGGATGCGGTCGACGAGCCCCGGATCGGCTGCCAGCATGCGCCGCCCGGATTCCACGAACTCCTCGAACCGGGCCGCGCCCGGATCTTCGCCGGTCAGAAGGATGCGGGGCACGCCAAGCTCGGCAAGCCCCGCCTGCTCGAGCGCGCGCAGAGCCTTTGGTGTGTCGACAAAAACAGCCTTGGGGGTGCAGGCGCGCAGCGTTCTGACTTGCTCGGAGGGCGGCAGCGATGTATAGACCGCCGCTGCCACCGCGCCTGCCGTCATGATTCCGAGATCGGCCAGATAAAATTCCGCCCGCGTCTCCGAGGCCAAGCCGACGACATCCCCTTTGCGTACGCCCGAACCGCGGAGCGCGGCGGCGATACAGGCGGCAGTACGCTCGTATTCCAGCCACGTCCAGCTCTTGTATTCGCCTTTGCCAGTGGGCTGATGCAGGGCCGGGCGCGCCCCCCACGTCTCGGCCGCCGTCCGCAGCATCCGGTAGACAGTCCTTTTTTCCCTCGGCACAGCAGGTGCCGTCCTGGCCATGCGGTCATCCTCACGCGTTGGGATCGGCGCGCCTGAGCGGCGCGGCTTCCTTCAGGTTACTGGATCGCACGCCTGTAAGATAAGGGCATGGCTTGGGAGAAGGAGCTGGAGACGGCGCTGGAGCTGGCCAAGGCGGCGGCATCCGTGGCGCTGTCCTACTTTGGCGGAATCGAAGCGGAAGCCAAGCCGGATGGCTCGCCTGTCACGGCAGCTGACCGCGAGTGCGAGCGGCTGATCGCCTCCCGCCTTGCGGCGGAGTTTCCTGAAGACGGCATCCTGGGAGAGGAAGGCGCTTCTCGGCCGGCAAATTCCCGGCGCCGCTGGATTGTCGATCCGATCGACGGAACGCGGGACTTCGTCCGCGGCAGCTTTTTGTGGGGGCATCTGCTCGCCCTGGAGTTCGAGGGAGAGGTGGTGCTGGGAGTGGCCCACTTCCCGGCACAGGGGAGGCTCTATTACGCCGTGTCGGGGCAAGGAGCCTGGTGCGTGGAGGGGCGCACCGAGACGCAGTTGCGCTGCTCGCAACTCTCCGCTCCCTCCGAGTCGGTCGCCTGTTTCGGCCAGCTGAACGAAGCCCGACGGGAATCCTGGGACGCCCGGCTGCTGGAGTTTCTGGAGATGTTCTGGGCGGTCCGCTCGCTGGGCGGCGCCACCGATGCCATGCTGGTGGCGTCCGGCAAAGCGGAGCTGTACCTGGAGCCTGGCCTGAAGCCGTGGGATGTGGCGGCGCTGGCGGTGATCGGCCAGGAATCCGGCTGCCTGTGGCATGACTTCGCGGGACGAAGAACCATCTACGGAGGGA
>FWWL01001379.1_pt1 | contig 51904 bp, 47 predicted proteins | sample 2228331 | NCBI WGS metagenome assembly FWWL01 (sample SAMEA103939775, study PRJEB20133) | metagenome | reverse complement strand
AAAAAGAGGGTACAGTTGTATATGAAGAAAAAAATAACGATAACTGTTTTATTCATTGTATTTATAACATTTTCTACTTTTTTGCTATTTTTTCTTATTAGTAAGAATAATAAACTTGAAAATACCCCTCAAGTAGACAAAGAAGAAACGATGGATACGAATGAAGATAATGCATATGTAGAGGAGATAGTGGAAACAGAGGAAGCAGAGGGCATAGAGGAAACAGTCGAAACAGTTGAGATCATTGAATCATCTTATTCGGTAACAGACGTTCCACAAGTTTATATTAAAGTGAATAGCGAGGATATAATTACGAATGAATATTCTCCTGCATCTATTTCAATTATTGATTCAAAGCATGGTAATAGAGAAGATATTATTGATTTGTCTGCAAAAATAAAAATTCGTGGTAATTCTACTGCGGAGGTGGCGAAGAAGTCTTACACAGTTAAATTTTTAAGTAAGGTTGATGTTCTAGGAATGGGAAAGGCGAAAAAATGGGTTTTAAACGCAAATGCCTTTGATAAAAGTTTGATGAGAAATAAATTGGTATTTGATTTTGCAACTACAATAGGGTTGGAATATGCACCGGAATCTATTTTTGCAGATGTATGGTTGAATGACAAATTTATCGGTAATTATTTGCTATCAGAATTAATAGAAGCATCAACTTCAAGAGTGAACATAGATACGGACCAGGGTGACTTTCTGTTTGAGCGAGAACAAGAACGGATTTCTGAGGGAACGACTTATTTTACAACACCAATTTATCAAAACCGTTTTGGCGTTACTGAGCCAGAAGATATTACGGATGAGCAATTAGAAGTACTATCAAGTTTTTTGGGAAAAGTAGAAATGGCGATGGAAGCTGGGGATTGGGAGTTTTTTACTAGTTATGTCGATGAGAAATCATATATAGATTATTATATATTATCAGAATTGTTCAAAGAGGTAGATTTTAATTATTCTTCTACAAGATTCTATATTAAAAATGACAAATTATATGCTGGCCCGCCTTGGGATTTTGACTTATCCTCCGGTAATGCTGATGCAGATTTTTACTATGATTATAATTATCATGAGGGTTTTGGTCCGGATTCTAGTTATCTTGGTTTGTGGTGTAATACAAATTTTTATAGTTATTGTTATGAATTCCCTCAATTTACGGAAACATTACGAGTAAGATATAAAGAACTTCAGGAGGTAATTAAAAATCTATATGAAGATAATTCATTAGGTATAAACCAAATTGATGTTCTTTTGGCGATGTACGGAAAATCATTTGATAGAAATTATACAACGGCAGGCTGGACCTTAACGCAGGACTTTATCCTTGAAAGAATTCCTGAGTCAACTTATGAACAGAATGTAGAGTATCTTAGGGAATGGCTCAAGAAAAGGAATGAGTTTCTGCTAGATAGTTATGAGTAAATTCTATCGTGGAATTAATAAATTAATAGTAAGTAAACTGAAAGGAGATAACAGATGAATACCACCACTCTTACAACACTATTATCACAAGAAGAGGAACTTCAATTTACAGCATTTAGTAATGAAGACGCACTTCAACTTGGCCTGTTAATAGTAAGAATTGCAAAAGAAGAAATAAATCGAGGTATTGCTGTACATATTGAAACCGATGAAAGTCCTTTATTCACACATTATATGGAGGGTACTTCAGGTAATAACCTCTACTGGGTTAATGTTAAGAAAAATGTAGTGAAGAAGTTTGGTAATAGCTCTATGTATGTTGGTGAGATGTATAAAGATCAAGGAACCACATTTCATAAAGCAACAGAATTATCAGATAAGGAATATCAGGCAGAAGGCGGTTCCTTTCCATTGATTGTACGGGGACAAGGCAGAATAGGTACTGTTACCGTTTCCGGACTGACGGGGGAAGAAGATCATGCCCTTGCAGTTGAAGGTATAAAGAGATTTCTTATTGAGAACGAATAGTTATCAATAGTTATCAATCATGACGACGTAAGTTTGATGTGAACCCCTTTGGTTGGATGGAAAATATCCAATCTTGGGGTTTTTTTGCATCTGTGATTGAAAGATTAATGTAAGAACCAACTGCTATAATGAGTATAAATAGGAATTACGAAAAATTAAGGAAACACCCGTTCTGATGATGACTGCATTAGGCGATTACGTTGATATGCCTTGTCGTTGAACTTGGAGCAGGCAGGCTGGCTGCGCAGCCTATTACTAATTCATTACTAGCGGGGCAAATTAAAGCCGCTGAGGCTGCAGAGGAACAGCAATCAAATGAAGGCATGATGCTGATGGGTCCGATGAAAGCTTCCTCGACCGTAGATGCAGAACCTTTAAGCGATATAGATATATCCATGGAGCTTGGAACAGTTCTTCAGATTATAGGAATTGCTTTATTGTTGACATCTTTAGCAGGAATCATATCAATTAGCCGTATTACCAAATATGAACCGATTAAAATACTTATGGAGAGGAATTAGGTGATTATTATGAGCGTATTGACATTAAAAAACGTATCCTACAAATATGATGGTGCAAGAAAATCTGTATTAAATGAAATAAGTGCAGAGTTTGAGGCAGGAAAGGTATATACCATCGTTGGTAAATCAGGCTCTGGCAAGTCCACCATGTTGTCACTGATTGCAGGTCTTGATATTAGTGGGAATGGGGAAATCCTATATGTTGGTGAGGACCTGAAAAAGATAGATAGAGATGAGTATAGGGCGAAAGGAATCGGCGTTATCTTTCAGTCTTATAATCTGATCACGAATGCTACTGCTATGGAAAACATTGTACTCTCCATGAATATCAGTAAGTGCCCAGTGAAGGACAAAATAAATTTTGCTTATTCCCTTCTTCAGAAAGTCGGAATTGATCGTGAGACTGCAGACAGGCGTGTTCTGAAATTATCCGGAGGTGAGCAGCAGCGTGTGGGCATCGCCCGTGCTCTTTCCCATAATCCGAATATTATAATTGCCGATGAACCAACTGGGAATTTGGATAAAGATACGGAAGCTGAAATTCTGAATATTTTCACTTCCCTCGCTCGAGAGGAAGATAAATGTGTTATTATCGTTACTCACTCGAAAAAGGTATCAGCCATAGCAGATGTAATATTAGGTATCACAGACGGTAAAATGATGATCGTCAAAGAGCAAAAGGTGAGCAACAAGGTAGGAGGTCCAGTATGAAAAAAACAAATAGTATCATTCGGATTGTATTATTTACTTTAGCAGGATTGCTTACGCTTTACTCTGTATGGGCGTATGTTAACTGTCACAACTATATTGCAGAAGCAATATCATCAGGTCAGCTGGTGGCAAGTGGAAGTGAGTATGATATTGTGAACTTTTACATGTTAAATTGTGTGCAATATACAATTTACGCCATTATTTTATTTGGGATAGGCTGGCTGTTGCGAAGTCGCTCAGTTTTGTCTTATAAGGTAACATCAAGTGATTACACGAATAATTCCATGGTAGAAAATAAGGAGGAAGACCTTGATGAATGGTTTTTAGAAATGAAACAGGGTAAGGAAAATTAGGTGAGCAATTCGTAACATTCTTATATCAATGAATATATAATGTATAGAATGTGCGTTTATGTTGTTTCATTACAAGATAAACAATGAATGAGGTGTCACGATGGACCTTACAGATAATATTATAACCAACTATAGTATGGATCCAAACGTTGCGAGGAATTTATCCCACAGTACGATTACTGCACCTACGATGGAAGCAATAACACCAAGATGGCTGCTTACGTTCCTTCCCTGGGTAAGCGTAGAGGCCGGCGTATACCGAGTTAATCAAGTAAAAAGAAGAAACTATAATTCAGTGGAGGCTCTGGAGAACCCTGAAATGCTTCCCAGGGTAATAGTTGATAATCTTCGGGAACGGGAGTTGCCGGAGACCTTTGCCGATTATACTGAAATACCAAGAGAATATACGTTAAGTGTTGTTCAGACGATGCTCCGAATGAACAGCCACATCACTGATATCTTTAATTCACCGCTTGACCAAAAAGAGCAGGAGATGAGACTTACGATTGAAGCAATGAAGGAGAGACAGGAATGGGAGATTATCAATAATGAGAATTTTGGACTTCTTCACTGCGTATCCCCTCGTATGAGAGTTCCATCCAGATATGGTATTCCGATCCCTGATGATATGGATGAACTTCTAACCAGAGTATGGAAAAAGCCGTCGTTCTTCTTAGCTCATCCCAGAGCCATTGCTGCATTTGGAAGAGAATGTACGCGTAGAGGAGTTCCACCGGCTACAGTGAATATCTATGGATCGCCTTTTCTTACCTGGAGGGGAGTGCCCATCATTCCTTGTGATAAGTTACTGATCGATGGGAAAACATGTAATATGGCATCTGCCGGCAGAACAAATATATTACTAATGAGAGTTGGGGAAAGAGAGCAGGGGGTAGTTGGTTTACATCAGCCTGGCATACCTGACGAAGGATGTATTCCCAGCTTATCCGTAAAATACGCTGGAATAGATAATAAGGGTATTGCTTCCTATATCATGTCTTTGTATTTTAGTACAGCTGTTTTAGCGGATGATTCCCTAGGAATGTTAGAAAATGTAGAGGTAGGATACTATTATGATTATGCATAGTAGGGAAAAACCTTTTAACTCTGAGCTTCTGTCAAAGGAAATCCTAGCAGATGAGAATTTTTATCAGGATAATAATATAAATCGAATTATAGAATTAGCAAATAATTATTATCAAGAGAGTTTTCACCCTAATTATTTAATGCAATCTGATGCTGGCAGGTCAATTTCACATTCGACGCTCGAAGGCGGTATTAGTCCGGAGTGTAATGATGCGGTGGAATATTATTTCCTAAAGAATAGTAAGGTAAGATCATCTTCCGGCGGACAGGTGGACCTACCATGGGTCAGGAATTTTGATGTTCAATCCATTCGAAAGGATTTTCCTATTTTACATAGGAAGGTAAATGGAAATTCTCTGATATGGCTTGATAATGGAGCAACCACGCAAAAGCCTTTTGAAGTGATAAACAAGATAAATCAATATTATAGTCAGTATAATTCTAATATTCATCGTGGTGCCCATACCCTGGCGAAGTATGCCACGGAAGCTTATGAAGGAGCAAGAGAAAAGATAAGAGATTTTATAGGAGCTGCCCAGGTTGAAGAAATCATTTTTACCCGTGGTACAACAGAATCCATTAATCTGATTGCAGAAAGTTACGGCCAAATGCAGATACATGAGGGGGATGAAATTCTTCTCTCTGTGATGGAGCATCATTCCAATATCGTACCTTGGCAAAAACTGCAACAGGAAAAAGGAGCAATTATAAAGGTTATACCGATCAACGAGCGTGGAGAAATCTTACTTGATGAATATGAAAAGCTTCTTACGCCTCGAACAAAAATAGTTGGAATCACTCATGTATCTAATGTTCTTGGTACTATTAATCCGGTTGAAGCCATGATAAAGATGGCTCATAATCATGGAGCCTGTGTTGTAATAGATGGAGCACAGTCCATACCGCACTTAGCGATTGATGTGAAAGAACTGGATGCGGATTTTTATGCGTTCTCAGGGCATAAAATGTATGGTCCTACTGGGATTGGTGTTTTATACGGGAAAAAGGCTTTGTTAGAGCTGATGCCTCCTTGGCAAAGAGGTGGAGGTATGATTAATAATGTATCCTTTAGCCATACAACATATAATCATTTACCTTATAAATTTGAGGCGGGTACAGGGAATATTGCAGATGCCATAGCATTAGGGGCAGCCATTGATTACCTAAAAAGAATTGGAATGCAGAATATTGAAGAGCATGAAAGACAATTAACCATGTATGCCATGGCACGACTTAATCAGATACCCAATGTACATCTCATTGGTACTGCTCCGAATAAAACCAGTGTAATATCATTCATTATCGATGGAATATCTCCGGAAGGTGTCGGACAATATCTAAATCGGGAAGGGATTGCAGTCCGGGCTGGCCATCATTGTGCACAACCTGTGTTGAGCAGATTTGGCTTAACCAGTTCGGTTCGCGCATCCTTGGGGATTTATAATACGAAAGAAGAGGTTGATTGTTTGGCAAACGCTGTACTGAAAATAGCTAAACTCTATCATTAGAATAAGTTCTTCAATTATTAAGGATAGTACAAAAGGCTGTGTAGCTCAAAAGCAAACACAGCCTTCCTTCTGTTGTATTACCTTTTATAGAATACGTCTATGAACATTATCAGCTAAATATTTACATGGTAGATTCTGTGATATATAATAACTATAATTATTTATGACGCTAAATTGTTTACAGGAATGGATTTAAATAATATGTTCAGGTCCGTGTTAGCTGTAAACCATGACAAATGAAAGGGAAGAATATGGAACTAGATAACCAGCAACATAAGATTTGTACTTTGGAATACATAACAGAAGTGGTATATAACGAATTGAAGCAGCTCGAAAATCTTTGTCTTAATTTAGATAAAACCAATTTGAAGTTAGAGTTAGATTATAAACTATTCATCAGTAAATCTGCGGCAACAATTACTGAAACAGTGGTAGACAATTTCACCGAGAGCAGTGTCGAGAACGTAAATCAAATTAATTCTCTTAAATCAAAGAAATCTAATGAATTTTTATATTATATTGATGATACTTTAGTTGCTTATATTGGAATCTCTTCGTTCAGCAGAAACATAGCCGAAATCAACGGAATGACACATCCTGACTGGAGAGGGAAAGGCATTTTTCATACATTGTTTAACCTAGTTACGAAGGAATGTCTGGGTAGAGGTTTTTCAAAGATTCTTTTATTAAGCGATGGAAAATCCGAATCAGGAATAGCGTACATCCAATCGGTGGGAGGAATCTATGATTCCTCAGAATATCGCATGAAGCTTATAATGTATCCTTCCTTAGATGAGGCCAGTATAGTATCTTTAAGAATTGCAAAACTACGGGATAAGAAGAAAATAGCAGAGTTAAATTCAGTCTTTTTTGGATATGAAGATGAGAACGCAGATGAGATGGAAAACAATAGCGTGAATAATGAGGATTATACTATCGATAAGCAAATAGAAATTGAAGAAGGTAATGTAGTTGCACCTGAAGAAGAGCGTATGGATGGTGATCCAAATACAGATATCTATATGGTAGAGCTTGCAGGTGAGGTGATCGGAAAAATCCATGTTGACTATGGTATCAACTCTGCATTTATTTGTGGTTTTGGCATCTTACCTGACTTTCGAAGAAACGGTTATGGAAAAGCTGCTTTAAAAGAAGCGCTCCGCATTATTTCTTCTAAAAATATCTCTGAAGTCAGCCTCGATGTATTATGTACGAATAGTAAGGCCCTTAACCTTTATATTGGAGTCGGATTTGAGCAGCAATCAATTATGAACTACTATCAATACCTATTAGAAGGTTAATAAGGTGGATTTCGTGCGAAATAGATAGTTTAATATTCAAATAAAGAAGGGTGCTTTCGACCATAGCTTAATAGCTGTGGTCGAAAGCTCCTATAACGTTTGGATCAAATTAACATCATTTCGGAAGGATAAATTATGATTATTAATTATGCTTTTATTGCCCAACGCAGTTTTGCAGAACGAGCACGGCTATTGGTATTGCATTCTTCAAAGGATGGCCGAATAGCATCGGATGCTATTTCACGGTAAACGCCTTCTCGGAAAAAATGTTGAAAAGATTTCTTGACGAGACGATCTTCTCCCGAATGAAAGGAAAGGATGGCAACTCGCCCACCCTTAGCAAGGGTAGCAGGAAGTTTTTCCAAAAACTCATATAGCACTTCAAATTCATTGTTGACATCTATTCGCAATGCTTGAAAGCATCTTTGACAGGATTTTTTAATCTCATCATTTCTACCTTTTTCCGGAATAAATTGTAAAGCATCTTTGATAATTTGTTGGAGCTGTGTTGTTGTTGCTATGTCGATACCTTTTCTAATAGCGGAAGTAATGGCGCGGGAGATGACTGCGGAATTAGGCTCGTCCGCATTTTCATTCAACAGACCTTGTAATTCAACTTGAGAAATGGTTTTTAAACGATCTGCTGCTGAGATACCTCTATTGGGGTTCAACCGTAAGTCTAGCGGCCCTTCACTCTTAAAGGAAAATCCTCTTTCAGGATTGTCTATTTGCATGGAGGAGACTCCTAAATCTGCTAATATAAAGTTCAGTGGTCCAGCTTCGAGAGCAATTTGATCGATATTAGAAAAGTTCAATTGCCTGGTCGTTAATAGTTCAGAGCCATAGCCTAAATGTTCTAAACGCTCCGTCGTTCGCGGCAATTCAATAGGATCTACATCAATTGCATACAAATGCCCCTTAGCATTTAAACACTTAAGCATCTCTAAAGTATGACCACCATAACCCAGTGTGGCATCTAATCCCGTTTGACCGGGAGTAATTTGTAAGAATTCTAATATTTCGTTAACGCAGATGGAACGATGCATACCAGCTGGAGTATTGCCCTTTTGAATTACCTTTGCCACATCATCCGCATATTTCTCAGGTTGCAGTTCCTTATATTTATCTTTAAAAGCTTTCGGATGAGTGCCATTATATCGAATACGTCGCTGATGTTTTTGCTCTTGATTATCCATTGTGTTTTCAATCCTCCTGACTTTTGGAGGATTTACCTCCTGACTTTTGGAGGATTTACCTCCGGTTTTTTCACATGTTTTTGCCTGTTGATACAAATCATATAATACCAAATACAATTCATAAAAGCAAACGGTTAAACAGAATTCTGTTAGAAAATCAATTGACAAATTTAACCACTGATGTTATTCTTGCAGTGTGATAACATGAAAAGTAGAGGTGACTATAATCCGGCACACTTGATATTGCATAATCGGTAATATAAGTGAGAACGTGGAAAAGATGAATAAAATCATAACTATATAAGGAAATAGGGACTGTTTTTGATTACAGTTTATTTTCTTTGCTCAAAGTATGATTTTAATTATATTTTCCACGCAAATAATCCAAAAATTATTAAGCTGTGGAAAATTCCACAGCTTTTTTTCGTGTTATCACAAAAACTTAATCTTGTAATTGTGTAAAAAAGCCAACGTCTCGATACGAAAGACGTTGGCTTTTACTAGTAAAACAGATTCTTAGAAAATCGTCGTTCTAAGAGTTATTGTGATTTTACTTCACATAAGTAACCTTATTGCCGTGCCTTGCTAAAGGAGTGCGATTAGGAAGGCCGTCATCTGTTGCTGTGTATCCAAGACTAATGGCGCCACATACAGTTTCATCCGGTTTCAATCCCAAAGAGAGCAGAAATTCACGTATAGTCGCGTGATCATCAAGCCAGTGAAGCTGATTGATCCAACAACTACCCAAATCCAGTTCATTAGCCATGAGCATCATGTTCTCGATAGCGCAGGCACAATCTACTAAAGCATTACCGTACCCAATTTTATTGGCAACAATGATGAATATCTTGGGGTCATAATGGAAGATATAATTGCCTTTTTGGGAAAGGTTGATTGAATTCACAATGGATTGATACGTACTGTTATCATACTCCATCATGGCAAACTCCTCCTGTGCAAGGAATGCAAGCCGATCCAATGTTTCTTTATTACTAATTACAATAAAATGGCTGGACTGACTATTACTACCACTTGGTGCGTATTGACCTGCAACAATAATCTGTTCTAACTTTTCCTGTTCTACAGGACGATCTAAAAATTTTCTAGTACTTCTTCGAGTTATAATTGTATCAAACATGTTCATATACTAACCCCTTCGTGGTTATAGTTTCTGATTTAAGTATACATCAATTTACGAATCCATCAAGAACAAGCTTGCGTTCCTGAACCATATATTTTATGATTAGACTTGGGATTTCGACAAAATGTATTCGGATGAATGGAATATTGAATATAGATTAATAGGAACAGGATACAGGAGATTACAATGAAGAAGTTGGTAATTGGAATTTTGGCTCATGTAGATGCCGGGAAAACGACTCTTGCCGAAAGTATCTTATATTTGACCGGAAGTATTAGAAAATTAGGCAGAGTGGATCATAAGGATGCGTTTTTAGATACGTATGAGTTAGAGCGTGCCAGAGGTATTACCATCTTTTCGAAACAAGCAGTAGTTACGTTAAAAGATAGGGAGGTCACCTTGCTAGATACACCTGGGCATGTGGATTTTTCTGCTGAGATGGAACGAACATTGCAGGTTTTAGATTATGCTGTCCTCGTAATCAGTGGCAGCGACGGCGTACAGGGACATACAGAAACTTTATGGAGACTGCTTGCAAGATATGGAATACCTACTTTTATTTTTGTGAATAAGATGGATTTGGATGGTACCGATCGCAAGGTGCTCCTAGAAGAACTAAAAAAACGTCTGAATGAAGGCTGTCTGGATTTTAGTGTTGATCAAAACCAGAAAATCTTTATGGAAAATCTCGCAATGTGCGATGAGACATTATTGGAGATCTATATGGAAAGCGGAGTAGTAGAGACAGAAGATATTACTACTTTGATTGCAGAGAGAAAAGTATTTCCGTGCTATTTTGGTTCTGCTTTGAAGCTTATTGGTGTGGAGGAATTCCTTCACGGTCTGGAGCAATTCACAAAGTGTTCCAGTTATCCAAAGTTATTTGGTGCAAAAGTTTATAAGATTGCTAGAGATGACCAAGGGAATCGTCTGACTTATCTTAAGATTACAGGTGGAAGTTTAAAAGTCAAGATGCCGCTTTCGAACCGTCACTATAAACCAAATGATGATGAAAACCATATCTGGGAAGAAAAAGTTGATCAGATACGAATCTATTCAGGAGCAAGATATGAACCGGTAGACGAAGTAGTAGCAGGCACGGTATGCGCAGTTACCGGCCTGAGCAAAACATATCCGGGTGAGGGACTTGGATTAGAAGTCCTATCAGATATGCCGATATTGGAACCCGTATTAAACTTTCAGATTATATTACCACCGGAATGTGATGCATATGGTATGCTTTCTAAATTGCGACAGATAGAGGAAGAGGATCCACTACTGAATATTGTTTGGTCGGAACAGCTGAAAGAGATTTATGTACAGCTCATGGGAGAAGTGCAGGTTGAAATTCTAAAGAGCCTTATTCTGGAGCGTTTTGGAGTTGATGTGGAATTTGGCTCTGGTAATATCGTATATAAAGAATCAATTTTGGATACTGTGGTGGGTGTCGGACATTTTGAACCCTTGCGGCATTATGCGGAAGTCCATCTGCTACTGGAGCAAGATGAACCTGGCAGCGGTCTTACCTTTCATTCTTCCTGTAGCGAGGATTTGCTGGACCGCAATTGGCAGCGGTTAATTCTGACTCATTTAGAAGAAAGAGAACATGTTGGTGTCCTAACCGGTTCACCCATTACAGATATGAAGATTACCCTGATTGCCGGGCGAGCTCACCAGAAACATACGGAAGGAGGGGATTTCAGACAGGCAACCTACAGAGCAGTAAGACAGGGATTAAAGAAAACAAAAAGTGTTCTTCTGGAACCATATTACAACTTTAGGATGGAAATTCCTTCAGAAACCGTCGGACGAGCGATGTCGGATATCGTGCGGATGTACGGGGACTTTAACCCTCCTGAAATTGATGGAGAGATGTCTGTTTTAGTTGGATGTGCTCCGGTTTCAACAATGAGGGGATACCAGACGGAAGTTACTACTTATACCAGGGGCAGGGGAAGACTTATTTGTTCACTGAAGGGATATGAACCATGCCATAATGCAGACGAGGTAATTCAGGCAATTGGTTATGACAGTGAACGAGATTTGGAAAATCCTACAGGTTCCGTATTTTGTACTCACGGTGCTGGATTTGTAGTTGAATGGGATAAAGTTCAAAATTATATGCATGTGGACAGTGGATGGCAGTCAACTGAATTAGAAAAGACGGAAGTAGCTGAGGAAGCGCAAGTTGCAGTAAGACCACGGATGTCTTATGGTAACTCACTCGATGAGGATAAAGAACTGGAAGCTATCTTTACTCGTACGTTTGGACCAATCAAACAGAATTTGAATCCATCCCAGAGCAGTCTGGGCTATGAGCGAAAGATTTCTAATATGGAAAACGGACCGATGAAACGGCAGGTAGATAGTAGCGAGAAAGAGCAAAGGAAAGAATATCTGCTGGTAGACGGTTATAATATTATTTTTTCCTGGGATGAGTTGAGCGAATTAGCAAAAGAGAATTTGGATGCAGCAAGATATAAGTTAATGGATATTCTCTGTAATTATCAGGGGTTTAAAAAATGTATCCTGATACTGGTCTTTGATGCCTATAAGGTTAAGGGCGGATTAGGAGAAGTGTTGGATTATCACAACATTCATGTGGTATATACGAAGGAAGCAGAAACTGCAGACATCTATATTGAGAAGATAACCCATGATATTGCTCGAAAACATCATGTTACTGTGGCAACATCAGATGCATTGGAACAATTAATCATCTTGGGACAGGGAGCTTTAAGAATGTCTGCAAATGACTTGAAAGAGGAAATCGCCAGGATCAGCACGCTGATTCGAAGTGATTATCTGGACATGCAGCCTAAAGGCCGTAATTATCTGGGGGATCAACTGAATGAAAAGATTCAGGATTACACCTGGGAGGAATAATCTGAAGCTCTATCGATAAAATCATATAAGAAAGTAACTTGTCAAGCCGTATTTTATAAAATTTGTAAAATATGGCTTGACATTTCCTTTTTTAGGGTTTATTATCAAATCTATCGACCGACGGTCGGTGGAATGGAGCACATTATGAAAACAGTCAAGGAAGGCGAAGTAAGAAGAAGAGAAATCCTACTTGCAGCAAGAGAATTATTCGTCACAAAAGGGTATGAACAGACTTCTGTTAACGATATCCTGAAGATTGTAGGTATAGCCAAAGGCACCTTTTATTACTATTTTGCTTCGAAGGATGAGGTACTGGAAGCAATCATTCTTGATATCGTTGAGGAAGGAGCAAGGAGGGCAGAGAGGATCCTAAAGGACAAATCTATTCCTTTGGTGAATCGAATTATGATGGCAATTATGGCACAAGCTCCGGAGTTTGAAGGCTCCGATGAGATAAAGGAAGAACTTCATAAGGTTGAGAACGCTAAACTCGAACAGTTATATACGAAGGAAATGCTAAAACGTATGACCCCTGTTTTAGAAGAATCAGTTTTAGAAGGGATTGAGCAGAAGGTATTCCATATGGAGTATCCTACGGAATGTATAGAATCCATTTTACTGTTGGGACACATGATGTTTGATTGTGATGTTTTTGATTGGAAAATGGAGGATTACCCCAGGAAAATACAAGCATTTCTTTGCAATACAGAGAGAATGTTGGGAACAAAAGAAGGGGAATTGAAAGAGTTTATCCGTATGTTTGGACAAATGACTTAGAAGCTACATGTAGTAGAGTTGATGTAAAACGTTGGAAAAGGAGAATGATAATGAAACTATTATTAAAACTTGTCAGGAAGGACTTTAAGAGAAACCGGGTTATCACTACGGCCCTTGCCGTATTCTTGCTCCTCTCTGCCCTATTAATGGCAGGAGGTTTAAGATTGTCAGGTACTATGATTTCATCACTGAATGGGTTGAATGAAATTGCGATGCCTCCCGAATACCTGCAGATGCATAAGGGTACGTATGATGAGACAGTATATGTGAATTTTGTGAAAACCCATGATTATTTAAAGGATTCGCTGGTTGTCGCGATGCTTAATATCAATAATGCAAGTATTATCTATCAGGGTGAAACGTTGGAAAAATGTCTGATGGATAACGGATTCGTAGTTCAGAATGAAGGATTTGATTACCTCCTAACGATGGAAAATGAAATCGCGGTTGTTAAGGACGGGGAAATCGGAGTACCTGTATATTATGTAGAGGAGCTTAATATTCAGGTCGGAGATATTATTACTATACATGATGGTGATTATCGCAAGGAGCTTATTGTATCAACTATCATACGCGATGCACAAATGAACTCAGCACTCGCATCTTCAAAGCGTTTTTTAATAAGTCACAATGATCTTAATGATATAAGCATTCACCTGGGAGAATGGGAATATTGTTTTGAATTCCTGCTTGAGGATAGTGCGTCTACAGCTGCGTTGGAGAAGGATTATATGGATGCGGGCATGCCATCTAACGGTGTGGCGGTAACAGGCAGTCTTCTGACTATGATGAACACTCTTTCTTATGGTTTGGTTGCATTTATCATTATCGCCATCAGTATTCTATTAATCATGATTTCGGGCCTGTGCTTATCTTATATTATAAGGGCAAGTATGGCAGAAGAGAATTATACCATCGGGGAGATGAAAGCAATAGGGTTCTCTGGAAGAACAATCGGGAAGTTATACTTAATGAAATACATAATACTTGTCTTGGTAGCAGGAGTGTTAGGACTCTTGGCAGCCATCCCGTTTGGGGATTTCATTTCGTCCTCCGTGATCAGGTACTGCGGGTTAGGAAACAAAGAGTGGATGAAATGGGTATTTCCTTTCCTTGGTGTAATCCTGCTCAGCCTGATGGTAATATACAGATGCCGCTCTAATATTCATAAAAATCTGAAAAATACAGTAGTCGAACTAATGCGAGGAGAAGAGCATATCAAGAAAGAAGGTCATTATTCTTTGCCTTTTGCAGGATTGAAATTTCGTAACCTTACGATCGGATTTGGTGAATTGAAATGTAAATGGAAGGAATATTTCGTTATCTTTTTCGTATTTGTCTTTTCGTCATTTTTGATCCTTCTTCCAATGAATATGAAGAATACGATAGACAATCCTTCTTTCATTACTTATATGGGGGTAGGGGAAAGTGATATCCGTATTGATATTCAGTATAGTGAGAAACTGACAGAGCAAAAGGATGACATCATTACCTACCTGGAACAAGACACCGAAACCAAAAAATATGCAGTTTACCAGAATGGATATGTAAATATCGAGAATGCGGAAGGGGAATGGGAATACATCCGTGTAGAAAATGGTGATGGGTCTATTTTTCCTATCGAGTATCTTAAGGGAAGCGCTCCGGTGAATAAGACAGAACTGGCACTTTCTTATCTGAAGGCTACGGAATTAGGAAAAGAAGTTGGCGATACCCTAACGGTAATCAATCAGGAGGAAGAACTTTTATTTACCATTTGCGGTATCTATCAGGATATCACTTACGGTGGTAAGACTGCAAAGGCAGCCATAAATTTTAAGGAGAATAAGGTAGAAGTTTATATCATTTATCTTGATGTCCACGAAGGTGTAGGTATTGAAGAAAAGGCGGAGGAACTTCGAAGTATTCTGACAGATAGTAAGATAACTCCGATCAGCGAGTTTGTTTCACAGACGCTTGGTGGAATATCGGATAACATGAGTTTAGTGGAAAATACAGCCGCTATCATTTCATTATTGTTAATCATGTTGGTTACGGTGATGTTTTTACAACTTATTACAGCGAGAGAACATAGTGCAATTGCAATTAAAAAAGCAATCGGTTTTTCAAACCGAGATATCAGGATACAGCTCGGTATAAGGATCCTTACAATTCAATTAGTGGCAATCATTGTCGGAACAATCCTAGCTAACATTTTGGGAGAAGTTTTTTTCGGATGGATGCTTTCTTCGATGGGTGCATCAAAAATAACGATGATAGTTGAACCGGTATCAGCATATCTGCTATGCCCGGCAGTACAGCTATTTGTCGTCTTCATCACAGTAATTATGGGAACCAAAGTTGTCAGAAACTATCATATCAGAGATCAAATAAATGAATAAGGAGTCGAGTCATGATAAAAGTAGAACAAATAAGTAAGATTATGAAGGATACGGAAGTTTTGCAAGACATATCTTTCGAAATCCAAAAAGGAGATTTTGTTGCAGTTATGGGACCATCCGGTTCCGGTAAGTCAACACTTCTCTACAGCATCAGCGGAATGGATAGCATTAGTAAGGGAAAGGTGTTGTTTGATGAAACAAACATATCCGAAATGCGGGAGGAAGAATTGTCCGGATTCCGATTGAATAAAATGGGATTTGTATTTCAGAACGCGCACATGTTAAAGAATCTTTCTGTTTTTGATAATATTACCTTACCCGGTCTGGTAGCAAACAAGGAGTCGGCAGATGATATAAGGAAACGTGCAACAGAATTAATGCAGCGGATGGAAATTAACGGGTTAGGTGAGCGTGATATCCGTGAAGTATCCGGTGGACAGTTGCAACGAGCTTCCATATGCCGTGCTATGATCAATAATCCTGAAATACTTTTTTTGGATGAACCGACCGGCGCTTTGAATTCCAGTGCCACCGATCAGGTATTAACAATCCTGGAGGATTTGAATCAGGAGGGAATGACCATAATGACCGTTACCCATGATCCACGTGTGGCTGCCCGAGCAGGGAAAGTTCTCTATATCAGGGACGGTCAAATTGCTGCCTGTAAGGAATTCTCCGTAGGTGCAGACCGTGAAAAGGAACTGGATGAATGGTTAAAAACGTTATCATAAGAGGATTTGTTTGCTATAAGGCTGGAAGGTTTCTTAACTATGGATTTTTTATATTGACATCCTTGCTAATATAAGAAATAATGGTAACAAACTATTGATATGCAACGAAGTTCATAGGAGGATTGTAATGAACCTATTAGAGATTATGGCTGAGCTTGAGTCACTGAGCAATGAACGAATGAAGAAATACTATGTGGGCCAAGGTGCGAAGGAGCCACTGTTCGGAGTAGCTTCAGGAGCCTTAAAGCCAATTGTAAAGAAAATAAAGTATGACCAACAGCTTGCTGAAGAATTATACGAAACGGGAAATTATGATGCCATGTATTTAGCCGGAATGATCGCAGATCCAAAAAAGATGACACCTGCTGATTTTGACCGTTGGATTGAGAAGGCTTATTTTCATATGATATCAGACTATATTGTCGCGGTAACCCTTGCAGAAACGGATTTTGCTCAGGAGGTTGCAGATAAATTTATTGCAAGTGGAAACGAGTTAGTTATGTCAGCCGGATGGAGCTGTTACGAATGGTTACTTGGTTCGAGGAAGGATACCGAGTTTGACCGCAGTAAAATTTTATCTTTGTTAGAAACGGTTGAAAAACACATACATTCTCAACCTAATCGGACGAGATATGCAATGAACGGTTTTGTTATTGCCGTAGGGATATCCTATATTCCACTGCATGAAGAAGCAAAGAGCACAGCAGAACGGATTGGTGAAGTGACAATTACCTTGGGTAAAGGAGTATGCAGCGTAGCCAATGCTTATGTGAAAATCAAAAGTGAAACTGATAAGGGACGGCTGGGATTTAAACGAAAGCATGTCAGATGTTAAGTAAAATAGTTAAATAATAAGTATAAGAATAGCAGATTTGACTTTGTATGCCTACTTATAGTAAACAGTTTTATTATTTTAACTGTCTACCAGGGGAGCATATCAACTTGTTCAAATCTGCTTTTATTCTATAATAAATCTCTTTTTCAATTGTTCTTAGGTTTCCTGATTCTTATGGAGCGGCCGTTGCTTTGAAGAACTGCGGATTTGGATACCGGTGATTTCTTCAACGGAAGTGCTCTCGGTAGGAAGATCACAGATCAAAGTTTTATCAGATAGAACAGCAACACGATCACATATACCCATGATCTCATCGATATCAGAGGATATGTAGATGATGCCGGCCTTCTTCTTTGTCATGTCATTAATAAAGTTATAAATGTCAATCTTACTGGCGAGATCAATGCCGCGAGTCGGTTCATCCAGGATAAAAATATTGGCCAGGCTCATAAGCCATTTGGCGAAAATTGCTTTCTGAAGGCTGCCTTCACTGTAGGCAAGAATATTTTTACGGAAGATCTTAGGTATTTTTATCTTGTTGATATAATCTGAAACAGCCTGTTTCATAAAATCAGAATTAATAATAAGGTTTCTTGAAAAGCGGTGAAGAGAAGGAAAAGCAACATTTTCGTTTGTATCCAGCTCTTTAAAAATGGAATCCTCAATCCGATTCTCTGGCATCAATGCGATGCCGTTTCGAATTGCTACTCGCGGGCTGCAGAGTTTGATCGGTTTACTTTTTATACTAATCTGTCCGCTGTAATTGACCGCACCGAACAGACACTTTGCAAGAAGTGATCTACCTGAACCGGCTAATCCGGTAATACCTAATACTTCACCTTCCCTAATCTGAAAATTAATATTTGCCAGTTTATCCTCAAAGCCAAGGTTAGTAACAGTGAGTAACGTTCTTCCTTTTTTTACGTGCATTTTTGGATATCGTTCATTTAGACGTGTACCGACCAGCAGATGAACGATCTCGTCTTCGCTAATTTCTTCAACGATCTTGGTAGCGATTAAGGAACCGTCTTTAATTATGGATATCCGATCACCAATCCGCATGGTGTCATCGATACGGTGAGTGATATAAAAAATACCGACACCTCTTGCCTTAATATGGTTAACAATCTGATAGAGCAATTCCCGTTCACTTGGTGTTAATGCTGCAGAAGGTTCATCTAAAATAACTACCTTAGCATCGGAAACATAAGCTTTACAGAATTCAATCATCTGTCGTTGTGCTAAACCAAGGGTACTTACGGTATCCGACGTCTCAATCGGCAAATTTAAGTCGTTGATTAAATCACGAAATTGTTTGTTTAGTTTATCATAATCAATACTGTGTAATAACTTGTTCTTATAAGGAAGATTATGAAAATAAAGATTCTCTGCAACGCTGAGATTCTCAATCAAAATGGAGTGCTGCTGTATAAAAATCAGTTCGTGCGAGGAATAAAAAGTAAGGCTTTTCGGCTTAACCAGCTGCTCCTCAAAATAGATATCTCCGGAATCCGGCTGTAGCATACCGCTGATCAATTCCATCAACATACTCTTGCCGGAACCGTTTTCACCCATAATTACATGCACTTCTCCGGGATACAGGCAGAGGTTAATATCGTTAATCTTGAAATTTGATACTGTAAGATTAATATTCTTAAGTTCAAGTAAGGGATTACTCACAATAAACCTCCTGATCAGAATTAATTTTCATATAAATCAATCGAAGTAAACAATGGAACATTGTGATTATATACATAGTTTTTAAATTTATCCTCAATGTTGGAATCAGTCAGAACACGATGTGCAATGTTGAGATTACCAACACGGCAAAGCGATTTCGTGCCAAAATATCTAGAGGGACATACTACGGTAACCGAATCAGCCAACTTAATAGCCTGTTGGATTAATGTAGCTTTTTTTGTATTGGAAACAGTGAGACCGACGGTATCACTGAGCCCATCTATTTCTATAAAAATGTGATCAAAAGAAAAGTTTTTTAAATTATCTACGGTCATCTGACCAAATACAGCGCTATCCTCTAAGTCACCACCTAGTAATATCAGAGTGTTTCCGGGAGAATGTGAGAAGGCTGATGCAATCAACAGGTCATTCGTGACGATAGTTAAATTATTATGCGAGGTCAGTGCCTTTGCTATATAAGTATTCACGGAACCGTTGATCAGCATGATGGCATCACCGTCGTTAACCAAATGGAACGCAGTTTCGGCAATTTCCTGATATAAGAGAATATCCTTGCTTTCTTCTAACTCACCGGATGCTGATTCCTCAATATAATCAAGCAGTACAGCACCGCCATGGGTACGTTTAAGAAAACCTTCATTTTCAAGCTTCTCAAGATCACGACGAATCGTCACTTCCGTAACATCCAGCAATTCGCTTAATTTTGTAACGGAAACTTTATGATCTTTGACCAAGTAATTCTTAATGATCCTGATTCTTTCAATTGCAAACATATCGTTAACCTACCTTTAATTCTTCGGTGATTTCACAGATAATAATACACGATTACATTATAAAAAACAATAATGAACTTATTACAAAAGAAAATATAGATAATGATATATTTTCGGTTGTGTTTGAAAACAGAAAGAAAGAATGATTTTCTTGTTAAAGTTGCTGAAAAAATAAAATAATTAAGTAGTTATATTGTTGACATTTATCAATTGTGATGGTAATATTAATTCAAGCAATCACAAACGAAAAGTAAAACGAACATAAACGAAAATGTACAAGCGTGAAAATAAAAAATAGTTTCGATTGATTGTGAATTGTATCGGTGTTGGCTATAGTAGAAACTATAGATTAGCATAAATAAACAAAAATCATCAAAAAAACAGGAGGATTTTTATGAAAAGAAATGCACGGGGATGGAAAAAGATTTTATCTTTAGTAACAGTTCTTGCACTGTCTGTATCTCTTCTTACAGCTTGTGGAAGCAAAGAAGAAACTAAGGACGCAACAGACACAGCAACAACAGACACAGCAACTACAGACACAGCAACAACAGATACCGCTACAACTGATACAGCTGTAGACACTACAGATGTTGAAGTGACAGCTTCAGGTGAGTATATTGGTATCGCAATGCCTACACAGTCTTCTGAGCGTTGGATCAAAGATGGCGCTGCTATGAAGGAAATCCTTGAAGCAAAAGGATATACCGTAGACTTACAGTATGCAGAAGATGATATCCCTACACAGAAATCTCAGATTGAAAACATGATTACCAAGGGTGCAAAAGTTCTTGTTATCGCAGCTATTGATGGTTCTACACTTTCTGATACCTTAGATGCTGCTGCAGCTGAAGGTGTTAAGGTTATTTCCTATGACCGTCTTCTTGTTAATACAGATGCAGTTTCTTACTATGCTACATTTGATAACAGACGCGTAGGTCAGCAACAGGCACAATCCTTAGTAGATGGTATGAAGGCACTCAAAGGCGAAGGCCCTTACAATATCGAGTTATTCGCAGGTTCACCTGACGATACTAACTCCTTCTATTTCTTCCAAGGCGCTATGGATGTATTACAGCCTCTGATTGATGCTGGCACAGTAGTTGTTCCTTCCGGTCAGGTATCACAGGAAGAAGTTGGTACATTAAGATGGGACGGCGCTGTTGCACAGGCACGTATGGATGCTATCTTAGCAGCTAATTACACAGATGGCAAAACACTACATGGTGTATTATCTCCTTACGATGGTATTTCCAGAGGAATTCTTTCTTCATTAACAGCATTTGGTATGACAGGCGCTGATTTATCAGTTGTAACTGGACAGGATGCAGAAGCTGCTTCTGTTAAGCTGATTGTTTCAGGTGACCAGTATTCAACAATCCTGAAAGACACTCGTGAACTTGCAAAAGTTGCAGCAGGCATGGTTGATGCAGTACTTACAGGTCAGGAACCTGAGATTAATGATACTGAAACATACAATAATAATGTAAAGATTGTTCCTTCCTATCTGCTTGAGCCATTCGTAGTTACAAAAGACAATTATCAAGCATTGGTTATTGACTCTGGATATTTAAAACCGGAAGACATTCAATAATTCTAGTGTGATTTAATAGCTAAAATGTCGGTTAGTCTATTGCACTAACCGACATTTTAGTATTAAATAGAAGATATAACATAAATATTAAGAAAGCAACGTTGATGCTAAAGGAGTAAAAATATGGAACAGTATGTATTGGAAATGAGAAACATTTCAAAAACGTTTCCTGGCGTCAAAGCACTAGATAATGTTAACCTTCAGATAAAGCCTCTTCATATCCATGCTCTGGTAGGTGAAAATGGGGCGGGTAAATCAACCTTAATGAATGTGTTGAGCGGTGTCTACCCCAATGGTACATACGAAGGTGATATCATTATTGATGGGCAGGTTAGTACTTTTAAAAGCATAAGGGAAAGTGAAGCAAAAGGCATTGCTATCATACATCAGGAATTAGCTTTGATACCACAACTTTCAATCGCAGAAAATGTTTTTTTGGGAAATGAACAAACTGGATTCGGTGCTGTCATTAGTTGGGATAAAACCCGCATTAAAACCATGGAGATGATGAAAAAGGTAGGTCTTCGTGAGAATATCGACACCAAAATTCAAGATATCGGTATGGGCAAACAGCAGCTTGTAGAAATCATTAAGGCGCTTGCAAAAGATGTCAAGATATTAATTCTTGATGAGCCAACGGCTGCTTTGAATGATGATGACTCAAAGCACTTGCTGGATTTACTGCTGGAACTGAAAGATCATGGTATTACCTGTATCATCATTTCACATAAATTAAACGAAGTTACAAGAGTGGCAGATGAAATTACAGTAATACGTGATGGTAAGACAATTGAAACACTTGTCAAAGGTGTTGATGAGATTACAGAGGGAAGGATAATCAAGGGCATGGTTGGCCGTGAACTTGTGGATAGATTCCCGAAACGATCTCATAAAATCGGAGACATATATTTTGAAATAAAGAACTGGAGTGCCTATGATCAGAAGGATGATACGAAACTGGTTCTTAACAATATAAATATCAATACGAGAAAAGGTGAAGTTGTTGGTATCGCAGGACTCATGGGTGCCGGCCGTACCGAATTTGCCATGAGCGTCTTTGGAAGATCTTATGGTAAGAAAATTCAAGGAACAATTATTAAAGATGGAAAAGAACTTCTTATTAAAAACGTTAGTGATGCTATCAAAAACGGCATTGCTTATACAACCGAAGATAGAAAAAGCGCTGGACTTATTTTAATCGACAGCATCAAACGCAATATCAGTCTGGCTGCAAGCCATAAGATCAGCAGAGGCATTGTAATTGATGAAAATAAAGAGGTTAAAGTCGCAGAGGATTATAGAGCAAAACTGAGAATCAAGTCACCAAGCATACTACAGAAAACAGGCAATCTATCTGGTGGAAATCAGCAGAAGGTTGTGTTCAGCAAATGGATTTTTTCCAATCCTGATGTATTGATTCTGGATGAGCCGACCCGAGGTATAGATGTTGGCGCGAAATATGAAATCTATTCAGTAATCAACGAATTAACTGAGAATGGAAAAACAATTATACTGATATCATCAGAGTTGCCTGAAATCTTAGGCATGTGTGACAGAATCTATGTCATGAATGAAGGTAGAATTGTAGGAGAACTGAGCGCTGAAGAAGCCTCTCAGGAAAACATAATGCAATGCATAATGCAAAGCAATCAGGAGGTATATCATGAATAAGACGGGTGTTTTGTTGAAGGGAAATATTCGCCAGTATGTTATGGTAATTGCACTGGCAGTTGTTATTATATTATTTCAAATTATGACCGATGGTGTGTTATTAAAGCCCCTTAATATTTCAAACTTAATTTCACAAAATGCATATATTTTAATACTGGCAATCGGTATGTTGTTATGTATTCTAACTGGTGGTAACGTTGACCTCTCAGTTGGTTCCGTGGCAGGATTTGTTGGAGCAATATCAGCACATATGATGCTAAAAATGCATATACCGGTTTTCCCTACTATTATCGTTTCCTTAATAATCGGCCTTATAATCGGATGTTGGCAAGGCTTCTGGATTGCATATGTAGGGGTGCCTGCATTCATTGCGACGCTTGCAGGTATGTTGATTTTCCGAGGTTTAACCTTAGTTGTACTTCAGGGTACCAGCCTTGCACCGTTACCTGCAGAATATACCTTCTTGGCTTCCGGTTTTCTTCCGAAGCTAGGCAGTGTTGGTGGCTTGAATTTACTAGCAATTGTTTGCGGTATTGTTGCTTCAGCAATCTATGTATTCTTACAGATTAATAGCAGAAAGAATAAGAAAAAATATGGTTTTGAAGTAAGCCCGAATACAATTTTTATTCCTCAACTTGTTGGAATCGTAGCTATAGTTAATGCATTTACCTTTGCACTTGCTTCTTACAAAGGTATTCCGATGGTGCTGGTTATCGTTATTGTATTGGTAGTTATCTATTCCTTTATCACCATGAAGACAATCCCGGGCAGACATATCTATGCATTTGGCGGTAATGCGAAAGCAGCACAGTTGTCAGGTGTTAATACAAAGAAGGTAATGTTCTGGGTATATGCGAACATGGGTATTATGGCAGCACTGGCAGGTGTTATCTTCACAGGAAGATTAAATTCGGCAACTCCGAAATCAGGTACTAACTTCGAGTTAGATGCGATTGCAGCCTGCTTCATCGGTGGAGCTTCTACCTCCGGTGGTATTGGTACCGTTGTAGGTGCTATGGTAGGTGGTCTGCTTATGGGTGTATTGAATAACGGTATGTCCATCATGGGTATCAGCATTGACTGGCAGCAGGCAATCAAAGGTTTTGTACTTCTTGGGGCAGTTGCATTTGATGTATATTCAAAATCAAAATCAAAATAGACTGGTATTTATTCTGGTACGAAACAAAAGATCGAGACACGGAAAGAAAATATGAAACGCTTCAAGATATCAGAAACTACATAGAATGAATTTTGCAAATTAATTCAAGATGGTAGATCGAATAGGATAAAGTCCTTCGGAATAGAGCATAGGTTGCTCTATTCCGAAGGACTTTTGTATTGATGGTATGAGATAGCGCTTAGCTAGGTGTTCATAAGATTTTACTATTGAAATGCTCAACTTGATTTAAATGGGAACAGATTCTTGTTAATAAAAGGTATAAAGTATTGATATTATTCCTAGAAAGTGATAGGCTTTCACTAATACCTTAGTTTGGTATTAAGAACTTGAAGAAGCAAGCGGAATGATTGCTCTTGCGCCTAAGCAGGTCTGAAAGGTTGGACGAGATACTGAAATGACACATACATTTTATGATACAACAATTGATTATAATATAATTTACAAGAAGCGCAAAAGCATAGGCGTCTACATAGATTTTTACGGACAGATTGAAGTGCATGCTCCAAAAGGCACTCCGTTAGAAGCAATTGTTCTAGTATTAGAGGATAAATGGGACTCGATGATTCAGAAATCAAGAGAGATGAAAGACCGATTAGAAATACCGAGAGAGAAGATCTATAACCATGGAGAGGTCTTTCTTTACTTGGGAATTTCCTATCCAATCCTTATTTGTGCTAATCTAGAACTAAAGCAAGATTATGTTGTGTTCGAGCAGGGTAAGCTTGTTGTAAATGTGAAGCAGCATAAGGATGAATTAATCAGACAAGCACTAAAACGCTTCTATTATCAGCAATGTAAAGCTTTCGTTGAGTCGAGAATCCGAATTTATCAAGCTGAATTTAAGATGAAACCACGATCTCTTCGTATTACGGATGACAACAGTAATTGGGGATCTTGCAATTCGAAGCTGGAATTAACTTTTAACTGGAAGCTAGCGATGGCACCTATGGAGGTGATTGATTATGTAGTGGTTCATGAAATGTGCCATATGGTACATCTAAATCATGATCGCTCCTTTTGGAGGTTGGTTGGGAAGATATTACCTGATTATGAGCGGCGAAGTAATTGGTTAGCACTTTCCGGATGGAAAATGTTGGTATAAAACTGTAATAGATTTCGTGAGCTTTTGAATATGATATATTATGTATGGTAAGGAACCAACAGTAATAAAAAATGAGAATGAATGCAAAAGTTACTTTATGATGGATTTATTACACGTACAGAGCTTATAGCTCTGAAGGAGGTCTATATGAACGAGAACAAACACAGTTACCGAAATTTCCAGAAGTGCTACGGTACTTTTAAATGAAGGTGTTCAGTTCCAATCCAATTCGCCTCAATATCTGTACACAAAGCTAGCTGATCTGAAAGTAGCTATGCTTGCAGAAGCTACCAAGGATGCTAGAAAACGAGCAGAGATGATTGCAGAGAATGCCGGAAGTGAGCTTGGCGGACTGACCTATGCGGATATGGGTGTAATGCAGATTACTCCTCTTTATTCGAATGAAGTATCCGATTATGGAATCAGTGATACATACTCCTTAGAAAAGGAAATTACGGCGGTAGTTCATTGTACTTTTAATATCAAATAGAAAATTACAGGAGTAAATATGGCTAATTACTTGAAGGGCTGAGACATGAGAATAGATAAATTTTTAGCAGAGGCTTCGGTAGGGCCTAGAAAAGCAATTCGCAATGATGTAAAAGAAGGCAAGGTGACTGTAAATGATCAGTTGTTCTTGGAGCCTGCAGCCGAAATTGATGAAAATAAGGATGTTATAAAATACCTGGGTGAAGAAGTGATTCACCCAGGAAAGGTATATTATATGTTTTATAAACCTGGGGGATGTATTACCGCCAGGAAGGATTTAAAAGAGAAAACGGTACTTGATTATTTTGAAGTTGATAACAAAGATGGGTTATTTCCTGTCGGAAGACTGGACAAAGATACCGAAGGGTTACTTCTGTTGACAAATGATGGTGAGTTCAGCCACAGATTAATGTATCCGGACAAGCATGTAGAAAAGACTTACTTTTTTTGGGCATTCGGATCTTTAGATTCCGAAGCCAAAGAACGCTTAATGACAGGAATATTAATTGGTCAAGGTGAAGCATTGGCTAAAGCAGCCAAGATTGAAGTGCTTGAGGAAGGTTTCTACCAGGAACTTCAAGATAAAATGAATCTGGAACAAAGGAAGGATATTCGAATAAATCCGAATCATCAACCTGTTGTATCCGGTTATATTACCATTACGGAAGGCCGCAAACATCAAGTGAAACGAATGCTTAAGGCAGTAGGGTGTTATGTAGTGTATTTAAAAAGAGTTTCGATTGGTGGATTAATACTGGATGAAACACTTAAAAAAGGACAATACAGGGAGCTGACGGAAGAAGAGCGAAGGCTTTTATTATAATTTTATAGGAGACATTGATTGAAAACATTTAAAAAGTTATATATTGAAATAACCAATGTATGCAATCTTACATGTGCTTTTTGCCCACGGACAAACCGGAAGCCGGAATTTATGAGTGTTGAAACATTTGGTAAAATATTAGATCAAATAAAAGGTCATACCAATTATATCTATTTCCATGTGAAAGGGGAGCCGCTTCTTCATCCTGATATCGATCAGTTTTTAGATATAAGTTATGAGAAAGGCTTCCTGGTGAATCTTACCACGAACGGAACACTGATCAAACAGAGGAAAGACAAACTTTCTTTGAAACCGGCCCTGAGGCAGATTAACTTTTCATTGCATAGTTTTGATGGAAATGAAGGGTTTCAAAATAAAAACGAGTATATTGCGAATATTCTATCTTTTACGAAAGCTGCCATGGATAAGTCAGAGCTGCTTATTTCCTTAAGATTATGGAATTTAGAGGAAGGCAACGATATTAACTTGGAGCGGAAGAAAAACAATGAGCTATTAGTAGCTATTGAAAACGAGTTCGAACTACCCTACAAGATACAGGAGATGGTCGTACCGGGTAGAGGAATAAAAATTGCTGATCGGATCTATGTCAATCAAGATCATCTGTTTCAATGGCCGGACTTAAAGGAGCAGGAAGATAACAGCTCTGGCTTTTGCTATGGACTGCGTAACCAGGTGGCTATCTTGGTAGACGGAACTGTGGTACCTTGTTGTCTTGATGGCGAAGGGGTAATATCTCTCGGTAATATAAATAATACTCATTTTTCCGAGATTATAGAAAGTGAAAGAGTTAATAAAATGATTGATGGCTTTACTAGAAGAGAAGCAGTCGAGGAGCTCTGCAGGAAGTGTGGATATCGAAAGAGATTCGGCAGTTAAGCTCTAATATTATCGTGATTACAAAATATGGTTTCAATCTAGAAATTAAAGATAATAGGTACGAAGGAGATAATAGAAACTATGAAGTATTATAAAAACAGTAAGCCGAATCAATCTTGTGATACCAATAGGATAAAGAAAGGATTAATCCAAATCGTTATCTGTTTTGTTGTGGTTGCTTCGTGTACCCTGTCACCGATGAAAGCTGCTGCAGTGAATAGCTTCAGTCAGGAAACCACAATCGATGAAAATAATTCGAAGGTGGTTTTAAATAATTCCAACGGTGAACTTCATGCTTTTTATCCCTCGAACGCGGTGTTTTCAGAACAAATTCAAGATTATATCGATGATGTTGATTCCATAAGTTTTGCCTGGAGTAGAATTGATTCAGAAAATCCCGGAACTTTAAATACAGTTAAAGGTAACAATGGCAACTTTAGTTTCTTTTATCCGGTTAATTTTCTTCAACCGGTGGAATATGCAAAAAGTAAAGGGAAGTCGATTCAATTAAATATATATATGGATCGAAGTGATTGTATAGACCTGTTGCCATACGAAGATAAACGGACGGATATGATTAAGGCTATCGTTGATAACATGCAATCGGACATTTCCCAGGGGAACGGGATCTTTTATGATGGTGTGGTAATTGATTTTGAAGGGCTTCGCGATACGGATACCCTAGGTACAGTCTTACTCTATGAAGGTAAGCCGATAAGTTCGTATTTTACGCAATTTTTGTCAGAGCTAAAAACACAACTTACTTCGACAGAGAAAAAATTATATGTGGCAGTAAATCCGGGATTATACTATGATGGCTATGATTATGCTGCTATTTTAGACGCAGCTGACCGAGTCATTGTAATGGCTCATGATTATGAACCAACGGAAAGGCTTCAAAAGAATCAGGTTCAGCAATATACAGGCTATGATGCATTGGAACCTATCAATAGTATGGCTCCCATTCTGTTGGTAAGGCAGGCTCTGAATGAAATTCAGAGTGCGGCATCTGATCAATCTGAGCTGTCTAAGGTTTGGCTTCAAATTACCTTTGACAGTGCGCAGTGGAGATTCGATGTAGCCGATGCACAAGGTTGGGATAGCTTGGATGACGTCAGCCTAAGCAGAGAAGGAAGACTTACTCCACTCTATAAGTCTATTAAGGCTCGCATTGATAATGCAGATGGCTATGGTAAGAATATTACTTATGGTTATAATAATGAATTGCAAAGTCCATACATACAATATTTTAATTCTTCGGATAAGTCCTGGAATATCATACTGTATGAAGACAGCAATAGTATCCGTTCGAAGATTGATCTTGCAAAATCCTATGGCCTGAGTGGTATTTCTCTATGGAGTCTTGCGAATGTTTCTGATTATAATGATTCCAAGGGAATGAAATACCATCTGGATGGATGGTCTACGATTATTGATGAGATGAATACTTATGAGGAGCAGCCTGAGGAAAACAGTGAAGTTGTTGTTTTTTCAGATGCGCTTGTAGAACAGGCTGTTAAGGATAAGTTGGGCATTACAACTGATAGGATAAAGGTATCAGACTTACAAGAAGTTTATCGGCTAAAGCTGCCAATCGGTGTAAAAAGCCTAATTGATTTAAAGTTTCTTACAAATCTTGAATATCTGGATGCCCAGCAACTAGGAGTTAAAAATATTGCTATGGTTGGAAATCTAGAGAATTTACGGGTTCTTTACCTTCAACGTAATAAGATAACAGATATAAGTTCACTTAAAAAGTTGACGAATTTGGAGACCCTTTCACTAAATGGCAACCAGATTGTTTCCATAAGTGCTTTATCTTCAATGACAAAACTACAGGAGTTGTATCTACGTGAGAATAAAATTGAAAATGTAACATCCTTAAGTAAATTAAACAAGCTAGTTCTGTTGGAAATAGGCAAGAACTGTATTAATACGATCGATGCGTTAAAGAATCTTAAAAAATTGCGATTGCTATCTTTAGACAATAATAAAATTACTGAGATACAAGGTTTGAAAAGTCTGACAGGGCTTGAAACATTGTATCTTCAGAGAAATTTAATTAGTAACATTTCGTCCCTATCCGTTCTAAAAAAATTAAAAGTTATCTCTCTTAACGGAAATAAAATAGTTGATTTAAAACCAGTAGCGAAGCTTACGTCCTTGAAAGAGTTATATTTGAAGGATAATAAAATCACCAACATTACTCCCCTAAAAGGACTTACAAACCTGAAGGAGCTATATCTGGATGGAAACAAAATAACCAATTTCAGTATTCTTAAGAACCTGTATTCAAAGTCTGATTTCAACTGTGATTTTATATTACAATAACGATAGAAACAATCGGATTTATATAACGATGGCTGGGTGTATTTTGCACTATCGTTATAGACTAAAACTATTCATTACGAGAATAATAGAAAATGGTACCAAAAGTATAATTACGTGGTATAATGATTATCTTGCATTAAAATATGAAATAAAAAGGAAAGGGTGGATTTTACTTTCTCACCCCAAGTTTGCGATTTTGAAGAAGGGCAAGGTTATACGTATGTTTAATAATGATATATTGATCAGATTAAGATATGCGCTAGATATTAAGGATTCAGATATGATAGAGATTTTTAAATTAGGTGGCATAACAGTAACAAGAGAAGAACTACAACGAATGCTATTGAAGCCAAAGAATAATAATAATCCTGATTCTGATGAGGAAGAGTTTATTGCTAATGACGATATGAAGAAATGTAATAATTACATGTTTGAGTCCTTTTTGAATGGGTTTATTATATTCAAGAGAGGAAAGCAGGAATCAAAACCAGGTGAACCTGAGAAACAAGTATTTGTGATAAAGGATAATAAAGCAGTAAATAATGTAATGCTGAAGAAATTAAAAATTGCGCTAACTCTTACAAGTGAGGACATGCTGGAAATATTTAAAGAAGCCGGAGTAAATCTGTCTAATGGTGAATTGAGCGCAGTCTTGCGAAAAGAAGGACAACGTAATTACAAAGAATGTGGAGATCGATATGCCAGAAATTTCTTGAAAGGTTTGGCAATTAGATATAGATAAAATGTTTAGACGCCGAAAGGCGACGGAATGGAGATTAAGAATGCAATTTAAAGATTTAAATATAATGCCAACAATAATAAAGGCTTTAGAGAAGGAAAATTATGAAGTACCTACACCAATACAGGAAGAAGCAATCCCCATTATACTAAGCGGTAGGGATTTACTTGGCTGTGCACAAACCGGTACCGGAAAAACAGCTGCATTTGCAATACCAACGCTGCAGCTTCTCAGTAAAGATAAAGTTTCTCATCATGAAGCACGAAAAATTAGAGCACTAATCGTTACACCAACCAGGGAGCTAGCTCTTCAGATTTATGAAAGCTTTTGTACCTATGGAAAATACACTGATCTAAAATATTGTGTAGTCTTTGGCGGAGTATCTCAAAAACCACAGGAAGAGGTTTTGTTAAAAGGTGTGGATATTCTTGTGGCGACACCCGGCAGACTGAATGACTTAATAATGCAGAAAATCGTTGATTTGAAGCATATTAAAATATTTATATTAGATGAAGCAGACCGTATGTTAGATATGGGATTTATTAATGATGTTAAAAGGATCATTGCTAAAATTCCTGAGAAAAAGCAAACTTTGCTATTTTCAGCTACCATGCCACCTGATATCGCGATGCTGTCCAATACAATTCTGAAGAGTCCAGCGAAAGTAGAAATTACACCGGCATCTTCAACAGTTGATACCATTGAACAGTATCTTTACTATGTTGATAAGAATAATAAGAAGGATTTGCTGCTACACATCTTAAAAGATAATTCAATCGTATCTGCTCTGGTATTTACACGAACCAAGCATGGGGCGGATCGGATCGTAAAGCAGTTATCAAAGGATAATGTGACAGCACAGGCTATTCATGGTGACAAATCCCAAGGCGCTCGACAAAATGCATTGAATAACTTCAAGAATAAGAAGTTACGAATATTAATTGCAACAGATATCGCAGCGAGAGGAATTGACATTGACGAATTATCTCATGTAATCAATTATGATCTTCCTAATATACCGGAAACATATGTTCATCGTATTGGGCGGACAGGACGGGCCGGTCTTGGAGGGGTGGCAATATCCTTCTGTGATTTTGATGAGAAAGAGCAGCTTGCCGACATCGAATACTTGATTGGAAAGCGATTAATAGAAATTAAAGATCATCCGTATCCACTAATGAATAATTTTCCTGCAGAAAAAACAACACAACCAAGAAGAGAGCCATCAAAGAAAATTATTTCTCAACCTGCATCACCTCAGAAAACTTCATTAAAACTTTCTTCAATGCCAAAGAAGACTACGTCACAAAGAGAATATCAACAAGCAGTACCGAGACAAGCAAGTTCTAGACAAGCAGATTCTAGACAAGCAGATTATAGACAAATGGGTTCTAGGCAAGCAGATTCTAGACAAACAGATACTAGACAAACAGGTTCTAGGCAAGCAGATTCTAGACAAACAGATGCTAGACAAACAGGTTCTAGACAAGTAGCTCCAAAACAAGCCACAACAAAACACTCGGTTTTTAAACGAGAAGAGGAAGCTCCGAAGAAGAAGTTTCGGATGACCGCAGACGGACAATTAAAAGAAAAAAGGAGTTTCATGAGTTTTTCGAAGCGAGGGAAAAAGAAAGAAGGAAAATAAATTTGGCTGATCTACAGTGAGAGAGTGACAAAGGATCACTACTTTAAGATTTTATGAAAGTTATATTGACAATCTATTGAGTAACGTTGAAAGAAGGTGTTTTATGGAATTCAGATCCTATGTAGAGGGCAGTCCTAACGTATCGGTAATTGGATTTGGGGCTTGGCAGTTAGGAAACAATATAGACTGGAGCGGGATGACAGATACTGAAGCCATCAATCTGGTGCACAAAGCCATTGATGAAGGCATTAATTTTTTCGATACAGCTCCGGGTTATGGACTTGGTAATAGCGAGGAATTATTGGGTAAGGCAATAAAGATTGCTAAGAGAGAAAACTTAGTCATTAATACGAAGTTTGGTCACCACTATGATGGACACTCGGATTTTAGTCATGATGTAATCAGAAAATCGATTGAAGGAAGTTTGAAGCGTCTTAATACAGAATATATCGATTCTGTATTATTACATAACCCTCCATCAGAAGTTTTGAAATCAGAAGGTAATGCTCATTATGAGATCTTTGAACAGCTGAAATTAGAAGGTAAGATATTAGCTTACGGAGCATCTCTTGATACAAAAGAGGATATGATTACATTTATGAATCACACCAATGGCCAAGTAATTGAAGCCTTTTTCAATATTCTTCATCAGGATGTACGTTTTGCATTTGATTTAGCAAGGGAAAAAGGGGTAAAGATTATCGCTAAAATCCCCTTGGATTCCGGATGGTTATCGGGCAAATATCATCAGGACTCCACCTTTGAAGGGGTAAGGTCAAGATGGACCAGAGAAGATATTATCACGAGAGCTGATTTAGTTGACCAATTGCGTGAGCTACCTGCCATGGGACAATCTTTGGCTCAGTTTGCTCTTCAATACTGTCTGGCATATGATGAAGTTGCTACAGTAATCCCCGGTGTAGCGAGTATGAAGCAATTAATGACGAATATCGAAGCCTTGAATTATCCTATGGAGCAGGACACCTTACATTGGTTAGAAGCTTTTTATGAGAAAGAAGCTGCACCACAAAAATTGGTCTGGTAGGTACATACCAATCTTTAGAGAAATGTGGGAGACAAATTGGTCCGATTACAGCGTAATATGTAGGGCCAATGAAGCCCTTTTTGTGTTGTCTGTCAATGGATATTATTAAATCATAGAGTTTATCTTAGTTTGTAATTATTTCGCTTCTACTAGTTGAGTTACATTCACTTCCCTGGTGTTTTGCGGTTGATTTAGAGAATGAATACTAGCAGTATCTTTCGTTGCATTAACTTTCTCAATATAAACGAGGTCTCCATTATAGGTTACATCGATCATTTCTGGGGAAGAAGAGATTTGTTCCGCACGTTCTTTATCCATATTGATTATTGATCTCCTTTCATCATTATTTTGATAATATCATATCCAATTTTATAGGTAATATTAGTACTTAACGTTTTATCTTGTGTATGGACTTATAATTTATTATTACTATAAAATGAATACGGGCTGAGAGTAAGCAGTATTCGAAGGCGTAACCTGATTTGAATTTTATCAATATAGGGATATACTTTGCTGAATTTCTGCATATATACTTTCATCGGTGTATATGCAGTTTTTTTGTGCTTTGTATGGTTGATACACTTTACCGTATGTAGTTGTACCCGGATAGCCATTCGGATGTAAATTTTCTTCTCCGGAGGTGTAGTTTAAAATCTACACACATATATTATAAAGATTTTATACTAGCAATTATCATAGTCTATTCGGAGGAAGTACGTTGTCAACACGAAAAGCATTGGGATGGGTAATGTTTTGGTTTTATATGACGTTATGTTTTTGTATCGGAGTTTTCATCTTCTTGGGAAGGGAAAAGGCACTGGAATTTATCAGCGGATATATCATTGAGCAGAGCTTGAGTATAGACAACCTGTTTTTATTTGTCGTCTTATTTTCCAGTTTTGGTATTGCAGTAGAAGATCAGAGAAGAGTGTTAAATTATGGAATTGCAGGAGCTTTGATTTTAAGAATGATATTTATCTTATTAGGAGTACAAATCGTGAACTCCTTTCATTGGTTGCTCTATGTTTTCGGGGTGATGTTAATGGTCAATGGAATACAGATGATGCTGAAGGAAAATCAGAATATAAATGTTAGTGAGAGTAAGGTAATTCGTCTATTTCGTACAATATTTCCTGTTACAGACAAGCTGGAAGGAGATAAGTTCTTTGTAAAGCAAAGCAATAAGCTATATATAACGCCGCTATTCGTCATATTAATGCTAATTGAGTTAACGGATATCATATTTGCGATTGACTCAATCCCAGCGATCTTTTCGGTTAGTACAGATCCATTTATTATTTATACTTCTAATATATTTGCGATTTTAGGCCTTAGGAATATGTACTTTGTACTTGGCAAAGTACATGAGAAATTTCGCTATGTGAAATACGGCATAGCAGCAATTCTTACATTTACCGGAATGAAACTTACCGCTTTACTATTTCATATCCAAATTCCGACGGAATGGTCACTAGCTATTATTTTATCTTTGATGGCAGGAAGTGTTGCCGCATCAGTGGCATTTGTTTTTGCGAAAGGTACTGATTAATCCGCTATACTTTGTTACACTTTATGATATAATGAAAGCGGATATGAGGAATGTAAACAAGTTTACATATACAAGCTTGCTTGCGAAATCAGATTGGAACAACGAAGAAATTAATTTAGGGAGTTGATCAGTATAAGTAAATTTATCAAAGGCTTAGAATTATGTGAGGCTTTCTTTTTCGAGATAGCAAAACCGATCTTAGAAATAGAATTTCCTGCGTTGGAATATAGTGCAGGTTTAATCGGCTACGGCTCGGATGTGCTGGGATATGATGACGTGGTATCAGTTGATCATATGTGGGGACCGAGGTTTTACCTTTTTCTGAAAAAAGAGGATATGACTCTGAAAGCAAGAATAGAAAGTGTATTAGCGGACAACCTGCCTTATACTTACCAAGGCTTCAGTGTGAACTTTTCCGAACCTGATCCAAATGATAACGGAATCAGACATGCGGAGTTTATAAAAAAAGGTAAGGTTTCATCGTTAATATTTATCTATAATTTTGAGGATTTTGTTGAAGATTATCTGGGTAAAGCTCATATGTCAGTAATAGAAATCTATGATTGGTTAACATTTTCAGAACATCGTCTTCTTGCACTGACAGCAGGTAAATTATTTATTGATCGATTGGGAATAGAAGAGTTTCGTAAGAAAATAAAATTCTATCCGGAAGAAGTGAAATTATTTATGCTTGCTTCCAATTGGTCCATCATAGCTGAGGAGCAGGCTTTTGCAAAACGCTGTGGTGAAGTAGGTGATGATACTGGCTCTAGACTTGTGACAGCTAGAATAGTGGACAGATTAATGAGGTTATGTTTTCTTTATGAAGACACTTATGCTCCTTATAGTAAGTGGTATGGTACAGCATTTTCAAAGCTTTCGATAGACTCCTACATCAAAGATCTGATAAAAAAAGCCTTGGCTGAAAGTGAGCTTACCAAGAGAGAAGAATATCTGGTGGAAGCCCAAAGATTAGTTGGTAGGTTACATAATGAGAAAAAAATAACGGCGGATATCCATATCAAAGTTGAAAATTACTTTGAAAGGGATATCAAGGTTATTCATGCAGATAAATTTGTAGATGCAATTATGCTCAAATTATCCGGAACTGCTTTTGAACAAATGCCACTCATAGCTACCTTTAGCCAAGTGGGTAATTTAATTGCATTGTGTGATAACAATAACTACGCTGAAAAGGTAAAAGGAATATATAAAGCTTAAGCTTACCTTTCATGGTACAAGCCTTGCAGCAGCTTAATTTCTTCCGCATAACCATCGATATCATTCGGTGTTTCCAGAATAAATGGAATGTCACGAAGCTTAGGATGATTTATGATACGTTCCATAGCTGCGAGACCGATTTTTCCATGATTAATTTTCTCGTGGCGGTCTTTATGACTGCCGAGTGAATTCTTACTGTCGTTAAGGTGTATCGCTCGAAGGAGCTTCAGCCCGATTATTTGGTCAAATTGATCCAATACTCCATCTAAATCGTTCACGATATCATAACCTGCATCAAAAACGTGGCAGGTATCCAGACATACACCTATTTTCTCGGAAAGTGTTACTCCGTCAATAATCTGTCTGAGTTCATCAAAAGCCTGTCCAACCTCAGTGCCTTTTCCTGACATGGTCTCAAGCAGCACGGTAGTAGTCTGCTCAGGCTTAAGTAGACTATTGAGCAGTGTGGTAATCTGTAATATCCCATTCTCTATTCCCTGACCATTATGAGTTCCGGGATGGAAATTATAAAGGCAGTTTGGAATATGCTCCAAACGGGAGAGGTCATCCTCCATAATCATAGCCGCGAACTCTCGTGTCTTAGGTACCGTAGAACAAGCATTCAGCGTATACGGTGCATGAGCTAAAATTCCTTCTAATTCATGATCATTGGCTAATGCTATGAAAGCCTTAATATCCTCATGATCAAGCTTTTTGGCTTTACTTCCACGGGGATTGCGGGTGAAAAATTGGAATGTGTTTGCATTTATCTTTAACGCTTGCTCCCCCATGGCAAGAAAGCCCTTGGAGGAAGATAGATGACAGCCGATTTTTAACATGTTATTACCACCAATCTTTATTTAATTTTAGTTGATTACGAGACTTGAATCTTTAGCAATTTTACATACGATTAATACAGTTCCTGAGCGAAATTTGCGCGGAATCAGCATGGAGCGAAGGAATTTGTATTGATTGTATGTAAAATTAAGTAACGTATATCGTTTCGCTATTAATTATTATAGGATTTACTATTTGCATCTTATAATATTATCAATTATATTGTCAATAGAACAGAATTTATATCATAACCTAATAACTTGGTTAGGAATGGAAAGAATAGAATGATTAGAAAGAAATGAGGAGTTATAAGTTATGAATTTTTATTTCGCACCAATGGAAGGCAATACCGGTTATATCTATAGAAATGCATATCAGACCTTTTTTAAGAACATTGATAAATACTTTTCCCCCTTCATCGTTGCAAACCAAAGCGAACGCTTAAAAACGCGTGAAATAAATGATATTTTACCTGAGAACAACAAAGAGCTGAGATTGATACCACAATTATTAGCTAATAATGCTGACTATTTTATTCGTACATCGGAAAAGATAAAGCAACTAGGATATGATGAGATCAATCTAAACCTTGGATGTCCGTCCGGAACAGTTGTATCCAAGAATAAAGGGTCTGGATTTCTTGCATTAACGGAAGAACTGGATGCGTTTTTGGAAGAGATTTTTTCTAAATCCATAACTAAGATATCGATAAAAACCAGAATCGGTAAGGACGATCCATACGAATTTTATAAATTAATTGAGATTTTTAACAAGTATCCCATGGAAGAACTTATCATTCATCCCAGAATTCAAAAGGACTTTTATAAGAACAAACCTAATTTAGAGATATTTCAATATGCTTTGAGTAACAGCAAAAATCCTGTCTGTTATAATGGGGACATCTTTACGGTCAAGGATTACATAGAATTTAAAGAGAAGTTTCCACAGGTAGAAACTATGATGTTGGGAAGGGGTCTATTAGCCAATCCGGGACTTATTGACCTGATTAAGAACAATGATAAGCTTGATAAAGTTCTCCTCAAGGAATTTCACGATAAAGTATATGAAGGCTATAAAGCGGTACTCTTTGGAGACAGAAATGTCTTATTTCGGATGAAAGAGTTGTGGTTTTATCTTAGTTCTATTTTTTCTAATAATGAAAAACAGATGAAACAAATTAAAAAAGCAGAACGGTTTCATGAATATGAGGTAGCAGTAGATAAACTGTTCAGTGAGCTGGAGCTCGTGGAATTCTAATGATGTACTCATAAGTAATGATATTTGTGTTATAATTAAGAGCAAAATTGTGAATAGCAAATTAATTCAAAGGATAATTATTAAGGAGAATACATGGACAGATCAAAACAACTAGGAGAATTAAAAGTATCAAAGTTAATTATTAAGTTTTCGATACCCGCTATTATAGGAATGCTGGTGAATGCGTTATACAACTTAGTTGATCGTATTTATATAGGTCATGGAGTGGGATCATTAGGGATTGGAGCAACAACCATTGCATTTCCTGTCATGTTGATTATGATGGGGTTTTCCATGCTGATAGGAATTGGCGCAAATTCCTTAGTATCAATACGATTAGGTGAAAATAGAAAAGAGGAAGCAGAAGGAATATTCGGTAATGCTTTAATACTCTTGATTATCTCTTCTATCTCTTTAACTATCATAGGTCTGGCGGTACTTGATCCAATGCTAAGACTATTCGGGGCCAGTGAACAAATGCTGCCTTACGCGAGAGACTATATGCAAATTATATTGATCGGTGGAGTATTCCAATCGATTGGAATGGGTATGAATAATTTTATAAGATCTGAGGGTAATCCTAAGATTGCAATGTATACTATGTTGATCGGAGCTTTCATCAATATAGTATTAGATCCTCTCTTTATCTTTGTGTTTCATTGGGGAATGAAAGGTGCAGCACTTGCAACAATACTCTCACAGGCAGTCTCTGCAGCATGGGTTCTGGCTTATTTCCTTAGGGGAAAAAGTTTATTAAAAATTCAAATGAAATATCTAAAATTAAGATCGACATATATCGGCAGTATTATTGCTATAGGGGCTGCCCCCTTCGCTATGCAGATTGCAGCAAGTGTACTTAACCTTATTATGAATAGAAGCTTAGGTGTCTATGGAGGAGATATTGCTATCTCAGGTATGGGTATCGTTAATAGTGTCATAACATTAATGATAATGCCTATCTTTGGTATTAATCAAGGAGTACAGCCCATTATCGGATACAATTATGGCGCGAAGAAGTATGATAGGGTAAAAGAAGCATATAAATTAGCAGTTATCTATGCAACAGTTATTGTTGTGGTTGGATGGATTGTGACAAGAGTATTACCGGAGCAGCTGGTTTATTTGTTTAATAATAAGGATATGGAGCTTATTTCCTTTGGTACGTTTGCAATTAAGAGGTTTTTAATATTCCTGCCACTCATTGGATTTCAGATCGTTTCATCAAATTACTTCCAGGCTATAGGGAAACCGATGCATTCTGCATTACTTGGCCTTTCAAGACAGGTTTTAATTCTCATTCCAGCCCTGCTTATCTTGCCTAAGATATTCGGATTAAATGGAGTCCTTTCGGCAGGACCCTTATCTGACATTATATCATCCTTGGTCACAGGAGTTTTCATATTCATAGAGATGAGAAGACTAGATGTCCATCATAAAGCAACATTAATCAATAATACCGAAGATAGTAATTAAATATTATCCTTTATATAAAACCTATCCGTTTGTTATTTTTGCTCATCCAAAAATATAATAAACTGATGGGTTTTTCCCATTTTATATGCAAGTAGAATCATATTTTTCTCTTCCTCATTTAATTCACGGGCATACATTTTTTCAAATTGCTCTAACAGACGTTCAATATCAATAATTTTTTTGGGTTGATGAGGGCGAGGAGTTTTAAAATCAGGATCGTATCTCTTCGGCTCAAGGCCGGTGATATGAATCACCTTCAATAGTTCAGCTGTATAATAGGCATCATGAAGAGCGTTATGGAATTGATATATCGTAGGGATTTCTAGTGCTTCAACAGCAACTTGAAGTTTTAATGGCCTTGATGCAGGTGAGTTCAGATAATGTGAGATATAGGGCTGAAGATTAATATACAGCGCTGGTATTAACTTTTTATCCAGCTTATAATATTCCATATTCCGGAATAATTCTTTCATGTCGGACATACCCCAGGTACAAAAGACTGATTCATCCTCACCTATAAATTTGACAAAGTCAGCGAGAACCTCCGGAAAGGACTGTTCAGAAATGAGTTGGTCTATCGTAATTCCGGTTAGAGCTGTAACAATCTGATTTATCGAAGAATAAATATTTGGCTTAACATATCGGTTAAAAGTAACTGCAGTATTATATTCAGAATCTAATTTAACAGCTCCGATCTGTATGATTTCGAAGGGACACTTAATTGTATTATCACTGTTGGGCATCATGGAAGTTAAATCCTGATTAAATTCTAAATCAAATACAATATAATGCATACGCGAGCTCCTCATCTATGATTACAAACAATAATCTAATTTATTATAAACTGATTATTTTACAATATTCAATAAGATTGCTCTCATATGTATATTTCTGTAACTACTTATGGTAAAATATTCAAGGAATATATTATATTTTTAAGAACGATATAGGTACAAGTATCTGTGAAATGAGGTGTACAATTGAATATATTGGTGGTAGAGGATGAAGTGGATATCAGGAATCTGATCAAAATCAGTTTAGAGGCGGAAGGCTTCCAGGTTCTTGCGGCATGCGATGGTTTGGCGGCATGGGAGATTATGAAGAAGGAAACTGTGAATCTGGCTGTACTGGACGTAATGATGCCTAGATTGGATGGGTTTAATCTATTGCGGAAAATAAGGGAAGTAAGTACAGTTCCGGTTATCTTTTTGACAGCAAGGGCGGAGGACATGGATAAGATTCTGGGACTGGGATTAGGTGCAGATGATTATATGGCTAAGCCATTTTCCATGAATGAATTACTAGCGAGGATTAAAGCACAATTGAGACGAAACATTGATTATATGATGCCGAAGCAAATAGATGAGAGTTTCGTTCAATATGGGGAAGTGCTCATAGATAAGAACAGCTGCAGTGCTTATGTCAGAGAGAAACTCATCGAACTCAATGCCAAGGAATATAAGCTGTTACTCCACTTTATGGAGAATCCGAACAAAGTGTTTACGAAACAACAGCTTTATCATGCAGTATGGAATGATGATTTTTACTTTGACGATAATACGATTATGGTACATATCAGCCATCTCCGCAATAAGCTGGAAGTTGATCCTCAAAATCCGGAATATATTAAAACAATTCGCGGCATCGGTTATAAATTACATAAGGCAGGTGCCTGAGTATGAGAAGAAAAATATCAAATCAATTTTTAGCCAATTACCTTATTGTATTTCTGCTATCACTGATGGCTGCGATATTTGCGTTTTTACTCTTATCCTTTACAAACGATGTGATTTCTAAGACCTTGGTGAAAAATAGATATCCTGCAGAATCTCTGATGCAGAAGGATTATACCAAAATTGATGCTACTCAGGTAATTCAAAATTGTGGAGGAGTTCAAGTAATTAACAGTCGGTATGAAGTTGTATATTCGGAAGGTCTTAATATGTTGGGAGCAGAGAAACTTACCGTCAAGCAGTTTACAGACTTCCTGGTTCAAAGTCAGAGTATTGGATTACCCTATCATTATGACATTCTTTACAACGAAATGGAGCAGTTCTGGTTAATTGTAACTTTTCCAACCTCAATTCGCTTGGATTTTGCTTTAGCATATAATAAAGAAGCCGTATCGAGGGATAAGCAGAATGTAGTAGGAGCTATCTCTGCCGTTATTATATTTTACCTGCTAACTCTAGCGTTCTTTGCCGTAATCTTCTCAAGGATTACATCCATCCGTATAACCCGTCCGTTACAGAAATTATGCGAAGGAACTAGTCGTTTACGAGAGGGTGATTATTCCACTAGGGTTAATCTTAAGCTGAAGAATGAATTTGCACAATTGGAGGATACCTTTAATGAAATGGCTGAACGTATTGACACTGAAACCGCTCTTCGAAAACAGTCGGAGGAAGACCGTAAGAAACTGATCATGGATGTATCCCACGATTTGAAGAATCCTTTGGCAAGTATTACGGGTTATACTGAGTTATGTCTGAAGCAAGCAGAAGCCTTGGGAGATGATCAGAAAAATTATCTGCAGATTATTCTTAAGAATAGTGAGAGAGCCGACCGATTGCTGACGGAACTTTTTGAACTGTCCAAATTAGAGAATCCTGACTTCAAGCTAAAGCTCTGTAAAACAGATGTATGTGAATTCCTAAGGCAATCCTGTGGAGAGCTTCTACCGGATTTTGAACAGGCTGGTTTTGAGTATGATTTCGATATACCTGAAAATGAAGTGTATGCGTTAATTGATCCGGATCAGATGAGTAGAGTACTCCATAACCTGGCACAGAATGCTATCCGATATAATTTGGCTGGGACTACTGTATCTGTTAGTGTATATGAAGAAGTTGAGGAAATTTGGATCAAATTCATGGATAATGGTATAGGAATCTCTGCTAATGTTGCCAAGGATATATTTAAACCCTTTGTCCGAGTGGATGATTCGCGTAATTCACAGACAGGTGGAAGTGGACTGGGGCTATCCATCGCGCGTAGGATCGTGGAGGCACATGGCGGACAATTAGAACTGGACACTGATTCTAATAAAGGGTGCACCTTTACGATTCATATTAATAAGATTTAAGGTTAATTTAAGATTTGAAATAGCTGTATTTAAGTTTCACCTGTTATGATAAGGAGGAACTGAAATACAGCTATTTTAAAGGAGAGAATATTTATGGAAACATTAGAAAGTCATTTTCACAATTGGTTTGGAGTTCTATTTTTTATCGTGTTATATGGTGTGGTGTTATTCTTTTTACCATTTTACAGGAAAATGGATAAGAAACCTCGGGGAACCTATCTGGCCTTTGTCATTGCCTTCGCTATCGAAATGCATGGAATTCCCTTTAGTATGTATCTGATATCCTGGGTGATCGGAAAAAACCTACCGGAAGGCATTCTGTGGGGGCATACCATGTCCTCATCCGTTGGACATCTGGGTATGAACATCGGCATAGTACTGGCAATTATTGGGTTTATATTGATCTTAAATGGTTGGTATCATATCTACAAGAAATATTGGTCCAAAGATAAGGGCACTGGTTCGTTAGTTACCACAGGAGTATACCGTTTCATCCGTCACCCACAATATATAGGATTAATTCTTATATCCTTAGGTATGATACTTGATTGGGCAACTTTACCAATGCTAATCTTATTTCCGGTCATGATATTCATGTATATCCGTCTTGCGAAGAGAGAAGAGAACGATATGATAAGTGAATTTGGTGATGTATACCGTGATTACATGAAGAAGACAAAAAGGTTACTACCGTTTATCTATTAAAATGACCCCAAAGCCTTAATCTCAACATACCAATGGTTGAAGGATATGTTCCCTTCGTGGTAGACAGTTAGGAAGTAAAACTGTTTATCATAATGGGAGCATTTTTTTATGAAGTTGTTCATTTGACAAGAATACTCACAAGTGATATATTCCTATTATTGGTAATTATGGAGGCTTATTAGGAGTAATTAATGTAGAGCTACGAAGAGGGACTAGGAGAGGTTGTCATGGAAACGAATCTTGAAAATATTTATCGGCAGAACGAGTATGCTACAAATGAAAAGGTATCAAAGGCGACACGTTACTTATTTTATTTTGAACTGGTAATGTTTATTTTATGTTGGACCAAAGTATTCGATATATCAGCAAACATAATTAATATTGCGTTTATCACTTCACTACTCCCATTACTGTTGCCTACGATAATCGTTGACGTTTTACATATCGGGAAGTTTTGGGTGAAATATTTGATTGCCCTGTGTTTAATCTCAGTAACCGGAATTTGTTATGTTGTATTTACCTTTCAGACCATGATGGTATTTGTGATACCGACGTTATTAATGGCATTATATCTTGACAAGCAAGTTATAATTTATACCTGTATCTGGTCAGTGATTAATATCATTCTTTCCCACCTGATTACCTGCTTCGTAATTTTGCAGCCCTGGATTGAGCCCTTTAAGGATCCGAAAATGATTATGTGGTACGGCGCTCTTCCCAGAGTATTATATTATCTAATCTGCGCTGGCATCATTATCATGCTGAATAGTAGATATGCTAAATATATCCGAGGTTTCTATCGTCTATCCCTTGATAATGAAGTGATGAATACTGAGAAGATAAAGTTGGAAGACAATAAAAGTTCTTCGGAATTATCCGCTATTCTTAACACCATGACACAAAGAGAGCAGGAGGTGTTTGAACTCCTGATAAAAGGATATACGAACGCTCAGATTGCAAATCAATTACATCTTTCCATGGGAACAGTTAAAAATTATGTGTCTGTAATATATGATAAGACAGAAATCAGAGACAGAACCTCGTTAGCAATACGATTTAATCATATTTCTTAATAAAATGACCAAAGTCATATCTATATATTACCTTGGTTACTGGTTTGTTATAGTACTTCTTTATAAGATAAATACAAAAAAGGAGTGCTATAAAATGAAGAAACGAAGAATAATTATTATTTTTGCAAGTATCATAGGGGTTTTAGGGTCGTTAATACTGATTAATTTCATACCTACCTTTTGGCTAAAAACCTCAGAGATGAAAATGTTTCCTGGTGAATGGGTAAATGTCTATTATGAAAAGAACTATGATGCGGCAGTTGATGTATTTGAGCTTGCCGATGGAGAAGCAGAATATTTGGCAGAAAAGCTTGGCATCTCGGGGAAACATAAAATCAATATCTATATTTATGACAGCCAGGAAGTGATGCAGAGGAAGAAGTATGGTCTTATTGTTAATTTTCTAAATCTTGATTGGTACATAGGCGATTTTAAAGGAACCAATGTCTTATTAACCTCTCCGGCCACCCAGGTAAAAGGGCATACTTATAATTCTATCAAAGGTGCCATACTGCATGAGATGGTTCACGCTTATATTACAATTTTTAATCCGAGGATACAACTCTGGCTAACGGATGCAACAGCCTTATATTTAACGAATGGACAGCCATTTTCAAGGGATCTGTTGCAGGTAATGAGGATTCCTTCCAAGTCTGATATGAAGACGAATAATCCGGTGAAATACAGCAATATTGGTGGCTACACTTTTGCCAATACCTATATTGAGTATTTGGATAAGGAGTATGGGTGGGATAAAGTACTTGAGCTTCTTCACACGGAAAATTATGATGAAGTGTTTGGTCATTCTTATTCGAAAATCTACAATGAATGGGTTCATTATCTTAGAAATTATTAATCCATCAGAAAAAGAATCTGAAAATGTGATTCAAATAACATTTTTATCATTCACTTTCTGATATAATACGGCTGACCTTTTAACCTATAATACAGATGTAAGGGAAAGAAAGGAAACAAAAGAGATAGCAGAAAGGAATACATGATGAAAACATATTCTGGACCTAAAGCACTAACGGAATACATATTGTATCAAAGCAAACACAAGGCAAATAAAACTTTTATAATACTCCTGGTTCAAGGAATATTAGCAGGTATATACATAGCACTCGGAGCCATTGGATACCTTAAGTTAGCAGCGGGTTTATCCGATCCCGGTCTTGGTAACTTTCTTGGAGCCCTTGTATTCCCTGTTGGAATTATCGCTGTATTATTAATGCAGGCAGAGCTCTATACCAGCGACAGTATGGTTATGCTTGCGGTTTTTACCGGACATACGAAGATTAATAAGATACTAAAGATTCTATTACTTATCTTTATTGCGAACTTGATTGGAGCAATCGTTATTGCATACATGACAGGAGCTGCAGGGATATTTGATGAGAAGACCATGGAACTGGTAATCCATAAAGCAGTTTATAAGGTTCACTTACCGGTTGTTAAGCTTCTGGCGAGTAGTATTCTATGTAACATTATTGTATCCACCGGTGTCTGCCTGGCTTATAGTTGCCGTGAAGAGATCAGCAAAGTGGTTGTAGTGTGGCTTGCGATCACAGTCTTTGTACTAAGCTCTACAGAGCACGTGGTTGCGAACATGTACTACCTTTTTGTCGCATATTTTAACGGTGCTGAGATTTCCTTACTTGATATCTTCTATAATCTCTCTATCGCAGCGTTCGGCAACTTTATCGGTGGCGGTATCATCGTATCAGGAGCAAATTATCTTCTTGCTTATCGTGATATTGAGAAAACCCGCGAATAGTAGTTATGAAAAATAATTAATATTGGCTAATGCAGAATGTTATCTGCATTAGCCTTTTTTTTGACTTGCTATGGGAGTGAAAATAATGGTAAAATTTTGTAAGGAGTGAAAATATTTGCAAGTTGGTAGTGATATCATGTAGGTTGGTGGTAGGTATCTTGTAAACGGAAAAGACGCATGTTACTTTAGGTAGCGAAGGGGGACACTTTATGAAATTGTTCTTAGAACAGAGGGAAGAGAAAGAAACAGAAGTAATCATAAAATATCATTATATGGATCCGGACGTGAAGAGACTGGTACAGAAAATTGAGAGCTGTAACCATACGGTATTCGGAGATGATAACGGAAGACAGTATAGGATTAATACTTACGATATTTATTACATCGAAAGTGTGGATAAGAAATCCTTTATTTACACGAAGGACCAGGTGTTCCGATCGGAGTTGAAGCTATACCATTTTGTAGAGGAGCTTAAAGATTTGGATTTTGTCCAGGTTAGCAAATCCTGCATTCTGAATCTAGAGGTTTTAAAAAATATTAAAAGCCTATATAACAGCAGGATGGAAGCAACCTTAATCAATGATGAAAAGGTAACTGTGTCAAGGACATATCTTCCGGCAATCAAGGAAGCTTTAAGTAAGGAGGTTGACTAATATGATAAAAAAATTAATTAAAAAGAGTCTGATGCTTTCGGCATTAATTATACTTGCAGTATATACAGTCTCATCGATCCGCTTCGGCAACTGGTCTGAGACATTAATGCTAGGGGAGCTGGTACTGATATCCGGGTTATTAAGCATTTCTCAGCTTCTGTTGGAGAGATTTAAATCTGAATATTATCTGATCGAGGTCCTGGTTGAGTATATCATGGTGTGCTTAATTGTAGGTTTATTGGGACTTGGATTCCAATGGTTTAGGCTGAGTTATCTGTGGCATGTATTCTTATATGTAACTCCCGTATATCTTATTGGATATTTTCTTGATTTGGGGAGAACCAAGAGAGACATTGATTTTATAAATGAAAAAATAAAGAAAAGGGCGGAAAGAGGTAATAATCATGGGGATGGCAATGATAACGGTAAAAGATGTCAATAAAACCTACTATCTGAGTGAGATAGAGCTTCCGGTATTAAAGGAGGTTAATTTGGTCATCGAAAAAGGAGAGTTTGTTTCTATCATGGGACCTTCAGGTTCCGGAAAAAGTACGTTGTTATATCTACTTGGAGGTTTAGAGTCAGTAACAAGCGGAACGATTGAGATCAATACTAAGAATATCGTAACCCTTGATGATACCAAACAGAGCGAGATGAGGAGAAAGGATATTGGTTTTGTATTCCAGTCTTATAACCTGATACCTAATCTTACTGTGGAAGAGAATATACTCATGCCTCTTTTGCTGGATGGAAAGAAAAAGAAGAATTTGAAAAAGGAACTAGAGGAAATTCTAAGTATTGTCGGATTGACCAGTCATAGAAATCATACGCCAAAAGAACTATCCGGTGGTCAGCAGCAGAGAGTTGCTATTGCACGGGCTGTCATAACAAGTCCGGACATTATCTTTGCCGATGAACCGATCGGAAACCTGGACAGTGTAACCGGCACTGGTATTCTTGCTTTATTGCTGAGAATAAATAGGGAGAAGAATACTACCATCGTAATGGTTACGCATTCAGAAGAGTCAACGTCATATGGCACTCGAGTGATTCGTTTGAAAGATGGGATGATTGTAGCATGAGAATAATATTTAAATTCTTATATAAAAGTTTGATGGAAAAGAAAGCAAGAACCTTTCTGGTGCTTTTCTCCATAGCAGCCTCTGCTTCACTGATCTTTGCCAACGAAGGCTTTCAGAGGACAGTGGAATATATGTTCTACGAAGCAGACACCAGACATGCAGGGAATTCTGATTTATTGATCGATGTCAAAACAGACGTAGGCGCGAAAGAGTGGATTGACACCGGACTTCTTAATGATTATCAGAAGGAATTCATCTATGCAAATTCCTTATTACAGGAATATGCCTTATATGCTCCAAACGTGGAAGATATGTATTATTACAAAATCTTCGGTGTTGATATGGAGGAGTTTTGGCAACATAATCCCTTTGAATTAAAGGACGGGGCATATGAGGACTGGAGTGGCTTCCAGGTTATCATGGGGGATGCATATGCTCAGAAATACGGCTTCTCAGTAGGAGATATCATACCCTTGGAGATGAATGGACAAAATTATGATTTTACGATTACTGGTATCGCAAAGCAGCAGGGCATCTATCTGAGGGAGTTGGCAGATGGAGGTATGCTATTTGCTCCGAAGGATACATTAGCTCAGATATATGGTGGAGAAGCAAATCAGATTTATATCAAATTAAAGGATTCACAGAAATTGGAGGATACTTATCAAAGATTAAGTAGTACATTTTCTGAATATCAGGTGAGATATGCGCTGGACACAAAATTAATTAAAGCAGAAACATCAACTTATGTATTGCCCTTCCGGATTTCATCCATCGCAGTGATCTTCATGAGTATGTTCATTATTTATACTGGGTTCGGATTAATAACCAATGAGAGAATATCCTCCATTGGTACTCTACGAAGCTTAGGCGCAACGCGCAAGAAGCTGAACAGGATTCTTATCTTTGAGAGTTCAATGATTGGTGCGATAGGTGGTCTCATTGGCTGTGTATTCGGGATTGGAGTATTATATTTTATCAAGAATACTTATTTTCAAGACAATGGAACATTTTCAAACAGTGCTCCGATCCTATTCGGATTAAGAGAAATCCTGACTGCTGTTCTGGTAGCAATATCGCTTACGGCAGGAAGTGCATTTCTGTCAATACGCAAGACGACAAAGCTTCAGATCAAAGAGATTATTCTTAATCGACCGGAACAGAGAATTACCAAGAAATCATTCCTTTGGATACCCGGGGCCATCTTAGTAGCTGCCTGTATCATAGTCCCCGATTATCTGCCGATTAACCTTTTGGGAATGGTGGTCGGATGCAGTCTAGCAACCGGTGTATTAATCGGTTTGGTAATGCTTCTGCCCGGTTTTGTTAGTATACTTGCTGAATTATCAGGGAGGCTGGGATTATCGCAGGAGGTATCTCTGGGAATCAGAAATGTCAAAGATAGTAAGGCGTTGTCAGGAAATCTGAAGCTTTTTGCAGCGATGATAGCCATCGTCGCTTATATGGTATCTATCTTTAATACCATGTCCTATGATCTTCATGATGCTTGGGATAATTATAGCCTGTATGATGTCAGTTTTACCTTAAGAGAATCAGATAAGGGAAGCCTGAAACGGTTGAAATCAGTGGAAGGTGTCAGCGATGCTGTTGGCTATTACGTAAATTATGAGAGTGAGTTTGCGGATCAGGATGTATTTATTAACATGCTCTATGGTATTGAAGACAGCACCTTCTTTGATATGAATGCTGTTAAGGGTCTGGAAGGGGTTCGTGAAGCACTCGATACGATAAAGGAAGGTAACAATATAATAACGACCAACATTATGAAGTCAAAACTCGGACTAGAGCTTGGTGATACGATTCGCGTCAGTTATAATGACAAAGTAGAGGAATTCACAATAATCGGCTTCATAGATACTAACCTGGGTATTGGTCATGTGGTCTATCTATCGGGAGATAACTTTAAGAATTTTATCGGTAAATCGAACTATGATTGCTTTGTAGTAAAAGGAAATATTGCTCCCGATCAGTTAAAAATAAATCTAAAGAGAGAATTCACCAAGGACATTTTAACAATTAACACCAAGGATGAATTGGAACATGCAAATGCTGATAAGGTGGATTCTATCTTCAACTCAATTAACATTTATACCTATTTTGCAGTGATTATCGGAATGTTAGGAATGGTAAATAACATAATGGCAGGCTATATAGAACGGAAACGTAGTCTGGCATTGTATCGGTGTATCGGCATGAGTAAGAAAGGTATCAGCAAAATGATGCTGACGGAAGCGGTGATCATCGGGGTATTAGGCAGTTTAACTGGTCTTATTTCTGCGCTCATTATGATGAATACCATACCACAGGCTGTTGGTGTTATGTGGGGAGAGGTTCCGGTGCGTCCGGCTATCATGGAAATTGCGGTGCTATGTATCGGTGGTCTTCTTACAATGAGTCTTGTATCAGCTTTGCCATTAAGAAGCAGTACGAAGATCAGTATTATTAAAAGTATGAGATACGAATAATTTCAAAAATTTTACCGATTAAATATAATGAAGAGTATTATGACACCTATTTCTTCGGAATGTTAAAATCCGATTATGAAAAAAGTCGTTCTCAAATTCTTGAGGCATAGAAGATTTGGATTGCAACAGAAATAACGCCAAATTGGTTCTCTTTTAAGGAGAATACAATTTGGCGTTATCGTTATTACGGTAGTATATTGCCTGCAGATAGATAAATCTGATACCATTCCTCTCTGGATAGATATAAATCTGAAGCAATACAGATTTCTTCCAGACGTTTGATACTCATGGTTCCTGTTACCGGCTGCATTTTGGCAGGATGTCTTAATAACCAAGCCATAGCGATGGTGGTATTACTAACTTGATATTTTTCTGCAACTTGGTTGATGGTCTCATTCAGCTTAGGAAACTTATCATTATCTAGAAATACTCCTTCAAAGAAACCGTATTGATAAGGAGACCAGGGTTGGATTGTGATATCTTGCAATCTACAAAAATCCAGAATGCTTCCATCACGGTCCACAGACTTCTCTGTGAGCATATTCACCTCTAAGCCATTACTGATCATGTTTGCATTTGTTATACTGAGCTGCAATTGGTTAGCAACCATGGGTTGTTTTACATATTTCTTTAACAGCTGGATCTGTAGGGGCTTCTGATTAGACACGCCAAAGTGGCGTACCTTGCCGGATTGTTCCAGCTGATCGAAAGCTTCTGCTACTTCCTCCGGTTCTACAAGGGCATCCGGTCTGTGGAGCAGAAGGATATCCAGATAATCAGTTTTTAACCGTTTCAAGATACCGTCTACAGAAGCTAAGATATGTTCCTTAGAAAAGTCGAACATAATCCCCGGTATAATACCGCATTTTGACTGTAAGATCATCTTTTCGCGGACCGACGGATTCATTTGAACTGACTCAGCAAAGATTTTCTCACATTCACCCCCACCATAAATATCTGCATGATCAAAGAAATTAGCTCCCAACTCCATTGCTTTATCGATGAACTGGGCAGCCTTACTATTGTCAAGGCCATTCATTCTCATACAACCGACAGCAATATTAGGTACCTGCAGTCCGCTTTTTCCTAATTCAATTCTTTTCATATCATTTCATACCTGCCTTTCTTTTCTGATATTCTTTGAATGATACTTATTCGTAATGTTTTTCTGAAATCCTTTGAATGATATTAATCAGTCATGTATATAATACAAAGTTATTGGACGAAACTGCCAATCATAAGCTAATGTATTGTACTAATCATTACTATAATCCTTAGAGTTTACTCAAAGTCAAGAAATTTTTTCGTGATTTAAGTAAAATATAATAGT
>FWWL01000537.1_pt1 | contig 51936 bp, 51 predicted proteins | sample 2228331 | NCBI WGS metagenome assembly FWWL01 (sample SAMEA103939775, study PRJEB20133) | metagenome | reverse complement strand
ACCAGATGTCGGAGCCGAAGTACGTTATCAGCATTGGCAGCTGCGCAAACGGCGGCGGCTACTACCATTACAGCTACAGCGTGGTGCGAGGCTGCGACCGGATCGTCCCGGTCGACATCTATGTGCCGGGTTGCCCGCCGACTGCGGAAGCGCTGCTTTACGGCGTGATGCAACTGCAGCGGAAAATCCGCCGCTCGGGGACGATCGAGCGATGAGCGTGGTCCATTCCGCCCCCCGCATCGCCTCGAACGAAGGCGTGCGCGATATGCTCGTTGGTGCGCTCGGCGACATGGTCGTAGCGTCGAAAGAGGAATTCGGCGAAATCGTCGTGACCGTCGCGCGCGACCGGATTGAGGATGCGCTGCGCGAACTGCGCGACAATCATGCCTACCAGCAACTGGTCGAGATCGCGGGGGTCGACTACCCCGATCGGGCCGAACGGTTCGAAGTCGTCTACATGCTGCTCAGCCTGACGAAGAACCACCGCATAATGGTCAAGGTCACCGCCAGCGAAAGCACGCCGGTGCCGACCGTCACGACGCTGTGGCCCAACGCCGGCTGGCTCGAACGCGAAGTATTCGACATGTACGGGGTGCTGTTCAGCGGCAATCCGGACTTGCGCCGGATCCTGACCGATTACGGCTTCGAAGGGCATCCTTTCCGCAAGGACTTTCCGCTCACCGGCTATACCGAACTGCGCTACTCGGAAGAAGAGAAGCGCGTGGTGTACGAGCCGGTAATGCTCGCGCAGGACCTGCGCCAGTTCGACTTCCTCAGCCCGTGGGAAGGTGCCGATTACGTGCTGCCGGGCGACGAGAAGGCGAAGGAGCCGCCTCCGGCCCCTCCGGCGCCCGATGTCGCAACGCCCAAGACGACGGAAACGCCCGCCCAGACCGGTGCTGGCGCAAAGACGGATGCGAAGGCTGCCGAGACTACCGACGCCGATCCGCCGGCGCTCGAGGAAAAGCCCAAGGCGCGGCGTGCGGCTCCGAAGAAGACTTCGGCCAAGCCTGCGGTCGGCGATGCCCCGAAGGCGAAGGCACCGGCGAAACCCCGTTCGAAAAAGCCGAAGGGCGAGGCATAATGCGTCTTCCTGTCATCATGATGGCAGCGTCTGCGGCGCTGGCAGCCTGCTCGCCGCAGGGCGAGCAGCAGAATGCCGACGACTTCGCGAACCGCATCGGCGCATCCGGTGAGGCCGCTGCTCCTGCACAAGCGGAGGCTGCCGCCGAGGCGGCGCAGCCGAATGCCCCGGCATCGCAGCTTCCCGCGAATGCCGATGTCACGCAGCTCCAGCGCCTTGGCGACATCTCCAATGTCGACCTCGGCCCCCGCACGGGAGGGTGCACCTTCCAGGAAGTCGGGCGCGAGGTGTTCTACACCTCGGGACATGCCCAGGGCGGCAAGGGCGTCATCCGTGTCGGGGGCGAACTGGTCACGGTCGATGCCAAGGGCGGCCTCGATGCCATCAGGGGCGGCACGACCTATTCGGCCGGCGGTGTCAGCATCAGCGTCGCGCCGGCGGCCGGCAACCAGTCGGTGCGCCCTGCCAACATGGTCGTGACCGATTCCAAGGGCGTGACCCAGAGCTACAGCGGCGATTGGATCTGCGGATGAGCGTGAAACTCGAAGAGTCGCCGACGACCGGCGACGAAGTCATCAGCAACTACACGATTAACTTCGGGCCGCAGCACCCGGCGGCGCACGGCGTGCTGCGGATGGTGATGGAGCTCGATGGCGAGATCATCGAACGGATCGACCCGCATGTCGGCCTGCTGCACCGCGGCACCGAGAAGCTGATCGAGCACAAGACCTATCTCCAGGCGCTACCCTATTTCGACCGGCTCGATTACTGCAGCCCGCTGTGCATGGAGCACAGCTACGTTCTCGCCATCGAGAAGCTCCTTAACCTGGAAATTCCGGAGCGAGCCCAATACCTGCGCGTGCTGTTCGCCGAGCTGACCCGCATCTGCAACCACATGCTCAACATCGGTGCGCATGTGATGGACGTCGGCGCGATGACGCCCAATCTGTGGGTGTTCGAACTGCGCGAAGACTGCATGAATTTCTTCGAGCGGGCCAGCGGCGCGCGCATGCACAGCGCCTGGTTCCGGCCCGGCGGCGTGCACCAGGATGTGCCGGAGAAACTGCTGGTCGATATCGGCGACTGGCTCGACACGCGCCTGCCCGAATTGTTCGGCGATGCCATGAGTCTCGTGATCGACAATCGCATCTTCAAGCAGCGCAACGTCGATATCGCCGTAGTCAGCCGCGACGATGCGGTGGCCTGGGGCTTCAGCGGCCCGATGATCCGCGCCGCCGGCATCCCTTGGGACATCCGCAAGAGCCAGCCCTACGAGGTCTACGACCGGATGGAGTTCGACATTCCCGTCGGCACCAATTCGGACTGCTACGACCGCTTCATGGTGCGGGTGAAGGAAGTCTACGAGAGCGCGAAGATCATCAAGCAGTGCATCGCCCAGATGCCTTCCGGGCCGGTCGCCAGCACCGACGGCAAGGTCTCGCCGCCCAAGCGGGCCGAGATGAAGCAGTCGATGGAAAGCCTGATCCATCACTTCAAGCTCTACACCGAAGGCTTCAAGGTCCCGGCCGGCGAAGTCTATGTCGCGACCGAAAGCCCCAAGGGCGAATTCGGCGTCTATCTCGTCAGCGACGGCACCAACAAGCCGTACCGCTGCAAGATCCGCCCGACGGCCTTCAGCCACCTGCAGGCGATGGACTTCATGAGCAAGGGCCACATGCTGCCCGACGCAACCGCCATCCTCGGCGCAATCGACGTGGTGTTCGGGGAGTGCGACCGCTAGTGCTGCGCGAACTCTTCATCTTTATCTCGGCATTCGCTGCCTTCGCTTCGGCGGTTGCGGCCTATCTCGCCGTGTTTCATGGGGCCTCCAGCCTCAAGGAAGTGCTTTCGACGGCGGGTGCCGCTGTCATCGGCCTCTATGCGGGCCGCTATCTGCAACACAGGTTGAATCATGGCTGATCGTCATCTCGCCCCCGACACACCCGAACTGCGCGCGCGGTGGGGCGGCTTCGAATTTACGCCCGAGGTCAAGACCAAGGCCGACTGGCATATCGCCAAGTATCCCGAGGGGCGCCAGAAATCGGCGGTGATGCCGCTGCTCGACTTGGCCCAGCGGCAGGTTGGCGAAGAGACCAATACGCAGGGCTGGCTGCCGCTGCCGGTAATGGAATATGTCGCCAGCTATCTCGACATGCCGGTAATCCGCGTGGTCGAGGTCGCGACCTTCTATTTCATGTACAACCTTGTTCCGGTTGGGAAATATCATGTCCAGGTGTGCGGCACGACGCCCTGCATGCTCCGCGGCAGCGACGATATCATCGCCGCCTGCAAGAAGCGCGGGATGGTGAAGGGGGGCGTCTCGGAAGACGGCCTGTGGACCCTGACCGAAGTCGAATGCATGGGCAATTGCGCCACCGCGCCGATGGTCCAGATCAACGATGACAATTACGAGGACCTGACGGTCGAGCGGCTCGACGCCGTGCTCGATGCCCTAGCCAAGGGCGAAACTCCCAAGGCCGGCACGCAGGAGCCCGGCAAGCACACCAGTGAGCCTTCGGGCGGGCCGACCACGTTGAAGGAAATGGTCGGCGCCAATCACGATTACCGGAAGGAATGGTGATGGATATCGTCACCATCCTCGTAGCGCTCGCGCTGCTTTTCGTGGCTTGGAAGGTCATCGCCGGCATGATCAAGTTCGGCGTCATGGCGCTGATCGTGATCGTCGCCGGATACATGCTTTATAGCGGAGGCTTCTTCTGATGCTTGCCGACAAGGATCGCATTTTCACAAACCTCTACGGCTTCCAGGACTGGGGCCTGAAGGCGGCGCAGCAGCGCGGGGACTGGGACGATACCAAGGCCCTGATCGCGCGCGGGCAGGATGCCATCATCGAGGAAGTGAAGGCGTCGGGGCTGCGCGGACGCGGCGGTGCGGGCTTCCCGACCGGTCTCAAGTGGTCGTTCATGCCCAAGGAAAGCAAGGACGGACGCCCGAGCTTCCTCGTCATCAACGCCGACGAATCCGAACCCGGCAGTTGCAAGGACCGCGAGATCATCCGCCACGATCCGCACAAGCTGATCGAAGGCGCGCTGGTCGCCGGTTTCGCCATGCGGGCGAGGGCGGCCTATATCTATATCCGCGGCGAGTACATCCGCGAGGCCGAGACGCTGCAAAAGGCGATCGACGAGGCCTACGCCGCTGGCCTGATCGGCAAGAACGCGGCCAAGAGCGGCTACGACTTCGACGTCTTCATGCACCGCGGCGCCGGTGCCTACATCTGCGGCGAAGAAACCGCGATGATCGAAAGCCTCGAAGGCAAGAAGGGCCAGCCCCGGCTAAAGCCGCCGTTCCCGGCGGGTGCCGGCCTCTATGGCTGCCCGACCACGGTCAACAATGTCGAAAGCATCGCGGTCGTCCCGACGATCTTGCGGCGCGGTGCCTCGTGGTTCAGCAGCTTCGGACGCGAGAACAACAAGGGTACCAAGCTGTTCCAGATCAGCGGGCATGTGAACAAGCCCTGCGTGGTCGAGGAAGCGCTCAGCATCCCCTTCAGCGAGCTGATCGAGAAGCATTGCGGCGGCATTCGCGGCGGCAAGGAAAACCTGCTCGCCGTAATCCCCGGCGGCTCTTCGGTCCCTTTGGTCCCGGCCGAGCAGATCTGGGACGCGCCGATGGATTTCGACGGGCTCAAGGACCTGGGCTCGGGCCTCGGCACCGCCGGTGTCATCGTGATGGACAAGTGTACCGACATAGTCAGCGCGATCAGCCGCATCAGCTATTTCTACAAGCACGAGAGCTGCGGCCAGTGCACCCCCTGCCGCGAAGGTACCGGCTGGATGTGGCGCATGATGGAGCGCCTGCGCACCGGCGATGCGGCGGTCGAGGAGATCGACATGCTGCAGCAGGTCACCAAGCAAGTCGAAGGCCACACCATCTGTGCATTGGGCGACGCCGCGGCATGGCCGATCCAGGGCCTGATCCGACATTTCAGGCCGGAGCTGGAGCGCCGGATCGAAGAACACAACTCGAAGTTCGCGGAGGCGGCGGAATGAAGCTGGCGAGTATCCTAGTCGTCGCTCTTGCGGTTGCCGGCGGTGTTTCCGGCGCGCAGGCCAAGCCTGTGATGGAGCGCGACGTGGCGCTCCAGCGCGGCGCATTGGAGGCCTGGACCGCCTGTATTGCAGCGGAGAAGACCGCCGAGGTGGAAAAGCTGCTGCAGCAGGATTTCACCACAACCAAGTACAAGACCGGCATCGATGCCTTGGCGCAGACGCGTGTCAGCAAGGATTGCTTCGAGGCGATGCCGCGCGAATATCGCAGCATCCGTCTCGGCGGGCTGCCGTTCGCCGGGGGACTGGCCGAGCATCTCCTCGAAGCCGATTCCGAGCCGCTCTTGAAGCGCCTGTCGATGGCCGCGCTCGGCGGTCCGGCCGCGACCTACTCCCGAACAGACGAGATCGCCATGTGCATGGCACGCGGCGCGCCTCGTGAAGTCGCGACACTGTTTGCCGCGGCGATCCAGACCGATGCAGAGGTGGCCGCCATCAGCGCGCTGGCCCCCGTAGCGGAGGTCTGCGCTGGGGGACCGGGAAAATTCGAAGCCTCGGCGCTCGGCTTGCGGTCGATGCTCGCGACGTCGAGCTACCGGCTCCTCGCCGCCCAGAAGGTAGATAGCGATGCCTAAGGTCACCGTAGACGGACAGGAAATCGAGGTTCCGGACGGCGCGACCGTCCTGCAGGCGTGTGAGCTGGCGGGGAAGGAAATCCCGCGCTTCTGCTATCACGAGCGGCTGAGCATTGCCGGCAACTGCCGCATGTGCCTGGTCGAGGTGAAGCCGGGGCCGCCCAAGCCGCAGGCGAGCTGCGCTCTGCCGGCCACGGAAGGCCAGGAAATCCGCACCGACACGCAAATGGTCCGCACCGCGCGCGAGGGGGTGATGGAGTTCCTGCTCATCAACCACCCGCTCGATTGCCCTATTTGCGACCAGGGCGGTGAATGCGACCTGCAGGACCAGGCCGTGGCCTATGGCCGGGGCGGCAGCCGTTACGACATGAACAAGCGGGCGGTGACCGAAAAGTACATGGGGCCGCTGATCAAGACGGTGATGACCCGCTGCATCCACTGCACCCGCTGCGTGCGCTTCTCCGAAGAGATCGCCGGGGTGGACGAAATCGGCGCGCTCTATCGCGGCGAGGACATGCAGATCACCACCTATCTCGAGCAGGCGGCGGCACATGAGCTTTCGGCCAATGTGATCGACCTGTGCCCGGTCGGCGCTCTGACCAGCCGTCCCTATGCCTTCGAGGCGCGTCCGTGGGAGCTGAAGCGTACGTTCAGCATCGATGTCTCGGATGCGGTGGGCGCGAACATCTCGCTCCATTCCAAGGGCCGCGAAGTCATGCGCGCGCTGCCGAGCATCAACGACGACGTCAACGAGGAGTGGCTGAGCGACAAGGGCCGCTTCATGGTCGACGGACTGACCAGGCGGCGGCTCGACAAGGTCTTCATGCGGACAGGCGGCAAGCTGCAGCCCGCCGGCTGGGACGAAGCTTTCGAGGCCATCGCCAGGCAATTGAAGGGCGATCTATCCGGGATCGCTGCCGTCGCCGGCGACATGGTCGATTGCGAGACCATGTTCGCGGCCAAGGCGCTGCTCAAGGCGTGCGGCTCGACCCTGGTCGAGGGCCGCCAGACCGGCATGGACTACGACGTGTCGAACCTCGCTGCGGTCAATTTCAACAGCACGCTGGCCGGGATCGAAACCGCCGACGCGATCCTGATCGTCGGCAGCCACGTTCGCTGGGAAGCGCCGCTGGTCAACGTCCGCCTGCGCAAGGCAGTGAAGCGCGGGGCCAAGGTCTACATCATCGGCCCGGAATGGGACCCGACCTATCCGGCGACCTTCCTCGGCAGCGACCTGTCGCTGCTGTCGAAGCTGCCCAAGGATCTGACCGACGCCTTCAAGGCGGCCGAGCGGCCCGCCATCATCATGGGCGGTGCGGCGCTGGCCAGGGGCGCGCTCCACGCGGGCCTCGCCGCCGCACAGTCGCTCGGCGTAGTCAAGGATGGCTGGAACGGCTTCAACGTGCTGCACTTCTCGGCTGCGCGCATGGGCGGGCTGATGCTCGGCTTCGCGCAGAAGGGCGGTATGGCCGACATCGTCGCGGCGAAGCCCAAGGTGGTGCTGATCCTCGGCGCTGACGAGATGAACTTCGAACCCTTCGCCGATGCGCTCAAGGTCTATATCGGCCACCACGGCGACAAAGGCGCGCACGCGGCGGACATCGTCCTGCCGGCGGCGAGCTATGCCGAGAAGGACGGCACCTACGTCAACACCGAAGGCCGGGTGCAATATGCCGAGAAGGCCGTCTTTGCCCCGGGCGATGCCCGCGAGGACTGGACCATCCTGCGCGCCCTTGCCGATGCGCTGGGCGTGGGCGTCGGCTTCGACAGCTATGCCGAACTGCAGGCGAAAATGATCGCCGAAGTGCCCGCGCTGGGCGTCGAAGGCCTCGCCGATTACGGCGCGCTGCCCAAGGCGGACGCCAAGGCCAAGGCGGAAGGCACTATCGATGCCTATCCGATCAAGGACTTCTACCTCACCAACCCCATCGCCCGCGCCAGCGCGGTGATGCAGCAATGCTCGGCCGAGCTGCTGCATGGGGCCGATATGGCGGAGGCTGCGGAATGACCGAATTCTTCCAATCTCTCGGCCTCACCTACGAAGCCGCCTGGTTCACGGCGACCATCTCGGGCATCCTGCTGATCGCCCTGCCGGTCATGCTCGCCGTCGCCATGATCATCTATGTCGACCGCAAGATCTGGGCCGCGATCAACCTGCGGCGCGGGCCCAATGTGGTCGGCCCCTTCGGCCTGCTGCAGAGTTTTGCCGACGCCTTGAAGGTGATGCTTCAGGAAACGATCATCCCCAGCGCCGCCAACAAGGGCATCTTCATCCTCGCCCCGATCGTCACCTTCACCGTGGCGCTGATGGCCTGGGCGGTGATCCCGTTCGACGCGGGCGTGGTGCTGGCAGACATCAATGTCGGCCTGCTATATGTCCTGGCGATCAGCTCGCTCGGCGTCTACGGCATCGTGATGAGCGGGTGGGCGAGCAACTCCAAATACCCGTTCTTCTCCGCCATGCGCGCCGCCGCGCAGATGATCTCCTACGAAGTCTCGATCGGCTTCATCCTGATCTGCGTGGTGCTGTTCGCCGGCAGCTTCAACCTGACCGAGATCGTCAATGCGCAGCAAGGCCACGGGCTCGGGATCGTCAACGGGTTCATCCTCAACCCGCTGCTGTTCCCGATGTGGGTGGTGTTCTTCATCTCGTGCCTCGCCGAAACCCAGCGCGTACCGTTCGACCTGACCGAAGCGGAATCCGAGCTCGTCGCCGGGTACCAGACCGAATACAGCTCGATGGCCTTCGCCATGTTCTGGCTGGGCGAATACACCAACATCCTGCTGATGTGCTCGCTCAACACGCTGCTGTTCTGGGGTGGGTGGCTGCCGCCGCTCAATATCGACCTGATCCCCGGCTTCGACGTGCCGGGCATCGTGTGGTTCCTGCTGAAGACGTTCTTCTTCTTCTTCCTCTTCAGCTGGGTCATGGCGACCGTCCCGCGCTATCGCTACGACCAGCTGATGCGGCTGGGCTGGAAGGTCTTCCTGCCGATGAGCCTGATCTTCGTTTTCCTGACTAGCGGGTATCTGATGGCAACGGGGCACTTCGGATGATTAGCACACTCTTGGCAACTCTCCTGGCGACTAGTGAAGATCCTTCGCATCAGGTTCTTGAAATCAGACCACACATTGTGCCGCTTTATAATACGACTGCGCCACCACGTTCTTTCTATGAGAGTATCAAACCGATTTCGTGGAAATGTAAGCTTAAGACCATAGATGATGGGGAGATAGTCAGTTCCGGTCGCTTTGAAGAAGCGATCTTTGAAGACGGGCGCGATGTCGCATATGAACGCAAGCTGGTGTTGGAATCTTTGGGCATCCACAAAATATCGGGACAAGGAACTACCAGCTGGTCTTATTCAAACCACGACTATAGATTTCAGATAAGCACATCCCAAAATCTCTATAATATCGAAATGGGTGCAATTGAACCCGGTAAGAGAGGTTGGATGCGGCTGGAATCTGCACCCAACAATGGTGACGATTCCATTGTTGAGTTCCGCTTCAATGCGATGGGCTTTTGTGAATCGGAAATATCCGCTCCCAAGGAAGAAGCTGAATGACCACCGTCGCCCACCTCATAAAGTCGTTCACCTTGTGGGAATTCGTCAAGGCGCATGCCCTGACGCTGAAGTATTTCTTCAAGCCCAAGGTGACGATCAACTACCCGTTCGAGAAGAACCCGCTGAGCCCGCGTTTCCGCGGCGAGCATGCCTTGCGTCGCTATCCCAACGGCGAGGAGCGCTGCATCGCCTGCAAGCTGTGCGAGGCGGTCTGCCCCGCGCAGGCGATCACCATCGACGCCGAACCGCGCGAGGACGGCAGCCGCCGCACGACGCGCTACGACATCGACATGACCAAGTGCATCTATTGCGGTTTCTGCCAGGAAGCCTGCCCGGTCGATGCCATCGTCGAGGGTCCGAACTTCGAATATGCAACCGAAACCCGCGAGGAGCTGCTCTATGACAAGGCCAAGCTGCTCGCCAATGGTGACAAGTGGGAGCGGGCGATCGCCGCAAACCTTGAAGCCGATGCGCCGTATCGCTAACCGCGCGCCTAATTCCGCAGGGGCCCAATGATTCAAGCCATCGCCTTCTACATGTTCGCCGCGCTGCTGGTAGCCAGCGGCGTGCTGACGATCATGAGCCGCAACCCGGTGCATTCGGTGCTGTGGCTGATCCTCGCCTTCTTCAATGCGGCGGGGCTGATGGTCATCATCGGCGCCGAGTTCATCGCCATGCTGCTGGTGATCGTCTACGTCGGCGCGGTTGCGGTGCTGTTCCTGTTCGTGGTCATGATGCTCGACATCGACTTTGCCGAACTGCGCGCCGGCTTCATCAGCAATTTTCCGATCGGTATCGCGGTGGCAGGCATCCTGCTGGGCGAACTGGTGCTCGGCATCGGCGCCTATCGCGCCGGGACGCTGCGGCTCGGCACGCCCGACGGCAGCGCCGCCCCGATTGCCGGTGAAAGCAACATCGAAAGCCTCGGGGCGCTGCTCTATTCCGATTATCTTTTCCTGTTCGAAACCGCCGGGATCATTCTGCTGGTGGCGATGGTCGGCGCGATCGTGCTGACCCACCGCGACCTCAAGACCACCCGCGGCCACCAGAACATCTCCAAGCAGGTCCGTCGCCGGCCCGAGGATGCCACCGTCATGAAACAGCCCACCGTGGGGCAGGGGGTCGAGCTGTGATCGGGATCGAACATTACATCGTCGTCAGCGCGATTCTGTTCGTGCTCGGCGTGCTGGGCATTTTCCTCAACCGGAAGAACATCATCGTCATCCTGATGGCGATCGAGCTGATCCTGCTGAGCGTCAACATCAACCTCGTCGCCTTCAGCGCCTTCCTCGGTGACCTCACGGGCCAGGTCTTCGCGATGTTCGTACTTACCGTGGCCGCTGCCGAGGCGGCGATCGGGCTTGCAATCCTGGTGATCTATTTCCGTGGCCGAGGCACGATCTCGGTCGACGATGTCGACAGGCTGAAGGGGTAAGCACCGGTGTCCTCCATCCTGATCATCGTATTCGGGCCGCTCCTAGCCTCGATCATCGCCGGGCTGACCAACAAGTCCGCACCCAGCGTCTTCGCCAAGGGCGTGACGACCGGCGCGCTGTTCCTCTCGGCGGCGCTCAGTTGGCCGATCTTCATCGGTTTTTTGACGGGCGCGAACGAGGCGAGCGTGGTGCCGGTGCTGCAGTGGGTCCAGTCGGGCTCGCTCAGCTTCGACTGGGCTTTGCGGGTCGATACGCTGACCGCCGTGATGCTGGTGGTGATCACCACCGTCTCTGCGCTCGTCCACCTCTACAGCTGGGGCTACATGGACGAGGATCCGGACCAGCCGCGCTTCTTTGCCTACCTGTCGCTGTTCACCTTTGCCATGCTCATGCTGGTGACGGCCGACAACCTGGTGCAGATGTTCTTCGGGTGGGAAGGTGTGGGCCTCGCCAGCTACCTGCTGATCGGCTTCTGGTTCAAGAAGCCGAGCGCCAATGCGGCCGCCATCAAGGCCTTCGTGGTCAATCGCGTCGGCGATCTTGGCTTCATGCTCGGTATTTTCGGTACCTTCCTCGTGTTCGGCACCGTGTCCATTCCGGCGATCCTCGAGGCTGCGCCGGGTATGAGCGGGGCGACGATCGGGGCCTTCGGCTACCGCTTCCACACGATGGACATCCTGTGCATCCTGCTGTTCATCGGCGCCATGGGCAAGTCGGCGCAGCTCGGCCTGCACACCTGGCTCCCCGACGCGATGGAAGGCCCGACGCCGGTTTCCGCGCTGATCCACGCCGCAACCATGGTGACCGCGGGCGTGTTCATGGTCTGCCGCCTCTCGCCGATGTTCGAAACCGCGCCCGTCGCGCTGGGTATCGTGACCTTCATCGGCGCCGCCACCTGCATCTTCGCCGCCACCGTCGGCACGACGCAGTGGGACATCAAGCGCGTCATCGCCTATTCGACCTGTTCGCAGCTGGGCTACATGTTCTTTGCCGCAGGCGTTGGGGCCTATGGCGCGGCCATGTTCCACCTGTTCACCCACGCCTTCTTCAAGGCGCTGCTGTTCCTGGGGGCCGGTTCGGTCATCCACGCGATGCACCACGAGCAGGACATGCGGTATTACGGGGCCTTGCGTAAGCACATCCCGCTGACCTTCTGGGCGATGATGATGGGCACGCTGGCGATCACCGGGGTCGGTATCTACGACCTGCATCTGGGCTTTGCCGGGTTCTGGTCGAAGGATGCGATCATCGAAGTCGCCTACGCGCGGGGCACCGATGTCGCCCAGTTCGCCTTCTGGATGGGTGTGTTCGCGGCGCTGCTGACCAGCTTCTACAGCTGGCGCCTCGTCTTCCTGACCTTCTTCGGCAAGCCGCGCTGGGCGGAAAGCGAGCATATCCAGCACGCCGTACACGACGGCCACCACGACGCGCACGAGCACAATCCGCCAGCCCAGGAAGATGCAGGTCACGACGCGCATCACCACCTGCCATCGGCGGACCACGAATCGGGTACGGCCGGATATCACCCGCACGAAAGCCCGCTGAGCATGCTGATCCCGCTCGGCATCCTGTCGGTCGGCGCTATCGCCGCAGGTCAGGTCTTTGCGCCCTATTTCCTCGACAGCGCCGATTTCTGGGGCAGCTCGATCTTCTACAACGAGCCGCTGATCCACGCGATGCACGCTGTGCCGACGCTGGTGAAGTATGCGGCCTTCATCGTCATGGTGCTGGGACTGCTGATCGCCTGGTACGGGTACATCCGCAATACCTCGTTCCCGGCCAAGGTCGCCGAGCAACTGGGGCCGGTCTACAAGTTCCTCTACAACAAGTGGTACTTCGACGAGCTCTACAACGTACTGTTCGTGAAGCCGGCTTTCTGGCTTGGCCGCAAGTTCTGGAAGATCGTCGACATCGGCGTGATCGACCGCTTCGGGCCGGATGGCGCGGCCTGGGTCGTCATGCAGGGCTCGGGCGCAGCCAAGCGCTTCCAGTCCGGATATCTCTATAGCTACGCGCTGGTCATGCTGCTCGGCCTGATCGCGGCGGTGACCTGGGTGCTGATGTAATGGAAGGCTTCCCGATCCTTACCCTCATGCTCCTCGTGCCGCTGGCAGCAGCGGCGGCGTGTTTCTTCGTGAATGCGCAGACCGCGCGGATTCTGGCGCTGGGTGCGACCTTGATCGACCTCGCGCTCGGCATCGTGCTGTGGGCGAACTACGATATCGGCGGCGCGCAGTGGCAGTTCACCGAGCAGGCGAACCTCTTCGCGGGGTTCGAGTACCGTCTCGGTATCGACGGCATCGCGCTGATGCTGATCATGCTGAGCGTATTCCTGATGCCGATCTGCATCCTTGCCAGCTGGGAAGCGATCGAGAAGCGCGTCGGCGAATACATGGCCGCCTTCCTGATCATGGAAACGCTGATGATCGGCGTTTTCGCGGCGCAGGATATGTTCCTGTTCTACATCTTCTTCGAAGCCGGCCTGATCCCGATGTATCTGATCATCGGCATCTGGGGCGGGGCGGACCGGATCTACGCCAGCTTCAAGTTCTTCCTCTACACCCTGATCGGCTCTGTCCTGATGTTGATCGCCATGCTGTGGATGGTGAACCAGGCGGGCACTTCGTACATCCCCACGCTGATGCAATACGACTTCCCGGCGCAGGCGCAGACGTGGCTGTGGCTCGCCTTCTTCGCCAGCTTCGCGGTGAAGGTGCCGATGTTCCCGTTCCACACCTGGCTCCCCGCCGCGCACGTGCAGGCACCGACGGCCGGCTCCGTGATCCTCGCTGGCGTGCTGCTCAAGCTCGGCGGCTACGGCTTCATCCGGTTCAGCCTGCCGATGTTCCCCGAAGCGAGTGCGCAGTTCACGCCATTGGTCTTCGCGCTCAGCATGGTTGCGGTGATCTACACCTCGCTCATCGCGCTGGTGCAGGAAGACATGAAGAAGCTGATCGCCTACAGCTCGGTGGCGCACATGGCCATCGTGACAGCGGGCCTGTTCGCCTTCAACGTGCAGGGCCTCGAAGGCGCGATGATCGTCATGCTGAGCCACGGCTTGGTCTCAGGCGCTTTGTTCCTTTGCGTTGGCGTTATTTACGACCGCCTGCATACCCGCGAAATCAGCCGTTACGGCGGGCTTGCGATCAACATGCCGAAATATGCGCTGTTCTTCCTGCTCTTCACCATGGCCAGCATCGGCCTGCCCGGCACCAGCGGTTTCGTCGCCGAGTTCCTGAGCCTTGCCGGGGTATATCAGGTGTCGAGCACGGTGACGTTGTTCCTGACCACGGGGATCATCCTTGGTGCCGGCTACATGCTTTATCTCTATCGCCGGGTCGCGTTCGGCGCCCAGGTCAATGAAGACGCTGCCGCCATGTCCGATCTGACGCCGCGCGAGTGGGCGATCCTGGCACCGATCGCTGCGGCCGTGCTGTGGATGGGCGTCTATCCCGAAAGCTTCCTTGCCCCGATGCGCGCCGATATCGCCGCGCTCGAGGCCCGGGTCGCTCGCGCTGCGCCAGAAGGCGACGCGAAGCTCGTCGCAGGTGAGCCGCGCGCCCACAACGCCAACCATATCGAACACGAGGAAGGCTCCGCAAAGCCCGAGGGCGCGGAGGGAGCACACTGATGGACCTCAACGCTTCCCTCGCGCTTGTCGTGCCCGAAATCCTGCTCAGCCTCTCGGGGCTGGCGCTGCTGCTGATCGCGGCCTGGATGGGCGACAAATCCTCGCGCCTTGTCAGTATTCTCGCGGCGACCGCCATCGGTGCTGCAGCCGTGTTGACCGTACCGGCGCTGGTCAGCGGCGCGGCCGGGCAGGGTGTTGTAGCGTTCGGCGGGCAGTTCTTCGCCGATAGCTATGCCGCATTTGCCAAGCTGCTCATCTATATCGCTGCCATCGGTGCTTTGATGGTTGCGCCGACGTTCTTCGACCGCTTGGGCGCCATGAAGCCGGAATACCCGGTGCTGGTGCTGTTCGCGACCCTCGGCATGGGCGTGATGGTTTCGGCGGGCGATTTCATCACGCTTTACATCGGGCTCGAACTCAACAGCCTTGCCGCTTACGTGCTCGCTAGCTTCCTGCGCAACGACACGCGTTCGGCAGAAGCTGGCCTCAAGTACTTCGTCCTGGGCGCACTGGCGTCCGGTATCCTGCTCTACGGCATGAGCCTCGTCTACGGGTTCACCGGGACCACGAGTTTCGAAGGAGTCCGCGCCGCGCTCTCGGGCGAGATGTCGATGGGCGCGCTGTTCGGGGTGATCTTCGTTCTTTCCGGGCTCGCTTTCAAGATTGCCGCCGTTCCGTTTCACATGTGGACGCCCGACGTGTACGAAGGAGCGCCGACGCCGGTGACCACATTCTTCGCCACGGCGCCCAAAGTCGCCGCGGTCGCCTTGACGGGGCGGGTGGCCCTTGACGCTTTCGGTGACCAGACGGAGGCATGGCGCCAGATTGTCATCTTCGCGGCGCTGGCTTCGATCGTGGTCGGTGCGCTGGGCGCGATCGGCCAGAACAACTTGAAGCGGCTGCTGGCCTATTCCTCGATCAACAACGTCGGCTTCATCCTGATCGGCCTTGCCGCGGCATCGGTCGCGGGCCTCAGCGCCATGCTGACCTATCTGGCGATCTACGTCGTGATGTCGCTCGGCAGCTTCGCCGCGCTGCTGATGCTGCGGGGCGAGGATGGGACGCCGCTCGAAACGTTCGACGATATCGCCGGCCTTTCGACTACGCGCCCGGCGCTGGCCTGGTGCCTGCTGGCGCTGATGTTCAGCCTCGCGGGCATTCCGCCGCTGCTCGGCTTCTGGGGCAAGTTCGTGGTGTTCCAGGCCGCGGTCGAGGCGGATCTGGTGCTGCTCGCCGCGCTCGGTATTGCCGCCAGCGTGATCGGGGCGTTCTACTACATCAAGTTCGTCAAGGTGATGTTCTTCGATGAACCCGCCGACCGTATCAAGGGCGCCAGCGACCCTGCACACTGGGCGATCCTGGCCATTGCTACCGTGCTGATCTCGCCTCTCGGCTATTTCCTGACCAAGTGGCTCGGCACTCTGACCGATAGCGCGGCGGCCGCGCTGTTCCTCGCCGCTTGATCAGGACAGTCGCCGACACCGGCTCCACCAATGCCGACCTGATTGCCCGCCTCGGCGGCGGCGACCGCGTGCCCGAGGGCGATTGGCTGGTCGCCGACCGCCAGACCGCAGGGCGCGGGCGGCAGGGGCGGACCTGGTTCGATGGACACGGGAACTTCATGGGCTCCACCGTGGTCCATATCGCGGACGGGGACCCACCGGCCCACACGCTTGCACTGGTGGCGGGGCTGGCGGTTTACGAGGCTGTCCAGCCTTGGTGCCCCAATCCGTCCGCGCTGATGCTCAAGTGGCCCAACGACTTGCTGCTGGGGGGCGCCAAGCTGTGCGGCATCCTTCTCGAACGGGCGGGTGGCTCCGTAGTCGTGGGGATAGGGGTCAACCTTGCGGCTGCGCCCGAGCTGGCCGACCGCAGGACGGTCGCCTTATCCATGCTTGGACCCGCACCTGACCGGGACGCGTTCGCGACAGCCCTGGCGGCTTCGCTCGACCGCGAACTCGAACGCTGGCGCACCTTCGGCTTGGCGCCCATGATCCGGCGCTGGCTGGCGGTCGGCACGCCCGTCGATACGCCGCTCTCGGTGCACGAGCCAGACGGCAATGTGGTACAAGGCCGGTTTGCCGGCCTCGACGAGGAAGGAACCCTGCGCCTGCGCTTGGAAGATGGTTCGGTCCGTGCCATTCACGCCGGTGACGTGATGCTCGCCTGAAGGAATTGCCCACCATGCTGCTCGCCATCGACGCCGGTAACACCAATGTCGTCTTCGCGCTGTTCGAAGGCCGGGATATCCGTGCCCGCTGGCGAATCGCAACTGACCCGCGCCGCACGGGCGACGAATATGCCGTCTGGCTCTTGCAACTGCTCTCGATCGAGGGCGTCGCGAAGAGCGACATCACCAGGATCATCGTCGGCTCGGTGGTGCCGCGCGCCGTGCATAATCTCACCGTTTTGTGCGAGAAGTACTTCGGAGTCGAACCGCTGATCTCGGGGCAGGGCAAGGCCGAGTGGGGCATCGTCGTCGATGTCGACCAGCCCAATTCGCTCGGTGCCGACCGCGCCCTCAACACGATTGCCGCCCACGCCAAGTACGAGGGCGACCTGATCGTCATCGACTTCGGCACGGCCACGACCTTCGATGCGGTCGATTTTACCGGCGCCTACAAGGGCGGAATTATCGCGCCGGGGATCAACCTCTCGCTTGACGCCCTGGTCAGCAACACCGCCAAGCTCCCCCGTATCGCCATCGAAAGCCCGGAAAGCGACAGCGTCATCGGGCGCAATACCGAAAGCCAGATGCTGATCGGTGTGTTCTGGGGCTATGTCGCCATGATGGAGGGGCTCATCGCCCGGATGCGCAAGGAGATCGGCCGCCCGGCCAAGGTCATTGCCACCGGCGGGCTGGCGATCCTTTTCGACAAGCACACCGACATATTCGACGCGGTCGATCCCGACCTGACATTGGAAGGCCTCGCGATCCTCGCGGAACGTGCAGGCTGATGAACGGAAACACGTGAAAAAAGATTATACCCCCGAAGACGAACTGCTTTTCCTCGCCCTTGGCGGTTCCGCCGAGATCGGCATGAACGTCAATCTCTACGGCTGCCAGGGCAAATGGCTGATGGTCGACCTCGGCATGACGTTCGGTGCCAACGAGTATCCCGGTACCGAACTGGTCTTTGCCGATCTCGACTTCATCGAGGAACGGGCCGACGACCTCGTCGGTGTCGTGCTGACCCACGCACACGAGGACCACATCGGCGCGGTGCCCTATTTCGCCGCTGACCTCGGCGTGCCGCTTTATGCCACGCCGTTCACGGCCGAACTGGTCCGGCGCAAGCTGGAGGAGGCCGGTCTCCTCGATAACGTCGAGGTAATCGTGGTAGAGGAAGACCACGGCGAAATAGAACTTGGTCCCTTCACGGTAACCTATCTGCCGCTCGCGCATTCGATCGCCGAGGGCAATGCGCTGCTGATCGATACGCCGCATGGACGCGTGTTCCACACCGGCGACTGGAAGCTCGACGAGGACCCGATCATCGGCGAGCCGACCACCGAGGAGGAACTGCGCGAGATCGGCGACGAAGGCGTGCTGGCGCTGGTGTGCGACAGCACAAATGTGTTCAATCCCAATCCCAGCGGGTCGGAAGGTGCGGTCTACAAGGGCCTGCTGGGCGAGGTGGGCAAGTGGAGCGGGCGGCGGGTGCTGGTCACCACCTTCGCTTCCAACGTCGCGCGCCTGCAGACGCTGGGCGAGGTTGCGAAGGCCACCGGGCGCGAACTATGCGTTGCCGGGCGCTCGCTCGACCGGATCATCGAGGTGGCGAAGCAATCGGGCTATCTGCAGGACTTCCGGCCGCTGGTCGACTGGGACACGGCGATGGGACTGCCGCGCGGGCAGGTGCTGATCCTGGCCACGGGCGGGCAGGGCGAACCGCGCGCGGCGCTGGCGCGCATCGCCGACGAGAACCACCCGCTCGAACTGTCCGCCGGCGATGTCGTGCTGTTTTCCAGCCGCCAGATTCCCGGCAACGAGCTCAGCATCGGCGTGATCCAGAACCGGCTAGCAGCGCGCGGGATCGTGATGGTGACGGACCGGCAGAGCATGATCCACGTTTCGGGCCATCCGGGGCGGCCCGAGCTGGCCGCGCTGTACAGCTGGCTACGGCCGGAAATCCTCGTGCCGGTGCACGGCGAGATCCGTCACATGCAGGAACAGGCGCGTTTCGGCAAAGAGAACGGCATCCCGCATAACGTCTTTCAGGCCAATGGCGATATCGTCCGCCTCGCACCGGGCACACCCGGGCGGGTGGCGCAGGTGCACACCGGCAGGCTGGTGCTCGATGGCGACATCATCGTTCCCGCCGACGGCGAGAGTATCGCCATGCGCAGGCGCCTGGCGCACAACGGCCTCGTTGTCGTCGTGCTGGATGCGCGTGGGAAGCCTCAGGTCGAGGGCATCGGCCTGCCGCTCGATGAAGACTACGCGGCTTTCGTCGAGGAGGCGAAAGGGGATATTGTCGATGCGCTGAAGAAACTGCGCGGCAAGGATGCCGGCAGCAGGGAGGCGATCATCGAAGCGGCGCGTTTGGCGGCGCGGCGGGCGGCAACCCGCTGGTCCGGCAAGAAGCCGCAGGTCAAGGTCTTGCTGGCGGAGGCCTGAGGGAGAATTCTGCGATGGCATGGACGTCGATCCTGGCGATCTATTTCCTGTTCTGGGTGCTCTGCGCCTTCATCCTGCTGCCCTTCGGCATCAAGACGGCCGACGAGCTGGGCGTGGACAAGGTGCCGGGCCAAGCCGACAGCGCGCCGGCCAACTTCCGGCCGGGCCGGGTCGCAGTCCGGGCGACGATCGTAGCTGCCGTGTTGACGGCGCTGTGGGTGCTCAACTGGGAATACCAGTGGTTCGGCGTCGATCTGCTCGACGTCTTCGGGATGCTCGATCACCGGCGCGGTTGAGCCTACTCCGTGCGCAGCCGCTCGATGGCCTGCGCCAATGCGACGTAGAGCTTGCCCATATCGCTGCTCAGCAGCGTGACCCCCAGCGCATTGCCGTCGCGGGTGGAAAGCATCGTGCGCAGCATGGCCTCGAAGTCGTGGATGTACCGGCTGACGTGGTCGCGGAAATCCATGTCGGCATCGTAGAGCTCGGCAATCTCGCGCGCTTCGGTGCTCGACAGCAGGCTGACCGCGCGGCGGGTGAAGATGCCGCGATCCCCGCGCAGGTAACTCGCCCAGGCGGTGTCGGTCACGTCGGTAGACAGCGACTTGGCGATATCGATGGCGTTGGAATTGAGCGCCTCGGTGATAAGAGCGACGCGGCGCGCGAAGTCGTTGTCGACCTGTTCCTCCGCACGGCTGCGGGCTAGCGCGACGCGGTTTTCGAGATTGCCGGTCAATTCGTTGACGAGCGCGAGCTGATCGCGCAGCTGAATGGCCGCCTCGCGGGCCGATGACGACGAGCGGGCAGCCGCTTCGTCGAGCTGGGCGATCGCTTGGCTGGACTGGTCGCGCACGGCGCGGTTGATCGCGCCGGCCGCGCGTGCGCCGATCCCGGCGGCGATGTCGTCGATCGCGCCGCTGCTGTCGCGGGCAGCCACCAGCATGGCTTCGCGCACGCGGGTTTCGAGTGCCTCGATCGCGCTGCGCAAGCTCGTGCCGGTCTGTTCCGACACGCGCTCTCCATCCTGCTCGAGCTGGCCGATCATGTCGCGCAGCGCGCCGAGTTCGCTTTCGAACGACGTACGCAGGCGGCGCAGTCCCTGCTGCAGCTCGTCGGTGCGCGTATCCAGCGCCGCGCTGTCGCGGTTGGCCGCGATGACATAATTCGAGATGGCCTCGGACCGAGTCAAAGTTTCGCCCAGCATGACGCCGAGCTGTTCGCCCGAACGCCGTGCCTCCAGCAAACGCTCTTCGGCCCGGCCGATCGCCTCCGGCAGATCGGTCTTGCTGTGCTGGGCACTGGCCTGGATCAGCTCGAGCAAGCGAACGCAGGCATCGGTCATGTCCGTGACCTGTGCCCGTGCGGAGGCAAGTTCGTCGCGGCTCTGCGCCAGGTCGCGCGCCACGGCGCTTGTCGTCGCGCTGAGCGCCTGCTGCGAGGCGCTGTTGTCGCGCACCAGCGCCTCGATGCGCGAGGTGAGGGCGGCGATTTCTCCGGCGGCAGCGGTCGAGCTCGCCTGCAATTCGCGGGTCTGCTCGCTCTGGCGCGTGCGGCGGGTTTCGAGTTCGCTGTCGATCGCGGCAAGCTGGTCCTGCAGTGCGATCATGGCCTCGCGCTCGCCGGTTTCAAAGAGGACGCGGCGCTCTTCGATCTGCGTCTGGAACAGCGCGTTGCGCTCTGCCAGCTTTGCATCGACCTCCATCGCCTCTTCGCGCAGTGCCTGCAGCTTCTTGCCCGCCATGGCGAGCGCCTGCTCGTCTATCGTGCGGATCTGTTCGACCGCTTCGCTCAAACGGTCCTTCATCGCCGCGATCTGCGCGATCCACAGCGACTTGGCCTCTTCCTCGCCTTCGCGGATTGCGCGGGCGACGGTCTCGCTTTCCGTGCGCAGGCCCGTCAGGCGGGCGCGCATGGAGCGCAAGGCTTCTTCTTCCTGCTCGTCCAGCGTGAGGCGCGTGGCCCCGACTTCCTCGGCCAGCTGGTCGGCACGCCTGCGCAGCGCGGCGAGGCTTTCGACCTCGCGGCTGTCGAGCTCGCCGCGGAAGGCGTCGCTCTTTTCGCGCAGGGCAGCGAAGCGCGCGACCGTGATGTCCTCCATCTTTGCCGCTTGCGCCTCGAAGGCGGCGACCGTGTCTTCGACCCTGGCGCTCAGGGCATCGACCTGCCGCTCGCTGGCGGAGCCGAACTGGTTGAGCCGCTCGAACCCGTGAACCAGCCGTTCGATCTGGCCTTCGGCGGTTCCCCCGGCATTGCCGATCTGGTTGGCGACATCGCGCGCGGAATTGGCGATGACGGGCAGGTCGCTGCGCAGCCGGTCCATGTTTTCGAGCGCGGTGGCGCTGACATCGGCGATCTGTTCGATCTGGGACGAGTTGGTATGGACCAGCGAACGCAGCCGGTCGGCATGCTCGCTCAGCCGCTCACCGGCGATCCGGCCGAAGGATTCCAGTTCCCGCCCTTGGGTCGCCAGGAATTCGCGGGCGAGGCTGAGCTCGCGATTGACCGTGGTCAGGCGCCTTTCGAGCCGTTCGGATTCCTGCGACAGCGCGCTGGCGGCCTCGGCGTAGCGACCTGCTTCGCGGGTGCCGTTGCGCTGGATCAGCAACCACAGGGCGGCAACGAGCAGGACCGGCACCGACCACTGGACGATCCATTCGACCCACTGGGACGGTGCGGCACCGCCCAGCATCGCCGGGCCGCTGGCCCACGCGAAAAAGCCGGTCCAACCCGCGACCACGCCCAGTGCAACTGCCGGGGCGAGCCATCGCTTATTTCGTTGCGGTGCCGGCTCGCTCCAGTCGGCATCCCAATCGATCGGTTCGAAGACCATGTCTTCGGTGACCAGCAATTCGTCTGCCGTATCATGAGGTTGCGCCCCGCCGTCGCCGCTCGCAGCGCCGACCGCCCTGATATGATGACCCCCGCTCATTTGCCGGAATCTATCACTTTCCACCTATGTTTAAACCCTGCTTTAACCGTGTTGCGACCAATGGAGGGTCATGGCCTTCGAAAATGGTGCCTTTTCAGCCACACTGGCTGCCGCTGCGGGAGAGGATGCCGGCCTCCATGCCGAGCTTCGCGGCGCCTTCCGCGAAAGCCTCGAGCAGCAGGTGGACCTTCTGGGGCGCGCCCGGTGCGACGGCAACTGGGTGGTCGCCGCGCAGCGTATCAAGGGGCTGGCGGCGAGCTTCCATGCCGAACCGCTGATCGATCTTGCCGAAGAAGCCGTCGCCACCGCGCCCGGAGATCCGGTCGTCCTTCGCAAGCTCAGGACATTCCTGCAGGATTTCGACGAGCAGCGCTAGGCAGACGGCGGGACTGCACGAAGGAGCCCGGCGAGCGACTTGGAAATCGCATCGCGCGGGCCTATCGGCTGTGACGCAATGCCAATCCCGACAACCGACCGTATCCGCGTGGCGCTTCTTTCGCTCGACGAGCCGTCCGATGAAACGGGCGGCAACCGCCGCATGCTCGGCGGCGCCAGCGTGCTCGAGCGCCAGGTCGACGCGGCCCTGGCGCTTGGCGCCAGCCGGATCTGGCTCCACACGCGGCATCTCGATCACCTGGCGATCCGGGCCCAGAAGCTGGCGGAAAAGGCGGGCGCGGATTTCCGGATTATCAAGCACGGCAGGCAGTTGCTCGGCGGAATGCGGCAGCAGGACGAGCTGCTCGTGCTTTCCGAAGGCTGGCTGCCGGCGGACGAAGGGGCGCTGGCATTGTTCGACCGTGCGCCGGTGGTGCTGACCCTGCCGTGGAAGCCGGGCCAGCAGGAAGGCTTCGAAAGGATGGACCGCGAGCATTGCTGGGCCGGGGCGATGATCCTTCCCGGGCGCGTGCTGGAGCGGCTCGACGAGCTGGATGAAGACATGGAGGTCGGCTCTGCGCTGCTGCGGGCGGCGCGGGTGACCCGCGTCCCGGAACGGCCCGTACCCGAGGAATGGCTGGCAAACGGCCGGTGGAGCCTCAATCTCCGCACTGTCCCGGCGGCCCCTGTTACAGACCGTTCGGCGGAGGGGACGTGGCTGGAACGGATCCTCCTGCAACCCCTCGGCCGCTATCTCGGCGAACGCCCGCAACAGGCCGCGGCGGCAGGCGTCGCCGCCGCTGTCTGCGGCGTAATGGCGGCAGGTTTGCTGTTCATGGACCAGTTCGCCCCAGGTGTGCTCGCCGCTGCCGGCAGCTCGCTCCTGGCACGGGCGTGGATCGCGGCGCAGGGCCGCAGCGATCCGAGGGTCTTCTCGCGCGTTTCGAAGGGCAGCCGATTTGCCGCTCTGCGCTACCTTCCCGACGGGGTGGGCGCGGTCGGCCTGCTGCTCGGCCTGCGCACGGCGTTCGGTTGGCAGGAGACGCTGTACATGGCGATCGCCACCTGCGGGTTGTGGCTGCTCGCCGGGCTGGGCAGGCATCGCTTTTCGCGGGTCTTCGGCGACCGCGAGTGGCTCTGGCTGCTCTGCGGCGTCGCGGGCCTTGCCGGGCAGTGGTTTGTCGCGATCGCCGCCGCATCGCTCCTCGCCATGGCAGGCATTTTGCTTAACCTGCGCAATCCGCCAGCAATAACGCGGCTTTAACTATGCCGCGCTATGAGCGAGGAATGATCGAGTCCGCGATGACTAAAGCCGAACCGCCAATCTCTGCCGAAGCGCCCGTGGAAGCCGTGCTCCGCGACGAGCTCGCGCATGGCGATGTCGTGCTCGGCACGATCGGGCCGATCCTCGGCCATCTCATTGCAAATCATGACCATTCGCTGTTCAGCGACGAGATCGTGGCACGCATCCGCGGCACCGTCGGCGGCATCGCGCGCCAGCTGCTCGAAATCCAGGGCCAAGTGCAGGGCGATAGCGATCCGCACGGTTTCGCCGAACGCAACGGTGACGAACTGGCGGAACTGCTGGCGGCCAATGCCGGTTTCCTGACGCACTGCCATGCTCTGGCGCTCGAATGCCAGCTCGCGGACCGCCTGCGGGCGCGCAATTCCATCGATCCGGTGCTCTCGCCGCTGATGCAGTCGCTGGTCGCATCGGACGATCCGGCCATGGCCTCGCTCGCCATGCAGGCGCTGGCGTCGCAGGCGCGCTTTATCCAGCGCCAAAAGCGGATGCAGCTGCCTCTGGGCGAATTGCCCGCCGACCTGTTCCACGACGCGCTGCTGCGCTGGCGCGACTATGCCGGCGGTATCGATGCCGATACGCTGGCACAGATAGAGACCCGCATGCGGCGCGACTTCGACGAGAGTGCGAGCCGCCTCGGGCTGCTGTCGCGCATGGTGGCGGCCATGGGCGGCGGAGCCCGGGCTGCGCTGTCGATCTCCCACGCCGGAATCAGCCTCTTTCTCACCGCGCTGGCAGCGAGTTCGCACCAGGATCGCGACATCGTCGCGCTGTCGACCAACGACCGGCAGCTTGCCCGACTGGCGCTGGCGCTGCGCGGTTCAGGCCTCAACCCGCGCGAAGTGGAGGAGCAATTCCTCTACCTCCATCCCGATATCTCCCTTCCCGATGGATTTTCGCAGCTGCGGGTCGACCGCGCGCGCGACATGCTGGCTTCGGCGCGAAGCTGGCAGGCCGGCTGACCGGTGACCCGACAGCTCGATTCCATCGTCGCCAAGGCCCGGACCGATGCCGACGACCGGCTGGTCGAAGCCGATGAGCCGCTGGCCAGCCTGCAACGCAGTTGCGGGGGCGATCTGCCGGGTGTCGTTGCCATCCATGAGCTGCGCCAGCTTGTCCGCAAGGCGCGGACGATGGATCTGCGGCTGGCCCGCACGATCCGCGCCTTCGACGGCTCCGACCGGATAACCGCCTGGGTCGAGGTCGTGCCCTATCACGGCCGGTCCGAAAGCGGCTGCTCCATCGCGGTCGCGACCTGGCAGAAGAGTTCGCCGCCGTCGCAGGGCGAAGACGACGCTGCCACCCGGCGCGACGCGATCGACAATGCGCTCGCCGAACTCCACGCCCGGCTCGACCACGAGCAGCGCGTGCTGACCGTCGATACCGAGGCCGAAGACCTCGTCCAGCTCGTGGAAAAGCTGCATGCCCATCCCGGCAAGCCGTGGACGGATTTCGTGTCGTTTCCCGGCAGCCAGCATGCCCAGCCGATGCACTGGCGCCTGCTGGACCAGTCGCGGTGCGAGATCGACGGCAGCCCGCGGCAGTGGACCGCGCGGTTGATCCCGGTCGGTTCGCCCGATGCCGGCAATGGCGGTTTCGAGCTCTATCTCGTCGCCAACCGCGCCTGGGCACGGCGGGCGGAAAGGCGCAAGAGCCAGAACAAGGAAGTGCAGGCTCGCCTTGGCCGCGATCTTTCGCCGGTGCTCCGGCAGCCGATTTCACGCATCATCGCCAATGCCGAGACGATCCGCACCAAGCTGGCCGGGCCGCTGGCGGACGACTACAGCGACTACGCCGCAGACATAGCTGCGGCAGGACAGCACTTGCTGTCGCTGATCGACGATCTGGCCGATCTCGAAGTAATCGAGGCGGACGGGTTCAGCACCGCCCCCGACCGGATAGACCTGGTCGATGTGGTCCGGCAGGCGGCGGGCATCCTCGGCGTCTCGGCGCAGGAGAAGAACATTTCGATCGAGGTGCCGGACCAGGACAAGCGCTGTCCCGCGATCGGCGAGTTCAGGCGCGTCTTGCAGGTCCTGCTGAACCTTATCGGCAACGCCATCCGCTATTCGCCGGAAGGCTCCCGGATCAGGATCGAACTGGCGCGCAAGGGCAAGGTGGCCGGCGCCCGCGTCATCGACCAGGGCCCAGGCATCGACAAGGACAGCCAGGCCGCAATCTTCGAGAAGTTCGAACGTCTCGGCCGCAGCGGGGACGGCGGATCGGGGCTGGGCCTCTATATCTCGCGCCGGCTGGCTCGGGCCATGGGCGGCGATCTCAAGGTCAAGAGCAACCCCGGCGAGGGCGCAATCTTCACGCTGACGCTGCCGGTCGACACAACGAAATAGGGCCGGTCCGCTTCGGCGATCCGGCCCTTTTCGGTGTCAGCGCTGGCCGATGGGGACGTAATCCCGCTCGGTCGGGCCGGTATAGAGCTGGCGCGGGCGGCCGATGACCTGGCCGGGATCGCTGATCATCTCGTTCCACTGTGCCACCCAGCCCACGGTGCGCGCCAATGCGAACAGGGCGGTGAACATGGTGGTCGGGAAGCCGATCGCAGACAGGATGACGCCGGAATAGAAATCGACGTTGGGGAACAGCTTCTTCTCGATGAAGTAGTCGTCCTTGAGCGCCATTTCCTCGAGCTGCAGTGCAACTTCGAAGACCGGATCATTGATGTTGAGCGCGCCCAGAACATCGCGCACCATGCCCTGGATCACCGTCGCGCGCGGATCGTAGTTCTTGTACACGCGGTGGCCAAAGCCCATCAGACGGAACGGATCGTTCTTGTCCTTCGCGCGCTCGATGTAGTGCGGGATCTTATCGGGCGTGCCGATTTCGCGCAGCATGTTGAGCGCGGCTTCGTTGGCACCGCCATGGGCCGGGCCCCAAAGGCAGGCGATACCCGCGGCGATGCAGGCGAAGGGGTTGGCGCCCGACGATCCGGCCAACCGGACGGTCGACGTCGAGGCGTTCTGTTCGTGATCCGCATGGACGATGAAAATCTGGTCCATCGCCTTTTCGACAATCGGATTGACCACATATTCCTCGGCCGGGACGCCGAAGGTCATCCGCAGGAAATTGCCGGTGTAGGACAGGTTGTTGTCGGGGTAGAGGAACGGCTGGCCGACCGAATACTTGTACGCCATCGCCGCGATCGTCGGCATCTTGGCGATCAGCCGGTGGCTGGCAATCTTGCGTTGCTCGGGATCGGCGATGTCGGTGCTGTCGTGATAGAACGCGCTCAGTGCGCCGACGACCCCGCACATGATCGCCATCGGGTGCGCGTCGCGGCGGAAGCCGCGGTAGAAGGTCGACAGCTGCTCGTGCAGCATGGTGTGCCGGCTGATGGTGTAGCTGAAGTCGTCGAGTTCGGCCTGGGTCGGCAACTCGCCGTTAAGCAGCAGGTAGCTGACTTCCATGAAGCTGGAATGTTCGGCCAGCTGGCCGATCGGATAGCCGCGGTGCAGCAGGATGCCTTCGTCGCCGTCGATATAGGTCAGCGCGCTTTCGCAGCTGCCGGTGGACTTGTAGCCCGGATCGTAGGTGAAGGCCCCGGTCGCCCCGTAGAGCTTGCGGATGTCGATCACGTCGGGACCGGTGCTGCCCTTGAGAACGGGGAATTCGTGCGTGGTGCCGCCGAGTTCGAGCTTCGCGGTTGTGTCTGCCACAGTGGTACTCCTTAACTTGTAATCCGGTCGTGAACTCAGCCGTTCGGCGTCGCCTGCGCGTCGATCCGCGCGAGGGACTCCTCTCTGCCAAGCAGGACGAGCACATCGAAAATCCCGGGGGACGTGGTGGTCCCCGTCAAAGCTGCACGCATGGGCTGCGCCAGCTTGCCGAGACCCAGTTCCAGGCGCTCGGCGAGCGCTTTCGTAGTGGCTTCGAGGGCTTCGATTGTCCAGTTGTTTTCAGCATGCAATGCCGCTGAAATCTTGCCCAAAATTGCGCGCCCGTCGGCATCGAGCAGGGCGGCGGCCTTCTCGGTCATCTCCAGCGGCCGTTTGGCAAACAGGAAGCGGGCCCCTTCGGCCAGTTCGTTGACATCCTTGGCCCGGACCTTGAGTTCGGGCATCGCCTTGGTCAGCAAGGCAATATCCGCATCTTCACCGAGCTTTTCGGCCACCAGACCGGCAAGCCGGGCATCGTCGGCTTCCCGGATATAGTGCCCGTTGAGGTTGAGCAGCTTCTTGGTGTCGAAGCGCGAAGGGCTCTTGCCGACGCCTTCGAGGGTGAACACTTCGGCGGCTTCTTCCTTCGTAAATTCCTCGCGGTCGCCGTATCCCCAGCCCAGACGGAGGAGATAGTTGAACAGGGCCTCGGGCAGCACGCCCATCTCGTCGCGATAGCTTTCGACCCCGACGGCGCTATGGCGCTTCGACAGCTTGGCGCCGTCCGGGCCGTGGATCAGCGGCACGTGGGCATAGACCGGGTCGGGCCATTTGCCTTCGATCTCGTTCATCGCGCGGATGATCGGCAGCTGGCGAAAGGCGTTGTTGAGGTGGTCGTCGCCGCGGATGATATGGGTCACGCCCATGTCATGGTCGTCGACCACCACGGCTAGCATATAGGTCGGGGTGCCGTCGGCGCGCAGCAGCACGTAATCGTCGATCTCTTCGTTCCGGACCGTGACCTTGCCCTGCACGGCATCCTCGATCACCGTCTCGCCTTCGTTGGGGGTCTTCAGCCGGATGACATAGGGCGCGCCCTCGGGCGCTTCGGCAGGATCGCGGTCGCGCCACCTGCCGTCATAGCGCTGCGGCAGCTTGCGGGCGCGCTGGTCCTCGCGCATCGCCTCGAGTTCTTCGGGCGTGGCGAAGCATTTGTAGGCGTGTCCTGCCGCCAGCAACTGGCGCGCGACATCGGCATGGCGCTCCGCACGGTCGGACTGGAACAGCGGCGGCGCGTCGAAATCCAGCTCCAGCCAGGCCAAGCCCTCGATGATCTTGTCGATCGCATCCTGGGTGCTGCGCTTGCGGTCGGTATCCTCGATCCGCAGCAAAACTTTACCGCCGTGGTGGCGCGCGAAAAGCCAGTTGAACAGTGCGGTCCGAGCGCCGCCAAGGTGGAGATAGCCCGTCGGCGACGGCGCGAAGCGGGTAACTACCTGCGAAGCGCCAGTATTGCTTGCCATCTTGCGTGGCTTCCTTTCCTATTCCTGCCATGGCGACCCGCATGACACCGGCAATTCCGCTCGCGGGGGACGCAGCGGAGGCAAGCTCCCGGTCAGGCCATGTTGCATTGCAGCAGGGCCCTTGGCACTCGCGCTGGCGCTTGTCCAGCGGCGTGGCACGGGTCGATCGCGCGCTGGGTGAGGCGGGCTTCGACCGGGCACCTTGGATCGTGGTCGCTCTGGCCGGTGGGATCGCGCTCTGGTTCATGCTGCCAGGGCCATTCGCGTGGGCCTCGGTTGTGGTTACCGCTGCGCTTGTTGCCACTTGCGGTGCGGTGCTGCTGAAACGGGATTCATGGCCGCATCTTGCTCTCGCGCTTTGTTCGCTTGGCCTGGCAACGGGTTTCGGCACCGGCCTGGTGTGGGCCCGCTCGGCCATGGTGGGGGCAGAGCCCATCGCTGCCCCTTCGGTGCTCTGGTATCAGGCCAGGGTGCTCGGCCGCGAGGAACAACCGGCGGAAGATCGCGTGAGGTTGGTGCTGGCGATACGGTCCCCCGAGAGCGGTGCTGCGCAAAAGGTCAGGGTAAACGTCGCGCTGGAAGAGGCTGCACCGGAACTGCGCGAGGGCGCCGTGATCCGCCTGCGGGCACGGCTGATGCCGCCCGCGCCGCCGATGGTACCGGGCGCGTACAATTTCGCTCGCAAGGCGTGGTTCGACGGTCTGGCGGCGACCGGCTCTGCGATCGGCGACATCGAGCTCGTGTCTCCTGCACCGCCGGCGACTGGCATGACCGCCGTGCAGCGAGAGCTATCGGCCCATGTGCGCACGCGGCTCGAAGGTTCGGCGGGGGCGATCGCCGCCGCCTTTGCCAGCGGCGACCGCGGAGCGATTGGCGAAGCGGACGAAGCCGCCATGCGCGATGCGGGGCTGACGCACCTGCTTTCGATCAGCGGGCTGCATGTCAGCGCGATCATTGCGGCGGCCTATGTCTTGGCGATGCGGTTGCTGGCCCTGTGGCCGTGGCTGGCGCTGCGGGTCAGGCTTCCGCTGGCAGCTGCGACGGTCGGTGCGGCGGCTGGGGTGGGCTATACGCTTTTGACCGGGGCTGAAGTGCCTACGGTGAGGAGCTGTGCAGCGGCGGTGCTCGTCCTCATAGCGCTGGCCCTCGGGCGCGAGCCCCTGTCGCTGCGCATGGTCGCGATCGCGGCCGGCTTCGTCCTGTTGCTGTGGCCCGAATCGCTCGTCGGCCCGAGCTTTCAGATGTCGTTCTGCGCCGTCCTGGCGATCGTCGCCCTCCACAATGCCGCGCCCGTCCAGCGGTTCCTAGCCGTGCGGGAAGAGGGTGTGTCCGCGCGGCTCGGCCGGCGATTGGCCATGCTGCTGCTGACGGGGCTGGTGATCGAAATCGCGTTGATGCCGATCGTGCTGTTCCATTTCCACAGGGCAGGGATTTACGGCGCCTTGGCCAATGTGGTGGCCATCCCGCTGGTCACCTTCATCTCGATGCCGCTGATCGCGCTGGCGCTCACTTTCGATCTCGTCGGGGCGGGCGCGCCGTTCTGGTGGCTGGCGGGGCAATCGCTCGACCTGCTGCTGGGTATCGCGCATGTTACCGCCGGCCAGCCGGGCGCGGTGCGCCTGATGCCGCAGATGGGGGCGGGGACGCTGGCGCTGTTCGTGTCCGGGGGGCTGTGGCTCGCCCTGTGGCGCGGCCGGGCGCGGCTGTGGGGCCTGGCTCCCGCAGCCGTGGGAGCGGTCATGCTGTCCTTGACGCCCACGCCGGACGTGCTGGTGTCGGGCGACGGGCGGCATGTCGGGATCGTCGAGGAGGGCCGGTTGATCACCCTGCGCGAGGCGCGTTCGGACTACGCCCGCGACAACTTGCTGGAACTCGCCGGGATAAGCGGTGAGCCGGTTGCGATCCACGACTGGTCCGGCGCAGAATGTAGCCGCGATTTCTGCGTGCTCTCGCTCGAACGGGCAGGACGGCCTTACCACATTCTCATGGCGCGCAGCCGCGAGCGGATCGAGGAGCGGGCGCTGGCTGCGGCATGCGAGCGGGCGGATATCGTAATCGCCGACCGCTGGTTGCCGCGATCGTGCCGCCCGGGGTGGCTGAAGATCGACAGGAAATTCCTGGGCCGGTCGGGCGGAATGGCGCTCTACCTCGAAAATCGCGACTTTGTCAGCGTAGCCCGGTCCGAGGGCGAACATGGCTGGTGGAAGCCTGTCGAGCCGCGGCCCTACAGACCGCGCGAACAGGCGAAGGTTCCGGACAAGTTGGGGGAGCGGCCATGAGGCGGGCGAGCCTCGCTGCGGGGACAGGACCGCTCCCTCCGGGGTAACTCAGTGGTAGCGGCGCAGGAGACCGGCGAGCTTGCCCTGAACCTGGACCTGATGCGGCTCGTAGACTTGCGGCGCATAGGCGCCATTGGCCGGATCGAGCACGATCTTGCCGTTCTCGCGGCGCAGGTATTTGAGGGTCGCTTCCTCGTTGTTGACCAGCGCCACCACGATCTCGCCGTCCCGGGCGGTGTTGGTGCTGCGCACGAGCGCATAGTCGCCATCGAAAATCCCGGCCTCGATCATCGAGTCGCCGGACACCTCCAGCGCATAGTGATCGCCCGGGCCGAGCAGCGCGGCAGGCACCGGCATCGAGGTTTGCCCTTCGAGCGCCTCGATCGGGACCCCGGCGGCGATGCGGCCGTGGAGCGGAACTTCGATGATGTCGTTGGCAGGCTGCGGCGCGGCCTTGGGTGCGGCCATGCGGGCGCCGACGACATCGTTGGCAGGCTTGCCGCCGCCAACCGAATCCTCGGGCTGCTTCAGCACCTCGAGCGCGCGGGCGCGGTTGGGCAGGCGGCGGATGAACCCGCGTTCCTCGAGCGCGGAAATCAGGCGGTGGACCCCCGACTTGCTCTTGAGGTCGAGCGCCTCCTTCATCTCCTCGAACGAGGGGGAAATTCCCGTTTCTTCCAGCTTCTGCTGGATGAAGCGGATCAGTTCGTGCTGCTTTGCGGTCAGCATGTCCGGCGGCTCCCTATAGCCTGTTCCCATTCCGCCCGCCAATGCGAACGAATGCGGAACAATTAGGCAACGGGATTTGCCAAGTCAAGCAATTCCGGGAGTTTCCAACAGGAAGCACGGAACAGGTGTTCCCGCTTTGGTCGCGCACGCGTCCGCCGGGCGGTCGATCAGCACGTCTGATCGGGCGAGCGTCAGGAGCGCGCTGCTGTCGCGCTGAAGGGCGGGAGAAACGCCGTCCGGTCCCAGGGAGCCGCGCAGGAACTCGCGCCGTACGCCGCTTTCCGGGCAGTCCACCGCCAAGGGCAAGATCACAGGCCGGGGCAGGCACACCGCCGCCCCTAGCAATTTTCGGATGGCAGGCAGCATGAAGAGGAACCCCGTCACGAAAGCCGAGACCGGGTTGCCGGGCAGGCCCAGGACGAGCTGCTGTCCCCGCCGCGCCACCATCAGCGGTTTGCCCGGTCGCATGGCGACCTTCCAGAAATCGAGTTCGGCGCCAACCGCCTCCAGCGCGGGTCTGGCGAGGTCGTGATCGCCAACCGAGGCACCGCCGGTGAGGACCAGCAAATCGGCATTTGCGTGGGCCTCCAGCGCGGCGACGATCGCCTCGAGACGGTCGGGGAGGGGGGCGCCTTGCGTGACGGAACACGGCAGGCCAGCCGCGAGCGCGCCGAGCATCGCGCCATTGCTTGCCGGAATCTGGTGCGGCGCGCAGGTGGTGGGGTCGGCGACCAGTTCGTCCCCGCTGTCGAAGATGGCGACGCTCGGCTTGCGGTGGACGGACGCCGCGGCATGACCGGCTGAGCGGATGAGCGCCAGTTGCGCGGCGCCGATGCGGTTTCCGGCAGGGAGCAGGGCATCGCCCGGCATGAACTCGAAGCCCTTGCGGCGGATATGCTGGCCCGGTGCCGGATCCTCTGTCGCGGACACGAGATCGCCAGCGATCGCGGCGTCTTCCTGGATGAGAACCCGGTCCGCGCCGTCAGGCAGGATCGCACCGGTCGAGATGCGCACGCACGCGCCTGTCGAAATCAAGCCGCCGAACGGCTCGCCGCAGCGACTTTCGCCGACACGCCTCCACGGTCCCGCACCGGCAACGGCATAACCATCCATTGCCGAAAGATCGGCCGGGGGCTGGGTCCGCGCAGCTTGCACAGGCTGCGCGAGATAGCGCCCGACTGCCTGCTCGACTGCCACATCTTCGACCGGCATCGGCGCGAGAAGGGCCAGCATGCGGGCCTGAGCCTCCTCGACGGTGAGCATCGGCCGGGTCATTCCGCCAGCCAGTGCCCCGACTTGCCCCCGCGCTTCTCCAGCAAGCGAACCGCTTCGATGACCATGCCCTTGTCGAGCGCCTTGGCCATGTCGTAAATCGTGAGGAGCGCAACGGAAGCCGCTGTCATCGCTTCCATTTCCACGCCGGTCCTGCCCGTCAACGAGGCTGTGGCGCTAACCGCGATGCCGCCTTCGATATAGTCGAAGGACACCTCGACCGAGGTCAGTGCAAGCGGATGACACAGCGGGATCAATTCGGCCGTTTTCTTCGCCGCCATGATCCCGGCGATTCGCGCGGTGCCGAGCACATCGCCCTTGGGCGCGTCCCCCGCCTTGATCGCGGCGAGTGCCTCGGCGCTCATCCGGATCACGCCGCCGGCGCGGGCCATGCGCTGCGTCTCGGCCTTGCCGCCGACATCGACCATATGCGCCGCACCGGCATCGTCGAGATGGGTGAGCCGGGTCACCGCGAAGCGCCCGGCAGGAAGCATTTTGCGAGGGGCATGTCACACATGTCACACTGTCCTGAGAGAAGAGAAGTGGACCCCGACCGGGTCGATCTGTTCCGTTGGCTGAGGGTGTCTGAGCGTTCGGTCATGCGGGCTTATTGCCAGAGTCCAGCACAGTAGGACAGGGCTAGCCCAGAAGCAGGGCCCGCGTCGCCGCCTCGACGTCATCCTGCCGCATCAGGCTTTCACCGACGAGGAAGGTCCGCACGCCCGCCGCGGCCAATCGCTGGCAATCGGCATGGCTGTTGATCCCGCTTTCCCCGACCAGAAGGGTTCCTACGGGAGCGAGCGGGGCAAGCCGTTCGGTATTCGCCAGGTCGGTGGTGAAGGTCCTGAGATCGCGGTTGTTGACCCCGATCAGGCGCGACCGAAGCGCGTGGGCACGCTCCATCTCGCCCTCGTCGTGAATCTCGACCAGCACATCCATCCCGTGTTCGCTCGCGGCGGCCTCGATTTCCTGCATCTGCGCGTCGGAGAGGGCGGCGACGATGATCAGGATCGCGTCGGCCCCCATCGCCCGGGCCTCGGTGCATTGCCACGGGTCGACCATGAAGTCCTTGCGCAAGGTGGGCAGGGCGCAGGCATTGCGCGCTTCGACGAGGTAGTCGGCATGGCCCTGGAACCACTGTCCATCGGTCAGGACCGAGAGACATGCCGCTCCGCCCGCCTCGTAGGCCCGGGCGTGGCCGGCGGGGTCGAAATCGGCCCGGATCAGGCCCTTGGAAGGCGAGGCCTTCTTGACCTCGGCAATGAGGGCGAAGCCGGCTGCCGCCTTGGCCCGCAGCGCTGCTTCGAATCCACGGGGACGGGTCTGCGCGGCAATGCGCTCTGCAAGCTCGGCGGATGAGAGCATCGCCTTGCGGCCGGCAACCTCTTCATATTTCCCGGCACAGATTTCGTCGAGCTTGTTCATTTCGCCATCTCGATCCAGCGCCCCAGCAGCGCCTTGGCCTTGCCGCTGTCGAGCGCTTCTGCCGCCATGGCGGCGCCTTCGGCCCAGTCTCCGGTTCGTCCGGCGACGACCAGCGCGGCGGCGCTGTTGAACTTCACCGTGTCGCGATAGGCGCTGTGCTCGCCGTCGAGCAGCGCAGCGAGTGCCTTTGCGTTGTGGGCCGGATCGCCGCCCCGGATGGCTTCGAGCGGCGCGTGGCCGAGGCCGGCAGTCGTTGCATCGACGCGCCGCATGGCGAATTCGTGCCCGGTCACATCGGCCATCTCATTTCCGCCCGCGAGGCTGAGTTCGTCGAGCCCCTCGTCGCCTGAGACGATGAAGGTCCGGTCGGTCCCCAGCCGCGCCGCCGCATCGCCATAGATCGAGACATAGCCGGGCCGGGCGATCCCGATCAGCTGGCGCCGCACCCCGACCGGGTTGGACAGCGGCCCCATGAGGTTGAAGATCGTGCGTCGCCCCAGCGCTTTGCGGATCGGCTGGATGCGCACCATCGCCGGGTGGTGGTTGGGTGCGAACAGGAAGCAGATGCCAATCTCGTTCAGCGTCTTCTCCGCGGTCCGTCCCGCGGCGGCCATATCGAGACCAAGCACCTCGAGCGTATCGGCCACACCCGACAGCGACGAGATCGCCCGGTTGCCATGACGGGCTACCGGCACGCCGCAGGCGGCGACGACCAGCCCGACGGCGGTCGAGACATTGAGCGTGTGATGCCCGTCGCCCCCGGTGCCGCAGACGTCGATCGCGTCACCTGGCCCGGCCACGGGGATATAGCGCGCGCGCAAGGCGCGGGCGGCCCCGGCAATCTCGTCCGCCGTTTCGCTGCGTTCGGTCATGGCGAGCAGGAAGCGCGCGATTTCCTCGTCGGACGCGTCGCCGTCGAGAATCCAGCCGAAGACTTCCTCGGCCTCGGATTCGGACATGTGCGGGACGGCAAGCGGGAGGTGCTTCATGCAGGCACCCCGTTGCGCATCGTTGCCTCGATCCCGCACAGCCGCAGGAAGTTGGCGAGCAGGTCGTGCCCGTGTTCTGTGGCGATGCTTTCAGGGTGGAACTGCACCCCGTGGATTGGCAGGTCGATGTGGCGGAAGCCCTGCACATGACCATCATCGCTGGTGGCATTGACCGCGAGGCGATCGGGAATGTCCTCGACGATCAGCGAGTGATAGCGGGTGGCGGTGAAGGGGCTCGGCAGGCCGGCGAAGACGCCCGTGCCGTCGTGGGTGACCGGCGAGGTCTTGCCGTGCATCAGCCCGCCGCGCACCACCTTACCGCCGAAGAACTGTCCGATCGACTGGTGGCCGAGGCACACGCCGAGCAAGGGCAGCGCCTTGTCGGCACAGGCGGCGACCAGGTCGAGACTGATGCCGGCCTCGTTGGGCGTGCAGGGGCCGGGCGAGATGAGGATGCCCTTGGCCCCGCTCGACACGGCCTGACCGGCGCTGATGGCGTCGTTGCGCTCGACCCGCACCTCCGCGCCCAGCTCCATCAGGTAGTGGACGAGGTTGAAGGTGAAGCTGTCGTAATTGTCGATGACAAGGATCATGCGATGCCCTTTGCCCGCGAGCGCACCGGCTGCAAGCAAGTTTCGCTTTCAGGCTTGCCGATCGGCAAACGCATCCGTCGCCCGGACCAGCCCGTCGGTGATGCCCGGTTCGGTGAACAGGTGGCCGCCATCGTGGACGATCTGCAGGTCCACCTCGGGCCACGCCTTCTTCAGCGCCCAGGCGGCGGCCGGCGGGGTGCAGCAATCATGGCGGCCCTGGACGATGACGCCGGGGATGCCTTTCAGGCGATGCACATCGCGCAGCAACTGGCCGGGCTCGAGCCAGGCATAGTTGAGGAAGTAATGCGTCTCGATCCGGGCCGTGGCGACGGCGTTGTCGCCATCGGCCATACTGTCGACAGTCTCCTCCTGCGGCAGCAGTGTGCAGGTGACACCTTCCCAGCGGTTCCAGGCGCTGGCTGCGGCGCGGCGCACCTCGGGGTCGGGATCGTCGAGCAGGCGGCTGTAGATCGCGGTCATGTCGTCGCCTTCCTGCCCCGCGACATGGGCGATGAAGCGGTCCCATTCCTCGGGGAACAAGGCGCTCGCGCCGTATTTCACCAGCCAGTCCAGCTCGGGCTGCTCGCACAGGAAGATGCCGCGCAGGATGATCTCGCTCACCCGCTCCGGGTGAGTCTGCGAATAGGCGAGGGCGAGGGTCGAACCCCAGCTGCCGCCGAATACCTGCCATTTTTCGAAACCGCACATTTCGCGCAGCTTCTCCATGTCGGAAACGAGGTCCCAGGTGGTGTTGTTCTCGAGGCTTGCAAACGGCGTCGAGCGACCGCAGCCGCGCTGGTCGAACAGCAGCACGTCGTAGCGGGCGGGATCCCACTGGCGCCGGTGGTTCGGGTTACACCCCGCACCGGGGCCGCCGTGGAGCATTACCGCGGGCTTTGCGCCCGGAGTGCCGACCCGCTCCCAGTAGATCGTGTGACCGTCGCCGACGTCGAGCATGCCCGAGGCATATGGTTCGATCGCTGGATAGAGTGTGCGTTCGTAGGTCAGGGTCATTGCTTTCTCTCCACTACGATCATCGGCCCGATGGGGGCGCGGCTGTCCATCCGGTCGCTGGCTGGGTCCCACAGGCTCGACACCGACCCGTCGAGATAGAGCGCGTTGGGCGTATCGGCCACATCGCGGAAGAACCGCGCCAGATTGCCGAAGCTGATCGCGCCTTCGCTGATGACGAAATGGGCACGGCCTTTGCGGTCGATCCCGACACCGTTGCGGATCGTGCGCGATGGCCCGTCCTCGGTGATTTCGGGATGCAGCTTGCCGTCGATCAGCAGCATCGGCCCGCTCTGGGTGCCGAACTGCGGGCGGTCGCCGACGCTGGCCTTGAAGCTCTCGCTGGTGCGGATGCGCCATTCGCCGCCGCTGCCGTAGAACACGCCGTTGGGCTTGAGGTGGAAGTTGCCGGCACCGTCATTGGTGTTGAGCTCCTTCAGCCGGTTGCTCTCTTCGACATAGTAGCCGATCGGTTTGCCTTCGCCGTCGAACATCCCGCCGTTCACGGCGAAGGCGACCTTGTCCTTGGCAATCGCTGCGGACAGGTTCGCGAACGAGCGATAGGGCGCGCCGCCTTCGGCGGACAGGACCATGCCGATGGTGTGACTTGCCGGATCGGCGATACAGTGGGTCAGCACCGACTGCTCGAATTTCACCTTTTCGCACGCGCTGTCCGCCGCCACGGTCGGGCTTGGCGACGGCTTGGCTTTTTGGGCCACCGCCTCGCCGTTCTCGCCGAACTCGATAACGGTCACGGGCTTGCCTTCCTGCTGCTGGCCGCAGGCGGCGAGAGCCAGCAGGAGCGCGAGGGCAATCGTCTTCTTCATTGGCCGAACCCCGTTTCGCCGGCGATGCGGGCGGCCTCGCGCGCGGCGGCGATGAGCGCGCCCGCCTTGGCCTCGCATTCGCGCTGTTCATAGGCAGGGTCGCTATCGGCAACGATTCCCGCACCCGCCTGTACATGCATCACGCCGTCCTTCACCACTGCCGTGCGCAAGACGATGCAGCTGTCGAAGCTGCCGTCGGGCGCGAAATAGCCGACCCCGCCGGCATAGGCTCCGCGCGTCTCCGGCTCGAGCTCGGCGATGATCTCGCAGGCGCGGATCTTGGGCGCGCCGCTGACGGTGCCGGCCGGGAAGCCTGCGAACAACGCATCGAGCGCGTCCTTGGACGGATCAAGCTGCCCCACGACATTGCTGACGATGTGCATCACGTGACTGTATCGTTCGACGGTGAAGCTGGCAGTGACCTCGACGGTCCCTTTCGCTGCGACCCGGCCGACATCGTTGCGTCCGAGGTCGAGCAGCATCAGGTGTTCGGCGCGTTCCTTGGGATCGGCGAGCAGGCTTTCCTCGGCCGCCCGGTCCAGTTCCGGCGTCGCGCCGCGCGGGCGGGTGCCGGCAATGGGCCGTATTGTCACTTCGCCGTCGCGCAGGCGGACCAGGATTTCCGGGCTGGAGCCGACCACGGCAAAGCCCGGCAAGTCGAGGAAATAGAGGAAAGGCGAGGGATTTACCCGCCTGAGGGCGCGGTACAGCGCCAGCGGCGGAAGGGGGAAGGGACAGGTGAACCGCTGCGCCAGCACGACCTGGAAGATATCGCCCGCGGTAATGTATTCCTTGGCGCGCGCCACCATCGCTGCGTAATCGCCGTCAGCGAGCCTGGGTGTAAGGTCCATCGCAGGCAGATCGGTCGCCGTTAGCGCGGCGGGGGTCGCTTGCGCCAGTCGCCTCAGGGTGTCGTCAATCCGCTCGCCGGCACGTTCGATGGCATGAGCGGGATCGCCCGGACCGGGCCACAAGGGCGCAATCACGAACAGCCGGTCGGATAGCGAATCGAATACCAGCAGCAGCGTGGGCCGGGTGAAAACCATGTCCGGCAGGTCGAGCTCGCTCTCGGTCCTTGCTCGCGGAAGAACCTCGACCTGGCCGATGGTTTCATAGGCGAAATAGCCGACCAGGCAGGCAAGGGCAGGGGGCAGGCCCTCCGGCACATCGATCCGGCATTCTCCGATCAGGGCGCGCAAGGCTTCGAGGCTGCGGCCATCGACCGGAGCGAAGGCCGCGCGGTCGTGTCGCCACAGACGGTTGATCTCGCCGGCCTCTCCGCGCGCCCGGAACACCAGGTCGGGGTCGAGGCCGAGCAGGCTGTAACGTCCACGCACCTCGCCGCCTTCGACCGATTCGAGGAGAAAATCCCCTCGTCCGGGTTCGATCAGCTTGAGCGCCGCGCCGACCGGGGTCTCCGTATCGGAGACGACCTCGCGCCAGACCAGCGCGGCCTGTCCGCCGGCTAGTTGCTGGCGCGCAGGATCGCCATTGAGAAGGGCCGGGCCGGGCAGGTCCGCCGCCTACTGCTGCGGAGCGCCGGTTAGCGCCCGCTTGACCGAGGCGATGGCCTCCTCGTTGCGTTCGACCGAGACGTCCTTGGCGATCGCGTTCTGGAACTGGGCGACGTATTCCTCGCCGAAGGCGTTGCCGAACTGGGCCTTGGCCTGCGTGAACAGGGGATCGTCGGCAGCGATCTGCCCAGCCTCGATGGTATCGAGATCGACGATGAACCAGCCGATGTCGTTGGGCCCTTCGAGCGGCTTGGTCGTTCCCTGCGCCATGCTGAACAGCAAAGCGAGCGGAGCGGGAACGCGCTGACCGCGCTGCAACAGCTCCTCGCGCGTGGTATCCAAGCGGTCGACCGGGGGCAGCGCCTTGTTCTCGGCTGCAACGGCCTGGGCCAGCGCCTGCCCCTTCTTCATGCGGTCGAGAACCCGGGTCGACGCGGCACGAGCCAGTCGCGCACCTTCGGCGCGGCGCCAGTCGGCCACCACGCTTTCGCGGATCTCGGCCAGCGGCGCGGCGGCCGATGGCGTCACGTCGGCCGCTTCGTAGATCAGGAAGGTCTCTCCCGGAACCGCTTCGGCCAGTTGCGGTTCGCCCTCTTCCATCTGGAAGGCGGTCGCCAGCGTGTTGGCGAGCACCGCGGGACCCTGCTCGTCGCGCGTTCCATAGACGATCCCGGTCGCGGTCAGCGGCTTGGTGGTCTCGACTGCGACGCCGAGCTGCTTGGCCACGTCGGTAAGCGATTCGCCGCCAGCGAAGCGATCCTCGATATCCGCCGCCAATTCGTTGAAGGCGGCGCGGCGCTTTTCGGCGGTCAACTGGCTCACGATTTCCGTGCGGGCCTGTTCGAGCGACTGGCCGGGCTTTCGCTCGATCCCGTCGACACGGACGATGTGCCAGCCCAGGCCGCTACGGCTCACGGTTGCGATCTGGCCCTGTCCGGCGGAAAAGGCGGCGGCAGCCACTGCGGCAGATGCCTGCGCGGTGTATTGTCCGCGTGTGACGGGACCGACGGTGGCGGTTTGCAAGCCGGCCTCCCGTGCAACCCCATCGAGCGCCGCGCCGGCGCGGACGCGCGCGGCAATCGATTCTGCAGCCTGCTTGGTCGGAAGGATAAGCTGGGTCAGCGTGCGGCTCTCGCTCGGGGCGTATTTCGATGCATCCTGCTTGTAGCGAGCCGCGATTTCCGCGGCCGTCGGCGCGGTCGAACCCGGCACCGCGTCTTCCCCGAACGCGGCGTAGCGGATGACCCGCCGCTCCGGCCGGATGTAATCGTTGCGATTGGCGGCGTAGTACTTGGAAATCTGCTCGTTGCTCGGAGTGGCAGAGGGGGCGTAGGCACTGCTCGGCAGCAAGGCGATAGCGCCCTGCCGGCGTTCCTTGAACAGGGCCGCATAGCGGCTGGCGAGCTTGTCGGGTGCCACCGCGCCGAAGCCGGCGGGCTGGACGACCTGCTGGGCAATCAGCCCGTCACCCAGATCGTCGCGCACCATGGCATCAGAGAGGCCCTGCCGGGCGATAGCGCCGCGGTATGCCGATTCGTCGAAATTGCCGTCGGCTCCGCGGAAAGCAGGGATACGGCGGATTTCGCTGTTGATGAGGTTTTCGCCGGCACGGATGCCGTACTTCTTGCCGAATTCGGCAATGGCGACGCGGTTGAGCAGCGTGTCGACCACGCGGTCGAAGCCGCCTTGCGCAACGAAGGCCGGCATCGACAGGGTCGGATTGTTCTGCTGCATCTGGTCGAGCGCATTTTCCGCAGCGCGCCTAAGTTCGGCGGTGCCGATTTTCTCGCTGCCGACAACTGCAACGCGGTCGCCGCCGGACACGCCTCCGAATGCCCCCGTATTGCTGACATCGGAACTGGCAAAGGCCACGGCGATCAGGGCAAGGAAGCCCAGCGTGACGCCAATGCCAATCTTGGATTGGAAGAACCTGCGAAAACTGTTGATCATGAAATGCTGTATCCGAGTCGGGCGAACGGCGCACCCAGCGGGGGCTGCGGGCGAAACGGCTTCGCTTTAGAGAGCCTGCGGCTCAGCCGCAACAGGTCGCAAAGGGTTTTGACGGGGGCGCCGCTCTCGGCTAGCGCACCCGGCAACCTTCGGGCAAATGCCCGGCCAGCAAACCGGGCCAAGCGTCCGGAACCCCCAAATAGCAGGATCAGGCAATGTCTCTCCGACCCTATATCGTCGGCAACTGGAAGATGAACGGTACGCGCGCCATGCTTTCCGAAGCGCGGGCGATCGACCGCGCTGCACAGCGCCATATGAAGGTGGAGGTTGCCATCGCGCCACCGTTCACGCTGATCCATGCCGTTCACCGGGAAGCCGAACAGATCGGTGTCGGCGCGCAGGATTGCCACACGGCGAGCGACGGGGCGCATACCGGCGATGTATCGGCGACCATGGTTGCCGATGCGGGCGCGAAATTCGTGATCCTGGGCCACAGCGAGCGGCGACAGGACCATGGCGAAACCAATGAGATCGTGCGGACCAAGATCGGCGCCGCACTTTCCGCCGGGCTCAAGGTCATCCTGTGCTGCGGCGAGCCGGAAGCCACTCGCGAGGCCGGCCAGCAGGAGCAATTCGTCCTTGGCCAGCTTGCGGAATCGCTTCCCGAATCCTTCGACGACGCGGCCGAACGGCTGACCATTGCCTACGAACCGATCTGGGCCATCGGCACTGGCCGGACCCCGACGCTCGAGGATATCGGCGCGATGCATTCGGCCATTCGCGGTTTTCTTGTCGAACGGCTGGGAGAGGAGGCGGGCTCGGTCGTGCGCATCCTGTACGGCGGCTCGGTGAAGCCGGACAATGCCCGCGAAATCCTCGCTGTCGGCGATGTCGGCGGCGCCCTCGTCGGCGGTGCGAGCCTCACGGCCGACAGCTTCATGAACATCGCGCTCGCCGCAGCCGACAACGACGATCAATAGTGCGGGATCGGGGCGCGTTGGCGCGCGCCCTTGTGCCGAGGCCGCCGTGCGCCTAGATGCGCGGCAAGATATTTTCCAGAACGAGCAGGATCCATGTCGCTCTTCCTTTTCCTTACGGTCGTCCAGGCCATTGTCGCAGCCGCGCTCGTCGGCGTCGTCCTGATGCAGCGTAGCGAAGGCGGCGGCCTCGGTATCGGCGGCAGCCCGAGCGGCATGATGAGCGCCCGCGGCGCAGCGGACTTCCTTACCCGTACGACCAAGTGGCTTGCGGTGGCCTTCGTCGGCCTGTCGATTGTCCTGGCCGCAGTGGCCGTCGAAACCACCGGCGGGAGCGAAATCGAATCGACGCTTGATCGCAACGTGACGACGAACGAAGCCGATCCGCTCGCGGCGCCCGCAGTTCCGGGACCGGCGGTTCCGGCACAGCAGGCCTCGCCCGCAGCGGCGCCGTCGCAGGCACCCGCACCCGCACCGGCCGAATAGGCCGATTTCCACCGCGCAGGTGTGGATTGCAGGCAATTGCCTGCCCATTCCGCTTGCGCCGAATCCCGATCGCAGCTTAAGGCCCAACTCCCATGGCGCGGTATATTTTCATCACCGGCGGCGTGGTCTCCTCGCTCGGCAAAGGTCTCATGGCGGCATCGCTCGGCGCGTTGCTACAGGCGCGTGGCTACAAGGTCCGCATCCGCAAGTTCGACCCCTATCTGAACGTCGATCCGGGCACGATGAGCCCGTATCAGCATGGCGAAGTCTATGTGACTGACGACGGGGCGGAAACCGATCTCGACCTCGGCCACTACGAGCGCTTCACCGGCGTCTCGGCGCACCAGGGCGACAATGTCACCTCGGGCCGGATCTACCAGCAGATCATCGCCAAGGAACGGCGCGGCGACTATCTCGGCGCGACGGTGCAGGTGGTTCCGCACGTGACCGATGCGATCAAGGAATTCGCGCTCGCCGACCAGGGCGACCACGATTTCATCCTGTGCGAGATCGGCGGCACGGTGGGCGACATCGAAAGCCTGCCGTTCATGGAGGCGATCCGCCAGCTGAGGAACGAGCTCGAACCGATGCAGTCGCTCAGCGTCCATGTGACGCTGGTGCCCTACATCAAGGCGGCGGGCGAGCTGAAGACCAAGCCGACCCAGCACTCGGTGCGCGAACTCGCCAGCCTCGGGATCAAGCCCGACGTCCTGCTGTGCCGCTGCGAACACCCGCTGCCGGAAAGCGACCGGCAGAAGATCGCAAACTTCTGCAACGTTCGCAAGGAAGCGGTCATTCCCGCACTCGACGCAAAGTCGATCTATGCGGTGCCGCTGCAATATCATGCCGAAGGGCTCGATGCCGAGGTCCTGCGCGGTTTCGGCATCACCGATGCGCCCGCCCCGGACCTTTCGGCCTGGGACGACGTCACCGACAGGTTCTTCAACCCCGAGGGCGAGGTCACGATCGGCGTGGTCGGCAAGTATGTCGGCCTGCAGGACGCATACAAGTCGCTCAACGAAGCGCTGGTCCACGGCGGGATGGCCAACCGCGTGAAGGTCAACATCCGCTGGATCGACGCCGAGCTGTTCGAGAAGGACGACGCCGAAATTGCCGCCCGGCTCGAACCCCTGCATGGCATTCTGGTGCCGGGCGGATTTGGCGAGCGCGGCAGCGAGGGCAAGATCGCCTCGGTCCGCTTCGCCCGGGAGCGAGGGGTTCCTTTCTTTGGCATCTGCCTCGGCATGCAGATGGCGTGCATCGAGGCGGCGCGTGCCGCCGGCCATACCAAGGCCAGCTCGACCGAGTTCGGCGCCACCGACGAGCCGGTGGTCGGCATCATCACCGAATGGATGACGCGCGAAGGGCTCGAAACCCGGGAAGCGGGAGGCGATCTCGGCGGGACGATGCGCCTTGGAGCCTATGAGGCGAAGCTCGCCGGCAACAGCCACGTCAGCGCTATCTATGGCGGCGCCACGGAAATCTCGGAACGCCATCGCCACCGGTACGAGGTAAATGTCGCCTATCGCGATTCTCTGGAAGGGCAGGGCCTGATCTTCTCGGGCATGTCCCCCGACGGCCTGCTGCCCGAAATCGTCGAACGACCGGACCACCCCTGGTTCGTTGGCGTGCAATTCCATCCGGAGCTGAAGTCCCGTCCGTTCGACCCGCATCCGCTGTTTTCGGGCTTCATTGAAGCGGCGGTCCACCAGTCCCGCCTTGTCTAGCGGTTAACCATATGTGTTGACGCGCAAAAATGTCGCGTTTCTGCAATATTTCGGGTTTGCGAGCCGCCAATGGTAGCGCGTTAGTTACCATTCTTGGGGGGTGCCCCTTCATAATTTGCTTGTAGCACACACATATTGGTCGCAAGCTTCCCCCGGCTGGAATGGGGTGGAGGCTTCAGCAGTTTCTGGGCTTGTCCCGGTTTTGATCGTCTTCTGCGACCCGGACGGTTAGAATCGGACGAGGCGGCGTGATCGTCGCGGGGCGGACTTTTCAAGCGGGTCCGCCCCATATCCTTCCCGCCACAACGGGAAAGGCCCGCTCTCTGGGAGAGCGGGCCTTTCGTTTCGCGACCTGGAATGTGCGCGCGTCAGGCGGCGTCGGCATCCTTCTTGTCGCCGTCGACGATCTCAAGCGGCTTCTGGCCGCCGACGAGAATCTTCTTGGGCTTCATCGCCTCGGGCACTTCGCGCACCAGGTCGATGACCAGCAGGCCATCGGCGAGGTCGGCATTCTGCACCCGGACATAGTCGGCCAGTTCGAACCGGCGTTCGAAACCGCGATTGGCGATGCCGATGTGCAGCATCTCGCCCTCGGGCGCCTCGTCATGCTTCTTCCCGATGACGGTCAGCAGGTTCTGCTGCGCCGTGATATCGAGATCGCCCGGCCGGAAGCCGGCCACGGCGAGCGTGATGCGATAATTGTCGTCACCGCGCTTCTCGATGTTGAAAGGGGGATAATTGTCGCCGCTGTTCTGGCGCACCTGGCTCTCCAGCATATCGAACAGGCGGTCGAAGCCGACTGTGCTGCGGCGGTAGGGGGTAAAATCGAGACGTGACATGTGCAAATCCTCCATCGAGCAATTTGTAGCTTCCGGGACCCGATCGCGCGGCATCCCGTTGGTTGTTGCGAAAGGCCCATTGCGGCGCTCTTTCACATCACCGATATAGGGTTCGCACAGGGGCGTTCAAGCCTCGCGAAAACACTGAAATTGAAGGATTTCGTGATGACTGGCGTAACTGTCGACATCTACACCAAGTTCGGGTGCGGTTACTGCTTCCGCGCAAAACGCCTCCTCGACGAGAAGGGCGTTTCCTACAACGAGTTCGACGTCACCATGGGCGGGCCCAAGCGTGAAGAGATGATGCAGCGTGCGCCGATGGCGCGGACGGTCCCGCAGATTTTCATCGGCGACCGGCATGTGGGGGGCTCCGACGATCTCGCCGCGCTCGAGCGCGAAGGCAAGCTCGACGCCCTGCTGGCGGGCTGATGGACCGTCTCGCCGTCTTGCAGATGACCACCGGCATCGATCCGGCGGAAAGCGCAGATCTGCTCGAGGCGGCGATTGCGGACGCTGCGGCGAAAAGGGCATCGATCCTTTTCACACCTGAAATGACGGGCTTGCTCGACCGCAACCGGGCGCGTGGAGCGGCCAATGTGCGAGCGGAAGAGGACGATCCAGTTCTGGCGCGCGCCCGGGCGTCGGCGGCACGGCATGGCATCTGGGTCGCGATCGGATCGCTGGCTGTACGTGCGGGTGAGGGACAATGGGCAAACCGGTCGTTTCTCATCGATGCCAGCGGCCAGATTTCGGCTCGCTACGACAAGATGCATATGTTCGACGTCGACCTTGCGACCGGCGAGAGCTGGCGCGAATCCAGCGCCTATCGGGCGGGCGAGGAGGTGGTCACGGCTGAGACACCTCTCGGCCGGCTCGGCCTGAGCATCTGCTACGATCTGCGCTTCCCCGCGCTGTTCGAAGCTCTCGGGCAACGAGCCTGCGACATCATCGCCATTCCTGCCGCCTTTACTGTGCCAACCGGCAAGGCCCACTGGCATATCCTGCAGCGTGCCCGTGCCATCGAGGCGAGCGCCTTCGTCGTCGCTGCGGCGCAGGTGGGCACGCACGAGGACGGCCGTGAAACCTACGGTCACAGCCTCGTGATCGACCCTTGGGGCGAAGTGTTGCTGGACATGGGGGGCGACGCGCCGGGACTGGCAATCTGCGACATCGATCTCGGGCGTATTGCCGAGGTTCGTGCGCAAGTGCCGAGCCTTGCCAACCGTCGGCCCATCGCTACATCGCCCGCTCCATGATCGTGTTCGACCTTGCCTGTTCCAACAGCCATCGTTTCGAGGGCTGGTTTCGCTCGACTGCGGATTACGATGACCAGCTTGCAAATGGCCTGCTGCAATGTCCGGAATGCGGCTGCGAAGAAATAGCGAAGGCGCCGATGGCACCTGCGGTCCCGGCGAAGTCGAACAGCCGCGGGGATGTTGCGGGCAAGGGGGAAGCGGTGGCCGTAAGCGGCGGGGCGAGCGCAAATGCTCTGCCTGCCAGGCTTGTCGAGGCGATGAAGGCGCTCGCCAGGGTTCAGGCGGAAACGATCAAGGACAGCACCTGGGTCGGTGAGGAATTCGCCAGCCAGTCGCGCGAGATGCATTATGGCGAGCGCGACGAGGCGCTCATCCACGGCAGGGCTACTGCCGAAGAGGCGCAGGAACTGCTCGAGGAAGGCATCGCAATCGCCCCGCTGCTCATCCCCGTCGCACCGCCCGACGAACTCAACTGATTGAAGTGTGCGCGCCTTGGCCCTAAGGCGCTTGCGGGGCGCCCGTAGCTCAGCAGGATAGAGCACCAGATTCCTAATCTGGGGGCCACAGGTTCGAATCCTGTCGGGCGCACCATCACGAATGCGGGGGAGAGCGCATGACCAATACCCATCCCTGGACCCGTCGGATCAGTGCGCTTGCCCTGTGGTTGGCGATCGCGGCTGTCGCTGTTGCCCTGATCGGCACCACGCTGGCGCGATACGATGCAATTCCGAAGCTGCCCGGCTTCCTGTCGTTCGTCTACAGCAGCATGGCCTCGGGCGCAGTGGCGATCCTTGCACTGATCGCCTTGCTCTTGAATTGGCGAACCGGCTGGCCTGCGGGCGGCAAAGCGATCCTAGCGTTCGTGATCGCGGCCGCGGCCTTCACAGCGGTTGTGCTCCTGCGCAGCACCGCCGCAAACTATCCCTTCATTCACGATGTGACGACCGATCTCGACAACCCGCCGACCTTTGCGGGACTGTCGATCCCGGACGACAATCTGCGCGGCGTCGACACCGTCGAAAAGTGGAGGGCCGAGCACCGCAAAGGCTACGGCGATATCACCGGCATCACGCTCGCCATGACACCCGCAGAGGTCATCGCCAAGGCCGAGCAACTGGCCAGGGCTCGCGGCTGGACGGTCGAAGCGGCGAAGCCCGAAGAAGGTCGTCTGGAAGCCGTGGCCTATGCCTCGTGGCTTCGCTTCGAGGACATCGTGGTGGTACGTGCCACGCCGGCGGGCGAGGGCAAGACCCGTGTCGACATGCGTTCCATCAGCCGGGTCGGCCAGAGCGATCTCGGCGAGAATGCCAAGCGCATCCGCGCCTTCCTTGCCGACCTTCAGGCGTCCTGACGTTTCAACGCAGTCCAGCTGAGACCCACAATGCTGAGCGACATGGCACCGCATAGCGCAGCGATGCCGCCCCAGCCAGCCATGTCGTAAGCCACCGGCGCCGCCCAGCTGGCGGCGCCTGCACCCAGAAACATGATGATGATATAGCCGGTCATCAGCCGGGTGCGGATTTCGGGCGCGAGGCTCAGGAAAGTCATCCGCCCCGCCACATCGACGCTGGGCCCGACGATGTTGGTGAGGACAAGCGGAACGAGCAGCAGCCAGAGGCTCGAGCCGGTCGGCCAGTAAAGCAGGACGCCGACCAGCTGGACCGATCCGAACGCCAGCCTTGCACGGTAAGGCCCGACCTTGTCCGCCCATTTGCCGAGCCGCGGGGTGGCAAAGACGCTGACCAGCGCCACCGCTGCCAGATAGCCGACTACGTCGGTGCCGTATCCCATCTCCGGGCTGGTCAGGTGGAAGGCGAGCCCGAGCCAGATGACGAGAAAGATGCCGAAGTTCAGTGCCTGGATCACGCCGGACAGCGCGATATTGGGAAACTGGCGCAAGAGCGTGACAGTCGATCCCACCAGCGCAAGATAGCTCTGCCGGCTGTCCGGCTCCTCCTTTTTCGCACGGCCTTCCATGATGAAGGGGATCGCGCAGGTGACCGCCGCCATCATGGCCGCCGCGATCCAGTAGACGATCCGCCAGCCGGTTTCGTGCGCCACCAGGCCGGCTCCGACCCGCGCCACCAGTATCGCCGTGATGATCCCCGCAGTCAGGAGCGAGGTCACCTTTCCCAGATTTTCGGACGGCACCCGTTTTGAGGCATAGGCGGGAAGCAGGTAGGGCACGATCGTGACGAAACCGAGCACCGTCGATGCGGCCACAAACAGCGCGAAGTGCTCCGCCAGTGCCATGACGACCAGCGTCAGCGTCTGACAGGAGGCCAGCACCAGCGAAAGCGTGCGGTTGCTGATCCGGTCGCCCAGCGGCAGCAGGAGGAAGATGCCCAGCGCCAGCGCAATCTGGTTGAGAGCAGGTACGAGCCCGATCTGGGCGGGCGACACGCCGAAATCGTGCCCGATGTCGGCGATGATCGGGTGAATGTAATAGGCATTGGCCACCGTCACGCCGGTGAGCATCGCAAGGCCAAGCTGGTCGGTCCGGGTAAGGACCTTGCGGGAGGGTGAGGGAAAGTTTTGATCAGCCACCGATCGCGGCTATCAGCTTTGCTCCGCACTCCCAAGCCCCAAGTCGACTAACCACCGCTGTCGTCATCGGCCTTGGGCCCGGTATCCCGGGTGCTAGCTCTTGGCGTGCTCGGCTCGGGCGATTTCGTGCAGCCAGTCGGCATGACGCGGAGCCTTCTTTGTCTGGCTCCATTCGTCGAGCATCAGCGGCGCAACACGCTTCAGCTCGGCGTATTGTTCGTCGGTACCGATGTCAGCGGCGAGTTCCACCCGGTGACCGTTCGGATCGAAGAAATAGATCGACTTGAAGATGCCGTGGTGGGTGGGGCCGAGCACATCGATGCCCTGTGCCTCGATGTGCTCCTTGGCCCTGAGCAGCTCTTCTTCCGACGCGACCCGAAAGGCGAGGTGCTGGACCCACGCAGGCGTGTTCTCGTCACGTCCCATCACGGGTTGGTTGGGTAACTCGAAAAAGGCGAGAACGTTCCCGTTACCCGCATCGAGAAAAACATGCATGTACGGATCGTACTCGCCGGTCGAGGGAACGTGGTCCTCGGCGAAGGCAGTGGTGTAGTCCATTCCGAGGACGCGACTGTACCATTCGACGGTTTCTTTCGCGTCCTTGCAGCGATAGGCGGCGTGGTGGATGCCGCCAATCTTCATCGGGGCGGATTTGATCGCGCTCATTCTGCAGGCTCCTCGATCTTGAGCGCGCCGCGCTCGATCTGGTCGCGCTCCATGCTTTCGAACAGGGCCTTGAAGTTGCCCTCGCCGAAGCCCTCGTCACCCTTGCGCTGGATGAACTCGAAGAACACCGGGCCGACCTGCGCCTGCGCAAAGATTTGCAGCAGCAGACGCGGCTGGCCGCCTTCGGTCGTTCCGTCCAGCAGGATGCCGCGCATTTTGAGCGCGTCGGCATCTTCGCCATGCCCCGGCAGGCGCTCGTCGAGCATACGGTAATAGGTTTCGGGCGGGGCGGTCATGAACGGCACGCCGAGGCCCTGGAGGCGATCCCAGCATGCGACGAGATCGTCGCAGATCAGCGCGATGTGCTGGATGCCCTCGCCATTGAACTGGCGCAGGAATTCCTCGATCTGGCCCTTGCCGCCTTCGCCTTCCTCGTTGAGGGGGATGCGGATCTTGCCGTCGGGCGCCGTCAGCGCCTTGGATGTGAGGCCGGTGTATTCGCCCTTGATGTCGAAGAAGCGGATTTCGCGGAAGTTGAAGAGCGTCTCGTAGTAGTCGGCCCAGTACTTCATGCGCCCGCCGTAGACATTGTGGGTGAGGTGATCGATCAGCTTGAAACCGGCACCGACGGGGTGCTTGTCGACGCCCTGCAGGTATTCGAAGTCGATGTCATAGATGCTGAGACCGTCACCGTTCTGGTCGGCGTAGCGATCGACGAGATAGAGGATCGCACCGCCGATGCCGCGGATTGCGGGGATATGCAGTTCCATCGGGCCGGTCTGGACCTGGACCGGTTCCGCACCCCTGGCGAGCAGGTGGTCATAGGCCTTGCGTGCGTCGCGTACCCGGAAAGCCATGCCGCAAGCGGACGGACCATGCTCGCGGGCGAAATACCAGGCGGCACTCCTGGGTTCGTAATTGGCGATCAGGTTGATACCGCCCTGGCGCCAGAGGTGGACATCCTTCGAGCGATGGGTCGCGACATGGGTAAAGCCCATCGCCTGGAAGACCGGCTCCAGCTCGCCCTTTTCAGGAGCGCAGAACTCGACGAATTCGAAGCCGTCGAGTCCGGCCGGGTTCTCGAACAGGTCTGCCATGCGATTTTCTCCGATGAAGGGTGAACTGGTTTCAATAGAAACTATATATCGTGCCGGCCGCAAAAGCAAGTGGCCGACCGGTACCTATGTCGCCAGCGGTCGATGACGCTGCGGCAGCCACTGGCGAATCGATCAAAGTTAATGCACGGTTCGACTCGTGCCTGAATCGTTTCACCGCATTTCTCGAAAGACGGCTTGATGCTGCGAATCAAAGCTGATTCAGTCGTGTTCATGACCCGCGCCGGACATCGCATCACTTTGCCGCGACAGCAGCTCAACCACGGGCTTGCCCTGGCGGCGCTGCTTATCATGGCTGGCATGGCGGTCTTCGGTCCAAGCGGGCTGCTGGCGTGGAGCGAGAACGCGCAGCTGCTCAAGCAGCGCAAGGCACAGATCGTGGCGCTGCGGGCCGAGCGTGAAGAACTGCAAAACCGCGTCGATGCGCTGGATCCTGCACATGCCGATCCCGACATGGTCGGAACGCTGCTGCGGGAAAACCTCAACGTGATGCATCCCGACGAACTCGTGCTCGAGCTCGAACCGGAAGAATAATCCTTACGCATAGGTATTTCCGTAGCGTCCGGCACCGCCGGGCGTTGCGCCGCGCGCGCCGTTGGTCCTATAGGCCGGGCCACGATAATACCGGAAGGATTGCCCCCTTGGCCAAAGCCAGCACCAGCAAGACCCCTGCAAGCAAAGGCGCCGTATCGAGCGCCGTGCAGGACGAGGATTTCATCCTCCACAGCCTCCAGCAGACGTTCGAGAAGAACAAGCGCTACGACGCGAGCGTCGAGGAGATGCTCAACTTCTACGAACAGATGCTCCTGATCCGGCGGTTCGAGGAGCGGGCTGGGCAGCTCTACGGTCTCGGCCTGATCGGCGGGTTCTGTCACCTCTATATCGGCCAGGAAGCGGTCGCCATCGGTCTCCAGAGCGCGCTCGACGGGGAAAAGGACAGCGTCATCACCGGCTACCGCGACCATGGCCACATGCTCGCCTACGGCATCGATCCCAAGGTCATCATG
>FWWL01001625.1_pt1 | contig 51948 bp, 48 predicted proteins | sample 2228331 | NCBI WGS metagenome assembly FWWL01 (sample SAMEA103939775, study PRJEB20133) | metagenome | reverse complement strand
TATTTATTATTTTTATATTCTTTAATATCTTTATAATTAGCTTCTTCTAATAAATATTTTATGTTATCACTCATATTCAACTCCCTCCTTTTTAATTTTATATATTTTAAAAATTACCTTCTCATTATTAATTAACTTATATAAATAAACTAAAGCAGAACTATTACTCAAATAATAATAACCATCAACAAGCAAATCCAGCTTACCGGTATCAGGGTCAATCAACATTCCGTGTACAGGGATATGCTTCGGAAGCAGGGGGTGATTGCGAATAATTTCTACACTGTTCTCTACGCTTTGCTTAACATCGTCGAAGCCGGTCAGCCAGCGGGATAAGTTGATCCCAGAATGCTTGAGGGTCGAAATGATATCTTCTCCTATCCCTTGGTTCCGTGCTTTATCAATAATTTTTTCTGAATCAAGACCTGTCATCCCGCACTCATAATGCCCGACAACCAGCACTTCATCCGCATTCAGCTCATAAATCGCAACAATGATGCTCCGCATAATATTACCAAAAGGCTGGGTTACGATCGCACCTGCGTTCTTGATCAGCTTGACGTCTCCATTGTGGATGTTCATCGCCTTGGGAAGCAGTTCAACCAATCGGGTATCCATACAGGTCAGAATAACCATTTTTTTATCAGGGAAGCGGGTCGTTCTGAATACTTCATACTCCTTGTTATCCACGAAATTCTGATTATATTCCATGATCTCTTTAACGTTTCTCATACACATTTCCTCCTGTTTATAGGCTTACTTGCTGTCCAACGTGCCGCTTATCGATCAAACGCATCCCATTATTGTAAATTTGTTGCTTACTCTTAAGTGTGAACGCTCTTTTCGAAGAATTATAATCTATGGTCATCTCATTTTCTTCGAAAAAGACAGCCTGTCGGGTCTCATATAATACCGATATAGGCGAGGCTTCTGTCTCAGAATCATTCGATCCTGGACCTTCCACAATCCATAATTGTGGAACCCCGCTCACCGCACAGCCGCAACCTTCGGAGTCATAGACCAGCTTGATTCGATAAGGGGCAGCAGATGCCTCCGCACCTAGGACGGCATGAATTTGTGTAACGGCTTCAGATGTAAAAGTAATGTGCATCTTCACTGATTCCTCCTTGGATTCCGTATAACAAATTATTTTACCATAAAAATAGCATAAAGTTGATTCTTATGACCAGAAAAAGTAAGATCAATGGTAAGCAGAATCAATTTGATTGGAGGGACTGAACTTGGGACAATCGTTTGAAGACACGTTGACACAATTCCGTGCTCATGTGAAGAAGATGAATAGCTACGGTGAAGCACTCAATGTGATGTATTGGGATTTGCGGACCGGTGCTCCGCGCAAAGGGATGGAAGCTAGATCAGAGGTCATTGGAGAGCTCTCCGCAGATCTGTTCAAGATGTCCGTATCGGATCAGATGGGCGGTTATTTGGATGTGCTGTTGGAGCCTAACACTTTCGAACAATTGGATGCGATTAATCGTAAGATCGTAACGGAATGCAAGAAGGAATATGACCGGAGCAAACAGATCCCGCCTGAGAAATACCAAGCATACGTGGTGCTCACCTCGCAAGCCGAATCCATCTGGGAAGAGGTGAAGCCAAAATCTGATTTTGCGACCTTCAGTCCATACTTAGAAAAAATTGTAGCCATTAACCGAGAGTTTATTGATTTATGGGGGTATACAGGTCACCCATACAATACATTGCTCGATATGTACGAACCCGGTATGACGGTGGATAAACTGGATCAGTTGTTCGGCGAACTTAGAACCAAGCTGGTACCGCTTGTGTCTGCGATCCAACAATCACCCAACAAACCGCATCGCTCGTTCTTACAGCAACAATTCAGTATCCAGCTGCAAAAGGAATTCAGTCTATTCACGTTGAAGCAGATGGGGTATGACTTTGAGGCAGGTCGACTCGACGAGAGCGCCCATCCGTTCGCCACGGGGCTGAATCCGGGGGATGTCCGGATTACGACGCGGTACTTGCAGAATGATGTTACAAGTGCATTGTTCGGTACGATTCATGAAGGCGGTCACGCTCTGTATGAGCAGAATATATCTCCAGATCTGATTGGCACCCCGCTCTGTACCGGTACATCGATGGGCATTCACGAATCCCAATCGAGATTCTGGGAGAACATGATCGGCCGCAGTCTTCCATTCTGGAAACAATATTATCCGAAGCTTCAAGAGTACTATCCTGAGCATTTCAGTAAGGTGCCGGTTGAGCTGTTTTATCGGGGAATAAATGATGTGAAGCCTTCCTTAATTCGGATCGAAGCAGATGAGTTAACATATAATCTACATATTATGATTCGATATGAGCTGGAGAAAGAGCTGTTCAGCGGTACGATCCAAGTTCACGAATTGCCTGAAGCATGGAATGCCAAATACAAACAATATTTGGGAATCGAGCCGACCAATGATGGAGAAGGTGTCCTGCAGGATGTGCATTGGTCAGGCGGAGCTTTCGGATACTTCCCTTCCTATGCCTTGGGCAATATGTATGCGGCACAGATGCGTCACACCCTGCTTGAGCAAATGCCGGATTTCGAAGAGAAGATTGAGCGCGGAGACTTGCTTCCGATTAAGGATTGGCTGACAGAGCGTGTGTATAAACATGGAAAGCTGCTTACTCCTACAGAGATCATTGTTCAGGTTACGGGTGAAGAGTTGAATCCAGCTTACCTGATTCAATATTTCGAAGGCAAGTACAAGGATATTTATAAGCTGTAACCGCAATACGGTTATGAAAGAGGCGTTACAATGGGCATTCGAGTGATCAAGACAGCCGTAGCAGTCGTTACGGCTGTTTATTTAGCCATGCTGATGTCCTTGCAATTCCCGATGTCTGCAGGTCTATTGGCCATCCTGGGTGTAGAGTCCACGATCCGCAAGGGTGTTGTTGCATCGCTTGAACGATTCGGTGCATCCATATTGGGACTCGTGTTAGCCGCTGTAATGATGAAGCTGTTCGGATTTCATTATTGGGTTATCGCAATCTATATTCTACTGATTATCCCCGTATTGAACCGCGTCAAATTGCATAACGGATTGGCAACTTGTTCCGTAACGGTCTTCCATGTATTCTCGCTTGGCTATACGAATATGGATGTATTAATTAACGAGCTGCTCCTATTGATTATAGGACTTGGCACAGCGACAATCATAAATGCGGTCTATATGCCGAATGCGGAACGTTCACTGCGGCAGAAAAGAACGGCCACCGATTCTCTATTCTCCATCATATTTAGTAAGATCGCTATGCATCTGAAAGATCATGGTTATATATGGGACGGCAGCGAGCTGCTAGAAGCTAGAGCGGTTATTGATGAGGGAACTGAGCTCGCTAGAAGAGCGCAGGAGAATCGGCTGCTTGTTCATGAGGACTTATACTGGACCGCTTATTTTCACATGCGGGAGCAGCAGCTGGATATTATGGAGCAGATGTTGGGAATGGTGGCGCAAGTATATGAGACACTGCCGACAGGAAAAACAACGGCAGAGCTGTTTGATGTGTTGAGCGGGGACGTAATGGGAGAATCGTATAAAGGAAATGCTGAGAAGCTGCTGCTTGAGCTGGAGCTCAAGTACAAAAGCATGCCGCTGCCTGTTACCAGGTCGGAGTTTGAAGTAAGGTCTGCCTTATTTCAATTATGCCAACTGCTCCATCAATACTTGAATATAGCGAAGAAAGAAAAGAAACATCGTGGATTTGCCTCAAGTCTTTGAAAAAATGTTGTCACTCTAGACGAATGTCCTGCATACACTTTATTGAATGATTGTATGGAGGAGGTTTAGAGGATGTCGACTACAAGTACAAATACGCGTTGTAGGGAAATTCGCGTTAAAGCGGTTTGCGGTAAAGGTCGTAAGTTTTCGCAGGTCACTCATACGATAACACCGCCACATACACCTACTAGTATTCTTGGCGCTTGGGTGATCAACCATGAATACGAAGCGGTGAAGTCTAGTGACGGCGTCGAGGTAGTGGGTACTTACGATATTAACATCTGGTATTCTTACGACAAAAACAGAAAGACAGACGTTGCCAAGGAAACCATTTCGTTTGTTGAAGCAGTCCCGCTCTCGTATCTGGATTCCAAGCATAGGGCTTCCACGGTAGAGGTATCTGCGGTCGCAACGCAGGATCCTAACTGTGTAGAAGCCAATGTGTCTTCGAGCGGCGGAGGCGTTGTAATTCGCGTAGAGCGCGAATTCAAGGTCGAGATGGTAGCAGAAACAACGGTTTGCGTTGTTGTTTGTGAGAACGGCTGCGATGATTTCTCGGAGAAATCGACTGATTTCAGCGGTGACGATGGCGATTTCGAAGATCTCGATCCTGATCTGTTAGATGATGAACTTGATTAAGGTTTAGTTCATTATATGACGGATTTATGGTTTCGGCAGGGGGCGATAGCCCTCTTTTTTGTTTCGTAATAGGCGTTTGTAACGGGTGCACGAGCCTGTTTTTTGGGGAAGGAGCGGATTGTGGTGCTTACATATTTGTTGTATTCAGAGGAGTCGAAGCCGTATAAGCTGCTTGAACGATTAAACATCCCTCACGGACTTACAATTCCTGGCGGACATACAGACAAAAGCGGTGCGTTAATCATGTGGGGAAGTGATTGTTCAACGATACTCGGCCAGGCTGAGTTTGTCCTCAATCGCCAGTCAATGGCAAGAGGCTGTACGAACAGGGACAAAATGGCAGAGCAGCTGAATATGCATGGGATGACTACGGCATACACTCCTTTCGCGGCAGCCAAGGATAAAGGTTATTCCTTCCATTACAGGGTACCCGTGTTTCATTTGGAGGCGCTGACCCTATTCAGCGGAAAGTCCAATGCCGTTATCCAGTCCCCTAATCGCAAGCTTAAATTAGCAAGAGTCATACCCGTTTATGAGGAAAAAGGACTGGAATCACTTACTAAACGGGAGGCAGCCGCTGTTCTTCAAGCAGTGAAGACGGTATATGCATTAGGGTTGGATTTCGGCGTGGTGGACCTTGCATATTCTGCAGCGGGCGAAGCAGATGTTGTGGCAGTGAACCCCTGTCCGGAGCTCGATGAACGATTAGCTGACTTGTTCGCTCAAGCGATTGAGCGATTCGATCAAGGATGGAGACAGGAGCAGGTACGGAAGGTGCCTGCTGTGCTTGGTGCGGATCCTGAATTTCTGTTGGCCGATGAACAGGGGCGCATCGTGCATGCCTCCCGATATTTGCCCAAGTACGGAACGGCAGGCAGCGATGTGCTTACGATCCGCGGAGTGCAGAGATTTCCTCTGGCTGAGCTCCGACCTGAGCCTGCTTCGGAGCCTCGGCAATTGATTCGGAATATTCGCAGAGCCATGCTCTTCGCAGCTGATCAAATCAAAGACCATCGACTAATCTGGGTTGCCGGAGCAATGCCGGCGAACGGCTTTGCGTTAGGCGGTCACTTACATATGAGCCGAATCTGGCTGAACAGTCAGCTGCTGCGTGCGTTGGACAATTATGTCGCGCTCCCGCTTGTGTTGGCCGAAGAGGCGAGATCGAACCGTCGTCGACCTCGGTATGGATTCCTTGGTGATTTTCGCCGTCAGAAGCACGGAGGATTCGAATACAGAACATTGCCAAGCTGGTTAGTATCCCCGAAGATAACGAAGGGGGTAGTCGCATTAACTGCCTTAATCGCAGCGAACTATAGACAGCTGATACAGAGACCCTTAGCCCGCTTAGAAGTGCAGAGAATGTATTATGAGGGACGCAAGGAAGAGCTCCTTCCTGTTGTACAATCCTTGTGGGCGGAGCTGGGACGATTACCCGATTATGCCTCACTTGCCAATTATCTGGATCCATTTAAACAGACGATTCTAACCATGCAGTGTTGGGATGAACGAAAAGATTTCCGTCCGGCATGGAAAATACCACCCTTCCTCGAGCAAGTCCACAACCCAGCAATTCATGCTATAATAGGAACCGAAGAAACGAACCTTGCGGGTGGAGGAGAACGATGACGAAGTATACGCCGATGATGGAACAATATTTGTCTGTAAAGGCGCAAGCGAAGGACGCATTCTTGTTCTTTCGGCTAGGAGACTTTTACGAGTTGTTTTTTGAGGATGCCATTAAGGCGGCTCAGGAGCTGGAGATCACATTAACCGGCCGTGGGGGCGGACAGGAAGAGCGCATTCCGATGTGCGGAGTCCCCTATCACGCTGCCGAGAATTACATAGCGAGATTGGTTGAAAAAGGGTATAAGGTTGCGATTTGTGAGCAGGTAGAGGACCCGGCGACCGCCAAGGGGGTTGTCCGTAGAGAAATCGTTAAGATTGTAACACCCGGAACCGTAATGGACGGCAAAGCATTAGGGGAATCCAGGAACAATTTCATTGTCAGCGTATCGGAAGCCGATCAGACCTTCGGTCTGGTTGCCTGCGACTTGACGACCGGCGAATTGTTCGTAACCTCTGTCGAAGATTCGATGGAGGGCTTGATTGATGAATTAAATGTATACTCCCCGTCTGAGCTTATCGGCAGAAGTGAAGTGCTCGCGCGTATGAAGGAACATGCAATGGCACAGCCTTCTGCCAAGCTGCTGACAGAATGGGAGAACGGTAATGATGAGTTGATACGGGAGCACTTTCCGAGTGAGCAATTAAGTGCGCTTAGTACTGCTTCACTGGACGCAATTAAGCTGCTGATGGGGTACTTAAGTGAGACACAAAAACGTGCCTTATCTCATATCACGGCTATACAGGCTTATGAACATCGCCAATATATGACGTTGGACCCGTTCAGCCGCCGGAATCTGGAGCTGGTCGAGACCGTCCGGGAGCGGACTAAGAAAGGCTCTTTATTGTGGCTGTTGGATCGCACAGTCACGTCCATGGGCGGTCGACTGCTTCGACGTTGGGTGGACAAGCCTTTAATGAACAGAGTGAAAATAGAGGAACGCTTGGAAGCCGTTGATTGCCTCTACAATCAATTGATCGTTCGGGAAGAACTGAGACAGCAATTGAAGGACGTATATGATCTGCAGAGGCTTGTTGGCCGCATTGCGTACGGGAATGCTAACGCTCGAGATATGTTGGCCTTGCGCTTGTCCTTAGAGCAGGTACCCTTCATTAAGCTAAGCTGTGTGAATTCAGGTTCCACCACCTTGCGCAGCCTAGGAGAAGCTTTGGATGAATGTGCTGATATCCGAGATCGGATCGCACAAGCTATTGTCGATGAACCGCCGGTTTCTACACGCGAAGGCGGCCTTATTCGTGAAGGGTATCACAGCTATCTCGATCAGTTGAAGGAAGCAAGCTCGAATGGGAAGCAATGGTTGGCAGAGCTGGAGAAGCGCGAACGTGAGCTGACTGGTGTGAAGTCGCTCAAGATCGGCTTCAATAAAGTGTTCGGCTATTACATAGAGGTGTCCCGAAGCAATATTAACCATTTGCCGGAGAACCGATATGAACGCAAGCAGACGCTTGCCAATGCTGAACGCTATGTTACTCCGGAGCTTAAGGAGAAGGAAACACTTATTCTGGAAGCCGAAGAGAAGATGATCGGACTCGAAGCGGAGCTGTTCCTGGAGCTGCGTCTGGAGGTGGCGACGCAATTGAAGCGCCTGCAGGCGCTCGCCGAGGCGATAGCCACGGTAGACGCCCTGCAGTCGATGGCCGCTGTGAGCGCGGCCTACCGATATACGAGACCGGAGCTGGTCGATCACGGGGCGCTGGTGGTTGAGGATGGCCGACATCCGGTCGTGGAAGCGATATTGAAGAACAGCCAATTCATGGCGAACGATACGCGGATGTCGGAACAGGACGGGCATGTGCTGCTCATAACCGGTCCCAATATGGCCGGTAAGAGCACTTACATGCGCCAAGTGGCGACGATCTGCATCATGGCGCAGATCGGCTGTTTCGTGCCTGCCGCTTCGGCGCGCATCCCGCTTACGGACCGCATCTTCACACGCATCGGCGCAGCGGATGATCTGGTCGGCGGTCAGAGCACGTTCATGGTGGAGATGATGGACATTCAGTCGATGACGGCTAAGGCCACATCGCGCAGTTTGGTCATCATCGATGAGCTCGGGCGAGGCACGTCGACCGGAGAGGGGATGGCGATCGCACAGGCCGTCATCGAGTACTTGCATGATCGAGTCGGCTGCCGAACGCTTGTCTCGACGCATTTCCACGAGCTCGCTCATCTAGAAGACACCCTCGCGAGCTTGCGCAATTATTGCATGGCCGTGAAGGAGAGCGGCCAGCAGGTGACGTTCCTGCGCAAGCTGATCCGCGGAGCGGCCAGCACGAGCTACGGCATTTACTGCGCCCGCATCGCCGGGCTGCCAGACCCTATCATCGAGCGGGCTTACAGCCTGCTCGGCGATTTTGAAGCGCGGGCCGCTCTGCGGCTGGCCCGCGACGAAGCTGCCGCCACAGAGGCCCCTCCCGTAGAGGGAGGAGCCTCTGCGGTGCAGCAGCTCAGCTTGTTCGGCGGAGAAACACCGCCGGACAAGCTTGCGCCTGCGGCGGCGGCCGCCAAGGCGAAGCCGCCGCGAGCGGATGCGGCCGCTGAGAAGCTGCTGGAGCAGCTGCGGGCGGCCGACCTGATCAACATGACGCCTATGCAGGCGATGAATTTTCTATTCGACTTGAAGCGTCAAGTCTAGTTTAATTTTAACTAATGCAGTACAAGGAGAGTGCAAACATGCTTAAAGGGCCAAGCAAATCGGCTCGTATCGGGATATATGCAGCTTTGCTCGGGGTGCTGATAAGCGGTATTACCGCATCCGTTAGCGCTCCAATGACAGCGTATGCTGCGGAAGCAGAGAGTAGGCAGGATGCGCTTAACCGGCTCGGCGAAGTATATGGCGCCCTGCAAAATCACCATGTGAGCGCAGTAACGGATGAGCAGCTGACTGATGCGGCCATTCAAGGCATGATTGCTTCGCTTAACGATCCTTATACGGTTTATTTTACGAAGACGCAATGGGAGCAATATCAGAATGAGCTTGGGATGCGTTATGTCGGTATTGGCACTAGACTCTCGCAAGACGCCAAAGGTACCCTGATCGTTGAGGTGTTCCAAGGGAGTCCCGCCTTTGAAGCAGGTCTTTTAGCAGGTGATTACATAGTAGAAGTTAACGGCGAGAGCACGGAGACCAAGCTGCTTGACCAAGTTGCAGATGCAGTCAGGGGACTTGAGAACTCGGAAGTAAGCTTAACCGTAAAGCGCATCGATAATAGCCTGCTGACCATAAAAGTGAATCGTAGAGCAGTAACGGTCCCTTCGGTTATTAGCCGGGTGCTGAGTGATCGGACCGGATATATTCAAGTGACAGGGTTCACAGACTTGACCGACGAAGATTTCGCAGCCCAGCTCGAACAATTGAAGAAGCAGGATATCGCTCGTCTAATCGTGGACTTACGCAATAATCCAGGCGGCGTACTGGAATCGGCACAGCATATGGCGGAGCAATTCATCCCCAAAGGAACATTGATCCATACTAAGGATCGGAATGGCAAAGATAATCCTGTACTTTTGACGAATGGCCAGTCTGTTAACGTCCCGGTAGTTGTACTCGTGAATGAAGGCAGCGCTAGTGCTTCAGAGGTATTTGCGGGTGCCGTACAGGATTACGGAAAAGCGGCAATCGTCGGTTCTTTGACATATGGGAAGGGAAGCGTGCAAAGTATATTCAAGCTTTCCTCAGGTGCTGCTGTGAAAGTAACCATCGAACAATATTTCACTCCGCTAGGTAAACCAGTCAACAAAGTAGGAATTACCCCGGATGTATCAGTCGAGGGAAATATCCCGCAATTCATTAGCGCGCTTAGAGCTGCAGGAAGTCCGACGATTAATGTCACATTGGATAAGAACAGTACTCTGATTAATGGGTTGTCTCTTGCAGAGAAAGGTTCTTCTTTCATGGAATCGGGTATCCATTATGCGCCTGCCAGACTTCTTGCTTCCCTTGTTGGCGGACAAGTGACTTGGAATGAGCAAGCACAGGCAGTTGTGATTAGCTCCTCAAGCTCTGCGGGTGCGGCCCAGCGGGAAGTTGCTTACAAGGCTAGCAATGGATTTGTGAATCGGGATGGTGTGGGATACCTGGACGTAGATTTATTCCGCAAACAATTTCCCGAGCTTCATTACGAAATAGTCGACACTCAAATTGTTCTAAAGGTGGGGACCGGAAAGGAGAATCGCTGATGGGAATAATACGTGTGCTTGATGATCATGTTGCCAATCAGATCGCAGCGGGTGAAGTCATTGAGCGTCCGGCATCGGTCGTCAAAGAATTGGTCGAGAATGCCATAGATGCAGGAAGCAGCCGGATTGATGTGACGATTGAAGAGGGCGGATTGAATCTGATTCAGGTTTTGGATAACGGGTCCGGGATGGAGCCTGTTGATTGCGAGCTGGCCTTCAGTCGGCATGCAACGAGCAAGATTGCTGGCGGAAAGGACTTGTTCCAGATTCGAACCTTAGGGTTCCGTGGAGAAGCCCTTCCGAGTATCGCGGCTGTTGCTAAGGTGTCTTGCACTACTTCAAGCGATACTACCGGCCTTGGACGCAAGCTCACCATCGAAGGTGGAGCTGTTAAAGCTTTTGAAGAGACGGCATCGGCAAAAGGTACTTTGTTCTCTGTCAAAGAGCTGTTCTATAACACCCCCGCTCGGTTGAAATATATGAAAACGATCCAAACCGAGCTTGGTCATATTTCGGACTACATGTATCGGCTTGCTATGGCGCATCCTAACATCGCTTTCAGCTTGCGTCATAATGGGAATGAGCTGCTTCGCACGTTGGGGAATGGCGATCGGCTTCAGGTTATTGCCGCCGTTTACGGCACCTCTACTGCAAAAGTCATGCTTCCTGTATCGGGCGACCATCCAGACTACGGCTTACAGGGCTTCGTGTCTAAGCCTGAGCTCACGCGCGCTAACCGCCAAGCGATCAGTTTGTTCCTGAATGGACGGTTTATACGCAATTATGCGCTCTCGCATGCGATTATGAACGCTTACCACACATTTCTGCCCATTAATCGTTACCCGATAGCGGTGCTCAGCATCAGCATGGATCCTGCGTTAGTGGATGTGAACGTTCACCCATCCAAGCTGGAGGTTCGCTTCAGTAAGGAAGGGGAGCTGATGCAATTCGTAGAAGCTTGTGTGCGGGAGACGTTAGAGCGCCAAGTATTAATCCCTCAAGGTGGAAAGCCTAGTACAGGCAGCCACAGTCCGATCAGGGAGCATGTAGTGCAAGAGACTTTAGAGCTTTATCGCGCAACAGCAGCCGCAGCAGCTCCAGACGCGGAATCCCGTGAGCATGCGTCTCCAAGCGCTTACGTCAACAATTCTAGACCTGTTTCGACTGGGCCAAGTCCAGAACTGAGGGCTTATCAAGCTCCGTCACCATCAGCTCCAACTTATGCGCCACCGTCTCGTACAGCTCCACCCTCAACTTCGCAGAATGAATGGTCGGCCAAGCCTAGAACACAGAGCACACTCACTAGTGAGCAGCTGGCTAGCTTGATGCCTGAACCTGCAAGTGATAGCATTCCAGCACTGCCTGCGTTTCCGAAGCTTGAACCGATTGGGCAAATGCACGGAACTTACATTGTAGCTCAGAACGAGCGGGGATTGTTTCTTGTAGACCAGCATGCTGCGCATGAACGTATTCATTATGAGTATTACTATGAGAAATTCGGACAACCTGCTAAGGCAAGCCAAGAGCTGCTGCTTCCCATCACGCTCGAATATACATCAGCTGAAGCTGAAGTAATTACATCCAAACTTCCTTTATTCGAGCAAGTAGGTGTTTACTTGGAGCCTTTTGGGGGTAATTCCTTCTTAGTTCGCTCTCTACCGCATTGGTTTCCAGAGGGTGAAGAGAAGTCGCTGATTGATGAGATGGCGGAGTGGGTACTGGCGGATAAAAAATCGGTAAATATGTCCAAACTAAGAGAGAAGGCAGCCATTCTATGTTCCTGCAAAGCGTCGATTAAGGCGAATCAAAACTTGTCGATTATGGAAATAGAAGCCTTGCTTGATCGGCTGTCTGGTTGCCGCAATCCTTATACGTGCCCTCATGGACGTCCGATTGTGGTTAGCTTTTCTACATATGAGCTAGAAAAAATGTTTAAGCGGGTGATGTAGTGGTCGTAACCACCTCCCATACTCCTTCTTCAGAATCGGTTGCTGCATCGAAGCGAATTGCCGCCGAGATGGGCTGCCGCTGGGTGCCTAGAGGAGGCAAATCGATCCGTAAGCTTGCGCAAGCTTATGGATCTTCTCACATTATGCTGCAAGCCGATGATCAGCTAAAGCTGTATATGGACGTCAAGACCGACAAAGATTCCAGCCTAACTCTATCCGACAACGACAATACGGAACCATCACCGATGTTCTTTCACCCGAGCTTATCCTTCGTTCGGGTAAAGCGGCTTCTGAGAGGCGAGGGAGATGCATTAATAGAATGTTCAGGTGCGGTGCCAGGCGATTCCGTACTGGACTGTACGGCTGGACTTGCTTCCGATTCTATTGTATTCTCATATGCAGTTGGACCAACCGGACATGTGACTGCGATTGAGAGTGAATCTGCGCTGCATATGTTAATCCGGGAAGGTCTTGCGCGCTATGAAACACATCTTGCTCCCTTCAACGAGGCCATGCGCCGGATTCAAGTCGTGCTTGGCTCACACGTACATCTATTGGAGCAAATGCCGGACCGCAGCGTTGATATCGTCTACTTCGATCCGATGTTCCGCAGTCCGATAGATGATTCCAGCGCCATTCAGCCGCTTCGCCGGTTAGCCAATCACAGTCCGCTGTCCAAAGCTGTCATTGAACAGGCTGCGCGCGTTGCACGCAAACGGGTCGTTTTGAAGGAGCATCGTGACGACGGTGAATTCGAACGTCTCGGATTTGAACGAATGATTAGATCAGGAACCAAAATCGCATATGGAGTGATACAACTTTGATTGACCATGTAACAGATGCAGGTAAGCCTAAGCTGCTAGTCCTGATTGGCCCAACTGCAGTAGGCAAGACACGTCTTAGCCTGGAGATCGCTCAGAGATTCAATTGCGAGATCATTTCCGGAGATTCTATGCAGGTGTATCGCAGAATGGATATTGGAACGGCAAAAGCCTCCTTGGCAGAGAGACAGATCGTGCCGCACCACATGATTGATATCCATGAGCCGCAATATCCTTTCTCCGTGGCAGAGTTTCAGGAGAGGGCCCGATCCTTGATAAAGGACATCCATGAACGCGGGAGACTCCCTTTTATAGTCGGCGGGACAGGTTTGTATGTTGAATCGGTGTGCAATGATTTCCAGTTCAGTGAATCCGGATCTGACGATGCCTACCGGGAACGGCTGCGCTTGTTTGCTGCCGAGCATGGGGATGCTGCTCTTCATGACCAGTTGATGGAAGTAGACCCGCAATCTGCAGAACGAATACATCCGAACGATCAACGAAGAATTATCCGTGCGTTGGAGGTTGTTCATCTTACTGGTATAACGGTATCCGAGCAGCTGGCTGCCCAGTCCGGACAGTCTCCCTATGACGTATGTATGATTGGGTTAACCATGGATCGCGCCAAGCTGTACAAACGGATTGAACTTCGTATTGATGAGATGGTAGAAGCTGGGTTGTTGGAAGAGGTCCGGCAATTACTTCTCGAAGGCTGTGAACGAAGCCAAGTATCGATGCACGGATTGGGTTACAGGGAGCTGATAAGCTACTTGGATGGGGAATATTCTCTTGATGAAGCTATCCACCTGTTAAAGCGCAATACTCGAAGATTTGCTAAGAGACAGCTGTCCTGGTTCCGCAGAATGAAAGGCATTCACTGGATAGATGTTACAGAGCAATCAAATTTCTCCGAGCATTTGCAAAAAATTAGTGATATAATAACAGGAAAGTTTAATCCACGTAGAGAATATAATTCGTAAGCGGCGCTATCCTTGCGGGAGCGATTTAATATTCAGACCAATTAGGGGGATCCATTATGAACAAGTCGATTAACATTCAGGACACATTCTTGAATCAACTGCGCAAAGAAAGCATCGCTGTAACCGTCTATTTGACCAATGGGTTCCAAATTCGCGGATATATCAAGGCATTCGATAATTTCACGATTATTATTGATAGCGAAGGCCGGCAACAGATGGTATATAAGCATGCGATCTCCACATTCACTCCTCAGCGTCCCGTTTCACTAATGCAGCAAGAAGCTGCTGAATAGTGGGACTTGCCTTTCGCTGACCCGGACGTTATGAAACTTTTCGAATGTATGATACGTTAATAACGTAGTGTGGAAAGCAACCCGATCTTATGGGTTGTTTTTTACTTCTATGGATTTAAGCGAGAAAGGAAGTCGATCAGGATGACAGAAAAGAAAAATTCCAATCGATCAACTGGCAAAACAAGCAAAAAGAAAAGGAAAAGCTACAAGAAACCCATTCTGATTTGGGTATTGGTTATTACTGTACTTGGCATTGTCTGTGCACTAGTAGGTTATATGATTATTTTGCTAAGCGGGGAAAAGCATTATCAGATGAATAAAGACAAGATGGAGATGGCGGAAGCGGCGGTCTTCTACGATGTGAATCAGAAGGAAGTAACGACGATGGCTCGTGAGAATCGGGAGCTGGTTACTTTGGCCGAGATGCCGGATAAGCTGCCAAAAGCTTTCGTCGCGACCGAGGATAAACGTTTCTCTGAACATTCGGGGATCGATTTCTTCTCTATTGGACGCGCCATTGTGAAGGACGTGATCCATCGAAGCGCCGTAGAAGGCGGGAGTACGATTACACAGCAGCTTGCCAAGAACATGTTCTTGAACGCAGATAAAACGATTTTCCGTAAAGCAACTGAAGCCTCTATTGCAATCGCCTTGGAGAATCATAAGACGAAAGACGAAATTCTCGAGATGTATCTGAACCGAATTTACTTCGGCAAATCCGCATGGGGTGTGAAAGCCGCGGCTAAGAAATATTTCGGGAAGTCCGATTTGAAGCAGCTCGCATTATGGGAAATGGCAACCTTAGCAGCCATACCGAAGGCGCCTAGTCATTACAACCCGCTCGATAATCCTGAGAAATCCAAGGAACGCCGGGCAGTCGTGCTTATGCTAATGCAAGAGCAGGGCTATATTACCGAGCAAGAGAAGGCAGAGGCTGCAGCAAAAGATTATGTAGCTCCGCCGGTGGATGACAAGATGGATTATGTTACGTTCCTGGATTATGCAGTCAGTGAAGCAGTTACGAAGTCAGGATTGACAGAGGATGAGCTGCTTCGCGGCGGTTATCAAATCTACACCACGCTGGAGCCCACTGCTCAGAAGGCCGCTGAGACAGCTTTCAGCAATCCTGATTTCTTCCAAAAGGATGGACCTGAGCAGATCATGCAGGCCGGCATGACGATATTGAATAACAAAGACGGCGGCGTTGTGGCCATGGTTGGCGGTCGCGACTACAAAACGAAGACATGGAACCGAGCGGTTAAGCCCCGCCAGCCAGGCTCTTCCTTCAAGCCTATTATCGAGTACGCGCCAGCACTGGAGTTGAAAGGCTATAATCCCTACACCATGCTTAAGGACGAGAAGGTATCGTACGGGAGTTACAGTCCTAACAACTATGATAATATTTACCTTGGCAACATTAGTATGATGAAGGCGATCGAGAAATCCGCTAATGCGCCGGCTGTCGCGCTTTTGAACGAAATCGGTGTGAGAAAAGCGATGACATTTGCCGAGAAATTCGGGATCACCTTCGATAAAAAAGACGAGAATCTGGCTATCGCCTTAGGCGGTATGACAGTGGGGACATCTCCGCTGCAACTTGCTTCCGCCTATACGACTTTTGCCAACAACGGACAGTTGAATCCGACCTATTCGATTGTCAAAATACTGGATAAGGACGGCAAAGAAAAGTATAAGTACAAGCCAGATAAACCTAAGCAGGTGATGAGCGCGAAGAATGCTTATTACATGACATTGATGCTGAAGAATGCTGTTGATGTTGGTACGGGTACCAATGCCAGGATGAATCGTCCTGTCGCAGGCAAGACTGGTTCGACACAGCTCGATCTCGAGGGTCTAAAGCAGTATTATCGCGATGTTTGGTTCGCCGGGTACACACCAGAGTGGACAGCAGCAATATGGATGGGGTTTGATACAACGGATTCCAAGCATTTCGTTAATGGAGGCAGCGGCAGACCTGCTGCACTGTTCAAGGAAATCATGACCAAAGCTTTGGCTGGCAAGCCAGTAGGACAGTTCCAGAAGCCAAGCGGTGTGCCAGATCTGAATGAAGCGCCTCCTGGAGTAACCGATCTGACAGCAAGCTACGACCCGAATAAGAAATCTGTAAAGCTGAATTGGACAGCGCCTAAGGGTGATAAGCTCACGTATAGTGTCTTCCGCAAAGCCGCCAAGGATGCAGAGTATGGGGAAGCTTTTCCATCGGCAACGACAGAGTTTAATGATATGACAGTTAAACCAGGGGAGACTTATCAGTATTACGTAGTAGCGGTTAGCTCAGAGAATAATCAGGAGAGCTCTAACTCTAACGTAGTAACCGTGTTGACAGAAGGGGCTACAGCTAGCCCGAGTCCAAGCGCAACGCCTAGTCCGAGTCCTGGAGGCTCAGGCTCACCAGGTCCAACGACAAGCCCTAAGCCGACGACAAGCCCAAGCGGTAGTCCGGGGTCCAGTCCGAGTCCAACACCAAGCAAAACGCCTGGTGCAAGCCCGAGCCCAAGCCCAACCTCAAGTCCAAGCCCGAGTCCGAATCCGACTGCGAGCCCAAGTCCTAGTCCGAGCGCATCACCTCAGACAGGCAGTTTACCAAACAATAATGCGCCAAGATCCTAAATTAAGGGTCTGGTTGCGAACTATATCCAATAAGAAAGTTTAGGTGACAGGAATGAACAGAAAGGTTAAGAAATTAAGCTCAGTGTTGGCGATCACAGCGTTATGCGCAGTCATAGCGGCTTGCGGTAACAAGCCGGATAAAGATGCAACATCAGGAGGAGGGACGCCTACGGCGTCCCCTTCTGCCACAACATCAGTGAAACCGTCAACAACCCCTTCAGCATCTACTGGAGCACCTAATAAGAAGTCTTGGACTTCTGCTCCGGCCATGACAATCGATGCGAAGAAAACATACGAGGCGACCTTCGATACGAATAAAGGGTCGTTCAAAGTAGCGCTATTCGCGGATTCCGCTCCTAAGACGGTTAATAATTTCGTGTTTTTAGCCAAGGAAAGCTATTATAACGATGTTGTGTTTCATCGGATCATGAAAACCTTCATGATTCAAACAGGCGATCCAACCGGAACAGGAGGCGGTGGACCTGGATACACCATTCCGGACGAGCTGAAGAGCCCCCATAAATACGAATTGGGAACTGTGGCTATGGCCAAAACGATGCAACCGAATTCTGGTGGCAGTCAATTCTTTATTTGTGTAACCAATGAATGCGGTGGTTTAAATTCATCTCCTAATTACACCATTTTCGGTAAAGTGTCCGAGGGATTGGAAAATGTGCAGAAGATCGCCTCAACACCTGTAAAAGCAAGTGCAACTGGTGAATCAAGTGTTCCAACCGAGGAAGTGAAGATCAAGAGTATTACGATAAGCGAAAAATAAAATGTTGCTAAAGAGGAGGCTTGTTCGTGATTCGTAAATATGCGGACCGCGCCAATTGGGGAAGAATATTGGAGAGACAGTTCAATGTATTTTCCAAGAATTCTATCGCTTTCAGCGGGCATATGACGCTATTCGAAATGATAAGGGTGAGAGAGCCATTAATCGTGAACTACCCTTCGGGTCCATTATGTATAGTGAATAATGGGTACAAGTGGATTCAGCATTTTCCGGATCATGCAGGATACATTCTGACTTCTGTGTATGATTCCGAAGACCGGATTGTCCAGTGGTACATCGACATATGTAAAGCTCATGGAGTAACAGAAACCGGTGTGCCCTGGTACGATGACCTTTATCTGGATATCGTCAAGCTGCCGACAGGAGAGTTATTCTTGCTTGACCAAGAAGAACTGGAAGAGGCGTTGCAGCAAGGGATCGTGAGAAAGGAAGATTACGAGTTTGCGTGGACAACGGCGCGATTGGTCATGGATGAGTGCAAAAGCGGCTCGTTCGATCTGACTCTGATCGCTGAGAAACATCTGAATGAATGGCTGGAAGTATTATGAGTAGGTCTTCTATGTATCGGGGGACAGTGTCCAGTTCTCGAAGAAACAGACGTAGAGGACGGGGGAGATTGTCTCTGCTCCTGAGACTTTTGTTAGTCTTCCTACTACTAGGAATGGGATGGGTAGCGATCATCCAGTACAAGATACACAATGCTCCTCAGTCAGGGAATTCAACCCATGCGGATGTCGGTATTGTGCTTGGCGCTTCACTTTGGAACAACGAACCCAGTCCTGCGCTTCGTGAGAGGTTGCAGCGAGCACTGACTCTTTACAAGAATGGACAAGTAGACCGGTTGATTGTAAGCGGCGGGCTGGATTATAACGGTTCTACTCTATCGGAAGCGGAAGGAATGCGTAATTATCTCGTCCGTGAGGGCGTACCGGAGCAAGCCGTTGTTATGGAACCGCTCGCTCGCAGTACTTACGAGAATGTTCTATTTTCTAAGCGAATCATGGATACGAATAATTGGAAGACTTCTATATTAATAACCCATGATTATCATGCTGCGAGATCCTACAACATTGCTCGTTTCCTCAAAATGCAAACTCCTACAGTATCGTCTATGAATTCGCAGGTGATGTGGATGCCTTGGCATAAAGCGAGAGAAACGCTAGCTTTCACCAAGTGGGAGTTGGATAAGCTTCGGCTGAAATTAGGCGGTTCATAAGCTTATGATGGCTGATGCGGAGCTGAGCGGTAGTGGTATCCGTAAGCTTTTTCAAAGCCTAGTTTGCTATAAAGTCTCTGTGCGGTATCGTTACTGGCTAACACCTGCAAATATAAGTGCTTGGCTCCTTGATCAAGGCTCCAACATGCAAGTTTGTGTATTAACTGAAGGCCTAATCCTCGTCTGCGGAACATAGGGTCCGTAGCGATGTTGATCAAGCCCGCCCAATCAGATTCTTGAACAGCAGTTCCAATGGCGGCAATTTGCTTGGTTACGGGATGTTTGGCGGAAGCGAATATTGTGTTGCCTTCAATCCGATGCATCATCTGTTGATAGGCTGTAGAACGGTTTAGATCAAATTGTTCAATTTGCATGAATGCCGATGTCCATGGGGAATCTGCTTTATTCTGCAGCGATAGCTCAAAGTCAAAAGGATCATCAAGGTTGACGCGAGATACGACCTTTTCACAATCGGCTACCATAAGAATCGTCTCAGACTCTATTGTGAATCCGAGCTGCTCCAAATGATCATCTAATCCCTGTGGGCTAGAGATGCTAATATGGAATCGCGGAGGAAGGCTGTGTGAACGGTAGAACTGCTCTACTGTTGTTAACCAATCAGCCTCACTAGGATAATCACCTACGGCTAGAACACTGTTTGCTCTTCTGGAGCTTAACGAAGGATTAGCCCTGAGCAGCCAATGATCGAGCGGTTGTATATATTGCGGAGGCCATGTTCTAGCAGCTAGCCGATCGAGCATTTGATACGTTTGCAAAGAAAACATTTCTAGTATACTCCCTCCTTTCAGGAAATCCATATTTTTCTATTACGAATCATAATACATAATCATGAATAAATATACAATACAAAAATTTTGTTTGTTGTTTATTTATTAACAAGTCTGGGACAACCCAGGCTTGTTTTTTTTGGTAAAAACAATCATAGGACAAGGAAGGAGCTGGTAAAGTAATAGTCAGAGGGATGTGAGGTGATTCCATTGAGCAGTCGTGTTGTGGCCCCTGAGTCCAAATCAGGCATGAAGTCTTCCAGGCAGATTAATGTCGTGCTGCGCAGTCCTAGTCCAACGATGCCTATTGATCCGGAGATTCCTACTCCCAATCGAACCTTCACCGGGACCGGTCCTTTTGCAGATGTTATTAAAGATTTGGACCGTATGGTTGGGCTGGAGCATGTCAAAGAATTGATTTATGAAATTTATGCGCTGCTGCAGATCGGGCAATATCGCTCAGAGGCCGGTCTGTTGTCGAATCCGCAAGCTTATCATATGATCTTCAAAGGAAATCCTGGTACGGGGAAAACGACGGTTGCGCGAATTGTGGCCAAATTGTTCCAGTCGATGGGTCTGCTTCAGAAGGGGCATCTAATCGAAGTCGAGCGAGCTGATCTGGTAGGTGAATATATCGGTCATACTGCGCTTAAGACACGTGAGCTAGTCAAAAAAGCAATGGGAGGCGTCCTGTTTATCGATGAGGCATATAGCCTGGCGCGTGGCGGTGAGAAAGACTTTGGGAAAGAAGCCATTGATTGCTTGGTTAAAGCAATGGAAGACCATCGGGATCAATTCATCCTGATTCTTGCGGGCTACCCTGAAGAGATGGATCAGTTTATGGCTACTAATCCAGGCCTGCCCTCAAGATTTCCAATACAGCTTGATTTTGAAGACTATAGTGTTGATCAGTTGCTGCAGATCTCGGATCAAATGACCAAGGAGAAGGAATATGTGCTGCTCCCGCAGACGGCCGCCAAGCTTAAGCAGCATCTGACGGAAGAGAAGAGTGCTTTCTGGCGTTCATTCAGCAATGCAAGATATGTGCGCAACTTACTAGAGAAATCGATTCGTCATCAAGCGGTACGATTAATAAATACTTATACAACAACCGCTCCATCCAAGCAGGAGTTGATGTCTATTCGTCCTGAGGATCTGAGGTGGTCTAAAACTTAGTTAGGTTATTGGTTGATGAAACCTTGTCTGTTGGGCAAGGTTTTTTCTGCGTAGTTAGACAAGGGAATTTGCTGTACAATGGGTGTATTCAGATCAAATATAAAGTAGATAGAATGGGGAGAATGGAACGATGCTGCGTGCGGTTGTTTTTGATTTTGACGGATTGATTCTGGATACGGAATCGAATGAATTGAAAGCTTTTCAAATGGTGTTCGAAGAACATGGTCATGTACTAACGCTGGAAAGCTGGTCTGGGTGTGTAGGCACGGATCTCTCTATCTATAACCCTTACGATCACCTGAATCAATTAGTGGGATATGAGTTGGAGCGTGAAGCGGTACGTGCCAAGCATAAATCGAACTTTGCGAAGCTGATGGAGAAGGAACTTATCCGCCCCGGCGTGGAAGCTTATTTGAAGGAAGCTCAAGCTCTAGGTCTTCGGATTGCGCTTGCCTCCAGCTCATCTCGCCAATGGGTGACTGGATATTTAGCTCAGCATGGATTGTTGGATTATTTTGAGACTATTCATACAAAGGATGATGTCGAGAAAGTTAAGCCTGATCCAGAGCTTTACCGGCGTGCTGTGGAGTCATTAGGAGTACTTCCGTCCGAGGCGCTCGCTTTTGAAGATTCTCCGAATGGTTCACTTGCTGCTCATCGGGCAGGTCTCCATTGTGTTATCGTTCCTAACTGGGTTACGGAGACGCTGCCGTTCGGCCAACATAATCTTCGTCTTCTTTCGATGGAGGAACGCACTCTTGCCGAAATAGTTGAAATGATAAATCTTGCTTGCTAACAGCCTTGAAATGTTATAAGATGGAAAACAAAATGAAGCATTATTTCTATATAGGATTGCAATGAGGAAGAAGAGTAAGCAGAATATACACTCCAGAGAGCTGATGGTTGGTGCGAATCAGTGCGTTAAGTTCTGTCGAATGGGCTTCTGAGCATCTGAACCGAAAGTGTCCTCTTAGAAGGCTCACAGTAGGCTTCAGCGAACGTCTCATCGTTACAGGAGACACGTATTCGGTCTTGATGGATTTAGGGACCCGATACGGTAAAGCGAGTCCGACTTTGCGGACTAATGAAGGTGGTACCACGGGGTTTCCCGTCCTTGAACTTAAGGACAGGGCCCCTTTTTTGTATTCAAATATTGCTTTTACATTAATTCTGAAGGAGTGTGGTTGCATCATGAAGGATGGTTGGCGATGGTTACCGTGTACGCAATTTGAAGTTATCAAACAAATCTATTTTTGGAGGGATTTCGATGGCTAGTCCAACACTTGTATCAGGAATTCGGTCAACAGGAGAACTGCACCTTGGCAATTATTACGGGGCATTAAAGGGGCTTCTAGACGCCCAAGAACAGTATAAGGCGTATTATTTTATTGCTGATTTACATGCGCTGACCACGCAACCCAAATCGGAAGACAGGATCAAGAATGTAATTGAAATTGCTAAGGATTATATCGCAGCAGGTCTTGATCCGCAGAAATGTGTGTTCTATGCACAGTCGACGCTTGCACCTGAGCTTGCCGAGCTGCAGCTATATTTAAGCATGATTATGCCTCTGGGTGAGCTGCTTCGCTGCCCAACCTTTAAGGAGAAGGCCAAGAAACACCCCGATAATGTTAACTATGGTTTAGTCGGCTATCCTGTGTTAATGACAGCTGATATTTTGATCCATAAGGGGAGCTTGGTCCAAGTGGGGGAAGATCAGCTCGCTCATCTGGAGATGGCGAGAACGATGCAGCGACGTTTCAATCAATTGTACGGTCCAATATTTCCTGAGCCACAGCCCATGCTTGAGCATGCAGTGCGTATTCCATCCCTGTCTGGTCAGGGGAAAATGAGTAAGTCAGATACACCATCGACATATATCAGTATGAAGGATGAGAAGGAATTAGTGGATGGGAAGATCAAGAAGGCTTATTCAGATCCGACCAGGGCATATCGTCATCAGCCAGGCACACCGACTTTGGACGGCTGCAATGTATACCATCTTCATACTTTTTTCAGTACGGAAGAGACAACAAAGACAATTGCATTGCAATGCCGAAGCGCAGAGATCGGTTGTGTTCAGTGTAAAGCTGGGCTAGCGGAGTCCATTAATACTCTTGTGCAGCCTTTTCGAGCCAGGAGAGCTCAATTATCGGAATCCTACATTCACGATGTATTACTCGAAGGGCATCAACAAGCGAAACAGTCTGCGCAAGAAGTGATCTCTGAGGTTCGTGAAGCGATGAATCTTAGAATGCTCTAAGCTTACGATTGGATATTTACTAGAAAAAGAAGAACACTTGTGCGTATTGGGTAAAAAGGATACAATGAGGTTTGATCTACAATTGCTATATCTTGTCGGAGGAGTGAAAGAAAATGCCCGTTCAAATTCGTTCGGTTATCCCCAAGCAACTATTAACTCCTACCGGCGGTTACTTAACTGGATATAGTCACACCTTGAATCCTTATTCCGGCTGTGCCTTTGCATGCTCATACTGCTACGTTCGCCGTATGCCTGTAGCCTTGTTCCGTGCTGAGGAGTGGGGAACATGGGTTGATGTGAAGGAGCAAGGTTCTGAGCAATTGCTTCGCGATCTTCGGAAGGCCAAGAAGAAAGGGCCTGTTACCATATTCATGTCAAGCGCAACAGATCCTTATCAGCCTGTAGAAGCGAATACCAAGGTGACCCGATCTTTTCTTGAAGTAATGGCAGAAGAGCCGCCGGATTTCTTGCTTGTACAGACAAGAAGTCCTCTTGTAACCCGCGATATTGATTTGTTGATTCAGTTAGACAGGCGAGTACGTGTGAGTATGACGGTTGAAACCGATCTTGAGGATGTCCGTAAAGTATTTAGTCCGGCGGCTCCTCCGCTTGCAGGAAGATTGAGAGCACTGCGTGAATTGCGTGAAGCGGGTATTCCTACCCAAGCTGCAATATCGCCAGTCTTACCAAGCTCGCAAGCATTCGCAGAAAGGCTTGCAGCTGTTACCGGCCGGGTATGCGTGGATGATTTCTTCATGGGCGACGGCAGCGGCGGCAAACGCACTAAGTCACTTCAAATCCATGAGCTTTTCGAGCGGATAGGGATGGAGGAGTGGTATGACAAGGCAGCTTATACCGGGGTTTGGACTCAGATGCGAGAACGATTCGGAGAGCACAATGTATATCTTAGCCGGGAAGGATTTCTGCCCTGATCATTTGTTGAAACAATATTTCATGACAATCACTGGAAATAGTAATCTTACTATGATATAGTGAAAAAGAACTAGTTCATTAGTTCGGTTGACCTATATTGGCAAACTTGCTGAAAGGCAAGGACGCAAAGCCTCAGATCTAAGGTTCCTTCGGAACTATGATAGCTGGGTTGCCGGGAAACAATGATTTGTTTTCAATGCAAACCCAGCTATTCCATCCAATGGAATAGCTTTTTTGTCTAATTCTTAGATCTCCGTCGGAAGGAGTATGATTGATGGTCAAAGCGAAGTTCGGTTCCATCTGGAAAAAGTTTTTCCCTCATGACGGTTTGGAGGTGTTGGCGGGACCCCTTGTAGTCTTCGCCGCTAGCTGTGCCTTTGCCTCTGTTTATCAGTCTTGGTTCGGGCTTAGTATAGCCATCCTTTTCTCCTTGCTATTGATTCTGCTATTCCGGACCCGAACATCCACGATTATGTTGTATTCATTAGCAAGTGCTGTGTTATTGCTCTTAATGGTCGTGTTTCCAATCATTCAATTGTATTGCTTCCTTCTAGTCTTATACCCCATTTTGCTTTGTTTTGCATTGCTTGTGCCTGATCCCAGATTTACTTTCGCTGCTGGGTTATTGTCGGCGATCTCGCTAATACGCTATCAAGGTCAAGTGGATAACACCGAACTTTGGGCTAATGTTCTTGCTGTCCTGCTTAATGCTCTGGTGTACTCCTTATTAACCCGAATGATGCGGAAGTTATTGAAGGAGCGCAATGAATACCGTCAATTGTCTATGATTGATTCATTAACAGGTTTGTCATCCCTCCAGCAGACCTTGATCTTTGGTCAACATCTTATTGTTAAGGGACATAAAGTCAGGGTCATTCTTATAGATCTGGATCATTTTAAGCAAATTAATGATACTTATGGCCATATGATTGGGAATAAAGTAATTGTCCACTTTGCCTCGCAGCTAAATAAGATGATGGAGGGGATAAACGGTATCGTAGGCCGCTTAGGCGGAGATGAATTTGTGATCGTGTTGGAGGACACTGAGGACAACTCAGATGTTCTAGCAAGAATTGAAGCCCATTTGAATCATAGCCAATATGTTTCCAGCAGCGAACGGTATCCAATCAAGTTGTCATTCTCTATTGGCGAAACTGTATCAGATCCAAACACAATAACAAATATCGAACAATTGATGCATCATGCCGATTTGAATATGTATGAGTATAAACACAGTAAGCGTATAGCCAGCAAGCAAGGTAAATCTGATCATTTATTCGATCATAATCCAGATCCTATCGCTATTTTTGATAGTGAGGGTATCATGTTGGAGCTAAATCCTGCCGCACAAAAGTTAATTGGCTATACGAACGAGGAGTTCAAAGGGCTTCCTTACTTCAAGCTGATTGTCGAAGAAGATCAGAAGGCTGTGATTGAAGGATTCAACTCAACAATCACCAGCGGCAGTCCCAGCCAGTTTGAGATGAAGATCATCTCCAGGAACGGAGCTCTGATTCCCCTCCGCGTTGTCGTCATACCGATCACAGTAGGGTACAAGATTGCAGGTTATTACGCCTTAGGTAAATACATATTAGAAAGCAAGAAAGTGGAGAATGAGCACCCCCATGTCCTAACGTTTAGCATATAATAACTATTAATGGCCGTCACTTTGACGGTTTTTTGTTCTGGAATGAAAGTTTTCAAGGCATTGTGGTACAATATAACAAGTTTGATGCAGAACAGTTGCGAGTATATGGTGTGGCTTTGGGTCTGAATCTGTTCTATCGGAGGTAGTGAATATGAAACCAACCTCGCATGAAATTAGCGGCGATCAATTGGATAAAGCGGTATTGGTAAGCTTAGTGATCAAGAGCAATCGGTTGTCTGAAGAAATGATTCAATACTCCTTACAGGAGCTTGTAAGTCTAGCTGAGACAGCGGGTGTGCAAGTACTTGACTCACTGATTCAAGCTAAGGATTCTGTTGATTCGAAATGGTTTATTGGCAAAGGGAAAGTCGAGGAGTTAAGAATTCTTCTAGAAACACATGGCGCCAACACGGCAATCTTTGATCAAGAGCTATCTGGAGCCCAGGTACGTAATCTAGAACAATCATTGGATGTTAAGATCATCGATCGTACTCAGCTTATTCTGGATATATTCGCACAGCGCTCCAAGACCAGAGAAGGGATTCTTCAAGTGGAGCTGGCACAGTTAAGTTATTTACTGCCAAGGCTATCCGGACAAGGAAAGAATTTGTCCCGTCTTGGAGGCGGGGTAGGTACGAGAGGTCCAGGGGAGACGAAGTTGGAAACCGATCGCCGGCATATTCGTGACCGAATTACGGAGCTCAAGACCGCACTTCAGGAAGTAGTTAGACATCGTACATTACATCGTGATCGACGCAAGAAATCGGGTGTGTTCCAAGTAGCTCTGGCTGGGTATACGAATGCAGGGAAATCCACACTGCTGAACCGTTTAACGGAATCCGATGTTTTTGCAGAGAATCAATTGTTCGCTACACTGGATCCGACTTCTAGGAATTTGCGTTTGCCAAACGGCCAAGAGATCGTTCTTACGGATACGGTAGGGTTTATTCAAAATCTTCCTCATGATCTTATCGCCGCGTTTCGTGCGACCCTGGAAGAAGTGTGTGTGGCCGATCTGATCCTGCATGTTGTAGATAGCTCAAGCGAGATGCGTGAGCAACAAATTCGCGTTGTCAAAGATGTCTTGCAAGAGCTTGGGGCGCATGGAAAAGACAAGCTAACCGTATTTAATAAAATTGATTTGCTCCAGCCTGGAGAGATAGATTGGCTCACAACGGCAGGGGATACCTTGCGAGTAAGCGCGATAAGATCGGAAGATCTGGAAAAGCTGAAGCTGGCGATTGAGGAAAAGCTGATGGGCGATACCAGAACGTTCCTTATTCCGGCAGATCGCGGTGAGATGATTGCTTTGTTGTACCGCGTCGGGGATGTGACTGAGCAATCCGTGGGAGAAGATGATTTCCTTCAGTTCAAGGTAAGGCTTAAGAATAACGAATTTGAGAAGAACGGATATAAGCTGACCCCCTATATGCAGGAGTCAGAAATGGAGTCGATTCAGGGAGAGGCGGAGTAAGGATGAATATGCCGGAGACGCTGATTAGGCTAATGGAGCAAGCAGAAGAGACAGCAGAGCCTAAGATGAAGCAAATCGACCGGACGGTTGACCGTATTCAATGGAAAGTGATATCGGCTTTTCAGAAGTATAAAGTAAGCGATTATCACTTTTCAGGGTCAACAGGTTATGGGTATAACGATAGAGGTCGTGAAATATTAGATCTTGTGTATGCAGAAGTGTTCGGTGCGGAGGCAGCGCTTGTCCGGCCGCACTTCGTATCTGGCACACACACGATCGGAACGGCTCTGTTCGGAGTGCTCCGTCCAGGCGATCATATGCTCTACATTACGGGGAGACCCTACGATACGTTACATAAAGTAATTGGTAAGCCAAATGACGGAACAGGATCTTTACAGGATTGGGGAATTGTATACGAAGAAGTTGCTCTCGCAGACGGAGGTTCGCCGGATTGGGATGGAATCCGAGCAACTATGACGGAGAAGACGAAGGTTATAGGCATTCAGAGGTCCAGAGGATATGATTGGCGCCCGTCATTCACAATTGCACAGATCGCTGAGATGACCGCCTTCGTCAAGGCAATCAATCCTGAAGTAATTGTTTTCGTGGATAATTGTTATGGGGAGTTCACAGAAGAGCAAGAACCGAATGAGGTTGGTGTTGATCTCATTGCCGGCTCCTTGATTAAGAATCCTGGCGGAGGGTTAGCTCCAACGGGCGGATATATTGCAGGGAAAAAAGAATTGGTAGAGCTAGCGGCTTATCGGCTTACCGCACCTGGTATTGGCAGTGAGGTCGGAGCGATGCTCGGGACTCTGAGAAGTATATATCAAGGATTATTCCTTGCTCCTCATCTGGTTGGACAAGCGCTGAAGGGAGCAGTGTTCGCTGCTGCTTTGTTCGAATTGCTTGGATTCGAAAGTCATCCCAAGTGGAATGATCCACGAACGGATCTTATCCAAGCGATCAAGTTCCCCGATGAACGGCATCTCATCTCCTTCGTGCAGGGCATTCAGAAAGCCTCAGCGATTGATGCTCATGTTGTGCCTGAGCCTTGGGATATGCCGGGTTATGAACATCCTGTCATAATGGCAGCCGGCACATTTATTCAAGGGGGAAGCCTGGAGCTCTCTGCAGATGCGCCGATTCGCGAACCTTACATTGCTTATATGCAGGGAGGTCTCACCTATTCCCATGTCAAATTAGGGGTTTTAACGGCTATCAGGAATATGATGGAGACCAGGTTACTGTAACGAAACCTTACATGCCTTGACATGTATTAGGTTCGAATGTACAATTCTAGTAACCCCTAAATTGTGGAGTGATACGTAATGAGTGATAATATTCGTAGAAATATGGCTTTGTTCCCGATTGGAATTGTAATGAAGCTTACAGACCTCACCGCACGTCAAATCCGATACTACGAACAACATGAATTAATCATACCGGCCAGAACGGCGGGTAATCAGAGACTGTTCTCATTCAACGATGTGGAAAGATTGCTGCAAATTAAAGCTCTGATCGAGAAAGGCGTTAATATTGCGGGGATTAAGCAGGTGTTATACCCTGTAAGTAAAGAGTCCGATGAAGCAACCGTGTTGAATGATCAGACTGAAGTGAAACGCCGTGAGATGAGTGACTCCCAATTGCACAAGATGTTAAAGCAACAATTAATATCCGGGAAGCGTCCAGGGCAAGTTTCATTAATTCAAGGAGAGCTCACTCGTTTCAATCCCAAATAATCGATTTTTAGGAGGAAGCGCTTTATGAAAACCCCGCACTACTCGAAGCAAGACATAACACGTATCGCGAAGGAACAAAATGTAAGGTTTATTCGTCTGCAGTTCACCGATTTGTTAGGCACGATTAAGAATGTTGAGATTCCGGTGAGTCAACTGGAGAAAGCACTCGACAATAAAATGATGTTCGATGGATCTTCTATTGAAGGTTATGTCCGTATTGAAGAATCAGACATGTACTTATACCCTGATCTAGACACGTGGGTTGTATTCCCTTGGGTAACTGAGAATCGTGTAGCTAGATTAATATGTGATATATATTTGCCCGATGGCAGACCGTTCCCCGGTGACCCGCGAGGTATTCTTAAGAGGGCATTGAAGGAAGCTGAAGAGATGGGTTACACTGCAATGAACGTTGGTCCGGAGCCGGAATTCTTCTTGTTCAAGACGGACGAGAAGGGCAATCCTTCGATGGAACTCAATGATCAAGGCGGCTACTTTGATCTGGCTCCAATGGATCTGGGGGAGAATTGCCGACGTGAGATTGTGTTGACGTTGGAAGAGATGGGCTTCGAGATCGAAGCGTCTCATCATGAGGTTGCACCTGGACAGCATGAGATCGACTTCAAATATACCCATGCTATTCATGCGGCCGATCAGATTCAGACGTTCAAACTTGTAGTGAAGACGGTAGCTCGTCAACATGGACTTCATGCCACTTTCATGCCCAAACCTTTATTCGGAGTGAACGGCTCCGGAATGCACTGTCACCAGTCATTGTTCAAAGGCTCGGAGAACGCGTTCTATGATGAGAAGGACCGCTTAGGCTTAAGCGAAACCGCTCGTTATTATATGGCTGGTATTTTGAAGCACGCTCGCGCATTCGCCGCTATTACGAATCCGACCGTTAACTCCTACAAGAGACTAGTTCCTGGCTACGAAGCACCATGTTATGTAGCTTGGTCAGCGAGTAACCGCAGTCCTATGATCCGCATACCAGCTTCACGCGGTCTTAGCACTCGGATTGAAGTGCGTAACCCTGACCCTGCGGCTAATCCCTATCTGGCGCTTGCTGTTATGTTGAAAGCAGGTCTGAACGGGATTTCGCACAAGATGGAGCTTCCACCACCAGTGGATCGGAACATCTATATCATGTCTGAAGAAGAGCGGGAAGAGCAAGGAATCCCTAGCTTACCAGCCGACTTGAAAGAAGCATTGCTTGAGATGCTGAACGACGAAGTGATCTTCGAAGCACTCGGTGAGCATGCATTGACCCACTTCTTTGAGCTCAAAGAGATCGAGTGGGATATGTACCGGACTCAAGTCCATGCTTGGGAACGCGATCAGTATATGACGTTGTATTAATTTGGGGAATCCCTTGGCGCAGTAAGTGTCGGGGGATTTTCTTTTTGTTGGATAAAAATGGCCGGTTCATAACCGACCAAAAGTAAAAGGTGTATTTAGCCCAGGTAACACAACCACAGAGAAATGAATTTAGTGAATTATTAATACCAGTAGTTCTCAAAAGGTTTAGAAATTCTATAGTTATTGGCTTTTTTACCGGCATGGGTTTGTCGATTCAAGCTTTTTCGAAATAAATGATTTCGCATGAACGAATATGCTGTATATTTCCATTTGACGCTAGAGTAACATGATCAATAAAAACATCCTGTAAAGTTTCCCGACCTTTGTTGTAATGCTAATCTTTTGTCCATGGATTTATCCACCAATACCACTTTCCCCAGACTAATGATAGGATTAACTTGGTGATGAAAAATGTTTATACCCCCAATGTTACTGGAGACTTCAAATTATCCTTTTTCCCATCCTGATTATATATTTGAACCGAAGATAGATGGTCATCGGCTTATTTTGTCACGTCTGGATAGTGTCACGAGCTTGTATACCCGCCATAATAATGATTGTACCCGACAATATCCGGAGCTTTACGATTTGGTCGAGGAGGACATCATCCTTGATGGTGAAGTCGCGTGCACTGATCGGAACAGTGGTGCAATCGACTTCGAATCAGTCATGGAACGCTTTTCAGCAAAGAAATCCGAAAAGATACTACGTCTTGTCGCAACTCAACCAGTCAATTATATTGTATTTGATATCCTCCGTTACAAAGGTGAAGATTTACGTGGATGGCCACTTTTGAAACGTAAACAATTATTAGCAAAATTGGACTTCGGTAATCCGTGTATTAGTGTAATTCCGTTTATTGAACGTCACGGTGAAAAGTTGTTTGCGGAGATTCAAAAACAGCAGCTTGAAGGCATTGTTGGAAAACGTAGGGAATCCGTATACATGGGTAGTCGTAGCGCAGCATGGCAGAAGGAAGGTTATTAATTGGTCAAATGCAGATGTGATTATTACCGGTTGGAAGAAAGAAGAGTTTGGTTGGCTGGTTTCTGTACCAACAAATACAGGTCATATGATTCCTGCTGGCATAATAGAACTTGGTGTATCGCCAACACAGAAGATGGCGTTCTATCAGGTAATTCAACCGTATGTGATCAGTGAGGACCGTCATCATGTGTTCGTGGAGCCGCGAATTCGGGCAAAGGTCAAAATGCGGAACTGGACGAAAAAAGGTTTATTGCGAAGTCCGGTTTTCTTGGAGTTCATAGTGTAGCTACATCTGTTCATTTATACTCGAAGCACTTTCACAACTCGCCCCTACACAAAAAATAAATAATCAAAGCCTGATTTCGTTATTATGAAATCAAGGCTTTTATTTTTTTGGAAAAATTTATAACCTCGTAGGAAATACTTTCAGCGCTTGTAAGACTTGTTGCCAACTGCCTTTATTCCTATTTCTATTTCTATTTCTACGGCCTCTTAGTACGCCATAGGCCGTTGTACCAACACCTAAGGTTAATAAAGACATTAACATTGTTCTTCTGTTTTGACGGCGTACAAACGATGTCAACCTGTTCATGTTCTCACCACCTCCTTATTTGATTTCATGTGTTAAGATCATTTTCTAGTATGCATTAGGCTTCATGTCATCTAAACAGGTAATTTTTAATCGTTTTACACTTTTCCTGTCTGGAAATTGATTTCTTGCGTTTGGTTTCATAACAATTATTGTTTCTACAAATAATCTAATACGTTGAAATAATAAACGAAGGAGGATCTCTTATGTGCCCAATTGGTTAGAATTTGCTGTACGCACTTTATTTGATGTTGTTTATTGGGGTTTGATTTTCGTATCCGTTTTGGTAGCTTTCTCATTTGGACTTGAATTTTTACAATTAAAAAATAAATCAGTACGGGATTTTATTGATGTCAAAGAGAGGATCTTACTTATTAAAGACGGAAAAGTATTGGAGGATAATTTAAAAAAAGTACGACTCACTAATGAAGAACTAATTGGGAAATTGAGAAAGAAAAGGGTATTTAATGTGTCTGATGTTGAATATGCAATCATGGAACCGAGTGGAAATATAAATGTTTTGTTAAATTGGGAAAAATATCACTGACTAAAAGCTTCTGGGAATCATGACTTTACTATTCTTGGGGTGTAGTAATTTTCCGAATTGTTGAAACTTAGCACCAAATTAATAATACAAAAAGAGATCAGGATAATTTTCCTGATCTTTGATCTTCTTATTTCCGCTAAGCACCATGCCTTAGAACTCTTTATTTACTATTCCCATAAAAGTTTCCTCGTTATTACCAGGTGTCGCAATCCGTAACATCAAATGTCTTTGAACCTAGCTCTTCGTTGTCATTACCAGGTTTACTCTGCATATTCGATCTTCCATTTTCGTAAATTCTGTTATTGAGTGATTCCCGACTAGCGTTGATGGGTGTGACTATTCATAAATAGCATCAGCATTTTCGTAACGAAGTTTTTCTGAATTGATTTTTTGATTTGATTTATCGTTCTCTTCAGACTGTTCCTCTGAATTATCAAGTGCTTCTGTTACGGTTATTTCAAAGTCTTTTTTATTTTTCATCGTGAAACCCCCTCCATAAAGATGAAAATAGTTTTAACTATTGGGATTCACATTATACAATTCGTCTCCACTGTTTGTTTATAAAACAAAAAGGCCCCTGATAATCCATGAAGGATCACCGGAGCTCTTTGGCAAAAGCATATTGTTAAATATCTTCATGGGTATGCTGAAAATAAATAGGCTCATAATGGTCAAATTCCGATGGGGAATTATAAACTGAATTATACTCGGAACTCGTCTCAACTTGTAGGGGAGAAGCACTGAAAAACATCTCGTTGTACAGGAAGCATTTTTTAAACTTCTTTACCACATTACATTGAAAATGGTCTCTGAATAGATTTATGTATTCTTGCTCAGAACGTATATAGTCGCCGTCATCGTACCACTGCATGAACCGGTTTGAGAAAGTGGTTTTTACAAATAGGTATGGCTCTATGACAATAATTTTTCCGTCTTGTTTGAGAATGCGTTGAAATTCACGCATATACCCACTAATATTACTACTATCGATATGATGGAGCACCGATATTATCAAGATATAATCCATTTGTCCTTTATCGACCGGGATTTGTTTCAAATCGAACGTTTCGAATCTGTGGCGTGGATACAAACGTTGAGCGAATTGAACCCTTCGAGAATCTGGCTCTATACCCAAATACATATGAGGCTCACACATGCAGCAATTTGCCCCGGTACCTGATCCAAAATCGAGTACATATTTATCATTTAGAGGAATGTGATTCGTGATATGGTCGTGGATATAACGTTTTGTTATCCATTTTGGACGTACAAACCAATGGTATAAGAGCGGATGCCAACTCATTATGATTACTAAACCACCTTCAATTGTGTTAGTTAATTTACCGCACGTAACTCTGATGACGCTTTTAAGTCACCTGACCGAGCTTACAGGCAATTAATCCGTTATGCAAGTTTTGCTGAAGCGCTTGTTGAGCTTGCTGGGTTGCTTGCTGAATACGCTGTGGCATTTTAGTTTCTCTTTATTTGTAGTAAACCCAAAAAGTAATATGCACACAGTTTAAGTTTTTAATACAATGAATTTATAACCATTTAGGACACCGGGAAGCGTCAAACAGCCCTCAACTTGAGAACAAGGTGGGGGCTGTTTGACTCTAACGACAAATATGATAGTTGGAGTAACGGTTGCAGTTAAGGTTAATCAAAAAGCAGCCCTGCAACTGTTAAGTCTGCAGGGCTGAAAGTTAATACTGGGTCTCTTCTAGAATAATCGTTTAATATTAAGTTAACCTTAAAAATCAATTAGAATATTATTAAAAATTAGAGAAAATATCTATCGCTCGGATTCGGATTTAAGCACTAGGCCCAGTTTGCGCGCCACAAATGCTGTCGTACTAGCTTGGAAAACGATCGTAAGCAATACGGCCATAAATGTAACAGAGGCAATAATCTCAACATGCTCAATACCGGCAGCAGCCACCATCCCGGCCAGAGCGGCTGGGATGACACCGGTTTCCCGCACCCAAAACATGAACATAATCTCATTGGGTTCCCACCTGGCTCGTCGATCAGGAAGTGTGCATGCGAGTACGGTCAAGGGGCGGGCGATAAACATGAAGATCGCAATAACCGCCAGACTTGGCCAGAGATACTGAAGGATGGCTCCAATATCAACTTGGCTGCCGAGTAAAATGAATATGAGCATTCTCATCATCAATGTAATGTTTTCTGAGAAATGATTCATTTCCAGTTCTTTTTCCTCCATACTTAATTTGTACATTGGAGCATTCCCCCATATAAGACCAGCTACGAATGTGGCCATAAAACCGCTCACGTGTAACATTTCCCCGAGCAAAAACGCCCCAATTGCCGCCACAACCATTGTAATCGTCGTAAAATCGCGCACCAAACCTATTGTTCTATGCGCTGCCATATAAGCAGCAAGGAAGCCGACGATAATTCCGACCGCGATTCCACCTAATGCAACGACTAAAAAATCCGTGATTCCGGATGAGATCGTGATTTCTCGTGTTCCCATGATAATGGCTAAGATCGAGAACGTCAGTATGGAACCAGTCGCATCGTTGAAAGCAGATTCGCTTTCCACGGTTTCTCTGACCTTAGGTCGAATTTTCACTTGTTTGAACACAGGAATGAGCGTGGCAGGATCAGTGGATGATATTATAGCACCCAACAGAAAAGAATAGATCCAATCAAGCCCAAGCAAATAATGTACAGCTGCAGCCACCACGCCACATGTAATCAGTACACCAGGTACACTCAAGAGGGATACCGTTACCCATACTTTAGCAAGCCCCCGCAAACGAATATTTCTTCCGCCGTCAAACAGGATGAGGGTAGAGCCGGTTATAAGGATAAACTGATTCGTAAAAGAGATGCTTGGTTCGTGGATCAAATGTAATCCCTGACCTAGCACCATACCTGATATCAAAAACACGGCTACGTCCGGAAACTTCAGCATCTTGGCGATTATTCCGGATAACATGCCTACTGCATATATTAATATAATTAGAAACAAAACATGATGAATCATTACGGATGTCTCATTAACCATGGAACATAGCCTCCTCTCAGGTGTTTATCATACTTGCTCTTTACCCAATTATGACTTTTCCTTCCGGATATTTGTACAATTCTTTTTCTGAATTCGGCGTTAGTGCATAAGCAAGGGTAAGAGGTCCTAACCTTCCGATAAACATCAATTCCCTATGACGGATAGTTCAGGGCTTACACCCAAACTGAGACCGACAGTGCCAAAAGCTGATGTTACCTCAAACAATATTTTAAGAAATGGAGCATCTTCTGTGGTAGTAAGAACCATCGTAACGAGAATGACGAGGAATAAAGCAAAAATTGTTAGTGTAATGGCTTTATAAACGCGGTCTTGTGCTAACCGATACCGGTAAAGTGTAATATTATCTTTCCCGCGAACCATTGCTATCATTGCACCGATTAGGATTGTAAAAGTCGTTGTTTTGATCCCACCGCCAGTTGAACCCGGTGATGCACCAATAAACATCAGGATGATGATAAAAAACTGTGTGGCTTGGCGAAGAACCGTGAGATCCAAAGAATTTGGACCAGCGGTACGCGGTACCACAGACTGAAAATAGGAGGCTAGTATTTTAGTACCCCAGTCAAGCGGTTTCAAGGTGTTTGGGTTGTTAAATTCAAAAATAAATATTACGATCGTACCAATTATGATTAATGAAGCCGACATAATAAGTACGACTTTGGAATGCAATGTAAGCTTTCTACGCTCTCGGTAATCAAGAATATCCGCAAGAACAATAAAGCCGATTCCACCAAGAATAATTAAACTCGTTACTACCAGATTTACAAGAGGGTCGGAGACGTAACTAGTGAAGCTGCTAAAGCGACCGGTAATGGGTCCAAACAGGTCAAATCCAGCATTGTTAAACATCGATATGGCATGCCATATGCCATAATATATCGCTTGACCTAATGGCATATCGAATGCAAATCGGATCGCTAGCAGTAAGGCACCGATGCTTTCGATTACCAATGCATAGAGCAACACCTTGCGGATAAGTCGAATAATGCCTTCCATGCTTGTCAGATTTAGTGCTTCTTGAAGGATCAATCGTTCTTTAAGTGAGATTCTTCTTCGGAAAACTAGAGCAATAAGAGTTCCCATCGTCATAAACCCAAGACCGCCTATCTGGATTAGAGAAATGATGATGATTTCTCCGCACTTGGACCAATGAGTACCTGTATCGACTGTGACGAGCCCGGTTACGCAGGTTGCAGAGGTCGCAGTGAATAGCGCATCAATAAATGGTGTGGGTACACCGCCTTCAGAGGACACTGGAAATGTCAATAAAAAAGCACCAAAAAAAATAATACATGCAAACCCAAATGCCAATATTTGCGGCGGGGTAAAACGATGTAGTAGAGAATTCTCAAACTTGGTCACGACTGTTTGCTCCTTTGACATGTAACACTTTGAAAGTTAGCTTGCATGATTTTAAATATGGTTCCCTTCAGTCTTTACTTAATACCCTAACTATAGACAAGCAAACCCCTATCTTATTAGATTAACAATGAAAATAGATAAATATCGGAAGATTAAAGGGCCATCTTGATTGGCTTCTTTTTGTTTAGTTCACCAATAAGACGGTTTTGCGAACAGTAATGGGGGCGCTAATAACAGGCGTAGCGGCATGGGCAGCAGCACTGGCCTGGGAAGTACTTGCCTCATAAACTATTAAAAATGGAGCGTGAATGAAATGGAATGGTCTGCTATTTTTCAACTAATTGACCCTAAGCTGCTAATCGTGGTCGCCGCTTGCTGGGTGCTCGGATTTATTCTTAAAAATACACCACGAGTACCTGACTGGAGCATTGTATACCTGGTTACACTGTTTGCTGTGGTGGTTACGATTTGGCTGTTTGGTTTCCAAGCAGAGTCGATCTTACAAGGTATATTGTGCGGTGCATTTGCGGTATACGGGCATCAGCTATATAAACAGGCCAAACAAGCTGCAGAAAAGGGAGAGGATGACAGTGCAAAGTAGAAGCGATAACAATTTATGGGGGATCGATGTATCACATTACCAGGGGGATATTGATTGGACTCAAGTCGCTCAAGCCGGTGTTCAATTCGCATTTGTCAAAGCGACAGAAGGCTTGGGTATAACAGATGGGAAGTTCCTTCAGAACGTAGAAGGGGCCAACACTGCCGGTGTTGCAGTCGGATGTTACCATTATGCACACCCGGAAATAAACTCGGTCGAAGCTGAGATTGAATTCTTCCTAGGGATTATTCAGGGGCAGCCGTTACAAATGCCGCATGTATTAGACTTGGAGGGTAAGGCAAGTACCCTCGATCGTGAGGAGTTAACTCAGTGGGCCTTGAAGTGGTTGCGTGAAGTCAAAAGTAGAACGGGGCATCCAGTCATGCTTTACACGGGAGCATATTTTGCCAGAGATGAGGTTGGTCCGGAACTGGGAGAGTTTCCTTTGTGGATCGCTCATTACGGTACAGATACACCACTTGCGAATAGCACGTGGGACCGTTGGGTTGTTTTCCAAGTTTCGGATTCTGGATCCTGCCCAGGAATCATTGGCCTTGTCGATATGAACTTAATGGAGCCTGATTTCTATTATTCCGTGATGAATCCTCAGCCACCTGTAGAACCTCCTGCGGATCCGCCCTCTACGGTCGCCATGAGTGCAGAATATGCGAATTACATTATTGACCGATGGATCTCGCACGATTATGAATTTGCGTCACAGGAAGATAAGGATCGTAGGCATTTCCTTGCCAATCAACTTCGTAGAGTGTCCGGGCAAAAGGAGGAGTAATCGCGATACTCTCTAGTGAGAGCTTATTGCTTACATGCTTTACAAATTGTATTTCTAATAACACAAAAAGAGCCGTAGGAATACGGCTCTTTCTCTCATGGATTAACGAATATCGCGGAACAGTCCGATAACCTTACCGAGAATGGTGACATTCTTCAAACGAATCGGTTCCATGGAAGAATTCTCGGGTTGAAGGCGAATGTGATCGCGCTCCTTGTAGAATGTCTTCACAGTCGCTTCATCATCCTCTGTCATAGCCACAACAACATCTCCATTGTTCGCGGATTGCTGCTGCTTCACGATAACACAGTCGTTGTTGTGAATGCCTGCTTCGATCATACTCTCACCCACAATACGAAGCATGAACACATTATCATCCTTCACATAATGAGCAGGAAGCGGGAAATACTCTTCGATATTCTCTGTTGCTGTAATAGGTGTACCTGCCGTAACTCGTCCGATTAAAGGGATGCGAGAGACACTTAATGAGAAAGGAGAGGACAATTCGCCATCTAGAATCTCAATTGCTCTAGGCTTCGTGGGATCCCGACGAATCAGACCTTTCTTCTCAAGGCGGTCCAAGTGTCCATGCACGGTAGAGCTAGAAGCAAGATGAACCGCTTCGCCGATTTCACGGACAGAAGGCGGGTACCCTTTCTCGCGTACTTCACTCTTAATGAAATCTAATATAGCTTGTTGCCGGTTCGATACTTTGCTCACATCGCTCACTCCAATGGGATATTAATTGTGTAAATTATACCATAGAACCCGAGTTCGCACAAACATAAGTTCTCCTATTCAAATATGATTCATTCAGAGACTTTGTAGGGTTTCATTCTGCAGCCTTAATTCCCGCCTCGACCTAAGTCTAGGTCAAAACCATCCTCGGGGCGCTTCAACACCTCTCTTCTAGAAGGTAATCTAAGACATGAGAAATCTTATGGTTGGAGAGGGGAAAGTTGAAGATGAAAGGTTTAACGGAATGGGCATTTCGGAATAAAGCAGCTATGAAAATCGGGGTAGTGATGGCTATGCTGGTAGGGGTTTTAAGCTATTTGACCTTACCCATGGAATTCCTGCCTTCAGCAGACAATCCGGCAGTTACAATTACTGCTGTTGGTGAAGGCTATGATGCCAAGACTATGGAATCGAGCGTAACAGTACCGCTTGAGAAAGCCGTGTCCCTGGTCAAAGGGAAAAGCAGTATGATCTCGAATACAGGTAACGGATTCACCAAAATTGATCTAACATTTGATTCCAAAACAAAGATGAAGGATGCGAAAGTCGAGGTTCAAGAAGCGGTAAATTCCGTTAGATTGCCTGCGAATGTCTCTCCTCCATATGTTGTGCAGTATAATACTTCCATGATTCCGGTATCGTGGTTGTCGATTACTTTTAAAGACGGATTAACTTCTGATAATATCAAGCTCGCTGAAGAGAGGATCGTACCGGAGTTTCAGAAAATTAAAGGTGTCGGTACCGTGTCCTTTTATGGAAAGTCTACACCAAGTGTAGCCATCACAGCAGATCCAGCCAAATTAGCACAACGCAATGTACCTTATCAAGCGCTGTTGGGCGTGTTACAGGGTAGAGATTACTCCACCTCCATAGGGGAAAGAACGATTGGCGGATCACCGGGTAATCTGAAGGTTACCGGTCAAGTTCGGGATCTGGACACTTTGAGAAAGATGCATGTTGTGCCAGGTGTCACACTGGGTGATGTAGCAGAAGTGAAGAACAATACGAATCAAGAAAGTGTCAGCCGTGTAGGCGGCAAAGATACATTAATGATTACGGTGACCAAAGCATCGGGCGCGAATACGGTTGATGTAGGTAACGGTGTACAAGAAGTATCAGAAAAAATGCGCACTGAATTTCCAAACGCCGAGGTATCTGTCTTATCCAGTACTTCTGAAATGGTCGTGGATTCGGTTAACAGCATGCTGCAAGAGGTGTTATTGGGGGCATTATTCGCTACAATAGTAATCCTTCTGTTCCTGCGGAATATCAGAACGACACTTATCACAATTGTGTCCATTCCATTGTCACTTGCCATTACCTTGTATTTGTTAAAGCTATCTGGTGTTACGCTTAATGTAATCACGCTTGGAGGAGTTGCAGTAGCGGTTGGTCGTCTGGTAGATGATAGTATTGTTGTCATTGAGAATATTTACCGTCGTCTACAGAAGGAATCTTTCTCTGTTCAGCTTATTACAGATGCTACTCGTGAAGTCGCTTCTGCGATCACAGCATCCACTATAACAACGGTTGCCGTATTTTTACCAATGGGTTTATTGAGAGGGTCTCTACAAGCATTCCTGCTTCCATTCGCATTGACAGTTGCTTACTCCTTGCTAACTTCACTTATAGTTGCATTGACAGTTGTGCCTCTGTTAAGCGCAGTATTATTGAAAAATTCCAAGCCAAAAGAGCATGAACCTTCACGTCGTTTTACGAACTTCTTACGTTGGAACTTAAGTCACAAATGGTTGCCGCTTCTGATATCTGGCTTGCTGTTCGCAGGTTCAATCGGAATGTACGTATCCATGCCTAAGGGAGCAATCGATTCATCAGATGCAGCTTCACTTACCGTAACATTGGATTACCCAAGTCAGACATTGCCTGAAAAAGTACTTGAAGAGGGAAAGAAGCTGGAAAAGTTCCTGAACGAGCAAACGGGTCCAAAATGGGTAATGATGCAGTTCGGAAATAGCTCAGAAGCGGTAAAGGAAGGGAGCGTCGTTTCTCCGACTCAGGTTTCATTCATGATTGAGATGACGAAAGGCGCAGACTCCGAGAAGCTTATTGAGGGTGTAAAAGGACAACGCAGCAATTTCCCTGGCGCTGAGCTGAATGCTGGAGCATTAGACTATGCCACCAATGCAAGCTCCACCCAAATCTTCGTCGATATTACTGGAGATGATCCGGTCAAGCTGAGTGATGCAGCCGCACTTGTGATGGAGCAAATCCGAACAGTTGACGGGGTGCTGAAAGTTAGCAGCAATCAGGAACAGAAGAAGGCCGTTTATGCATTCGAAGTAAATGCAGCATTAGCCAATACGCAAGAAATTGCTCAGCAATTGCAAGGGATGTTAAGCCCGATTCCGATTGGAACCATGCAGCTTAATAATGAGCAAGCATCTGTGTTCCTGAATCCTATTGTGAACCCGACTACAATGCAGGATCTGTCCGGTCTTACCGTACAGACTGCTGGAGGAGCAGTACCCGTATCCTCCATTGCCAAGCTGACAAAGACGGACGAGGCAACCACAATTTATCACAAAGAGGGTAAAAGCTTCGTTCGCGTTACGGCAACCGTAGAGCCGAGTCAGCTCTCCCTAGCTGGTGATGCCATTACTGAGCGCACGAAGACAATAACACTGCCGGCTCAGACCGAGCTCCATGTTGGAGGTGCATCGGCAGATCAATCCGATGATTTCGCCGACTTGGGTATTACCGCACTGATCTCCATTGGAATTGTATACATGATAATGGTTATTGCATTCAAGACATTACGTGCGCCGCTCGCGATCATGTTCTCCTTGCCGCTAGCTGCCATTGGTGCCGTATTAGGCTTGTTGGTAACAGGTGTCACTCCGGACTTCACGGTTATGTTCGGTGCGTTGATGCTAATCGGAATCGTGGTCACGAACGCAATCGTACTTATTGATCGAGTGAAGCAGAACGAAGAGCAGATGTCCATTCGTGAAGCTCTGCTAGAAGCAGCGGCATCACGTATGCGTCCTATCCTGATGACGGCCATTGCAACGATTTGCGCTATGCTTCCGCTAGTATTCGGCTCACACGAATCAGGCAGCATCGTCTCCCAGAGCTTGGCGATTGTAGTTATCGGCGGTCTGGCTGTTGCGACATTGCTCACATTAGTGGTGGTCCCATGTGTGTATGAGCTGCTGTTCTTCCGCAAGTCCAAACGTCAACGCAAGGCGGCATTTGCTGCAACTATTTAACGCCATTAATGAAAAACACAAAAATTCGTTCCCTTTTTATAAGGTGAACGGATTTTTTGTATACAAAACACTTCTCATGGTCAGGAATCCATTATATAGTAAGGGTTGTATACAGGAAGTTGAGGGGAGCAGCCAGACTTGTTTGTTGGTATTGCGTTAAGTTTATTCATAGTAACAATGACGGTTGTAATATGGCAGCCCAAAGGTCTAAGCATAGGTTGGCCGGCAGCTATTGGAGCGATACTTGCGCTGATGTTAGGGGTGGTTGGGTGGTCTGATGTATGGACGGTGACTGGGATTGTATGGAATGCCACATTAACCTTCGTTGCGCTGATAGTGATCTCTGTCATTCTGGATGAGATCGGGTTCTTCGAGTGGGCAGCTTTGCATATGGCTCATTTGGCTCGGGGCAATGGCAGATTAATGTTCCTCTTTATGATTCTATTGGGGGCCGCCGTATCAGCATACTTCGCAAACGATGGTGCAGCGCTCATCTTGACGCCTATAGTGCTTGCTCAAGTTAGAGCTTTGCAATTGGATGAGAAACGTGTATTAGCCTTCGTTATGGCTGGGGGTTTTATTGCAGACACGACTTCGCTGCCGCTAGTAATAAGTAACCTGACAAACATTATTTCCGCTGATTTTTTTGGGATCGGGTTTGTGGAATATGCAAGCAGGATGATGGTTGTGAATATGTTTTCCCTTGCAGCAAGTATAGGGATGTTATATGTTGTTTTCCACAAATGGATCCCGAATAAATATGATTACAAGGATTTACAAGCACCTGCTGCCGCTATTCGCGATCTGAGGTTGTTCCTATGGTCGTGGGTTATTATTGCGATCCTGTTCTTATCCTATTTGAGCAGCGAATGGCTGCCTATTCCGGTATCCGCCATAGCCGGTGCAGCTGCAATCCTTTTCTTATTGGCCGCTAGGAATAGCAAGGCTGTACAGACACGAAAGGTAATGAAGGAAGCACCCTGGACCATTGTGGTGTTCTCCATCGGGATGTATATCGTCGTGTACGGATTACATAATGCCGGGTTGACAGAGCTTCTAGGTGGGGTCCTGGAACAGCTTGCACACAATGGATTGTTCACCGCAACAATAGGGATGGGATTCTTGTCAGCCGGGTTATCGAGCATAATGAATAACTTGCCGACCGTATTGATAGGCGCTCTTGCAATTGATGAGACGATGACAGATGGCACGATTCGCGAGGCTCTTATATATGCGAATGTTGTTGGCACTAATTTAGGACCGAAAATAACACCGATTGGCTCGCTAGCTACCTTAATCTGGTTACATGTTCTGGCGCGAAAAGGTGTACGGATCACATGGGGGTATTATTTCAAAATAGGGTTCCTGCTTACCGTCCCTACACTATTCATTACATTGGTTGGACTGTATTTGTGGTTGTTATGGATCTAGTATGAATCAATCTCACTACTTATTCCGGAGGGATGAACATGATTACGCAGACAAGCTCCACTTTGTATCCTGTACTAGTCGCCTATGCAGAAGCCAGTAAGTCAGTTCCGCATACCCAATTCACCGTAGGCCATACATTAATAGCTGCTACTCAATCCACAGCCATCCGTGCGTACACGGTTGGGAATCGAATCGTACTTGAGGCGGAATGTAAAGGAATCCATGAAAGGGGCACGGAACAGGTTGTTTTCTTGTTCGATCCTAAGCATCACGGAAGACGCCCTCATAACTTTCTCAAGATTAGTTGGACCGAGACTGACGGATTTATGTTCGAACGATTTCTGTATGAGTATTTGAGCGAACCTCTGCCTGAAGGAGTTCATGGAACGGCCAACATGGCGGAAGAGACACTTAAGCTGCGTCTGGAGCTGCCGCTTGAGCTGATTGGTCTGCCGACAGAGGCTTCACCGCAAGGGAGACTTTGGATTGGTTTTAATATGTATAGGGAAGCAATGGGCGGGGGGGATGCCGGAATTGTGAAGTGGTCAGGCTTACCTTGCGATTCCATTATTCATGGTCAAGGACTTGGGGATTTGCTGATTGCAAGGGGGCTGGATGCAGACGAAGTTGAAGCTGCTGTTCAAGCGGCGGACGCAGACAGCAGAGGGCTTCCTACCCGTTGGGTCAAGCGAGAGATCCCTGCTGAATTATTCGATTATATTACTCGCAAACGCCATGGAATGACGATTCGAATAAAAGCTGCTGACGCGGAACGAGCCCGTTTGAAAGCGGATACGACCCCATGGGGACAAACGTTGAAGGTGAAAATTGTGGAAGTCGCTGACTATTGGGCTGCCAAAAGTGATGATGAACTGTTCGAGCTAGTCCCTGTTGGCAATCCGAGAGCGTTGACTGTTGCGCAATATTATGGAGATCCAGCAAGTCCTGGCAATTTCCGAACCTTGCAGACTTGTTTGGAAAGGCCTTATGAATTCTATAACCCTGCAACTGGGATGTGGTGGCGTCCAGGGATGCAATTACGTAATCCAGGGACCGGAGAGGAAGTGACCCTTCTTGATCATGGGGACGGGTTCCTCGCTCCTCCAGGATTTCCATTTCCTCAAGTTCGGTATATGTTTCTGGGCGCATACCGACTATTCATTCTCGGAGTATTAATGGGCATCCCGTACCATCAGGTCATTGAGGATACAGATGTGTGTCCGGAAACAAGCGGTAAGAAATATTATGGCGCCATCAATAATCTGGCCAGCGCTTTTATACTAACCGGTGATCGCCGTTATGCACGCAAAGCTCTAATTCTCATTGGCAGAATTGCCGAATTAGTCCCTTATATGAACGGGAACTTCGCGGACGGTACGATCAGTGACAGCGTACATATTGCAGAACCTACTACAACGGAGACATTTTGGTATGATAATTTCTTTGAGGCGCTTGATCTGTTGTACGATGAGATCGATGCGTGTGCTCCCGAGCTTGCTGAATTATTTGGCCGAAAGCTTGACGCAGAGGGGCGAGCGAGAACGAAGTCTTTTTGTGTCAAGGATACGGTGCATGAATTAATTCCTTATTTGATCTATAGCTGCGAGGTCGAGATTCGGAGAACCGCAGATTGGTCGCTCCGCTACATCTACAAATATTTGACGCTCGCAAGCTTTATGCAGAGCGGGAAGCTCATGCATCGTATTTTGTCGGAAGGGCCGCATAGTTTGCAGGGAAAGCTGCGTAATTTATTTTATCGGGATGGCCGATATGCCTATGATTCTTATGGGTATTTGGGGATTATTGGCGACCAGCTGATTCTGATGGCGAATACGAACTACTTGTTCACGGATGAACAGTATTATCCTGAGCCGATTGATATGTTCACAGACAAGCAATATGGGATACAAGCTATAATCGATCTTACCTTCCGAACCAAAACAGGAGGAATAATTCCAGCCTTCGGTGACTGGCAGCTTGATAATAAGGAACCTATCAACGAGTACAGACGCCGAGGGCTGCCGAAATATGCAGCAGGCTATGAAATTGCATTCTCTCGAATGGGCGAGGATCGCGGATTGCTTGGCTCCTTGTTGGCACTGTATACCGAGGAGGAATTGTCAGCTTTTCGTCTGGAAAGCGTGAATGCAGCCTCCATTGATAGTTCCTTGCTGCTGCTAGGGACGGCTGCAGACTTTGCTGATTATCAGAGTTATGCCAGTGTGAATCCCGAGATAAAAGAAGAGAAGTCCCGTTCAGCATTTGCTCCTTTCCTGCTTCAGAACTCGGAGACGAGCCTGCTCAGACATGGGCGGACGGCGGCCGATTGCAAGCATGTTGTGTTATACGGACAACCCACAGCCGGTCACGCGCACGGAGATAAGCTTGGATTGTGGATTGGAGCGTTTGGCTATCATCTATTGGCGGGTGTAGGAGCATACCCGTTCACATGGATCAGTCCCAAATTAAGAGGTTGGGAAACTCACTCAGCCGCCTGTATGGTCACTCTTATCGATGGACGCAATCAGAATGCTTCGTATTCGAAACAGCTTGCTCATTATGAAGGACACCACATTCAGCTTGCAGGATTAGAGAATGATGTGATTTACCCAGGCTCGCATGCGGAGCGTTGGAGCTGGTTAATTCCGGCCCCTGCCCAAGCGAACGGAGACGATACGGCTGCATATGTTTTGGACATCAACTACGTCCGAGGAGGACGAACCTTCGACTATAATACGGCAGGGATGCTTTCGCCGGATCGGCTTTCTTTTCAGGGAATCGAGGCAGAGGATTGGGTTCCGCTAGAGGGTACACTACAGCGCACTTTAGATGGCACGGACTCTCCGCTCTATGAAAAGCCTGGTTATGGCTGGATGAAGGCGCAACGTAAGGCTAAGACTGGTGCAACATCCGTTTCCTGGACGTATCGATATGATCATGCTGCGCTCAAGGTTCATACCGTTCCTGATGTTAGCCATGCGGCGCGTGAGGTTGTGTTTAGCTTAGGCGAGATGGGATTCCAGCATATGGGAGAATCGGATTGGCTGCCATTCGTAATGTGGCGGGATCAGGAGGATCCAATACGTGAATCCGATGGGGTAAGGTCGTTTGAGAATCGTGCTGCTACGTTCTGCACCGTGTTGGAGCCCTATGATCAGAAGCCGTTCCTTGAGGCCATTGGAGGGTTGACATTGATTACGGCTAATCAATCGACACACTTTCAACCAGTTGGAGTGGAAGTCTTCCATGGTGACAATTATCGTGATATTCTGATCAGCAATTATGCTGTTGGAGACTCGGTATCTTTTCAGGATCGTGCAGGTCAAATAATCACAACAGATGCGAAAGCTCTTATGCTGCGTTATTGCGGGGAGGAGCTTCTGTCAGCGGAGGCAATTGCTTATACACACATTGAAACGGCAGGATTGGCGGAGCAGCGCGGGTCTGCGTATTTGAAAGGTAAAGTAGAATTAGCAGAGGAAAAATCAGGTACGGGGGCGATAGCGGTAAGGTTAGATTCTGGACTTGAGGAAGCATTCGGACCTGTGGCTGACATCAAGGAGCTTGAAGGACGTGTAGCTTTGATCCATTCATCTGATTATCCTAAGCCTTCCGCCTATTATATCCGCAATCCGAAGCTTGTCGGGGATTTACTGTCCTTCGATACGAGCATTTCGCTGATTAGTCTGAATGCAGATTCCCCATTCGAAACCAAGAAACGAGAACTAGGGAAAAAGACACAGATCCTGGTTGATGGAGTCGAGGTACTGATTGATGTGAAATCAGGCGATTCCTTTACACTTAGTAATCATTTTATTTCATAATAACGAATGGTTTGAGCTTTTAAAGTAGGAGGAGTGCAAGTTTGAATATTCGAATGGAAACCACACAGGATTACGAGAAAGTTTTCCAACTGAATGTGCAAGCATTCGGTAATACGGAAGAGGAATCGCGGTTAATTGAAAGAATCCGTGTGTCCCCTCAGTTTGTCCCGGCATTATCGATTGTAGCGGAAAAGGATGGGGAGATAGTTGGTCATTTGCTGCTAAGTAAAGCAGAAGTGGTCCGTGATGAAAGCACGCATGAAGTTATCGTGTTAGCTCCAATAGCGGTTAATCCCCAATTTCAGAAGAGCGGAATCGGAAGCAAGCTTATTCTGGAAGGATTCAAACGATGCGTGGAGCTTGGGTTTCATCTGGTGTTCTTGATCGGGCATCCATCCTATTATCCGCGGTTTGGGTTTAAGCCTGCAGGCGAAGCAGGATTTGAGTTGAAGCAATTTCAGGTTTCGGCAGATGTGTTCATGGTGTGCGAATTAGTAAAAGGCGCAACCGAAGGAGTTAGTGGGGAATTGAGATATCCCCAGTCATTTTTCTAAATCAAGAAAGGATCGAAATGAATGGAGCTGCGCGACTTGTTAGATAAGAAAACCGTTTGGATGAAGCTTCTTATAGGTTCTTTCTTGTTTACTTGTTCTTTCTACATTTCAATGAGTGGTGTCTTTAGACTGCTGATTGCCTTCCTTATTAGTTATTTGATAACCATTTCAATAGCTGATCCTGGAAAAGGATTTAAAAGACAGCTTTTTGGAGTTTCGCTGCTTATTGTATTGTTGGGATTTGGTATGTTTATCTTGTTCGTATTTCTAAGAATGCTAGTATAATTGTTTGTAAATACTTTATGCTATTAATAAAATCGTAGTTGATTCGGACCGAGTGTTACGACACTTGGTTTTTCTTATTTCAGAAGGACTTAACAATTACATAAAAAGGAAAGCTGCATCCTATCTCGAATTCTTTTAATATGTCCGTCCAGAGGTGAGAAAATGAAAGAATGGCGAGTTTTATTTGTTCTCTTGTCTTTGGCTCTGGTTGGTTGCAGGGAACAGGATGTTGCTACAACACAACTATCTCCAACCCATTCAGCACCGTACGTCAAGGAAGTAAAGTTAAGTTTCCAACCGTTGCAGCTTGAATCAATTCAGCAAGGAATCGTTGCGCCAGAGTTGAAGCTCATTCGAACTATTAACTTTGGTCTATTGGATAACAATCCGATGGTATTAAGTGTTTATGAAGATTCGTTTTCAACTAGTTCATTTGCCAGAACTGTGCTTCATGGGATTCTGAATGTGAATGAGCAGAACTATCTAATCCGGGATTTATCCTTTTCTTTAAAAGAAACAGAACAGATCAGTTGTGCTCAAGTATGTGTGTTCCAACGTGTTATTTCCCCGCAAGATCAGTATGAAATGATCGGGAGTATAGAACTTTTCGCAAATGGACCCGGACTCCAATTGTTTCTAGTATATGATAAGAAGAATAAGAGTCTAAATGCTTTTCAACATTGGGGGGAGGCTAGTTTTGTAGACCTGGATCTCGATGGCAAGGAGGAGTTCATTATTGAGTTCCCTGGGTTGCATCTAGCACTGCCTGACCTTACAGTAATCCGTTCCCAGAGTGGGGAATTAGAGGTAAGCGCAAGCGTACTCGAAACAATAAGGGATGGGCAAGGTGACTATGTTACTCTAAATAAAAGCGGAACCGCTCCGATCATACAACTAAAGAACGATAGGACAGGGATAGAGCAAGCAAGAAATTATAGCTATAATCAAGGGATACTGAAAGCTGTTAAATAAACGATAAATTGGAATTGTTCATTATATCTAATAAGGGGGCAAAACGATGACGAGCCATTTGCAAGTAAGTTGGTTCGAGCTCGATGAGATCAACGAGGCAGAGATCAAATACGTGGTTGTGCTTGCGCATTATAACAAGGAAATTATTCTGATCAGGAACAAAGATAACATAGCATGGGAGATGCCAGGAGGTAAGATTGAAGAAGGAGAATCCATAGTCAAAGCGGCTAGCAGAGAGCTATATGAGGAGACAGGCGCTGTTCGATTTGATCTGATTCCTTTTGGAAATTACAATTTAAACGGTAGTTATGGAACGGTATTCTTTGCGGATGTACATGAGTTGGGGGATTTGCCTGACTACGAGATTGAAGAAATACGGTTTGTAGACCATTTACCTGAGGGTTTGCTCTATGGTGACGTATATTACATCTTGTACGACAAATGGAAGGAGAAAAGGGATGGTTCCAGGAATACATATTCGATTAACTATAATATGGAGCTGTAAGGCGAGGGAGAGATATAATCGCAATTAACCAAATGAGGATTAACTTAATGAGAGAAAGCTAACCAGGAGGCCAGCAAATCCATGATATTTTTTGATCTGGACGGTACATTGCTTGATCATGATTATGCAGCACAACAAGGAGTAACTACTCTATATCGCATCTACGGGTCTGATATACAATCCAACGAAGAGGAGTTTCTTGCGAGCTGGGAATCGTTGTTGGAAACGTACTTCAATCAATATTTGGAAGGAAAATTATCTTTCGTAGAGCAGAGAAGAATTCGGATGAAGCAACAGTTTCTCACTTTTGGTATTACGCTAGAAGACGAACAGGCTGACCAACGTTTTAATCAGTATTTACAAGGGTATGAGCTGCACTGGCGCTGTTATGAGGATGTTCAGAACTGTTTAGACCGATTGGGAGCCAATCATCATAGACTTGGAATTATTACAAATGGAGATCACAAGCAGCAAGTGAAGAAATTGAATCATTTAGACATTCTTAGTTACTTTTCCATAGTTGTAACCTCGGGTGACGTAGGCTACTCGAAGCCTAGCAAAGAGATATTCATAGAAGCTTGTAAACGTGCGGGGGTCGAGGTTAGTGATAGTTATTATGTAGGGGATCGTTTAGACGTGGATGCTAGGGGCAGCAAGGAGGCCGGAATGAAAGGGATCTGGCTCAATCGCGACTACAAAATGGACGAAAATGCAAATGTACTGACCATTCATAGTTTGGATGAACTTCCAGACCTTGTAGGTGTAGCAAGTAGGACTTCGCATGAGTAATACCTATGTCCTCTATCATTATTATGAACAAGAGCTTGGACCTTTTCGGAATTTATCGAGCCTTGAACCCTCAGAGGCCGATCGAATTCTGAGCAAGCTGCGACTTGAACAGCAGGTTTTTGCAGGCCGCAGATCAGAAGAGTATTTGGTCATAAGAAAAGAGCTGGAGCGGCAGGCAAGAGATATTTTTATACAAAAAGGCGGTCATCCTAAGAAAAGCTACCCTCATTATATGACAGTTGGAACTTGTAATTGGCTTCTAAGCTGGTACAAGCAAGGAAGCGTGATAGAGATCGAATGGGATGAGCTTGATGAAGCCTCAATCAGTTTTACATATGGAGATTTGTTCCCAACGATGAAATATGATGATAATAAGCCTTACAGAAAGCAAGTGTACACGAAAGCCGAGATTCAGGATGTAATTAGTCAATATGGCTTGCCCCAGGAATGGAATGCGGATGGAAGTAAAGGGCCGGAAAGATATATTGAAGCACAAATATGGGACGATGCAGCCTTGAAGAAGTTCATGTATTAGAGGAGTGTGTGTGAGGAAGATGAGTACAGAAAAACTTGCATCCGATGGCTCATATGATACGGCATTATTGGAACGAATCAGGCAACTATGTCTTTCGTTACCTGGGACATCTGAGCGGATTAGTCACGGGGCGCCTACTTTTTTCATTAATGAGAAGAAATCATTCCTACAGTACCATAACAATCATCACGGGGATGAGAAAGTTGCCTTATGGTGCGCAGCAGAGTCAGGTATACAATCCTTGTTAGTGGAGTCAAATCCCGAAATCTATTATGTTCCTGCTTATGTAGGATATCTTGGATGGGTCGGATTGCGACTGGATCGTCATGCAGAATGGGAAGAAATTGCTGGTGTCATTGGGGATGCTTATTTGGCAAAAGCCCCTAAGAAGTATAAGGATCTTGTGGCTAGTAATAGAAGGGATCCAAATTAGTATGATGTTGGACATAGAGCGAGATAGGGAGGGATTCCGTATATCTAATCGATATTTCATCATTACGGGCACATCAAGAGGGATAGGGAAAGCTTTGGCACAATTAATACTTGAGAATGGCGACTATGTTTGTGGAATATCTAGAAGCAATTCTGAAGAGTTAAGGAGTTATGATAACTACTCTCACATATTGTTCGACCTCCAACACATCGATCATATTCAGTCCGTTCTTAAGAAGCAACTACATACCGTTAAACAAAACAATTTTGAGATGGTCTGTCTGGTAAATAATGCTGCGATGGTGGAGCCCTTAAGACTAATTCAGGATTGCAAGTCCGAAGAGATCACGACAAGTCTTAATATAAGTCTGATTGCTCCGATCGTGTTGACCTCAAGCTTTATCCAGTTGACTCGAGATTGGGACACTA